>Ga0180432_10000249_pt1 | contig 86038 bp, 85 predicted proteins | sample SS_ome_10_FD_132414 | JGI IMG/M metagenome (GOLD analysis project Ga0180432, IMG submission 132414) | Hypersaline lake sediment archaeal communities from the Salton Sea, California, USA - SS_1_MS_2 metaG | ecosystem: Environmental > Aquatic > Non-marine Saline and Alkaline > Hypersaline >... | reverse complement strand
GTCGTGGTCAAGGACATCCCTTTCTACTCGATGTGTGAGCATCACCTTCTGCCGTTTTACGGGGTAGCTCATGTCGGCTACATTCCCAATAATGAGGGGCGTATCATCGGCATCAGTAAGCTGGCGCGGGTGGTGGAAATAGTTGCCCGTCGCCCCCAGGTCCAGGAGCGTATGACCACCGAGATAGCCGACGCCATTGATGAAGCTATCAAACCATCAGGAATTGCCGTGGTTATCCAGGCGGAACACCTGTGCATGATTATGCGGGGCATCAAGAAACCAGGCAGTAACGTAATTACCTCGGCAATCAGGGGCGCCTTCCGCCGCCGGCCAGCCAGCCGGGCGGAGTTCTTCTCCCTGATACAGAGCAAGCAGACAGACCTTTAAGCTTCAGCTTTAGATATCCAGGTTCTTCACGCTCTTGGCGTGCGCCTGAATGAAGGCCTTGCGCGGGGGGACCTCATCACCCATCAACACATGGAAGATATGGTCCGCTTTGGCAGCATCTTCTATGTTCACTCCCAGCAGAGTGCGTGTCTGCGGGTTCATGGTAGTTTCCCAGAGCTGCTCAGGGGTCATCTCACCCAGACCCTTGTAGCGCTGGATATTCACCCGCCGTGAGGTTGTATTTTGCAGCACCTCTTCCTTTTCCTGCTCCGTATATACCCATTTCTGACCGTCTCCGGCCCGGATGCGATACAGCGGTGGCTGGGCAATATACAGGTAGCCGTTGCTAACCAGATCCGGCATGTGGCGGAAGAAGAAGGTGAGGAGAAGGGTGCGGATATGAGAGCCGTCAACATCAGCGTCACTCATCAGAATCACCCGGTGATAACGCAGTCTGGCCGGGTCAAAATCGTCATCAATACCGGCACCAAGGGCAGTAATGATGGTACGGATTTCTTCACTGGCTAACATCTTATCCGGTGGGGCTTTTTCCACATTAAGGATTTTACCCCGTAACGGTAATATCGCCTGAAAGCGGCGGTTCCTCCCCTGCTTGGCCGAGCCACCGGCAGAATCACCCTCCACCAGATACAACTCGCAATGTGACGGGTCTTTCTCCGAGCAATCGGCAAGCTTACCGGGTAATGTGCCGGTGTCTAGGGCATTCTTACGGATAATCAAATCACGGGCTTTGCGGGCGGCCTCCCTGGCTTTAGCCACCGTGATACATTTTTCAATGATCCGCTTCGCCTCATCAGGGTGCTCTTCAAGGTAAAGGGCCAGGCCCTCGCTGAAGGCGCTCTCCACCATGCTCTTTATTTCAATGTTACCCAGCTTGCCCTTGGTCTGCCCCTCAAATTGCGGCTCGGAGAGTTTTACGCTGATAATAGCGGTCAGCCCCTCGCGTACGTCCTCACCGGTCAGGTTAGGCTCGTCCTCCTTAAGGAACTTGTTCTTATGGGCGTAGTCATTAAGCACCCGCGTCAGCGCTGAGCGGAAACCGGTAAGATGCGTGCCGCCATCAATGGTATTAACGCAGTTAGCGAAACTAAAAACGGATTCACTATAGCCGTCATTGTACTGGAGCGACACCTCAACCACGGTGCTATCCAGCATCTTGGAAATATAGATAGGGCGGGGGTGACGGACACTACGGTTACGGTTCAGACGGCGGACGAAGCCGGTAATGCCCCCCTCAAAATAGTAATTCAGCTCTTTATCTTTATTCTCATCATAAAGCGATATTTCCAGTCCCTTATTAAGATACGCCATCTCCCGCAACCGCTCGCTGATGGTATCAAAATCATAGCTGGACTTGCCAAATATCTCCTCATCAGCCATGAAGAGAAACGTAGTGCCGGTACCATCAGCCTGACCAACTTCAGCCACCGGCCCCTGCGGTATACCCTGGCGATATTCCTGCCGGTATTCCTTGCCATCCCGTCTGACGGAAACGCAGCACCATGAGGAGAGAGCATTAACCACCGAGGCGCCGACACCGTGCAACCCACCGGATACTTTATATGTATGGCCGCCAAATTTCGCTCCGGCGTGCAGCGTGGTCATCACCGTCTCCAGAGCGGAGACCTTGGTGGTAGGATGAACGTCTACCGGTATGCCCCGCCCGTCATCTTCTACCTTGACGGACCCGTCTTGCTTAAGGATAACATTGACCCTGGTGCAACAGCCGGCCATGGCTTCATCAACGCTGTTATAGGCAATCTCATAGGCCATGTGGTGCAGTCCGCGCTGGTCAGTACTGCCGATGTACATACCGGGCCGGCGGCGCACCGCCTCCCGTCCCCCCAGGACGTGGATGTCACGGGCGGTATACTCACCATTATTACTATCATTCTTTGACGTCATCAAAAACCCTCAACCGCTACGCTGGCAACAGGAAAAGGCAGACCGACGGTTTCACCCGGAGCAAACGGTGAAATAACGGCAGGCATCTTAGTAAGGAAAACTCGCCCGTTGAGGACAGTTGCCAACACAGACGCTACATACATCTTACATAAAATTATAGCACAAATTTAGCTACGGAGTAAAGCTAAAGCCCGTTGTAAAACTACACTCAGAGAGATGAAACAGAGAAGGTTACTTATGAACACCCCTGGAAATTTCTTCAACCTGCCCCTTGAATGAGGGACTGAGGATATTGAAATAACCCTGTTTGCGTGATATACTTTAAATATAGCCTTTAAGCTAGTCCCGTGAGGCTGGCAAGGGAAAGAGAATAGAGATAAAAATGACCTCTTGCCAGCCGGGCAGGAGGTTTTATTATGGCGGAAAAAGCTATCATGAGCCAGGAGGACATCAGGAGAACCCTGGCCCGCATTGCCCACGAAATTATCGAGCATAACAAAGTAGTTGAAGACCTGATACTGGTTGGCATTCACACCCGTGGCGTGCCCCTCGCCCACCGTCTGGCGGATAACATCAATAACTTCGAAAAATCAAGACCACCTGTCGGCGCTCTAGACTTCAGCCTCCACCGGGATGACCTCCCCTCAATGGAAGCTCCACACCTGATTGGCCGTACCGAAATCCCGGGTAACATCGACGATAAATCCATCGTGCTGGTGGATGACGTCCTCTATACCGGACGCAGCATCCGCGCCGCCATGGACACCCTGATTGAACTGGGACGACCCCGCTCAATCCAACTGGCCGTGCTTATTGACCGGGGGCACCGCGAGATGCCAATACGGGCGGATTACGTCGGCAAGAACATCCCGAGCGCGCGAAACGAGGAGATACAGGTCAGGCTGGTGGAAACCGACGGTACCGACGAAGTGGCTATTATCCGCCCAAACAACAATGAATCCAGCCGGGTAGTTAACCACTTGCAAAGGAGTTGCCATGTCTCTGAAAAATAGAAGTCTGGTTACCATAGACGATCTCTCCTACGGTGAAATAGAGGCTATCTTCTCGCTGGCGGATGAGATGGCGGAGACAATGGACCGGCAATTCGGTAACTGCCGCGGCAAGATTATGGCCAGCCTGTTCTTCGAGCCGAGTACCCGGACACGGCTCTCCTTTGAGACCGCCATGTACCGCCTCGGGGGTAACGTTATTACCGCGGCCGATGTGGGGGCAACCTCGCTGGCTAAAGGTGAAAGCATCGCCGATATGGCCAGGGTAGTCGGTAGTTACGCCGATATTATCGTTATCCGGCACCCCTGGGAAGGCGCCGCCAGGGTGGTGACCGACTATGCCGGAGTACCGGTGATTAACGCCGGCGACGGGGGGCACCAGCACCCCACACAGACCCTGTGCGACCTTTACACCATCAAGAAGGAAAGACAGAGTATCAAAGGACTGAAAATAGCCCTCTGGGGCGATCTGAAATACGGGCGAACGATACACTCCCTCATTTTTGCCCTGGCCAAGTTCGGGGCTAATATCCTCTTTTACCCCACCCCCGGACTGGAAGTGCCCGAGCATGTTATCCACAAGCTAATCAAGGAATACGGCGGCGAACTGGAGCAGTGCCGGGCTCTCGATCAGGAAACAAAGGATGAACTCTTCCCTCTTGACGCCATATATGTCACACCCAGCAGCCCCCACCAGCTGGCCATGCTACCCGATGTCGATATTCAGGTCGAGCTGAAAAGCGGGGTTGACGCCCTGTATGTCACCCGGCCACAGAAAGAGAGATTTACTGACATGGAGGAGAAACAGGGCTTAAAGAAGGAATACCCGGTTGTAGATAAGAAACTGCTCGACCGAAAAGCCTTCCGCAAAACACTGGTGATGCACCCGCTACCCCGCGTTGACGAGCTGGCTTACGAACTGGATGCCGACCCGCGGAGCAGGTACTTTACCCAGGCGGCGCGGGGGGTGCCGGTACGCATGGCGCTCATCGCCCTCCTGCTGGGAAGCGGAGAATTAACCACCATGGAAGGAGATGATTCCCTCACTCCGGAAGTTGATTACCCCGTATACCGGCGTGATTCCGGTATCAAGTGCCCCAACCCGCGCTGCGTCTCCGTGCAGGAAACCGAAACCAAGTATCTCAAGCCCGAATTTAAGATAGTGAACACCCGGCCACTAACCTTAAGATGTATCTATTGTGAGCACGGTTTTGAACCCGGGTATATTGCCAGTACGGAGTGGCATGAAGGCAGGAAGGAGACCAAGAAGTACCACCGCGCTGACAGCTATATGACCAGTAAAATCAAGGCAGACAACCTGATTATCTTTGCATCGGCGGAGGCGGCTGAGGCCCAGGGCTATAAACCCAGCCACTATTCTTGAGGACAATCAGAAGTAAATGAAAGCATTACTGATACAGGGTGGCCGCATCATTGACCCGGCACAAGGCATTGACCATGCCGCTAACCTGCTGGTCAACGAAGGAAAAATTTCATGGCTCGGGAGAGATACTCCTCCGCAAGAGGACTACGCCGTTCTGCCCGCGGAAGGTTTGATTGTCTGCCCCGGATTTATAGACCTTCACTGCCACCTGAGGCAGCCCGGCTTTGAGGAGAAGGAGACTATCGCCACCGGCACGCAGGCTGCCGCCTACGGCGGCTTTACCACCGTCAGCTGCATGCCCAATACCGAGCCGCCGCTGGACAGCAGAGAGAGCATTGATTACGTGAAATCGGTGGCGGGTGAGCAGGGCATTGTCCGCGTGCTGCCGATTGGCTGCGTCTCCCGGGGCAGAAAGGGGGAGGAACTGGCCGACCTCGAAGAGCTGGCCAAAGCCGGTGCTATTGCCTTCAGTGATGACGGAGAGCCGGTTAGCCACGCCGGCTTGATGCTCCAGGCCTTGAGGTACAGCCGTGCCTCCGGGTTGCCGGTAATTGACCACTGTGAGGCAAAAGACCTCACCCGGGAGGGGCAAATGAATGCCGGCGCGCTGGCAAGCCGGCTGGGGCTGCGTGGCATACCGGCAGCCGCCGAGGAGATTATCGTCTTCCGTGACCTGGCTCTGGCCGGTCTCACCGGCGGTCACCTGCATATTGCCCACGTCAGCACTGCGGGGTCTGCCGAGCTTATCCGCATGGGCCGGGAAGCCGGTATCAAGGTCACCGCCGAGGTTACCCCCCACCACCTCACCCTGACCGAGGACAGCGTGAACGACTATGACACCAGCGCCAAGGTGAACCCACCGCTGAGGACGCGGCGGGATATTGAGGCGCTTATTCAGGGGTTGAAAGAAGGAGTGATTGACATTATCGCCACGGACCATGCCCCCCACACCGCAAAGGATAAAAAGTGCGCTTTCACCCGGGCCGCTTACGGCATCAGCGGACTGGAGACGGCTTTCGGGAGTCTAATGAGCCTGGTGCACAGCGGTCAGCTTCCTTTAGCTACTCTTATCGCCAGGCTAACCTGTGGCCCGGCCCGGATTCTCCGTGACGATACCACAGGCACGCTAAAGGTGGGCACCCCCGCTGATATCACCATCTTTGACCCGGATAAGGAATGGCAGGTAGAGCCCAAAACCTTTGCCTCCAGGGGAAAGAACACACCGCTGGCGGGTGCCGTACTCAAGGGCAAAGTAATGGCCACCATCTTTGGCGGGAACCTGGTGTACCAGGACAAAACGGTTAAAATAGAAATACGTGCGTAAGCGATGACAAAAAAAGCGATACTGGTTCTGGAAGACGGCTCAGTTTATGAAGGTTACTCCTTCGGCGCCGAAACTGATTCCTGCGGTGAGGTGGTTTTTAACACCAGCATGACGGGATACCAGGAGATGCTCACTGACCCGTCCTATGCCGGGCAGATTGTCATTCCCACCTACCCACTCATCGGCAACTACGGCACCAACCAGCAGGATCTGGAGTCCAGCCGGATACAGGTCAGCGGTTTCGTCGTCAGGGAGGAGTGTGAGCAGCCCAACCACTACCTCAACGCCGGAAACCTCCATGAGTATCTGGCGGAAAGCGGCATCCCCGGCATCTACGGTGTGGATACCCGCGCCATCACCCGCAAGCTACGCTCGGCAGGGGTGATGATGGGCTTTATCACCACCACCAGGACACCCCGGCAGGCCCTGGAGGAGATAAGGAATCAGCCCGACTACGGCTCAATCGACTTCGTCCGGCAGGTAAGCGCGCCAAAACCCTTTACCTGGGAGCCGGCAGCAGAGGCTTCACCATCACTTAAGATAGTTGCCCTTGACTGCGGCCTGAAATACAACATTATCCGGCTGCTGAACCAGCGGGGCTGCTCGGTAACGGTGGTACCCTGCACCACTTCCGCCGCTGATATTTTGAGCCTGAACCATGATGGCATTCTGCTTTCCCCCGGCCCCGGCAACCCCGACCTGCTGAACTACATCACGGACACGGTGAAGCAGCTTGCGGGCAAGAAGCCGGTGATGGGAATCTGCCTGGGTAACCAGCTTATCGCCCGCGCCTTTGGCGGAAGCAATTTCAAGCTCAAGTTCGGGCACCGGGGCGGCAATCATCCCGTGAAGGAGCTCGCCACCGGGCGTGTGCATATCACCGCGCAGAACCACGGCTATGCCGTTGACCCGGATACGCTGACAGACGGGCTTGAGGTAACCCATATCAATCTGAATGACGGCACGGTGGAGGGCTTAAGACATAAAGAGCTGCCCATCTTCAGTATCCAGTACCACTCTGAAGCCTCCCCCGGCCCGCTGGATAACGTTTATCTCTTTGATAAGTTTGTGGAGATGGTGAGGGATTTTAAATAAATGAGAACGGCGCCTGTTAAAGAGAAGACGAGGAGAAGGAGGAAATCCCCCTTAGTCCCCCTTTTCAAAGGGGGAAAATAGTGACCCCTTGCGGTAAAGTAGGCGAACTTCTCCCTTTCTTAAAGGGAGAGCGAGAGGGATTTCAAGAGGACAAAGGGGGGTTGAAGGGGATTTATGCTACCCTACAACGGGAACCTGAAACAATATTCCAGACAACTCAGAGGGAATATGACCGATGCGGAAAAGTATCTCTGGGCAAAGATAAGGATGAAACGGCTAAAGGGCTACCAGTTCTACAGGCAAAAACCCATCGGGGATTACATAGTCGACTTCTTCTGCCCAAGGGCAAAGCTGGTTATAGAAATTGACGGCAGCCATCACCTCACTGGCGAGACGATTGAGTATGACAGAATAAGGGATGAATATCTGAGTAGTCTTGGTTTGAGAATACTAAGATTTACTAATGCTGACGTACTGACCCATATCGAGAGGGTCGTTGAGAGCATAATTGAGAGTATGGGGGGAAATCCCCGGAGGGAAATCCCCCTTAATCCCCCTTTTTCAAAGGGGGAAACTCTAAAAGGGGAGACATGATAGCTTCTCCCTTTGGTAAAGGGAGAACGAGAGGGATTTCAGGGCGGCAGGGTGGGAAAAGATAAAAACCGAGGGGGAGGGAGAGAAGTATGGAAAAAGATGAAATATTATTAAAAGAATATGAGATGTGCCAATCTTATACAAATTATTTAGGAACACAATATTGGGTTGGCCTAAATATCTTTATTACACTTAACATGGCGTTACTTGGCGGTGTAACTTACAGCATTATACAGAGTGACGCTACTCTTCCCGAAAGCACCCGATGGTTAATTTTGGCGCTTGGTGTGGTAGCAATAATATTTTCTTTGCTTATGAGAGGCTTGTATCTAAGAAATTGGTTTATTACTCAACTCAACTTTTCCAGGATGCGAGAAATTGAGGATGATTTAGGGATGGAAAAAAATTGGAGAATCCATGGCCTTGACTTATTTTATGGAAATAACGAAGAGTTCGGCAAATTAAGCGAGGAACGGCGAAGATGGATTCGCGAAATTAGACAGAGCAAGAATTATCAACCAATGAGACGGTGGCATTTTTTTATACTTTCTGTCTTTCCCAAGAAACGGCAAAAGGAACAACAAAGTTGGATTTGCAAAATTTGCCAGAAGTATCAAGCAATTAAATGGTTGCATTCTTTAATGTGTGTTGTCTTTCCCAAGAAAGGACAATACGTATTCCCTAAAAATTGGATTACCGAATGGTTTTATTTTTTGGTTATCGTACTATGGATAGCCTTGATAGTGATGTCTTTCTTAATGTTTGACTGTTAAAGGAGCCACCAATTGACAGATAAGCCCTCTAAAGTCCTCATCATCGGCAGTGGCCCTATCGTCATCGGGCAGGCGGCGGAGTTTGACTACGCCGGTACCCAGGCGTGCAAGGCGATGCGGGAGGAGGGCGTTACCTCGGTGCTGGTCAACTCCAATCCCGCTACCATCATGACCGACGAAGGCATCGCCGATGTCGTCTATATCGAGCCGCTCACCGTGGACATGCTCACCCGCATCATCGAGCGTGAGCGCCCGGACGGGCTGTTGCCAACCCTCGGCGGGCAGACCGGGCTCAACCTGGCCATTGCCCTGGCTGACGCCGGCGTGCTGGATAAATACAACGTGAAGTCGCTGGGCACGCCAATCCAGACCATCCGCAATGCCGAAGACCGCGAGCTTTTCAAGCAGCTTTTAATCAGCATCGGCGAGCCGATGCCGAAGAGCCAGACCGTGAATACGCTGGAGGAGGCGACACAGGCCGCCAGGGAGATTGGCCTGCCGCTGGTCATCCGCCCCGCCTATACGCTGGGGGGGACGGGGGGCGGCTTTGCCAACACCTGGGAGGAATTTGAGACCGTGGTCAGAGGCGGTCTGGCGGCCAGTCCCATCCATCAGGTGCTGGTGGAGGAATCGGTGGTGGGATGGAAGGAAATCGAGTACGAGGTGATGCGCGACGGCGCCGATAACTGCATCACCGTCTGTAACATGGAAAACATTGACCCGATGGGCGTGCACACCGGTGACAGCATCGTGGTGGCTCCCAGCCAGACCCTGACCAACAAGGAGTACCAGATGCTGCGCACCGCCAGTCTCAAGATTATCCGCGCCCTGGGTGTGGAGGGGGGCTGCAACGTCCAGTTTGCCCTTGACCCCAACAGCGAGCAATACCATGTCATCGAGGTCAACCCCCGGGTCAGCCGCAGCTCCGCCCTGGCCAGCAAGGCTACCGGCTACCCTATCGCCCGGGTCGCGGCCAAAATAGCCGCGGGCAAAAGGCTCGACGAAATCCCCAACGCCGTCACCGGCAAGACGATGGCTTCCTTCGAGCCGGCGCTGGACTACGTAGTAGTCAAGATACCCCGCTGGCCCTTTGACAAGTTTGCCGCCGGTGACCGCATTACCGGCACCCAGATGAAAGCCACCGGCGAGGTCATGGCTGTTGACCGTTGTTTTGAGGCTGCCTTACAGAAGGCGGTGCGCTCACTGGAATTCGGCAACCGGACACTGCTCTGGGAAGACCCGCAGTGGGAACGCAGCCTGAACATCAACTACTATCACCTCGAACCCAATGACCTCCGGCTGTGGGCCATCATGGCAGCGCTGCGGCGGGGCATCAACCCCCGCGAGATTTCCCGGCGAACCGGGATTGACCTCTGGTTTCTGGACAAGATGCAGAATATCATCACTATGGAAAAGGAACTCCTCTCCCGGCCGCTGGTACCGGAGCTGCTCCGGCGGGCAAAACGCCTCGGCTTCTCCGATGTCCAGATTAGCACCCTGGCGGATAGGCTGCCCGAGCAGGTGAGATACCTGCGACTCTACTGGAACGTCCGCCCGGTCTACAAGATGGTGGACACCTGCGCCGCCGAGTTTGACGCCGCCACCCCGTACTTTTACAGCACCTACGAACAGGAGAACGAGGCTGAGCCGTCAGATAAAAACAAGGCAGTGGTCATCGGCAGCGGCCCGATACGCATCGGGCAGGGTATCGAGTTCGACTACTGCAGCGTGCACTCGGCCTGGGCTTTGCAGGAAGCCGGTTACCAGAGCCTCATGATTAACTCCAACCCGGAAACCGTCTCCACCGACTTCGATACCTCGGACCGCCTTTACTTCGAGGCACTGGATGAAGAAAGCGTGCGCGATATACTGGAAAACGAAGGCAATACCGGCGGTGCGCCGGCATCAATCGTCCAGTTTGGCGGCCAGACCGCCGTCAACCTGGCCAGGCCCCTGTCCCAGGCCGGCATGCCCCTGCTCGGCTCCAGTTCTGAAGCCATTGACCTCGCCGAAGACCGCCGCCGTTTTGAGAACTTTCTTAACGAGCTGGGTATTCCCCAGCCTCCCGGAGGCGGGGTAACCTCGCTGGACGAAGCCCTCAACGTTGCCCAGCTCATCGGCTACCCGGTGCTGGTGCGCCCCAGCTACGTCCTCGGTGGCAGAGCTATGGAAATCGTCTATAACTCCAGCGAACTCACCCGTTATGCGGGCCTCGCCATGGAACTGGATACCGGGCACCCCGTTCTTATTGATAAATACCTGCAGGGGAAGGAGGTGGAGGTGGACGCCATCGGCGATGGGGAAACCGTGCTCATCCCCGGCATTATGGAGCACATCGAGCGCGCCGGTGTGCACAGCGGCGACTCTATGGCTGTCTACCCCGGTGTCAACCTGACCGGACCGGAGATAGCCACCATCGTCGATTACACGGTACGGATTGGACTGGCACTCAAGATTAAAGGCCTGATGAATATCCAGTTCGTCATCATGCCGGGTGATAGTGATCAGGAGTCATCAGTGTACGTGCTGGAGGTTAATCCGCGCGCCAGCCGCACTGTCCCCTTCATCTCTAAGGTTACCGGCGTACCCATGATAAAGGTGGCCACCAGAGTGATGCTGGGCAATAGCCTCAAGGAACAGGGCTATCAGAGCGGACTGTGGCCGCCAACCAGGCTAATCGGCATCAAGGCCCCGGTCTTTTCCATGTCCAAGCTGCGGGGTGTTGATACCCATCTTGGCCCGGAAATGAAGTCCACCGGCGAGGTAATGGGAATTGACTATAGCTTTGACGCTGCCCTGGCCAAGGCCCTGATGTCCAGCGGGCTGATGCTGGCGCCACAGGGAGCCATACTCCTCAGCATTGCCGACCGCGACAAGGCAGAGGCGCTGCCCATCATCAAAAAATTATCTTCGCTGGGCTACAAGCTTTATGCCACTGAAGGCACCGCCGCCGCCATTGAGAGCGCGGGACTGCCGGTAAAGATGATAAGCAAGAAACTTAACGAAGGACACCCGAATATCATTGACCTTATTAACGATGGAACCATTAACGGCGTGGTCAACACCATTACCGGTGGGCACATCCCGCAGAGAGACGGCTTTTATATACGCCGGGCTGCCACCGAAAAGCAGGTACCCTGCTTCACCTCTCTAGACACCATGCGGGCCGCCGTCGCCGCCCTCTCCAGAGACAGCCGGATTTACACCGCCCAACCCCTCCCCGATTACCGTAACAAGGAGCCGAAATGAAGCAAAGCCAAACCACGCTAGTCTCCAACATTGAAGTTATGCCCGGTAGCCATCTCCTGTGGCTACAAGCTCCGGAAATAGCCGCCGTTGCCAGACCGGGGCAGTTCGTTATGGTGCGCTGCGGGGAAGAAACCACCCTGCCCCGCCCCCTGAGTATCCACCAGACCGCCGGGGATAAACTCGCTCTGCTCTTTACCGTCGTCGGCAGGGGCACGCAGTGGCTCTGCCGGCGCCAGCCGGGAGAAAAGGTAAATATGTTCGGCCCGCTGGGCAACGGCTTCACCATTCACCCGGACTCCACTGACCTGCTGCTGGTGGCGGGAGGTATCGGCATTGCCCCCCTCCGTTTCCTCGCCGATGAAGCCGTCAGGCAGGGTAAAAGGGTAACTCTGCTCTACGGCACACCTGATAAGAACCGGTACCCGGAGAACCTCCTGCCCGGTGGCATTGCAATGGTGGCCGCCACTGAAGACGGCGCGACGGGGAAAAGGGGAAGGGCGACCGAGTTCCTGCCGGAGTGTATTGACCGCGCTGATCAGGTTTTCGCCTGTGGCCCCGTGGGTATGTACCACGCATTAGCTGACTATAGCCGTCAGTTCCCCATAGTGAAAACGGCTCAGATTTCCCTGGAGATGAGGATGGGCTGCGGACTGGGTGTCTGCTACGGCTGCACCGTCAAGACCAAAGACGGTCTGAAGCAGGTCTGCCAGGACGGGCCAGTGTTTAAGCTGGAGGATATACTCTGGGGTGAGCTAAGCGGCTAAGTTAAAATAAGGTAACAGTTACCCTGCCCCTCTGTTATCGCTGGAAATACCCAACTGCGAATATAACTTACCGAGCCAATTCCTCATGTTTTCTAACGACTCCTCACAGTATTGTATAACTTCTATACCTAATATATCTAAGTTCCCTTGCCCGGGGTCCTCCGGGTCTTTATGTAGAAACACCTTTGCGTCATTCCAATTGGTGTTTATTTCGTACCCTAATCTTAGCAACTCCCGGTGTGTCGCCGCGTTACGATAATTGTTGACTCTCCATTGCCATGAATTCTTGTCTTTAAATGCCCTGGCTATTTCCTCTATCACCCCTCCTGCACTTGATATTTCTCTGCATTTGAGGCAACTTTTTAATCGGTCTATATCGGTAGCCTCCTTTTTTTTTAAACCGAGCTTATAATGGTCATTTATCGCCTGCAAAAAGAAGTCTTTAGCAGAAACAAGTTCAAAAAAGAAGCTGTCCAGGCTGGCTCTCATCTCTTGTTGTTTATCCGATGGGATATGGGCGAATCCTCTCGCCTCTTCTGCTAAGGAGTTCAGGGTATTAAGACAATACTCAGCTCGTTCTAGCTTTTTTACTACCGAATCGAACATAATTATGTCCCTCAATACACTGTTCGGGCTATTGTAAAGTATATTTGCAGGTAAAACAATTGCTTGCTAACTTTATCCTGAAATATTTTTCACTTATAATTGTGGAATTGAGAGTAAGTAAATTATTGAGGTGGGCTATGGTAATCACTAAGAAAATCAGTCTCCAGACCAGGGGTGAGTGTGATATCATTGACATAACCCCGCAGGTGGAGCGGGAAATCGGGCAGACAGAGATTGATAACGGCACGGTGACCGTCTTTGTCGCCGGCTCCACCGCCGGCGTCACCACCATTGAATATGAGCCCGGCGTACTCGCTGACCTGCAGGATATGTGGGCGCGGATTATCCCGAAAGATATTCCCTACCAGCATGACCGCCGCTGGGGTGACGGCAATGGCTTCTCCCATGTCCGCGCCTCGTTACTGGGGGCTTCAACGGTTATTCCCTTCAACAATCATAAACTGCTTCTGGGCACCTGGCAGCAGCTAATCTTGGTGGACTTTGACAACCGGCCCAGGTCAAGGCAGGTTGTGTTACAGATTATGGGTGAATGATCAAGAAAAGCGGTACAGGGAATTACCCGGGTTACTGACTACCCCTCGTCAATACCCTGGTCCCGGATATAATCAATGGCATCCTGAATGGTAACTATCTTCTCCGCATCCTCATCCGGTATCGAAACCTGGCGTGACTCATCGCTGAAGGCTTCTTCCAGGGACATTATCAGTTCTACCAGATCCAGAGAATCAGCGCCTAAATCCTCAACAAAGCTCGCTGTGGGCACCACCTCGGTCTCTTCAACTCCCAGTTGCTCCACGACGATGGCTCTTATTCGCTCAAAAATAGTGGCCACTATTGAACCCCCTTTTTATTCAAAAGCTTTCTGCTGGCCGGCAAGAGCGCTAACTGCCCCCAGGACCCCGTTGATAAACTTTGCCGAATTATCACTACCAAACCTCTTCGCCAGCTCTACTGCCTCGTTGATAGCTATCTTAGCCGACACCCTATTATCAAACAAAATCTCGTAGATTGCAAGTCGGAGAATGTTGCGGTCAGTAACCGCTATCTGCTCTACCGGCCAGGCCGGAGCAAATCTCCTGATATTACGGTCAATCTCCTCTTTATTGCTAATAACCCCGTTCACCAGCTCACTGACAAAGGCTGTGTTCTCCCCGGATAGATCCACGCCGGTCAGCCCCCGCGCCAGCACTGCCGCCGCGTCATGACCCACCGAGTCAACCTCGTACAGTATTTGCAGAGCCACAGTTCTCGCCTTGCGGCGCGCCCCGGTCATAGCTCACCCCCGAACCCAAGTCAATATTATAGCATACCTGAGAATATTAATGGTATAGCGCAAATGCCACCTGCCGGCAAGCCAGGCTGTCCTGCTTGACACGCTGAGCCGGCAATTGTTACACTTTCATTGTCCCCGGAGACTCCCCCGGCAGGAAGGTTATCACAGTGAAGAAGATCGGTATCCTCTACCACCCGATGATTGAAGCCACGCGGCTTAAGGCTGAAGAAATAAAGGGGGTTTTGGACACCCGCGGTTTCCTCACCTGGCTCTGCTCGGCCTGGGAAACGAAGGAAGCCAAAGCCAAGCTTGACGATACCAGCCTGATACTTACCGTTGGTGGCGATGGCACTATCTTGCGCGCGGCTCAAGTGGCAGTTGCCCGGGCGACACCAATCACAGGAATTAACCTGGGCAAGCTCGGTTTTATGACTGAACTAAGAGCTGATGAGGCTATAGAGAAGCTTGCCGTCCTGCTTACCGATGAAGGATGGAACGACGAACGGGCTATGCTTGAGGTGGAGTGCTCAACTCAAGGCCAAGAGCCGGCGACTTATCACGCCCTAAATGACGTGGTGGTGGCACGGGGAGCCATTGCGCGCGCGATTTCACTGGAAACCAGTATTGATGACCAGCACCTGACCACTTACAGGGCCGACGGGGTAATTCTGGCGACTGCCACCGGCAGCACCGGCTACACACTGGCGGCGGGCGGGCCTATCCTCTACCCGCAGTGCCGGGATTTCCTGCTGCTGCCGATAGTGCCTCACCTCAGTATGAATTACCCGCTGGTACTGTCACAATCAGCCGTAGTAAAACTGAACGTAAAGACCGCACATGAAGCGACATTGAGTATTGACGGGCATATCAACTTGCCCCTGCACAATGGTGCCAAGGTCACGATCAAACTTAGCCCGAAGACGACTAGGTTCTGGAGAATTCAGCCGCAATCCTCCTTTTACGGCTCTATGGAAGAAAGGTTGAAAGGAAAAAACTGGCGTGAACCAAGTAGAAAAAGCCAAGATTAAGGATATACCCCAGATACACAAGCTGGTCAATCACTTCGCCAGCAAAGGCGAGATGCTGGCACGTTCCCTGAGCGAGCTATATGAGAATATCCGGGATTTCTTCGTCGTCAGGGATGATGACCGGGTTATTGGCTGTGCGGCGCTGCATATTAGCTGGTCAGACCTGGCCGAGATTAAGGCACTGGCGGTGGCTGAAGACCGGCAGAACAAGGGCCTGGGTGACCTGCTGGTAGCCGCCTGCCTGGAAGAGGCAAGCAAGCTGGGTATCCCGACCATTTTTTGCCTGACCTACCAGCCGGCTTTCTTTACCAGGCACCACTTCAACCAGGTGGATAAGGCAGAGCTGCCGCGCAAGGTCTGGACGGAGTGCTACCGCTGCCCCAAATTCCCTGACTGCGATGAGGTGGCACTTATCTATCATCCTGAGGAGTCAGCTTAATTTGGAAAAGACCGTTTCCAGCCAGCTAATTTATGACGGGCGAGCGGTCAGGCTGCGTGTCGATACCGTGCAAACCGCCGGTGGCCGGGAAACCACTCGCGACATTGTGGAACACGCCGACTGCGTGGCGGTGGTCGTCATTGATAACGATGATAATGTCCTGCTGGTCAGGCAGTTCCGCAAGCCGGTGGAAAAGGAACTTCTGGAGATACCCGCCGGAGGAATTGACCCCGGCGAAGAGCCGGCTGACGCCGTGCGCCGCGAGTTGCGTGAGGAAATCGGCTACTTCCCCGGAAAAGTAGCCAGGATTGGCGGCTTCTACTCCACTCCCGGCTATTGTACCGAATACCTTTACCTTTACCTGGCGACCGAGCTCAGCCCCAGCCAGTTATTCGCTGAGGATACGGAGAGCATTGAGGTGGTCCGGGTATCTATCAGGGATATCCCCAGGCTGATAAACTCCGGGGAAATCTGTGATGCCAAGACTATCGCCGGGTTGCTTACCTTTTTAGAATCCCGGAACAAAGAGGCTCTCTAACCCAGACCTTCGGTGAGCTGGCGGCTGCCCAGAAGGTGCAGGTGAAGGTGAGGCACCACCTGTCCCCCTTCCTTCCCGCTGTTAATTACCAGCCGATAGCCACTCTCGGCAACACCGGCTTCCCGCGCCAGTTGATTGGCGACTTTCACCATGTGCCCCACCAGCGATGTCTCATCGTCAGACAGGTGGGCCAGGGAAGGAATATGCTTTCTGGAGACAATGAGCAGATGAGTCGGCGCCACCGGATGAATATCCGGGAAGACCACCACCTGGTCATCCTGATATAATATTTCTGAAGGAATCTTCCCGTCAATTATCTGACAAAAAACGCATTCCATGGCTTATTAACTCCCGTTTCTTCACCTGATTTCAAATAAACGGCCACGTCCTGAAATGGAACTGCTATAACAGCGCCTCTTTGTGACGGGCACTGTGACATTGAAGGTTGATGGCTACCGGCAGGCTGGCAATATGAGCCGGCCTGACCTCGGCATGTACCGCCAGAGCGGTAGTAGTACCGCCAAAGCCCTGCGGGCCGATACCAAGGTCATTGATACGGCGCAGTATCTCCCCTTCCAGCTCGGCAATCTCTTGGTCCGGGTTCGGCTCCCCCAACCGGCGCATTAATGATCGCTTCGCCAGCTGCATCGCCTGATCAGCAGTGCCGCCAATGCCGATACCAACTACCAGCGGGGGACAGGGATTGGAGCCGGCCTCGTCAACGGCAGTTACCGCCGCTTCAATAACGCCCTCCCTGCCCTTGGCTGGCGTCAGCATGGCGAGCCGGCTCATATTCTCGGCACCACCCCCCTTGGGCATAACCACGATTTTGAGATGGTCACCCGGCACTATATCCGTATAAATGACCGGCGGGGTATTATCCCCGGTATTCTTTCTGGTGGAAAAGGGATGCTCGGCCAGAGACTTGCGGAGATAGCCCTGGTTATAGCCCTGGCGAACGCCCTCGGCTATGGCAGTATTAAGATCACCACCGCTAATGTGAGCGTCCTGGCCTAACTCCAGAAAGACCACCGCAGTACCACAGTCCTGACATAGTGGCATATGCTCCTGTTCCGCAATCTCAGCATTATCAATAATCTGGGCCAGTACCCTCTTCCCCAGCGGTGACTTCTCAACCTTTTGCGCCTGCTTGATTGCCTTCAAGACATCATCACCGAGCACAAAGTTAGCCTCCTGACAGAGGCGAGACACTGTTTTCGTAATCTGGCTGGCTTTAATCTCTCTCACTTTCAACCTCCAACGGAACTCGCGATAAGGACTAATTTTAATCCTATTCTATCACGAAATGCAATGTTACGCACCCCGCCATAATATGGCTATCATCTCAGTACGGAGAACTTTAGAAAGCCACAGAGCAAGACTGAATCTGCTCTGTGGCGCTAGCGGTCGAAGAAAAGATAAGAGCTAAACCCTGACTTTAACAAAGGGAATAATGTGAATACCCGTTCTGGGTTTTATTTCAAATCTGATGCTATCACGGTTGGGGCGTTCGGCTCCGCGCAGCTTGGTAACTTCCATAACTCTGATTATCCGCTTATCAACCTGATCCGAACCAACCAGCATATCTTCTGACCTCAGCCTGATATAATCATCGCTCAGGTCATGGGCACGGGTAATTGTCTCTTTCTTGAAGGCATGAGTGTTGGCCAGCAGGACTATTGAGCGTCCCTGCTTGCACATATCCCGGCATCCCTGAAAGAAATCAAGAATAGCCAGCAATTTGACATGGGTTAAGAACAGCGTAAGGGAGTCCAGTATCACCAGATTATAACGCTCGGGTAGCCTGGAGAGGTGGTGAGATAGAATATGGAGGAGATATTTCTGAGTTTCCCCGTAACAGTTACGCATCGTCAGCGGGTAAATACGCAAACGGTCGGTCAGGAAGTAATCCATCATAGATAGTGACATGGAGTCCGTTTGCCCGATCAGGCTTTTCACGCTATTTTCCGTAGTATAGTAGGCGACTGCATTCTCATCGGAATCGGTCAGGGCACCGTAAGCCAAGTGCTGGGCCATGACACTCTTTCCTGACTCGGATTCGCCCTCAATAAACACCATGCTTCCGGGGCGAAGACCGCCACCCAGTTCCTCGGATATCTCCCTGATACCGGTGGAAATTACTTCCCTGGTGGTAGTTACGTTCAGCACTTCAACTCTCCTCTCTTGCCGGAACACTTTTAAACTCTGACACCACTGTTTTTGCTTGCTCGCAGCATAATATACGCCGGCAGGCGTAAAAGGAGAATAAATAGTGCGGCGGAAGGTGTAAAGATTGCGTAAATATTTTTAGAGGATTACGTTACGGCAGATACCAGCCGAATGAGGACAGCGCAATTACCGGGGCAGACAGAGTGCCGTTAGTTTCCAGGGCCGGCGGTCACTCTTGCTTCAGCTTGGCAATGATGGCATGGGCTACCTGCGATGTGCCCGCAACACCGCTATCCACTGCTTCCACATCCGCTTTCAGGTCATAGGTAACCTGCTTACCTTCGGCAATAACGCCGGCGATGGCGCCTTCAAGCCGGCGGGCAGCTTCAGCCTCACCCAGGTGGCGCAGCATCATCACCCCGGAGAGCATGGTCGCCAGGGGGTTGACCTTGTTCTGCCCCGCATACCTGGGAGCACTGCCGTGGGTTGGCTCAAAAACGGCGATGTCATCACCGATATTGGCGCCTGGGGCGACCCCCAGCCCGCCAACCAGCCCGGCACAGAGGTCAGAAACGATGTCGCCATAGAGATTGGGCGCCACCACCACGTCAAATTGCCGGGGCCTTTTCACCAGCTGCATGGTCATGTTGTCGATAAGCCTGTCTTCAAATTCAATATCACCATATTCCCCGGCCACTTCACGGGCAACCTCCAGGAATAAACCGTCCGAGAACTTCATAATATTGGCTTTATGGATGGCGGTTACTTTTTTTCTCCCGTAGCTGCGGGCATAGTCGAAGGCGAAGCGGACAATGCGCCGGGTGCCGGCTTCCGAGATTGGCTTTATGCTTATCCCGGAACCGTCACGGATGGTCTTCCCCGTTGTCTCCGCAATCAAGCTCACCAGTCGTCCGGCTCCGGCAGAGCCTCTGGCAAATTCGATGCCGGCGTAGAGGTCTTCCGTATTTTCCCGGACGATAACGATATCCACGTCTGGATAAAGGGTGGGGACGCCAGGATAGGCCTTGCACGGGCGAAGACAGGCATAGAGGTCAAGCTCCTGGCGCAGGGCGACGTTGACACTGCGGAAACCGGTGCCTATTGGTGTGGTAATCGGCCCTTTGAGGGCAACCCGGTTTTTACGGATTGAATCTATCACGCTTTCAGGTAGCGGGGTGCCGTATTGCCCCATGACCTCAGCGCCGGCATAAGCCGGTTCCCACCGCAGGTCAACACCGGTGGCTTCCAGCACCTGCCTTGTCGCCTCAATAACTTCCGGGCCGATGCCGTCACCCGGTATCAGGGTAATCTGATAACCCATGTCTCCTTCCTTTGACTACAGCTTGAAGTCACCATGCTTCTGGATATAGGGAATAAGGCCGCCCTCCTCAAGGATGCGGAGCATTGCTTCCGGAATTCTGCCCGAGGTGAGCTGGCTGCCGCTGGTTATGTCTCTGACCGTTCCGGTAACCAGGTCTACCTCCAATTCGTCGCCATCATCGATCTTATCGGTATCACAGATGAGCACGGGAAGCCCCAGGTTAATGGCATTTCTAAAGAAGATGCGGGCAACTGACTTGACCAGAATGGCGCTGACCCCGGCCATCTTGATGACCAGAGGGGCGTGCTCCCGGCTTGACCCCAGACCGAAGTTACCGCCGGCAACAATAAAATCTCCCCTATTGACCCGGGAAGCGAAGGTGGGGTCAGCGTCCTCCAGGACATGCCTGGCTAACTCGGGCAGGTTGCTGCGAAGGTGCGCATAGCGCCCGGGAATGATATGGTCGGTGGATATGCCCTCGCCGAATTTAAAGGCCTTACCCTTAAGCACCTAGAGCTCCTCCCTGGGGTCGGTAATTTCACCGGCTATTGCCGTGACCGCGGCCGTCGCCGGGCTGCCCAGATAAATAAAGGCCTCCGGATTACCCATACGCCCCTTGAAATTACGGTTGGCGGTGGACAGGCAGGACTCCCCCTTGCCAAGCACCCCCTGGTGCAGACCGAGACAGGGCCCGCAGCCCGGTGGTAAAACCACCGCCCCGGACTCAATCATGGTCTGGATATAGCCCGCAGCAATCGCCTCCAGGAGAACCCCGCGCGAGGCGGGGGCAACAATCAGCCTGGTACCGGGGTGAACCTTCTTCCCCTTCAGGATACCCGCCGCCACTTCCATGTCCTCCAGCCGCCCGTTGGTGCAGGTGCCGATAACCACCTGCTGGACTTTAGTTCCTGTCAACTCCCGTGCCGGGGCTGTATTGTCCACCGTGTGCGGCCGGGAAACTGTCGGCTCAAGCCCGCCTGCGCTGATTCTGATTGTTTTTTCATAACTGGCGTCAGCATCGGGGGAAAGCGGCTGATAGTCACCACCCCTTCCCCTGACCATCAGGTAATCCCGCGTAACCGCGTCAGCCGGAAAAAGGCCGACCTTGGCGCCAGCTTCCACCGCCATATTGGCGACAGTAAAGCGACCCGACATGGACATACTGGCAACGGTATCACCACCGAATTCCAGCGATTTATAAGTAGCGCCGTCAGCGCCAATTAAGCCAATCAGGTGCAGGATGAGGTCCTTGGCATAGACACCACGGGGCAATTCGCCGCTAACCTCTACTCTGACGGTCTCCGGTAACCTGAGCCAGGTCTTGCCCAGCGCCATAGCGATCGCCACATCCGAGGAACCCATGCCGGTGGCAAAAGCGCCCAGTCCGCCGGCGGTTACCGTATGCGAGTCCGCGCCAACAATGACATCACCCGGGCGAGCCCATGCCTCGGCCACTATCTGATGACAGACGCCACTGCCGACATCGGAAATGGTACCACCGGCCTGCCCGGCGAACTCCCGCAGCAGCGCATGGTCTTCAGACAGATTACTGTTGGGGCTGGGAACGGCATGGTCAATAAACAGTACCGCCCGCTTCGGGTCAGCCAGCTGCTTGAACCCGCTTGCCTGAAACTGCCTGACCGTCAACGGCCCGGTAGTATCCTGGACAAAAGACAGGTCCACCTGAGCGATGACGATGTCACCGGCGTGAGCCTCACCCCCCGACTTAACACTCAATATTTTTTCGGCTAATGTTTGACTCATAAGCCCAGCTCTTTAGAAATAAATTCCGGTTGGTTACGCTAAAACGGCACCTTACATGGGGATGTTGCCGTGCTTCTTGGCGGGACGGTTTTCCTTCTTGTTCCGCAAAGCCTCAAGGGCAGTAATTATTTTGGGGCGGGTGTCCCGGGGCAGAATGACCGCGTTGACATAGCCCATTCTGGCGGCGACATACGGGTTATAGAATAACTCACGGTATTCATCTATTTTCTCCTGCTCTTTGGCTTCCGGGTCTTCAGCAGACTGGATCTCACTGCGGTGGATGATGGCAGCGGCAGCCTCCGCGCCCATCACCGCAATTTCCGCCTGAGGCCAGGCCAGGCAGCAGTCCGCCCCCAGGCTCTGGCTGCACATGGCGATATATGCCCCGCCGTATGCCTTGCGCGTGGTGAGGGTTATTTTGGGAACAGTAGCCTCGGAATAGCACCAGAGGAGCTTGGCGCCATGACGGATGATGCCACCCCACTCCTGATTGCTGCCGGGGAGATAACCGGGAACATCAGCGATGGTGAGCAGGGGTATGTTAAAGGCATCGCAGAAGCGGATAAACCTGGTGGCTTTATCCGAGGCGTTAATATCCAGACAGCCAGCAAGGTAATTGGGCTGGTTGGCGATTATCCCCGCCACGTGCCCGTTGAGGCGGACAAAGCAGGTAATCATGTTCCGCGCATACTGCCGGGACGGCTCCAAGAACTCCCCGTCATCTGCTATGGAACGAATAACATCCTTCATATCGTAGGCCTGCTGGGCACTATCCGGTATAATACTGTCCAGCGCCGCATCAGTGCGGTCTGGAGAATCCGCCGGCGCAATATAAGGGGGCTGCTCTTCGTTGCTCTGCGGCAGGTAGCTGAGAAGTTTCTTTATCTCCTCAATAGTCTCTTCGTCATTTCCACAGGCGAACTGGGCGACCCCGCTCTTGGTACTGTGCGCCATAGCCCCACCCAGCTCTTCATCACCTATCTCCTCACCGGTGGCCGCCTTAACCACCGCGGGGCCGGTGATATACATGCGGCTGGTCTTCTTCACCATAAAAACAAAGTCGGTCATGGCCGGTGAGTAAACAGCGCCACCGGCGGCGGGCCCCATAATTGCCGATATTTGCGGAATAACACCGGAGGCGCAGGAGTTACGGAAGAATATCTGGCCATAGCCATCAAGAGCGTTAATCCCTTCCTGGATGCGGGCGCCGCCACTGTCAATGAAACCGATCACGGGCACCTTGATGCGCATCGCCAGGTCCATCACCCGGCATATCTTTTTGGAGTGCATCTCCCCCAGGGTGCCACCGCGGGCGGTGAAGTCCTGCGCATAGGCGCAAACGGTGCGGCCATTCACCTGACCGTAGCCGGTAATGACACCGTCAGCGGGGATATCAACGCTGTCCATGCCAAAGTTGGTGCAGTGGTGCTGGACGAAAAGGTCTGTTTCCTGGAAGGTTCCGGAGTCAAAGAGGCGGGCCAGTCTCTCCCGCGCCGTCAGCTTGCCGGCGTCATGCTGCTGCTTGACGCGCTGCTCTCCGCCCCCGGCCTTTACCTCCTCTTCCCGCCTGTTTAGCTTCTCCAGTTTATCTTCCAATCCGGGTAACCTTCACCGTTAAAATAGAACCAGATTAATCATATCATACTGCCCGGGCACGGGCAAACCTGCCTGAATGTTTCCTAAACGATGAGAAAATGCTAGAATAAGAGTGCTTTGCAATTAATACCATAAAAATTTCAGGCGGTGTCCTTTGTCAGACAACCAAACAGTATTAGCTCCTACTCGCTGTGGCAATACCGTGTTCCGCTGGGGTGAGCGCACCTATGTCATGGGAGTCTGTAACCTCAGCCCGGATTCTTTCTCCGGGGACGGGCTGGGTAGTGACCTCGAGGCGACGGTTGCCCAGGCGAAGCGATTTGTCGCCGAGGGTGCGGATATTATCGACGTCGGCGGTGAGTCTACCCGCCCCGGCACAGAGCCGAGCGACAGCATTGATGAAGAGCTGGCGCTGGTAATACCGGCGATTGAACGCTTAGCCCGCGAGCTAACGGTGCCGGTAAGCATTGATACCTACAAGTCAGCCGTGGCCAGCCGTGCCGTGAAGGCTGGCGCCACCATGATCAACGATATCTGGGGGCTGAAGAGAGACCCGGGAATCGCTCAGGTAGCCGCCGAAACCGGAGTACCCCTGGTTTTGATGGGCAACCAGCGGGATGCCCCCCCGCGCACCGGCATTATGGGCAGGGTCGTTTCCGAACTGGAGAGGAGTATCAAGCTGGCCAGAGAAGCCGGGGTAGGTGAGGAAAATATCATTATTGACCCCGGGATTGGCTTCGGTAAAAGCCCGGAGCAAAACCTGGAGATTGTTAACCGCCTGGCGGAGCTTAAGCCGCTGGGCAAGCCCATTTTACTGGGCACCTCACGCAAATCAATGATTGGCCTGGTGTTAGACCTGCCTCCGGACCAGCGTGTGGAAGGCACCGCCGCTACGGTAGCTATCGGCATCGCCAATGGTGCCGATATGGTACGAGTTCATGATGTCCGGGAAATGGCACGCGTCTGCCGCATGAGTGACGCTATTATACGAAGGGGGAAAGTCAGTGACTGAAGCAGTAGAAATATACCTTAGCCTGGGCTCAAATATGGGGGACCGCCAGCAAAACCTGGATAGAGCACTGAACCTGCTCTCACAGAGGTTACGAATGGGGAAAACTTCGCCAATCTACGATACCGAGCCAATCGGTAATACCGACCAGCCCCACTTTCTCAATCTAGCCTGTCAGGCCTTCACCCGCCTGACGCCCGAGGGCTTGCTGGCGCTGGTAAAAGGTATCGAAAGCAAGATGGGCAGAACGGGCAAGTCTAACGCACCACGCCCCATCGATATCGATATTCTCCTTTATGGCGCCGAGGTGCTGGAGACCGCCGAACTGGTGATTCCCCACCCCAGGATGACAGAGAGGGAATTCGTGCTGGTCCCCCTGGCGGAAATCGCCCCGGACATAATCCACCCGACCAGCGGCAAGACGGTCAGGGAACTACTTTCCGATATCGAGGAGGAGCAGGGCGTCTTACCGCTGGAAAACGCCTGAGGAAGAAGCATGTACGAAATATCGGTAGAAAAGCACTTTGACGCCGCCCATTTCTTGCGGGGTTATCAGGGCAGGTGCGAAGCTCTTCACGGCCACCGCTTCAAGGTAGTTGCCAGGGTAAGGGCGGGTAAACTCGATGACATCGGCCTCGCCTATGACTTTACCGAGCTGAAGCAACACCTGGACGGTGTCCTGTCCCGCTTTGACCATACCTGTCTTAACGATATACCGCCGTTTGATGAGATAAACCCGTCTTCGGAGAACATTGCCGCTACCATTTACGAGGAGCTCCAGCGCAAACTGGCCGGAGCGCCAGTTTCAATGGCAGCCATCGAGGTATGGGAATCTCCGGATGCCTGGATAACCTACCGGCCTGACTAGCGCCTCTCCGGCGGCAGCAGGTTGGGGATGGCATCCTTGACAGGATAGCTGACCCCGCAATTCGAGCAGAACAGGGATCCGCTGATTACCTCCCCCCCGCTCTCCTCCTCCACGGTAAGCCCCAGCTTGCCCTTGCATACCGGACACACCAGAATATCCATCAGCTCTTTTTTCATGCTTTGATTATAGCACAGGTCTTGGCTAAGTTTTTCCTGCTATCAGCTTGCATCGCCGGATATTTTGGGAGTAAAATGAAGCAGCTTGGTGCGGAAAGAAGACCTGAGGTGATTAATTACCCTGTCCTAGTGCTGAACCAGAGCTACGAGCCACTCGCTGTCTGCCGGGCCCGCCGGGCCGTGGTGCTGATCGTTGAGGGCAAGGCAGAAATGCTGGAGAACGGCGCTGGCTTTATTCACTCGGTCACGGAAACATTCCCGCTACCTTCCGTCATCCGCCTGGATTACCTGGTTAAGCATCCCCGCCGGCATAGAAGGATGACCCGCTTTGAGATTTTCAATCGTGACCACTATACCTGCCAGTACTGCGGCAAGCAAACCCGGCAGCTTACCCTGGACCATGTCATCCCCCGCTACCGCGGTGGACAGCACACCTGGGAAAATGTGGTCAGTGCCTGTGTTGCCTGTAACCGGCGTAAGGCAGGGAGAACTCCTCAAGAAGCCGGCATGAATTTACTGTGTCCGCCCGTGCCTCCCAGCGGCAATCCCCTCTTCAGCGTACCCTACCACTACCTGCAAACCCAGCACGAGTGGCACAAGTACCTGCCTCAGTAGCCGCCCGCCTTACCTGGCAGACTGCTGTTTTACAGAGACCTGATCGAGAGGAAATTCTACAGTCGCTCCGCTCTCCACCTCAACCATCACCGTTTCTTTCAGCGGATTGCTCCCGGTAACGGTGGCCATTCCGGCCGGTGTCGATACGTGCAGCCCCACTTTGGGCAGCTTGCTTTTCATGGCGCGGTACTGCTCGCTCTCATAGCCCAGACAGCACATCAAGCGACCGCAAATACCGGAAATCTTCATTGGATTGAGGGGTAGCTCCTGGTCCTTGGCCATACGGATAGAAACAGGTGAGAATTCACTCAAGAAACTCGCGCAGCACAAGGGACGGCCGCACCGGCCACAGCCACCTATCAGCTTGGCCTCATCCCGGGTACCTACCTGGCGCAGCTCCACCCGCACCTTAAGCTGGCTGTTCAACCGCCGCACCAGCTCACGGAAATCAACTCTTTCTTCGGCACTGAACAAAATGGTAGCACGGCTACCATCGAGGTTGTATTCGGCGGTCAGCAGCTTCATGGGCAATTGCAGCTCGCTAACCAGCCGGCCACACTCGACGAGGGCTTCTCCCGCTTTAACCTCAAGCTCCGCGGCACGCTCAATGTCTTCCGGTTCCGCCTTGCGCACCACCGGACTTAACGGCTCGTCTAGTTCGCTGGCTTCTACCTGTTCGGGCGTAATGACCACCTGCCCCAGCTCAACCCCCCGGCTGGTCTTGACAACAACGCTATCATTTACCTGCAGTTCAATTCCCTCCGGGGCAAAGTAATACACCTTTCCCGTTCTTTTGAACCGCACTCCAACAATATCAACCATATTTCACTAATGGGTCAGCGGGCTTCCCCGCCGTACCTCTCTCCTTTTCCGGCATATCAAGCATCAGCACTTCCAGCACCAGCCTTGGATTGGCGTTCTGGTGCAACCGCCCGCCTGCGGTACGAATGCCCTCAATAAAAGCCTTTATCTGTCCCAGATGATAGTCCCCGGCCATTGCCTCCAGGGTATCTAACCGGTCTACATTAATAATTATATCACTACAACCCGTCTTAACCAACATCAGGTCACGCCAGTAGTCCAGCCATAAATTCAGCTCCTGATAAACCGAGAGCCGGTCCTGACTGAACTGATTTGCCAGTTGAGCAGCATAGGCGAATCTATCCTCGTTACCGGAATTAATGATGCCTACCAGCATCTCCAGTGCTTCCCCGCGCTTTTGCAGCAGGGTATCATCAGAAGCAGCCGAGATAGCCCATCCGATACAGCCGTGGGCGAGCCTGGCCAGAAGCCTGGCCTTCTCCGGTTCTATGCCCCGGCGACTGACCAGAGCCGACTCTATCTCCGGCACCGGCAGCGGCACCAGCTCCAGGCGCTGGCAGCGGGAAACCACGGTGGGCAGCAAGAGACGCTCATTAGCAGTGAGCAATAAGAACACTACCTTGCCCACCGGTTCCTCCAGTGTCTTCAGCAGGCGGTTAGCCGCCTCGGTAGATAACAGCTCCGCTCCGTCAATAATGAACACCTTATAGTAACCCTCAAAAGGGGGCAGGCTGGCTGAGTGCTGCATCTGCTCAATCTGGTCAGTGCTAATCAGTTTGGCTTCCCCGGAGTCTTCCCTCTCCAGCAAGCCAATGACCTGCACATCGGCATGGTTAAGGGCCGCTATCTTCCGGCAGGAAGGGCACTCACCACAGGGGCGCCCGGCAGCCGGGCAGTTCAACGCCCGGGCTAAATCAAGCGCCAGTGTCATTTTACCCACATGGGGCGGGCCAACGAGGAGATAAGCGTGAGCCAGAGAGCCTGTTTCCAGGCTTCGCTGGAGCAAGGAAATAATCCTGTCCTGTCCGATTACCTGCCACATCGGGAATCTCCGTACTTTACTGCGTAGGCTAAAGGTCACACCGGGTCAGGTCATCAAGGGCCTCGCGGCGGCGAATCAGCCGCGCCTTGCCGTCCCTGACCATAACCACGGCGGGTTTGAAAGAAGCGTTATAATTACTGGCCATCGGCAGGCAGTAAGCCCCGCAGCCGGCAACGGCGATAATATCACCGGCGAAAACCGGGGGCAAACTTATATCTCTAACCAGGACATCCCCGGATTCACAATACTTGCCGGCAATGGTAACCTGAGCTGTTTCCATTTCCCGCATCCGGTTGGCCACCACTGCCTCCTGCCGGGCTCCATAGAGCGCCGGGCGGATGTTATCCCCCATCCCCCCATCGACACACACATAGCAGCGGACATCCGGGATATCCTTGACCGCTCCTACCTGATACAGCGCCACGGCGGACTGCCCCACCATAGACCTCCCCGGCTCGATAATAAGCTTCGGCAGCGCCAGCCCCAGCTTACGGCACTCACCGGTAACCAGGGTGGCTATCACCTCAGCATAGTCCGAAACAGGAGGGGCGGGCTGTTCCATTTTGTACTGAAGGGCAAAGCCGCCGCCAATATTCAGTTCTTGGAGTTCAAAACCGTGCTTCTGCTTCATCCGGGCAGCAAAGCCGAGCACAACCCCGATAGCCTGCTGATACGGCTCGAGCTCAAAGATGGAGGAACCCAGGTGAAAGTGCAGCCCGACCAGGTTAAGGCCGGGCGCAGCCATCGCCCTGACGACAGCATCATCCCAGGTCGACAACGTAAAGCCAAACTTACTATCAACAGTGCCGGTAGTAATATACTGATGGGTATGAGGGTCAACCCCGGGAGTAAGCCGCAGCAAGATATCAGCGACACAGCCATGCTCTCCGGCTATTCCGTCCAGTATCTCCAGTTCCTGAAAGTTATCCACCACGACGCGCCCCACCTGCCAGTCCAGAGCCTGCCGCAGTTCCTCCGCTGCTTTGTTGTTGCCGTGGAAATAGACCCGGTGCATAGGAAAACCGGCGGCGCGGGCGACGCCCATCTCCCCGCCGGAAACCACGTCCAGCCCCAGCCCTTCTTCCTTCAGGAGCAACAGCAGTGCCTTATTGACGAAGGCTTTACAGGCGTAAAGGACGGTGGTATCGGGATAGCGCTGCCCGAACTCCCCCTTGAACTCGGCACACTTACTACGCAGACTAGCCTCATCAAAGACATATAGTGGTGTGCCAAACTCCTTCGCCAGCGCCAAACAATCGCAGCCGCCGATAGCCAGGTGGCCGCTTTCGCTCACCGCAGCGGTTCCCGGAAACAGAGAAATCTTGGACATGCCGTTAGCCATAGCTTCTTTACCTCAACACCTAATGTTAGCAGCGCCCGAGGACGGAAGTCAATTAAGGGGAAGAAAACGGATGAAAGATTACTGACCCTGGGACACTCACCACGGGCAGGGTAAAAACTACCCCACCTGATGGACGCTGCCGCAGTGGGGGCATCTCACTCTCGCGCCCTGAAACTTCGGGGGCACCCGTAACCTGGTGCCACAGTCGCAATCGATAGTCTGATATTTATTCATTCTCCAGATCAGGTCAGAGGTCTCCCTTGCGCGCGTCAGCTTCTCTTCCTTCTCTACCGGCGCCGTTTCCGCCGATGCCCCCCGGATGCCAACTGCGGCACCTCCGGCCAGGCTGGCGGTATCATGAACAACGCCTTTCCTTCCTCCATGAGCGGTGCGGTAAGCCTGTTCATAGTCCGCCAGTGAAGCCCCGGCCATAGCGCGCAAGATACGGACCCTCTCCGAGATGGGAGGATGAGTGCTGGTGAGGTTACTGGCGGCCCTGCCTTTCTTGCGGAAGGGGTTCACGGTATACATTGGCGCCATCGCCTGGTTAGCGGTCTTCAGTTGGGCGGTGGAGCCGGATATCTTCTCCAGCGCCGAGGCCAGTCCCTCCGGGTACCGGGTGTAGAGGGCGGCAGAAGCGTCCGCCAGGTATTCCCGCCGCCGGGAGATGGCAAAATAAATAAACTGGGCGGCAATCGGCGCCAGTATCATCAGGAAAATGCCTACCGCCAGGATAATCAACTGCGCCTGGCCGCCGCCGGAAGAGCTTCTCCTGCCGCCAGCCATGCTGCTGAAGAACAGGATCCGCGTGGAATACCAGGCCAGAATGACAATCGTGCCCAGTAAAACCCCGCACATCGCCATCAGCAGAACATCACGGTTCTTAACGTGGGCTATCTCATGACCGATAACGCCCTGCAATTCATCACGATTAAGCCTTTGCAGTAGCCCGGATGTAACCGCCACCGCCGCTTTATTGGGGTCCCGGCCGGTGGCGAAGGCGTTCAGGGCGGGATCATCGATGATATAGATATCGGGCATCCGCTCCAGCCCCGAAGCAATCTTCATCTCCTCAACGATATTGTACAGCCGGGGGTGGTCATCACGGCTTATCTTTCGCGCCCGGGAAAGCGCCAGAAAGATATTATCTCCCTGAAAATAAGCCACCAGGCTCATGACTATCCAGACGGCCAGGGCAAGAATAAGCCCGCCCACGCCGCTCTCCATGAAATACAGCCCCAGAAAGTAGCCCAGCAGCAGCAGAAGTGCGCCCATGGCTGCCGTCAGGAATACCGACCGAATCCTGTTATCCCTAATCTGTTCCCACATTGTTTATTTCGTTTTAGCTAAAACTGACCTTTGGTGCCTCCCTCTCCTCGGAGACAGTGACTTCAAAGAACTCGCCGAGCTTGAAGCCGGTCATCCCGGCAATAATGTTGGAGGGGAACATCTGCACCTTATTGTTCAGTCTCAAGACGGAATCATTGTAATACTGGCGAGAAAAGCCTATCTTGTTCTCCGTGGAGGTTAATTCCTCCTGAAGTGCCAGGAAGTTCTGGTTTGCTTTCAGGTCAGGGTAATTCTCCACCACGGCCAGCAGCCGGCCTAAGGCACCGCTGAGTTCAGTTTCCGCCTTGGAACGGGCCCCGACGCCACCGCCGGACATGCCCTGCGCCAGGTTACGGGCATTGGTCACTGCTTCCAGCGTCTCGCGCTCGTGCTTCATATAACCCCGCACCGTCTCGATCAGGTTGGGGATAAGGTCATACCGCCGTTTAAGCTGCACGTCAATCTGCGCCCAGGCGTTCTTCACCTGGTTGCGCAGTCTCACCAGGCTGTTATAGTTGGCGATAAGAAAGATGAGCAGGATAACCACAATTCCGATGATAACATAGACTGCAATCATGGAGACCTCCTTATGACTTTACCGGGATTATATTCTGCCTCACTCAGTACCGGCGCTGCCGCCGACCTGAAATGTCTCACCCAGAAAGGTTAAAATTCCCTCCGGTGAACCAGCATCCCCGGGCGTCTTTCCCGCACACTGCGGTAGTAACTGAATGACTTCACCGCCGTCAAACCACAGCCCGTCTCCCGCCGGGCAAACATCAATCAGCACCTCCGGGTCTTCGCCCACGGTCACTTTTTTCATTTTCCGCCCGCAGATGGGGCACTTACGCCTCTTTTCCGCAGTTTCAGATTCGGGCGAGGATAAGAGGCCGGCCAGCGGCAGGCTGTGCTCCAGAGCCATTCGCTCCAGCATCAGCTCCAGCTCCCCGGCATCAAACCAGGCACCGGAGCACCCGGGGCAATAGTCCAGCTCAATCCGCTCGTGCTCGACTACTATCATGAGACTATGGCAGGCCGGGCAAATCATTTGATTTAACCTCGAAAATCACTCTACTAGAACAGTGTAGGGTGAGGCGGTAGCCATGTCAAGTTCCCGCATTAAACTCCCCCTGATTGACGGGGTCGGGGAATACCGCTAGAATGTCAACTAGATACTAACTTGTGAGGTCAGACTTTGTACCAGAAGACGACGCTTGACAGCGGCCTGCGCCTGGTCACCGCCAATATGCCTCATGTACCCTCAATATCCATCGGCTTCTTCCTCGGCGCCGGCTCCAGATACGAGAATGACGACCAGGCGGGCAGCTCCCACTTTATTGAGCACCTGTGCTTCAAGGGCACGGCGAAACGCCCCACCGCCAAGGAGATTTCAATGGCGATAGAAGGGGTGGGGGGGGTTATTAACGGCGCCACTGATAAAGAAATCGTTGTTTACTGGTGCAAGGTAGCCCGGCCCCATTTCCCCATCGCCATCGACGTACTCACTGACATGCTGCTCAACTCCAGTTTCGACCCGGCGGAGATAAAGAAAGAGCGGCAGGTAATCATCGAGGAAATAAACATGGGCCGTGATTCCCCACATCAGCGCGTGCTGGAAATTATTGATGAGCTGATGTGGCCCGATCACCCCCTGGGCCGCGATATCGCCGGCAGCAAGGAGTCCGTAGCTACCATCAAGCGGGGCATGCTGCTTGACTATATGGCAGGTCAGTACCAGCCGGCCAATGCCGTAGTCTCCATCGCCGGTGATATCAAGCATGAGGAGATGGTGGCGGCAGTCAATCAGGCTACGGCTAACTGGAAGCAGCACCGGCCCCGCCGCGAATATGCGCCCTACCATGACAAGGCGGGTAAAAGAGTAATAATTGAGACCCGTGATACCGAGCAGGTGCAGATATGCCTGGGTCTGCCGGGTTTGTCCCTTCTCCACCCCCGCCGTTTCACCCTTGACCTGCTTAATGTCATCCTCGGCGAAGGAATGAGCAGCCGTTTGTTCAGTGAAATTCGTGACCGGCTGGGGCTGGTTTACAGCATCCACAGCTCGGTTGACCACTTTCTTGACACCGGCGCCCTCATTATCTCGGCCGGTGTCGACAGCAAAAACCTTAGGGTGGCTATCAAGGCAATCCTGGAGGAACTCGCCAAGCTTAAGGATACACTGCCTGAAGCGGAACTGGCCAGGGCCAAGGAATCATCCAGAGGGCGCCTGATGTTACGCATGGAGGACAGCCGCAACGTATCCGGCTGGATGGGAGGGCAGGAAATACTCACCGGGCGTATTCTCAGCCCGGACCAGGTAATGGACACCATAATGTCTATTACTGCCGGGGAGATACAGCAGCTAGCCAGTGACCTGCTCTCAGGCGAGAAAATCCGGCTGGCGGTAGTTGGCCCGGTTGCGCAAGACGCGTCCCTGGAAGACATACTGAAGCTATAGCCAAAAAATAGCCGCAGCCCGATGGGCCACGGCTATTTCCAGCATTTGCTAAGGGGCTTACATCATCCCTTCCATGCCACCGCCCATACCGCCCGGCATCGCCGGCGCCTTTTCCTTCTCCGGAATGTCAGACACCAGTGATTCCGTTATCAGAACCATATTGGCAATACTGGTCGCGTTCTCCAGTCCGGTCCTGACCACCTTGGTGGGGTCAATGATTCCCTTTTTCACCATATCGCCAAATTCGTCAGCTTCGGCATCATAGCCGACCCCAGGCTCACTCCTCTTTACCGCGTCAACGATTACCGAGCCATCCCTGCCGGCGTTAGCCGCAATCCAGCGCAGCGGCTCTTCCAGTGCCCTGCGGACAACTTCAACACCGGTAGCCTCATCCCCGGTAAGCTTCAGTTTATCCATGGCCGGTATTGCATTGAGCAAGCCCAGGCTACCGCCAGGCAGAATTCCTTCTTCGACGGCGGCCCGTGTTGCCGATAAAGCGTCCTCAACGCGGTGCTTTCTCTCCTTGAGCTCAACCTCGGTAGCCGCGCCAACCTTGATTACCGCCACCCCGCCGACCAGCTTGGCCTGCCTCTCCTGAAGCTTCTCGCGGTCAAAGTCAGAGGTGGTCTCCTCAATCTGAGCCTTTATCTGCATGATCCTGGCCTTAATCGCCTCATCCGAGCCTTTGCCCTCGATGATGGTGGTCTTGTCCTTATCCGAGGTGACGCGGCGGGCACGGCCCAGGTCTTCCACGGTAACCGAGTCCAGCTTCCGGCCCTTCTCCTCAGTGACAACCTGGCCACCGGTGAGAATGGCAATGTCCTCCAGCATGGCCTTGCGGCGGTCACCAAATCCCGGAGCCTTGACCGCCAGGACATTAAGCGTGCCCCGCAGCTTGTTGACCACCAGTGTCGCCAGGGCTTCACCATCAACATCTTCGGCCATAATGAGCAGATTCTTGGAAACCTGTAGAATCTTCTCCAGGGCCGGCAGTAGGTCTGAGATAGCCGAGATTTTCTTATCGGTCAGCAGAATGTAGGGGTCTTCGAGATCTGTTTCCATGCGCTCGGCATTGGTGATGAAATAGGGGCTGATATAACCGCGGTCAAACTGCATACCCTCGACATACTCTATCTCATAGGCGGTACCCTTGGACTCCTCAACAGTGATAACGCCGTCCTTGCCTACTTTCTCCATTACCTCGGCAATCAAATTGCCGATTTCTTTATCTTTAGCAGTAATAGTACCGACCTGGGCAATCTGCTCCTTATCCTTGACCTCGGTAGAAGCCTTTTTCAGAGCTTCGACAATGGCGGCGGTTGCCTTCTGGATGCCTCTTTTCAGCGCCATGGCGTCCGCCCCGGCGGCGATGTTCTTAAAACCACCGTTAACAATGGCATGAGCCAGGATTGTTGACGTCGTCGTGCCATCGCCACAGGCGTCGTTAGTCTTGCTGGCGGCTTCCTTCACCAGCTGGACGCCCATGTTCTCAAAGGGGTCAGGAAGCTCAATATCCTTGGCGATGGTAACCCCATCATCGATAACTGACGGTGCGCCCCACTTTTTGTCCAGCGCTACGCAGTGTCCCTTGGGGCCCAGGGTCACTTTAACGGCATCGGCCAGGGCGTCTATGCCTCTTTTCAAGGCATGTCTGACATCCTCACCATAAATTATCTGCTTTGCCATATCTTCCTCCTTAGATTTTTACGGAATCTGCTAATTACTGGTCTTCTGGTTAAGACTTCTTCGCTAAAATATCACTTTCCCGCAGAATGATCAGGTCTTCATCATCAACCTTGATCTCCATGCCACCGTACTTGGCATACACCACGACGTCTCCCGGCTTGACATCCATGGCGATTCGCTTCCCATCCTCAGACATCCGGCCCGGCCCAACGGCAAGAACCTCGCCCTCCTGCGGTTTCTCTTTAGCGGTGTCTGGCAAGTAGATTCCAGACTTGGTCATTTCTTCCCTTTCTATGGGTTTGACGACCACTCGGTCAGCCATTGGTTGCAATTTGACTGCCATACAATTCCTCCTTTTTGTTAGACTTCTTCACCGACGATAATTGTTAGCACTCTCAGGCCGAGAGTGCTAATTACATAATAACTTAATAGTCACAACAGCGCAACTTGAAGAATATGGATAGAAACGTGTTTAAACCCGTTAAGCGCCATTTATTTGAGTAAATGAAGATTTTTCTCCAGTAATCTCCTGCTTTGTCCTTCTTTAATATTATCGGTCAGTTTTTGACGGTCTGGCCGAACGCGGAACCGCGTAATATTCAGCCACCCTCCTCCCCTTAATTGCGGAGGAAGCCAGATTTAAATATGCGGCTTACCTCCCAGAAAAACCGGGAGGAATCTTGACAGATTACGCGTAAACGTATATATTCACTGTGCTGTTTCTTCAGGTATTCACCGCTTTAGCGGCATAAGAACGTAATGCAATTTAATTCCGATGATGAGAATACCGGCAAGGCAAACTCACTTCTGGAAGTCCAGATTATTCAGAACTGGCAAGACCAGCTATGGGATAGGCCTGACCTGGTTACCGAGGATGGAGAGCCCGTAAAGGTAGTTTACCCGGGCCGGCTTAACGGGGACGGGGGTGCTGATTTTACCGATGCCGTCATTGCTACCAAACAGGGCCGGATAAAGGGTGACATAGAATTCCACGTCAAGTCCAGCAACTGGCGGGCCCACGGTCACCACCATGACCCGGCCTATAACCGGGTAGTCCTGCATATAGTCTTCTGGAATGACACCGGGGGACCCGCCCATCTCCAGAACGGCAAGAGGATACCCACCCTGGAGCTATCAAAATATCTGAGGCGCCCAAACGGCAAGCACCCGGCTTCTTCCCGTCGCCCGGCATATTCCGGTATGCCCTGTCAGAAAGCTACCGGGCACCGGGATACCGGCTTATTGGCGGAATTTCTGGACCAGGCCGGCGAGGAGCGGTTTCTAGCCAAGGCCGCCGGGTTCCAGGCCACCCTGGCTCATACCGAAGCCGCTGAAGCTCTATACCAGGCGCTAATGGGCGCCCTTGGTTACGCAAAGAACAAATCTCCCTTCCTGGAGCTGGCCCGCAGGTTGCCGCTGCGAGCCCTGGAAGTCATTACGAAAAGCGAAGCGACCGAAACGGAGTGTCTCGCCCGGCAGCAGGCGCTGCTGCTGGGCACGGCCGGACTGCTGCCATCACAGTGCCGTCACCGCCACCCGGCAGGTAACGGTGACGGCTGGGTAGGCCAATTAGAAAGAATCTGGGCCGCTACCCGCCAGACCGGGATAATGTCGGAACAAGACTGGTACTTTGCCAGGGTCAGACCCAGCAACTTACCGCCGAGGCGTATCGCCGCCATGAGCTACCTGCTACTGCGTTACCGGAAAAGCGGTATGCTGGAAAAGGCCATTGCCAGGGTTGGGGAAACCCCCGCCGTCAACGGTAGCCGGTCTTTAGAAGAGTTTCTGGTGGTAACCTCTGACGGTTACTGGGCAGATCATTTTGACCCCACCCTCCCCAGCCGGACAAGAGCCCCCTCGCTCCTCGGCCACCGGCGAGCGGCAGACATCGCGGTCAACGTCATCTTGCCCTTTGCCTTCGCCTGGGGTAAGCTTGCCTCCCACCAGGAACTGGCCAGAAAATCCCTTGGCCTGTATCAAAACTACCCCCGGCTGGCGATAAACGCCCTGGAAAAGCATATGCGCCATCAGCTTAGCCTGAACAGCGACCTGATTGACTCCGCCCGGCGGCAGCAGGGTTTGATCCACATTTACCGGACCCTTTGCTCCCAGGGCAGGTGCCAGCAATGCCCGATAAGCAAAATCAGTGACTGAGGGGACCTCACCGCAGGGGTAATCTAAGAGACTCGCTCGCCATCACCGGTCTGGTTATTCTTAACCTACGGTTTGACGCAATTCCGCAATTGCGCTATATTATTTGGTAGGGGGTAGTAATGGCTATCATCTGCATCGCCAACCAGAAGGGAGGAGTCGGCAAGACGACGACTGCCGCCGCCCTGTCACAAGGGCTGAGCGAATACCGGCAACGGGTATTACTCATCGACTGGGATCCGCAGGCCAGCCTCACCATCTCCCTGGGGATCAACCCGGATAGCCTTAAACGCACGGTTTATGATGTCCTGGTGGCTACCATCAGGGGATCAGACGGGCCTACAATCCATGACGTTATTGTCCATACCGATAACCCCGATGTTGACCTGGCCCCGGCGAATATCGAGCTTTCACAGGCGGAATTAGATCTGGTGGGGGCCTTCACCCGTGAAATGATGCTCAAAGAGATACTCCAGACAGTACACCCTCGTTACAATTACATCCTTGTCGACTGCCTGCCCAGCCTGGGGCTGCTGACCATCAACGCCCTATCTGCCGCCGACCGGATAATTATTCCCCTGCAGGCAGACTTCCTGGCGATGAGAGGCGTCGGCCTGCTCCTGAACACTATCAACCGGATAAAAGCCAAGATTAACCCGGACCTGGAAATCGCCGGTATCCTGCTCACCATGACCAACAGCCGCACCCTGCACAGCAGAGAGGTAACCGAAGTTACCCGGAAAGCCTTCGGTGATAGTATCAAGGTGTTTGAGACCGAGATTCCCCACAGTGTCCGTTTCAAGGAAGCCCCGGCCGCGGGAGAGTCCATCCTGACCTATGCTGCCAAGTCTGACGGGGCCAATGCCTACCGATCGCTCACAAAAGAGGTGATGAAATGAAGAGAGCCCGCGTTACCGAGGAAATAGCCTACGGCACCGCCCTGGACCGCCTTACCGGCGCCAGCCCGCTGGCACCGGAAGCCAAAAGGGCAGGGCCGGTTGAACCGCCCGAAGTCACCAGAATCAAACTTTCCGTGTTTTTATCCCGTGGGGAAGACGCCTATCTGGAACAACTGGCATCAGCGGCAAAATTCAGCGGGGGCAAAAAGCTGAGCAAGACCAGGCTGGTGGAGGCCATGGTGCGGGCTTTCCGCACCACCGACCTTGACGTCCAGGGGGTCAAAACCGAAGAGGAACTCTATAACCGACTAATTGCGCAACTGCGCAAGTGAGAAATTGCTCGATTCTTACGGCTGCCCGCGCCAAAGTCACAGGTACTCCGTAATCTGGCTCAGGCTCTGTATTCGCGGGCAATCAGTTATCTCCTGAAAGTAATCGCCACGGTCCAGAAGCACCCCCCGCAAACCTGCCTTATTGGCCCCGATGACATCCACCTGATACTGGTCACCGACATACATCGCCTCAGCAGCCTGAACCCCGGCTTTTTCCAGCGCCGCTTTAAATATCTCCGGGTGCGGCTTGGTAAAACCGGCATCCAGCGACGTCACCACTATCTGGAGCAAGGCCGGCAGACCCAGTTCCTCCAGCAGCGAGGTTACATCGCGGTCAATGTTGGATATAAGACCAAGTTTTAACCCTGTTGTTTTAAGCTCCGTCAGGGCAGGCACGACATCTTCAAAGAGGACCAGTTTCATTTCCACCTGGCGCATCTTCCCCAGCAGCCCCAGGATAGTATTTTCATCAGCCTCCAGCCCCGCCTCCCCCAGCAGCACTTTTTCATACTGCACCCACAGCGCTTTCTGGTCGTCCTCGGAGCGCCGGTTCCAGGGACAGCGCGCCATTTCCTGATAAATGAATTCATCAGCAGCCACCAGAGGCCAGCGCAAGGCTTCCGGGCTTGCATCGATACCGAAATCCTTGAGCGCCTGCGCCTGGAGTTCCTCGCGGGGTGGCTCGTAGCACACCAGTGTCTGGTATAGATCAAAAAAGATGGCTTTAATCATAAAACAATTCTCCCTTCTTCGCCAAAACCATTGCAGTGCCATCAGCGCTTCTTCACCAGCAGGGCGATATTCTTCCCGAAGTTCCAGGCCGTCCTCAGGCCTTCCTCGTCCTGCTGCACATCCCCCTTTTCCTGCCCGAAGGCAATATTCCAGTAGGTCGAGCCGGGTACAGTCATTCCCATGATGTGAAACCAGTACATTATCTGGGCAAGGGTAAAATTCTGTCCGGCCCGCCGGGCGACCACCAGAGGCCCGCCCACCTTACCGGCAAAGGGTCTATTGTTATAGCTCATGTAGCCGGTTCTCTCTATAAAAGCCTTTAACAGGGCGGTTGCCGAGCCGAAGTAAACCGGAGAGGCCAGTATTACGGCATCGGCTTCCTTGGCTTTCGCGTATAACGGCAGCAGGTCATCGTCAAGGGGACACTGCCCGGCAGTGGCTTCACTGCGACAGACCCGGCAGGCATTACACGGCTGGATATCAAGCCCGGCCAGCGGGATCAGTTCCGTCTCAATGCCCTCCTCCTCAATGGCCTTCAGGGCATGCCTGGTCAGAATTTCGGTATTACCGTCCCGGCGGGGACTGCCCACGATGCCGATAGCTTTCACTCTAAACCTCCTGCCGCTTTAAATAAAGTCTGTTATCTTTGATATACCGGTTCACCGGCTCAGGGACAAGGTGGCGTATGGATAAGCCCCGGGCGACCCTGTCTCTGATTACCGAGGCACTGATGTCTATTTGCGGCGCGTCCATGAGCATTACCCGCTGCGAGATACCGGGGATATCTTTCTCCAGAGCCCTGAGGTCCGGCGGTGAATAGCCCGGCCGGGGAGCCGCCACCAGGTAGCACAGCCCGGTTAACCGGGAGGGCTCACCCCACTCCGGCAACCTGGCCAGGCTGTCCCACCCCAGTATAAAAAATAGCTCGTCTTGCGCCGTGATTTGCCGCTTTAACTCGGCAATAGTCTCTACGGCGTAAGAAGGCCCGGCCCGCTCTATCTCCACCTTCGACACTTCATAATTTGGCTGCCCGTCGATGGCCAAGTGAAGCATCTCAAGCCGCTTTGCCGCCGGCGAGATGGACTGCTCCGGCCTCAGCCGCGGCTGACCCGCCGGCACCAGAAGAATCTTGGCTAGATTCAGCCGGGTTCTTGCCTCCTCAGCTATCCTCAGGTGCCCGTTGTGAACCGGGTCAAAAGTGCCGCCAAGCACACCGATATTCACCTTACTACCACTCCCACTCTAAATTACCGCAGCGGACCTTATCGCCGGGTTTCACCCCGGCTTTTTCCAGCGCCCGGCTGACTCCCTGCCGGGTAAGATACCTCTTCAGCTGCCAGCGCGCCTCAGTATCGGACACGCCGCCTCTGGTGGTAAGCCGCTCCAGGCCGGGTGCCGTCACGACATAAGCATCTCCCTCCCGGGTGACACCGACGCCCGTTACCCTGGGTTGGGGCCGGAATACCTTACGGCGTACGACGGCTTTTTCCTGCCGCGCCGCAACCTCGTTCAGCGTCTTCAGCGCCCCCGCCATAAGTTCGGGAACGCCCTGCCCGGTTTCGGCCGAAATGAAGGAGGCTTTAACCCCGGCTGTTCGGAACTCTTTCTTTATCTCGCTCAGTCTTGACGCCACTTCCGGCAGGTCTATTTTATTCACCACCACCATCTGTGGTTTCACTGCCAGAGAGGAATCAAACAGACCAATCTCGGTATTCACGCTCACCATGTCTTCTACCGGCGATGCGGAACTGCCATCAAGCAGGTGCAGCAGCAGACGGGTGCGCATAATATGGCGTAAAAATTCATGCCCCAAACCGCGGCCAAGATGGGCATCAGCCACCAGCCCCGGTATCTCAGCAAGGATAAGGCTCTCCTGGTCGACCTTGACAACGCCCAAGACCGGCTCCAGGGTAGTGAAGGGATAGCTGGCTATCCTGGGTTTGGCCGCCGACGCCGCGGCTATCAGGGTTGACTTACCCACGTTGGGGTAGCCAACAATACCGATATCGGCAATGAGGCGCATCTCCATGATTATGCATTGCTCTTCGCCGGCCTCTCCCTTCTCAGCGATAACCGGCGCCTGATTTGTGGAAGAGGCAAAGTGAGTGTTACCCCGGCCCCCCTTACCACCCGCCGCCACCACTACCTGCTGTCCCGGCTGCTCAAGGTCAGCCATGACGGCATCTCCGTCTACTATTGTTTGGCGGGAAACAACGGTACCCACCGGCACTGTCAGTATTAGGTCATCACCCTTCTTTCCGTGCCTTTTCTTACCACCGCCGTTGCCGCCATTCCCCGCCCGGTACACTCTGCTCCTGCTGAATTTGTGCAGGTCAGAGATAGCCACATCCGCCCGGACGGTCACATCGCCACCATCACCGCCGTCACCGCCATCCGGACCACCATAAGGCACGAACTTCTCCTTGCGGAAAGTAATCGCTCCCTCACCACCACCACCCGCCCTCACCATTATTATGGCACGGTCAATCATCCTTATTCCCGCTTGCCAAGAACACTCAGCTGATAAGTTACAAAAACAATCTTAATATAATAACCGGTAATGTTCAATTGTAGAGTACTTTAACAGTAATATTACCATTAATGGTTTCACTTATCAGGCGAGGGTTGATAAAGCCATCCCGGATTTTGCATTTAAGGCGCAAAAAAGCCATAAAGACATCACAAGAAACAAAGAAAAGATTCACAAAAAGATTTCCTAATAACTGTCAAGGCTTTTTTGAATTGTTTTGAGGCGGAACGAGTGAGGAGTGGGCCATCCGGCTTTATGCGGATAGTTTCTGCCGGATTTCCTTTATTTTGCGCCTTAAGTACGGATTGTTATCAATATTACCGGAGATTCTCTTGCAGGCGTTGGTTACAGCCGAGGCATCCCGGCCACCCAGGGACTCACCTATTTGTGCCAGTGAATAACTGGTCTCCTGGCGGATGAGATACATAGCCACGCGCCGGGCAAAGACCGTTTCCTTGTCCCTTTTCTGACTGACTAAATCCTCCGGGGACAGCCGGAAGCTCTCCGCGGCAGCTTTTAGCAACCTGGTAGGTGATATCTCCTCCCCTTCCTCTCCCTTAACGGCAATGTCCTCCAGGGCCCGGGTGGCCAGCTCGACTGATGGTACCGCCCTCAGCAGTCTGGAGTAAGCCACAATCCGGTTCAGGGAACCTTCCAGCTCCCTGATATTGCGCTGCATCTGCTGGGCAATGAACTCAAGAACGTCAGGACAGACCTCGGCGGCCTTTTGTCTGGCTTTGGACTGGAGGATGGCCAGACGTGTCTCAAAATCTGGCGGCTGGATATGAACTGTGAGTCCCCATTCGAAGCGGGAACGCAGCTTCTCCGCTAACCGTGGTATTTGTTTCGGCGCGCAGTTGCTGGTAACCACTATCTGGCGGTTTTTGTTGTGCAGCTCATTAAATGTGTGGTAAAAGCTTTCTTCAGTATGTCCCTTGCCGCTGATGAAGTGGATATCATCAATGAGCAACATACCCACGTTCCGGTACCTGTTACGGAATTCATCGGATTTTCTATCGCGTAAAGAGGTAACGAACTCGTTGGTGAACTGCTCGGCGCTGGCACATACCACCTGTACCCCTTTGGTCAGGGCAACATGAGCGATGGCATGCAGCAGATGGGTCTTACCCAGCCCAACACCCCCATAGATAAATAAAGGATTATAGGAATATCCCGGGTTCTCCGTTACCGCCAGCGCCGCAGCGCGGGCCAGGCGGTTGCTGTTGCCTTCGACAAAGGCGTCAAAGATGTAGCCCGGGTTGAGCCTGGGAGCCTGTGTTGTGGCGGCGGCCGGTGCTGGCCGGGTGTCATCATTTGCTGAGGAGCTATAGTGGCTGCTGTTTACCTGGAAAGAAACCTGAACGTCCGCAGTGGTGAGGCCGATGAGCGTCTTTTCGATTAATGAGCGCTGGTTCTTGTCTAGATATTCACTGATAAAGCTGTTTGGAACGCCGACAGTAAACTGGCTGCCTTCATAACTAAGTCCGGTAGTGTTTTGGAACCAAGTCCGGTAATTTGGTTTGCTGACCTGGATTTGTAACTCACCTAAGGCGGCTTCCCAAACTTCGTGCGCTGACCTTTTTTCCATCAATCCCCTATCTTAAATCTCGCTTCGCAAATGAGCCCCAAGCACTGGCAGTCCCTGATTTAGGCACACGTTCACCCACATGAATAACTTAACAATGTTATTACCCTGACGGCTGACCAGTGCAATCAGCCAAGTTATTTGCGGCATTAGCCGGGGTGTCACGCGGGATGTTACTGACTTATTGAATTTTAAGCGACGGTAAAAAGGATACTACCAAACTTCAGGGGTGGCAAGGTTTCTGTTGGCGGTCACTGGACGTTGTTGTCCTTTGTTTTCCCTTGGTAGCTCCGCCAAACTTTGTTTTTTGCCAAATATCGGGTTGTTGAGGATTAAATGCCCGGTTGTTAGAAAAAAATTTTAATGATAAACTTTGGTACTAGGAGGTCCAGGTTGCGAGTTGTTTATATGGGCACCCCAGAGTTTGCCGTGCCGCCTCTGGAGCATCTCATCATCAACCACCATGAGGTCGTGGCGGCATATACCCGGCCGGATAAACCTGCGGGCCGGGGCCGTTCCCTGCTGCCGACACCGGTGAAGAAGGCAGCATTATGCTGGCAGGTTCCCGTGGTACAGACGGCGGATTTGAGGGCGGCGGCAACGGTGACACAGCTGGCGGACTTACAGCCCGACGTTATCGTGGTAGCTGCCTACGGTCAGATCCTGCCCCGGGCGGTCCTCGACCTGCCCCGCTACGGTTGTGTCAATATACATCCGTCGTTGCTGCCGAAATACCGCGGCGCCTCGCCGGTGGCCTCAGCGATTCTGGCCGGTGACGAATTTACCGGGGTGAGCATAATGTTGCTGGACGAAGGAATGGATACCGGGCCGGTGCTGGCTCAGGCAGCTGTTTCCGTTTCTCGGAAAGATAACACCGGGTCGCTCACCGACAGGCTGGCGCAGGTGGCTGCACGGCTACTGCCGGAGGTGCTGGTGCGCTGGCCGCGGGGGGAGATTAAGCCTCAACCCCAGCCGGAGACCGGGGCCAGCTATTGCGGTACCATCTCCAAGCAGGACGGAGAGATTGACTGGGGCCTGTCTGCCGAGGAGATATGGCGGCGGGTGCGCGCCTTTAATCCCTGGCCGGGTAGTTACACCGTATGGGCAGGCAAGCAACTGAAAGTCACGGAGGCTGTCCCGCTGCCGGCAGTGACCGCTGCCCCCGGGGGGGTAATCGCCCTGCCGGAAGGGGATAATACTTTCGGCATAGGTACGGGGGAGGGTACTCTTGGTGTCGTCAGGGTGCAGCTTGAGGGCAAACGGGTCATGTCGTCTGCCGAATTTCTGAGGGGACACCGGGACTTTATCGGCGCGGTGCTGCCGGGATAGACCGCATACAGTATGGTTTTCCAAAAAGGGGGGTTATTACCGTTGTCTGATAATCTGGATAAGTTTGACACTCTGGTGGATATCATCGCCCGCCTGCGTGCCCCCGGTGGCTGTCCCTGGGATCGCCAGCAGACCCATGCCTCACTGCGGGAGAACCTGCTTTCGGAGTGCTATGAGGTCCTGGCCGCCCTTGATGAATCAGATGCCCGCCAGCTTGGTGAGGAGCTGGGCGACCTGTTATTGCAGATAGTGCTGCATGCCAGGATTGCCAGTGAGGCCGGGGAGTTTGAACTGGGCGATGTCCTCCGGAGTATCAATGCCAAGCTGATCCGGCGCCATCCTCATATCTTCGGCAAAACGCAGGTAAAGGATGCCGAGGAGGTTACCCTTAACTGGGAGGCTCTTAAGGAGGAGGAAAGGGAAGAAGGCACTTCCATGCTGGAGGGCGTGCCCCGCCAAATGCCGGCCCTGGGCTATAGCCATGAGGTGCAGAAACGGGTGGCGCGGGTCGGCTTCGACTGGGAAGACCTTGACGGCATCATTGATAAGCTGGTGGAGGAAATTGCCGAGCTCAGGCAAGCCGATAGCCAGGCGCAGAAGGCTGCGGAATTCGGCGACCTGCTTTTTACCCTGGTTAATATCGCCCGGCGGCAGGGTATAGATGCCGAAGCCGCCCTCAGGGCAACCAACCGCAAGTTCTACCGCCGTTTCTCCCGTATGGAAGAACTCTGCCGCCAGCGCGGACTTAAACTGAGAGAGCTATCCTTTGCCGAGCAGAATGCCCTCTGGGAAGAAGTTAAGCGAGGGTAATTGCAGCTAGACCACCGGGCGGAGCCTGGTTGTAGTCTAGCTGTCAGCTGTCCGTGCTGCCGTCGACCCCGGCGGTTTTACTCTGACTCGACCGGCTCCGGTTCAGTTGCCGCGGCCGCTAGGGCTGCCGCCTGATTTAGCTTCTTCATCAACCGTGACTTGCGGCGGGCGGCGTTATTCGCCTTGAGGACTCCCTTTTCCGCTGCTTTGTCCAGCGAGCTTATCGCGGCGACCACTGCTCCCCGGGCTGCCTCAATCTCGCCGGCAAAGACGAGTTTTTCTGCCTTGGTGATGCTGGTCTTAACCTGGCTGCGCACCGACTTGTTGCGCTGACGTCTCCTCTCGGCAACGCGCACCTGTTTCTCTGCTGATGTTTCACTTGGCAAGGTCTACCCCCTCAATTATTCCTTTACTTATGTTGACCGGCTCCCTTTGGAGCCGGTTTTCTGGCTATCTCCTCCCCGATCCGGGCTACGGAGATTGCCCCTTCAACGGCTTCAATCTTCTTTAAGAGCCGGCTTAGCTGGGCCAGGCCCTTCGTCTGCAAGGTGAGGAAAATCGAGATAGTCCGGTCATCGTGATTGGCCAGGGTTGCCGAGGAAATGTTGACTTTTTCTTCAGCTACCACCGTGGTAATGTCACGCATCAACCCCACCTTGTCCCAGGCTTCAACCCGGACATTAACCGGATAAAGCGAGTCAAGCTCACCCCACTCTGCCGGTATTAGCCTCTCCTTCTCTGACTCACGTAGTATATTGTAGCAATCTTGGCGGTGTATTGTCACCCCCCGGCTGCGGGTAATGTAGCCGATAATCCTGTCTCCGGGGACGGGGTGACAGCAGAGGGCCAGGTGGGTAGCCAGATTGCCGACTCCCAAGAGGCGGACGGTTGAGGGCGCTGGCTTGGCCGGGGTGACGCCGGTCACCACTTTGGGCTCCTCATGCTCGGCTGCGAGCTTTATGGCAATCTGGTGGGAGGTGACGCCTCCGTAACCGATCGCAGCTAGAAAGTCGTCAGCGTTGTTGTAGCTGAACATGCTGGCCAGTTCCTGGCGCTCGATTCTTATCCCCAGGTGCCGCAGTTCCTTGTCCAGCAGGTCCCGCCCGCGCTCGATGTTTTCCGTCCTTTCTTGCTTCTTGAACCACTGCCGTATCTTTTCCCGGGCGTGTGATGTTTTAACATAGCCAAGGTGGGGATTCAGCCAGTCCCGGCTCGGCCCCTTTCTCCCCTTGGCGGTAATAATCTCGACGATATCGCCGTTCTTGAGCTGGTAATTGAACGGCACCAGCCGTCCGTGCACCTTGGCACCGCCACAGCGGTGCCCCAGTTCGGTGTGAACCCGGTAGGCAAAATCAAGGGGGGTGGCGCCTCGGGGCAAGTCCTTAATCTCTCCCGTGGGGGTGTAAACAAAAACCTGGTCCATAAAGATATCAGTCTTGACTGATTCCAGGAATTCTTCAGCGCCACTCAGTTCACGGTGCCACTCAACCATCTGGCGGAGCCAGGCTATCTTCTCCTCGAAGTGCAGGTCCTGCTTTTCGCCCTCCTTATAGCGCCAGTGAGCGGCGACTCCGTATTCAGAGACATGATGCATCTCACGGGTGCGAATCTGGATTTCCAGCGGGGTTGTGCCCATGCACATTACGGCGGTATGCAGGGCTTGGTAACCGTTTGGCTTGGGGTTGGCAATATAGTCGTCAAATGCCTCCGGCAAGGGGTGCCACAGGCTATGGGTAATGCCAACGGCACTATAGCAATCGGGTATGGTGTTTAGCAGTACCCGCAGAGCGAGGAGGTCATGAATGTCATCGATGGGTTTGCCCAGTGCCGCATACCGCTCCGTTTTCTGATGGATACTGTAGATATGCTTGGCTCTGCCGGATAGCTCAGCATCCAGCCCAGCTTTGGCGAACTCCTTTTTCAGGACATTGATAACCTCATTGATGAAGTTCTCGCGTTGTGTGCGCCGGGCGGCAACCAGCCGGACGATTCGGCGGTACTTCTCCGGTTCCAGATATCGGAAGGAGAGGTCTTCCAGTTGCCACTTCAATTCCCATATCCCCAGACGGTGAGCCAGCGGGGCGTATATTTCCAGGGTCTCCTGGGCGATACTATGCTGCTTCTCTGCGGGCAGAGCGGAAAGCGTGCGCATATTGTGCAGGCGGTCCGCCAGCTTGATGAATACCACCCGGAGGTCTTCCGCCATGGCTACCAGCATCTTCCTCAGGTTCTCCGCCTGTCCCGTTCCGGGCACCGTCCCTGAAGTAAAGGGGACCTTGCCCAGCTTGGTAGTGCCATCGACCAGCCTGGCTATTTCGGCACCAAATCTGGCTTGGATATCGGCAATGGGCAGGCCGCAGTCCTCGGGGATGTCGTGCAGGAGGGCTGCCACCAGTGAGCTGGTATCCAGCTCCAGTTCCGCCAGTATCATTGCCGTCTGCAGGGGGTGCTCCAGGTAAGGCTCCCCGGACTGGCGTACCTGTCCCCGGTGTGCCTTGGCGGCAAAGTGATAAGCCTCTTCCACCAGAGCTAGTTTGTCTGGCGGGAGATAACCTTGGGCTTTAGCCAGAAGCTTGCTGAAATCCATTACTGCTCACCGGAACCCTGTCTTCGGGGTTATTTACTCTTGCTATCTTTAGTATATGCCATCGGGTTGACCGTGTAAACATGGCTATTACTTTACAAAGCCAGGCTTATCCTGTATTCTAGCCGGTAGGCATGGTAAAGGAGACTGGGTTTGTATCAGGCGCCACGCGGGACTGCTGATATCCTGCCCGAGGAGCAAGCATACTGGGACTATGTCAGGGTGAAGGCCAGCGCTGCCGGCCAGCTTTATGGTTATCAGCGTATTGATTCTCCTGTTTTTGAGGATGCCGGGCTCTTTGTGCGCAGTGTGGGGCAGGGAACCGATATTGTCGAGAAAGAGATGTACACCTTTGCCGATAAGGGAGGTAACCAGGTAACCCTGCGGCCGGAGGGCACGGCGCCGGTATGCCGGGCTTATCTGGAGCATGGCTTGCACAACCTGCCCCAGCCGGTGAAACTTTACTACTTTGCTTCCATCTTCCGCTACGAAAGGCCCCAGGCGGGCCGGTTTCGGGAGCACCACCAGTTTGGCTGTGAGGCGATCGGGGATGATGACCCCGCCCTTGACGCCGAGGTCATTGCCCTGGCCTGGCAATTCTTCCATTCGCTGCAGCTCCGGCGTCTCTCCCTGCAGCTCAACAGCATTGGCTGTAAGCGGTGCCGTCCGGCCTATCTGGACGTGCTCCGGAAATATTACGCTGATCACACCGCAGGGCTGTGCCCGGACTGCCGGGACAGGTTGCAGCGCAGCCCCCTCCGCCTCCTTGATTGCAAAAAGCAATCGTGCCAGCAAGCGGCGGATAATGCCCCCAGAAGCGTTGACTATCTCTGCGGGGAGTGCGGCACGCACTTCCGGGAGCTGGGTGAATACCTGGAGTTGCAGGATATCCCTTTTACGGTTAACCACCGCCTGGTGCGGGGGCTGGACTATTACACCAGGACCGTCTTTGAGGTTCAGCCTGCTTCCGGCGGGGCGCAAAGCACCCTTGGCGGGGGCGGGCGCTACGATGACCTGATTGAGGAGCTGGGTGGCCGGCCCACGCCGGCCATTGGTTTTGCGGTGGGGATAGAGAGGATAGTGCTCAACCTGAAGAAGCAGGGGATTGCTGTTCCTCCCCTCCCTGCCCCGCAGGTATTCATTGCCTGTATGGGAAATGAAGCCAGGAAAGAGGCGGTCAGGCTGTCCGCCGTCCTGAGGCAGGCGGGTAAAGGTGCCGTGGTGGCGGCGGGGGGCAAGAGCCTGAAAGCCCAGTTGCGGCAGGCCAATGCGCGCGGCTGCCGCTACACGGTGATTATCGGGGAGGAGGAGGTGAGGAACGGCAGCGCCGTCCTGCGGGACATGGAAAACGCCCGGCAGGAAACGGTTTCCCCCGGCGAAATATTGGGCCGGCTGGGTTGAAATAGTCCGGCTGTGTGATATTTTTGTGATAACTTATGTAAATTTAGCCTTCGGGGGGCTTGACAAACCCGTATTATATGCTATAGTTGAAACTGGATATACCTTGATAGAGGTGTGTCTACTCGTGTCTTGAAGGAGGTGATGCTATGAGAGCAGCCCGCAAGGGAGATAGAGCCAGTGGCTCTAAATGCGGATTTCCTAGATGAATGTGTCTTCATAAAGAAGTAAGGCAGAATGTGCTTTTGTATTTATGGGGATATAAATCATATACCACAAGACCTGACTAACTAAGGAGGAAAAATAAAGGTCGATGAAAAAATTTCATAAAATATGGAGTGTAGGCCTCGTCGTCGTGCTGCTGGTCAGCATGCTGGCTTTTGCCGCCCCCGCCTCCGCGGCCACCCTGGAGTGGAGCGCGGTCAAGGGGCCCGGCGGAAACGGCCAGATAAGGGCCGGCTCGGACGCCTCGTTTGTTACCGTAGCGTCTGACGGCACCTTGTTTGTCGTTGACACCGAAGCGGCTACCGACGTGGTTTACTACTCAACCAACGGCGGCGTTAGCTGGGATGCTTCGAACGCCATCTCGGACGATATCGTCGCGCTGGCGGTATCGCCGGACTTCGCCAACGACAGCACGGTGTTCGCGCTGTACAAGGGTGTTGCCGGGACTGCCGGCGGGCGGATTTACATCTCCACCAACGGCGGCGCCAAGTTTAACCCGCTGGGTGCGGCGTTACCTACGGCCGATAATGAAACTGCCACCAGCATCGCGGTCTCACCCACCTACTCCGGCGGCAACGGCGAGATCATGGTGGGAACTTACGACCCGGATGCCAGCGATTATGGTGACGCCTATATCTGGGGCATGAAGGGCGCGCAGTACTGGCAGGCGATGGGTCTTGACCAGGATGTTACCTCGGTAGCCTTCTCCCCCAGCTTCCCGATTGACGCCAGCTACCTGGCCGTCGGTTCCGACGCTACCGACACCGCCCTGCACATCAAGGTCAGCCCGGACGGCACGTGGAATAACCCCGGCTATACCGGCTACCCGGTATCCATCGGCACCGTCACCGATGCCGAAATCACCGCTACTGACATCGCGTTTGCCTCTGACTGGAACGGCACCACCACCACCCAGCAGCGGTGCTTTATAGCCGTGATATCCACGGAAGCTACTGACACTATCTGGCGGCTTACCGGCACCAACCTGAAAGACGTAGGGCCGGGCGCGGCTGATGATGACGTCTATGCCTCCCTGGCCTACAGCGGAGACTACACCACGGGCACCCTGTTCGCCGGCGCCAGCGGCGCCAGCGAGGTGAGGCGCACCAGCAACCCGACCACGGGCGGCGGCGTTGACTGGTTTGCCTCGGTGAACGCGCCCACGGGAAGCACCAATACCTATCTGGCGCTTGACCCGGATTTCGCCAGCAACAACACGCTCTGGGCGGGCACGACCGGCACGGAGAGCGCCGTCTCCAAGTCACTTGACGGCGGCGTCAACTTCATGCAGCCGGGCCACATTGATACTGCCGTTAACAGTATCACTGACCTGGGCGCGGCCAGCACCACCGAGTGGTTCATCGCCACCGAGAACGGCACAGGCGCAGGCGGTTCGGACAGCCTGTGGCGCACCACCAACGGCAAGGACTGGATGAGGATACTCCAGGCAGGTTTCGACAACGCTCCCAGAGTGGTGCTGTCCCCCGGATACGCCACTGACCAGACAGTCTACTTCTACGAGGCTGGCGATACCAATATCCGGCTGTCCACCAACGGCGGCGCCAGCTTCTCCAACAGGATAGCCCCCGGAGCCATCGCTGACCTGATGCCGATAGACCAGTACACCCTGTACTGCGGCGTCGGCACCACCGTGAGGAAGAGCGGCAACAGCGGCTGGACCTGGGGTGGCCCCACGACCATCACCGGAGTTGGCGCGGTCATCAGCATGGCGTATGACGCCGGCACCGGCGACATACTGGTCGGCGGCAACAACGGCGGCGTCTATCGCTCCACCGATGACATTAAGACTTTCAAGGCTATCGGCGGCGCCACCGGAATCGGCGCGACGGCTGATGTCGTCGTTGCCTTTGACGCCAACTACGGCGAGACGCCCATCATCTACGCCGGCGACAATACCGGCGCGGTACCCGGCATCTTCCGCTTCGAAATCGACTCGGACACCAGCTGGGGGAATGCGCTCAACGCTACTGCCACCGACATGACCCTTGGCACCAACCGCATCGTCGTTGCCTCTGACGGCACCGTCTACGCTGTTGACATGAACGCCGACGGCGGCGTGCAGCGCAGCATCAACCCGACCGCCCCGCCGCCAGACGTGGAGTTCAAAGCGGTGACGGAAAAACTCGGCACCGGCTACACGCTGCAGGATCTGGCGCTGGTGGAAGGCTCCAACATGCTGGTCGCTATTGAGAGCACCGGCACGCAGGTTTCTATCTTTACCGACACGCTGACCACCACGGCTCCGGCCCTGGTCGCGCCCGATGACGGCGCCACCTCAACCGAGACCGGGGCAGTAACCCTGTCCTGGAGTGCGGTAGAGGGCGCCAAGACTTGGGAGTACGAGACAAGCACGACACCCAACTTCGCCACTGGTACTAGTACCTCTGTCGCAGGCCTCCATAGCTCCATTACTTCCGCCAGAGTAACCAACCTGCAGGAGGGCAAGACGTATTACTGGCGCGTCAGGGTAGACTCAAAGGTGCTCGGGCCCTGGTCTGAGGTCAGGTCGGTCACCACGCAGATAGTCACTGCCTCCAACGCTCCGGCGATAACCAGCCCGGCCCGCGGCGGCACCGGCCCCGGCGGCTACGATGCCCCGCTACAACCGATCTTCCAGTGGGGTTCCCTGAAGTGGGCTACCGGCTACGAGTTCATACTGGCCAAGGACGCCGGCTTGACTGACATCGTGGTTAAGAAGACCGGCGCTGATGCGCTGGGCAATGTTACCGTGTACCAGCCCTTCGCCGTACTTGACTACAACACCACCTACTACTGGCAGGTAAGGGCGCTCGGTGCTTCGACCCAGTCTGACTGGAGCCCGATAGTTGGCTTCACCACCATGGCGGAGCCAGTTGAAGAGGCGCCACCGGTGGTCATCGAGCAGGTACCGCCACCAGAGATCGTCATCGAGACACCTGCACCACCACCAGACATCGTGATACCGCCGGCACCAGAACAGCCGGCACCAATCGCTCCGGCTTACATCTGGGCGGTCATCATTATCGGTGCGATACTGGTAATCGCGGTAGTTGTCCTGATAGTCAGGACCAGACGCGCTGGCCCCTAACTTGACGGGCAAGATTCCCTGAAACCCAGCGAGCCCCCCGGACTCCGGGGGGCTCGCTTTATTGTGCCTGAAGTGCCCGCCCCGGCAGATTGATATTCCCGGGGCGGGGTGTTAAAATATTTGCCTGTAGCCATTTCTTTGAACAGTGAGGGCCCCTGATGACAGTGCTATCCAGGCAGGAAATCTACCAGCTTCTCAGCCGGACGCCCCCCCTGGTGGAGGGGTGGATTAACCTTGAAGAGCAGGTGCAGGCCAATGGTTTTGACCTTACCCTGCGTGAGATAGCCATGCTCCAGGGCGCGGGCAAGATAGCGGCAAGCAACAGCCAGCGCATGGTCTCTGACCTGGCGCCGCTGGTATATGACGGGATGGGCTTTATTGACCTGATGCCCGGCTCCTACCTGGTTACCTATAATGAGATTGTGCACCTGCCCCGGAATGTCATGGCGCTGGCGTCACCACGCTCAAGCCTGCTCCGCTGCGGGGTGACAGTGGAAACTGCGGTCTGGGATGCCGGCTATGAGGGACGCTCGCAGTCGTTAATGGTGGTTTATAATCAGACGGGGTTCCGTCTGCAGAAGAACGCCAGGATTGTGCAGATGGTGTTCCAGTGGCTGGCGCAGGAAACGGACGGCTATCAGGGGAACTATCAGGGGGAGAATATCTAGGCGGGTCTATTTACTTTCCGCCCCGGTGACGTACCAGTCTTCCGGCGGGTCAAGGCTGGTGTCAACCGTCAGGTGGACTATCTTTAGAGCCGGGTACAGGTTCTTCAACCTGTCCAGATCCACTGCCTCGAACTTCTTCTTATTGTTGAGGTAGGCCTGTTCGGTGAGGGCGTTGGAGACGTAGTCCTCTCTGGTGCGTTCCAGTATCCTCCTGATGGACACTTCCTGCGGGCAGTCGGTTTGCAGGATAACGAAAGTCCGGTTGTGTTTGTCGGCGATAGCGGCTGCCTGCTCGCGCAGTGCCCCGGTGACAAAGGTAGCATCCAGTATCACGCCGTCGCTTTTGCGGAGGCTTTCCCCGGCACGTCGGAACATCTCATCGTAGACCATGGTGCGTTTATCCATGCTGGCGGCTACCTTTTCATCGAAGACGTCTTCGTTTTTCAGCACTTCCAGCCGGATCAGGTCAGTTCTGAGCAGAGGGTAGCCCTTAATCCTGGCTACTTCCTCGGTAGTCTCGGTTTTCCAGGTACCGGGAAGCCCGCATGCGATAAGCACAAACCCTGAACCCAGTTCGTTTTCAATGAATTTCCGGAACGGCTCTCTCAATTTGCTGGCTCCTTTTCTCAGGTATGCTGCGGGTCTGGTTTGCCCGTGTCTAGATATGACTCAGCCAGGGTGAAATAGCTCCTGGCGTTGACCAGGACCTCGTTTTTTTCTTCCGGGGAGATATACGGGTCATCATACTTGAAGCAGGCTACCTTGCCCCGCACGTAAGCCCGGTAGCACTTGTAGAAGTTGAGCAGCAGTTCAATCTCCTCATCATGGCTCTGGGCTACGTAGGCAGCGACAAAGTGGCGGGAGAGGTCTGCCCGCCCGTAATGGTCCAGGTCCATAGCCAGGAAAGCGACTTCTGAAGCGACATCTCCATAACGGAAGCGGTCGTTAAACTCAATGCAGTCATAGATGCAGATACCGTTATGGAAGCAGATATGAGCGGCATGAAGGTCACCGTGGCAGTCCCGTATCCTGCCCCCGGCAACCCGCTTGCGGAACAGGGTGGCATTGCCCTGGATAAAGTCCTCAGTATAAGCCTTAATATGCTGGTATTGCTTCCGGGAAATGGTTTTGCCGAGGTACGGCTTGGTCTGCACGAAGTTTTCCCCGGTGTTCTCGTTAATGGCATCCAGGTTACCAAAGGTGCTGATGCCGGCGCTGGTCTCCGCCGTCTGGTGGAAACCGGCCAGTTTTTCCGCCACGCTGGCCAGCATCTGTGGTGTAACCCGGTTATTGACCAAGAGTGAGTCCAGCATGGCTTCAGCGGGAAGGTGGCGCATCTTTACGGCATACTCGATGGTTTCGCCCCCGCCTGCTACCAGAATGCGGTTCTGGTCACGGGTTATCGGGGTTATCCCCAGATAAGCCTCCGGACACAAGCGCCGGTTGAGCTTGACCTCCTGCTGGCAGTAGTACCGGCGTTTGTCCAGTGTGGAGTAATCCAAAAAGCCCAGATTTACCGGCTTCTTTATCTTGTAGACGAAGTCATCGGCCAGCAAGATGAAAGACATCTGTGTCTGCATCAACTCGATGCCTTTTTCCGGTGCTTCCGGGTAGGCGTTCGGTTCGAGGAGCGCTTGAATTACCGCGGGTAGCTCAGCCATTCTTGCAAGTTCTCCCATACCTCAGGATAGTTGGCTCTGGTCACGGTTACTATTTTTACCTGTGTTTGTTGCTTTATGGTATCAGCCCAAGGGTGAGGGGCTAGTAGTATCGTCCCCAGAAGTCTTTTCCCGCTGGCAATTATCCGGGAAACGGTTTCTCTAAAACTGACTGAAAAAAGTTCCATCTTGCCGATTTCATCCACAACAATCAGGTCACTGCCGACGGCGGCGCTTTTCAGGGAAGCCACCCCCACCCGCTCCAGGCTTTCAATATCAACCCCGTATTTACCCACACGGTAGCTTTTACTGAAGCTAATGTGGGCCAGCGTCACCTCATGGCCGTCCAGGGTAACCAGCCTGAAGCCAAGCCTTGTTCCCTGGACTCGTATTTCCTCGGTATAGAAACCACCAGCCCGGCCCTCGAGACCGGCCACCGCCTGCTTGATAAGGCTGGTTTTGCCGGTTCCCGGTCTGCCGGTAAGCAAATATACTGGCTGCATCACGGCACCTGGCCACAAGCTGATTTAATTACCGGATCGGCTGGCTAACAGGGAAGGGGCGCTACTTTGCGGCCTGTAGCTGTGCCTTTCTTGTCTCCTTGATCTTCTTGTCCTTGAGCCTTCGCTTGCGCAGGGCTACTTTTCTAGTTTTATTCATCGTTATTACTATAGCCTAAATCAGCTCTTTTTACCACCTTTGGCCTGGACCAACTGAGCAAAGCGGGCAAAGGAACGGTCATAGGTTCTCTCCACCTCCGCTGGGAAGACACAGGCGGGAAGCTCATCATATTTCAGGTGATAGGCAATGCACTCACAGCACTTGCCCTTGCGCGGGCAGGGCTCATAGGTGCAGTTGCATTTGGCTTGATTGGCTTCAATCTGACATTCCATTGACAGCTCTTCTCCTAAGCATAGCGTTTTCTTATCTCTGCCGATAAATCGGCCAGCAGTTCCAGGACACGGCCGGCTGTTTCTTCGGGCAGGGACGCCAGCCCGCAGCTGGGGGTGAGCAAACCCTGCGCTATTAATTGCCGGAAGGGCAGGCCATTCCTGGTAAACGGAGCCATCGCCTCTCCCAGCCGGTCCTTAAGGCTGGCTATTGATTCCCTGTCAAGTGATTCCGCATCGTTGGGGACGATTCCCCAGGCTATGGTGCCTCCCTTCCCTAAAAATTTCTTGATTTCTGCCGGATAGAGGCTCAGCGACTCAGCATAGTTATAGGCATCAAAGCTGAGAATGTCCAGGCTGGCCTTCAAGAGCACAGACCAATCGGTGTTGCCGCAGCAGTGGAGGCCTTTGGCGCCGCTGATGCCGGCAAAGACCTCATCCAGCATGGCGACAATCTTTTCCGTGGAAGTGAAAGCGCCGCTGGCAGTGGAAGCGCCGTAAGCCGACATGTACGGCTCGTCAACGAAAATGATGGTATTCGGCGAAATAATCTTAAGCTCCTTTTCCATCCAGGCTGCCTTCAGCTTGAGCAGCTTGGGCACGGCGTCACTGAGGACATCATCATGAAGGATGGCCCGCTTTTCTTTATCGGTTACCGTCAGCCCCCAGGTAAGGGGGCCGGTGATCTGCCCTTTAACCGCCCGTGGTGTCAGGTGTGGCTGACCGAGGAAATGGTGCAGGCCCGCCGCGTAGTCCGGGCTGATGGGGTATTTATCACGGTCATTATCCAGGTAGGCAGCATAGAGCTGCTCCAGCGGCCGGCTTATGTCCTGCGAGGTGTCAATATAAAGGCTATCATCCCCCAGCACCACACCGGGGAACCCCTCGCTGTACTGGACGTACATGTTTTCCAGAAAAGACCGTTTGGGCAGCTGGGGCCAGGCGGGGATGTCCCTGAGGTAGTGGCTGATTAGCGACACCGCCGACTGCGCATCAGCGTGGGGCATGCTGCCGATAATGGTGGGCAGGCAATTTAATTCTACATTGACCATAGCTTCAAGCCTTTCTCATGTACTTGCCGATAAGCACATCGAGCTTTTTCTTTTGCTCGTCGGGTATCAATTCCGGGGCAGTAACCAGGGCTATCTTCAGCGCCGAACCACACGCACAGTCTCTGCTTTCGGGTATCCGGCTGACGGCCAGCTTGATTATTTCCCGGGACACAGCCACGTTGCGGTGCAGGATATCCAGAATGTTTTCCACGCTGACCGGTTCATTGCTCTCATGCCAGCAATCATAGTCGGTGACGCAGGCGATTATCGAGTAGCAGATCTCCGCTTCCCGGGCCAGCTTGGCTTCGGGCAGTGCCGTCATGCCGATGACATCCGCCCCCCAGGACTTATACAGTCTGGATTCCGCCCGGGTAGAAAAGGCGGGGCCCTCCATGGTGACGTAAGTGCCACCCCGGTGGACGCTGGCGCCGGCGTCCTGCGCCGCCTGGCAAATAACCTGGCTGAGCACCGGGCAGAAGGGCTCGGCGAACTGGATATGGGCCACGATGCTTTGCTGGAAGAAGGTATTTACCCGGTTGCGGGTGCGGTCAATAAGCTGGTCTGGGAAAAGCAGGTTGCCGGGTCTGATCTCTTCCTTGAAGCTGCCACAGGAGTTGATGGCGATAATGCGCTCCACCCCCAGGGATTTCAGTGCGTAGATGTTGGCGCGGTAGGGGACATCGGTGGGGGGGATGCGGTGCCCCTTGCCGTGGCGGGGCAGGAAGGCAACCCCCTTTTCCCCCAGCCTGCCCGTGATGATACTATCACTGGGCTTGCCGAAGGGCGTATCCAGATTGACCTCTTCAATATCGGTCAGCCCGTCAATATCATAAAGCCCCGTACCGCCGATAACGGCTATTTTAGCCTGTGGCATGGAGTTCCCTCCAGATTCATATTTTTAATTAAAGATTCTGCCCTCATGGTCAAACGGCAAGAGCATTTTAATTATGGCAGCTTAGATTGGGTAAGGCAACCCCGCTCTTACCTCCCCGAAAAGCTCCCCCCAATCACTTCCCCGTACGGCTCTCTAATTATACCACGCTCGGTGATAATTGCGGAGATATAGCGGTGGGGGGTGACGTCAAAGGCGGGATTGGCGGCGCTGATGCCTTCCGGGGCGATGGGGACACCCTGGATGTGGGTTACTTCCTCTGATTTACGCTGTTCGATGGGGATTTCGGTACCGGAAGCGAGCGAGGGGTCAATGGTGGAGGTGGGGGCGGCAACGTAAAAGGGGACATTGTTTTCCCGGGCCAGCACCGCCAGGGTATAGGTGCCTATCTTGTTGGCGGTATCTCCGTTGGCGGCAATACGGTCGGCGCCAAGGATAACGCAATCAATCTCCCCACGGCTGATAAAATAACCCGCCATAGAGTCGGTAATCAGGGTAACCGGAATTCCGGCTTGCTTGAGCTCCCAGGTGGTCAGCCGTGCCCCCTGGAGCAAGGGGCGGGTCTCCGTGGCTAAAACCCTTACTTTTTTACCTTGTTCGCCGGCCTTAATGATAACGCCGAGGGCGGTGCCATAGCCGCTGGTGGCCAGGGGGCCGGTGTTGCAGTGGGTGAGGATGGTAAAGCCGTCTTCAATCATTTCCGCACCATACTCGCTGAGCCTTTCCGTTGCTGTCGCCTCTTCAGAGTGGATTTTTTCGGCTTCACTGACCAGTGCCGCTTTAATCTGCCTGACATCAGCTCCGGATTCAGCCGCCTGATGCATGCGCTCCAGGGCGCGGAAGAGGTTGCGGGCGGTAGGGCGGGTGGCGGCGATATCATTGATAATATACCGGAGCTTTCCCCGGAAATCATCTGCCGCCGTAGAATTAATTTTTAGGGCACCAAGGGCGATGGCATAGGCTCCGCATATCCCGATGGCAGGTGCCCCTCTAATTTTCAATTCTGTGATGGCTGAGGCGATATCCTGATAGTCACTTAACTCCAGATAAGCCTCTTCCCGGGGAAGGCGGGTCTGGTCAAGGATAACTATTCGGTCGCCATGCCAGGCTATTGGTTGCTTGTATCTCATTGTCAATCGGCTGGTGTGATAATATTGCGCATTAGCGAAGATGAGTAAATGCGCAAGACCGCATATGCGGGAAATATTTACTTGAATGGGGTCAGGCTACTTTCCCTCTCCGTCCTTCCGGTTATTTTCTTTCTTTTGCTGTTGCCAATTTTTGCGGCTGATTTCCATCATCACAAAACTATAGCCATCCCGGTAAAGATTACCGCATGGCGTGAACCCGCATTTTAAATAACACTGTTGTGCCCGCCTGTTCCAGTCCAGGGTCTTCAGATATACCCTGTTGATTTTGGAGGTATGGAAGATGTGGTTTACCAGCGTGGTAACTGCGTCAGCGCCATACCCCTTGTTCCAGTAGTTACGGTCGCCGATGGTAATACCTATCTCGGTTTCACCTTGAGCCTCGTCAACATTGTAGTAAGAGCAGTTGCCGATATGCGTGCCGTCAAGGGTTTCCACGCCGAAGCGCTGGCTGTTGGCGAGAGAATAACGCAGTTCGCTGGAGTGTTCTATCAGGTAATGGGAGAAAGGAATGGTTATCACTTCGGCAGCGTCGTACCGGACCAGGTCGGGATCGGTTTTCCAGGCATAATCGTTGCGGGCGTCCGATAGCTTCTTTTCGCGCAGTCTAACTTTGTTACCGGTAATCATTCTCTAACTCTGGTTTTTAAAAAAAGTAACAGAGGGCTTGACCCCGCCGGTTGGTGACAAACCAGCCCCGCGGTCCTACTCTTCCTCCTCCTCCTCTTCTTCGTCGTCACCTCGTTCCCAGATGGGTTCCGTGTAGAGGTCAATATACTCTTCCATCGCCTGCGCCGCCATCTGCCTCATTCGTTCACTTGCCTCGGCAGCCAGCCCGGTCATCTCGGTCAGGTCAATATCAATACCCAGCACTCTGGTCAGCACCTTAAGCACCGCCAGGGCGGCTACCGGGTTTTGCAGGCGGGTGGCGTATAAGGGTACTTCCCCCAGCAGGCAGATACCCTCGATGCCTCGTTCCTTGGCCACGCCCAGCAATAATCCGTTCAGTCCGGAAATCTGCATATTGCCGCCCTGGACCAGCTCATACTCTTTCAGGTCTTCGATTACCTGGGGCGTGGTAGCTACTCCCCATACCCGGGGTTGTTCGGTGTGGTGCATGCGTGTCATGGCGGCAGCGCAGGTGTATATTCGCCTGACCTGGAATTTCAGCCCTACATCAAGAACACAGTTAGCCAGCTCATATCCCTTGGTGGCGGGCTGATCATCACCGGTAAAAAGTATCAGGTCACTGCCCCCGCCCTTGTTCTTCCAGTAGTAGAAATTGCTCTGCGGGAACTGGGGTTCTTCAACAACGTTATTCTTCACCAGTACGCCGATGGGGTCGAAGAAGTAAGAAGCCTCAAATGAGCCGAGTTCCCGGCACTCCAGTTTCCTGATCAGGTAATTAACCACGATGGTAGCCACGTCCCCGATACCGGGCCAGGCAGCCAGTAGGTTTGGAGAATTCAGCTTGGGGCGAGCGCGAAATTTAACCAGACCTGCCATTTTACTGCGTTACCTCTTTAGAGTGGAGTCAAAAAACTCCTTATTTACATATAAAGCTTACCATATAGTGACCATATTTAGAAAGGGGCGGGACCCAGAATGCCGTCCGCCGGTAGCTAGGTTTTGCTCGCCACGGACAGGCCGGGGCAATACAGGGGTGGTGTCTGCAGAAAGCCCCCCACCCACCTGGTTTCACTGCCAATGGCAGTAATCTGCTTTAACAGCTCATAGATGTTGCCGAAGACCATCGTGTTTTTCACCCTGCCGACTATTTCCCCGTTTTCCACTTTGTAGCCCAGCAGGACATTGCCGCTGAAGTCGCCACCCAGAATATTGCCCTGTCCCGCCCCCATGAGCTGCTCGATAACCAGCCCCTCTTTCATGTCCTCAATCATCTCCGCGAAGGTCATATCACCCGGAGCAATGACAAAAGCACTGGGGGAAGGTGCCGGCAGGCTGCCACGGCTTCTGCTGCCGTTGCCGGTACTTTGGGTTTTGGCGAGAGCGGCGGTTTGCAGGTCATAGAGAAAGTTAGCCACGCTTCCTTCGGTTATGAGGGGTGTGCGCTGGCTGGGCACTCCTTCATCGTCACAGGGGCGGCTGCCGGGACGGTAGGCGGCGGTGGGGTCATCCCAGAGGCATAGCTTCCGGTCAAAAACCGGCTTCCCCAGTTGGTTGCCTATCGGCGAAGCCCCCTCAAGCACTGTCTTGCCGTTGAAGGCGGCCATCAGCGGCATAATAACCGAGCTGGCGACCCCATTAGGGGTGAAGACCACGGGCAGGGTTCGGCCTGGTGCGGTGGCCTGGTTTCGCGAAAGCTCAAGCTGCCAGAGCACGGCATCGGTTACTGTTTTGGTACCGGTAAGAGGGTGGCAGGAGCTTTCGCTTTCCCCGACAAAGAGCATGTCCGTGTCTCTGGTGAGATTGCCCTCAAGCTCCAGGCTGAAGAAGCTTTTCTGGTAACTTGCCTGTCCGCCGCGGGAGTTGAGCAGCCGGACTGATAACGTACCCCGGCTGACGCCGGCCTCACAGATAATATCCGGCGTATGCGCTGTAACCGTGGCTATCATCTCCTCACCGAGGCCAATCGTTGCTTCCGTGGGCACGGAATCTACGGCCGGGTCAAAGACTTCGACCTCCGGGTAAGCAACGGGAGACGGCATCTGAAAACCGGCAGCCGTGCCAAACTGAGCGGTCTCCGCAGCATTGCGGACGAGCTCGTCAGAATTACCCAGTTCCGTGGCGGTGGCGTAACCGGTTTTGCCATTCTTGATGACGCGCAGCGCCACCGTGGTTTGTTGTTTCGTCTGGAGCTGCTTCAGCCGGTTGGCTTCGAAGTGAGCCTGAGTTTCTTGAGAAGAAATGGTAAAAACCTCGGCTTGCTCGGCTAGCTTCAGGGCTTGCTCAAGGATGCGCTCCATCATTTCCCCCCCACCAGACAGTGGCGGATGCGGATGTGGGGGCTGCCATTGGACACGGGCAGGGGCATCTGCCCTCCCTTGCCGCAGCCGCCACCCTGGTTCATATCCAGGTCATTGCTGATGGCGTCAATGTTCTTCAGGGTGGTGAAGACGTTGCCGGTGAGCACCACCGGGCGCAGTGTTTCGGCGATTTTACCATCGCGTATCATATAAGCCTCTCCGGCGGAGAAGGTGAACATCTCCATGCTGGTGGTACCGCCGTACCAGTTCCTGGCATAAATCCCTTGCTTGATGTCGGCAATCATCTCTTCAAAAGAGGTGTCACCCGGTTCGATGTAGGTATTGGTCATGCGCACGATAGGGGGGTAGCGGTAATTAATGGCGCGGGCATTACCGGTGGGCGGCTCGTTCATTTTGGCGGCAGTTTCTCTGGAATGAAGCCTGCCGACAAGCTCGCCTTCCCGGATGAGGTAGGTCTTGGTGGCCGGCACACCCTCGTCATCGTATTTGTAGCTGCCCCGCAGCCCCGGAATGGTGGCTGTATCCACGATGTTGAGCTGCTTACCGCCAAACTGTGTGCCGAGTCGCATGATATTGCGCAATTGCGCATTTTCGTAAACGAAGTCGGACTCGGAGAGGTGGCCAAAGGCCTCATGGACGAAGACTCCGGCCAGCACCGGGTCCAGGACTACGGTGTATTCTCCACCCGTGACCTGTGGTGCTGAAAGCAGTTCCACGGCGCGCTGTGCCATCTCCGCTACCTGCTGGTGAAGTCCCTCTATGGCGCTGAATTCCCCGAGACTGCCCAGGCTCAACCCTACCTGCTGGATATCACCGTTTTTTGCGGTGATTGCCGCCAGGCGGAGGGTAACATCCGCCCGCTCCTGCTCAATGTAGCTGCCGGCGGAACTGAGGAATATCGCCTTTTTCCGGCTGTCGGCATAACCGATAGTTGAGGTCTGTATCTGCGGGGTGCGCCAGATAATCTCGTTGTATTCATCAAGCAGCTGTTTTTTTACCGCGAGCGGAATGGTGACGGGGTTCCTGTCCTGTTCCCAGGGTACCTGGTCAGTCACCGGTGCCAGCACAGCCAGCTGGCTGTGCTCACTGCCGGCCAGTTGCGCCTGCTTTACCGCCAGGGCTACTTTTCCGGCCAGGTCTGTGAAATCGTTAAAGCTGGCAAAGCCCCAGCCACCCCTGACCAGCGCGCGCACGTTTCCCCCGCTGGTGGTTGCCCTCCCTATCGCCTCCAGGTTCTGGCCACGGTAGGTTATGTGGCTGGTCTGGTTCTCCTCCAGGCGCGCCTCAATATAGTCCGCGTGATGCTTTTTCAGCTCTTCCGCCAGTTGATGGCTGACGGTCTCAATATTGGTCATGCCGCGTGTCCTTGTGGGGAATATGAACATCCTGAGCAAGTTAGTTTACCGGACATTCAGGCGGATTGTCAATTTAGTTTTCGGGTAACCCGCCCCTGTTGAAATCCGGCTTGAATGACAGACTTCCCGTATGTTTTAAGAAAGGCTTGTTTTTCCGAAAATAAATGTGGTATACTGACCAACGGTCAGTATTTAAGTGGTGAGGGCACTAGTTGCTGGTAGACTACGGATATATTGGTTTGTATCTGATTGTTGCCGTCCTGTTCACTCTACTAATGGTGATTATCCCGGTCGTTCTGAGATTTCTTAAGATTGTCCCCGATAAACCAAATCCCATCAAAGCCTCAACATTTGAATGCGGCGTTGAGACCATCGGCAAGACCTGGGTGCAGTTCAACTTTCACTACTATTTCTACGCTCTCATTTTTCTGGCTCTGGATGTACTGGTGGTTTTCCTGTATCCGTGGGCAGTCAGCCTGAGACAGCTGGGCAGTTCCGGCCTTGCCCTGGTACTGGTCCTGATTTTCATTGTTCTGGTCGGTTATATCTATGCCTGGAGGAAAAGGGTTCTGGAATGGAAGTAGATAGACCCGGGCAATACATTTATTCGGATACCGAGATTGACCGTGTTGAGGGGCAGGTCATTGAAGAGCTGAAGGCAAGCAGCCAGGAAGCGCTTCCTGACCCTGATCAGTGGCTTGAGGAGGAGGCGGAGAAAAATATCTTGGTGACCACCGTAGACGCGGTTATTAACTGGGCGCGGCGTTCCTCGCTGTGGACGGCGATATGTTTCCCTGCCTGCTGCGCCTTTGAGTTTATTGCTGCTAACGGCCCCCGCTTTGACCTTTCCCGCTTTGGCATGGAGATTCTCCGTGCCTCGCCGCGTCAGGCGGATCTGATGATTACCGCCGGTACCCTGACCTGGAAGATGGCGCCCAATGTGCGGCGCATTTATAACCAGATGCCGGAGCCTAAGTGGGTAATCGCCATGGGGGCCTGTGCTTGCAGCGGGGGTATCTTCGCTTCTTCATACAATGTGGTGCCGGGGTACAACCACATCATTCCGGTTGATGTCTATGTGCCGGGGTGCCCACCCCGCCCCGAAGCCCTGATTTACGGAATACAGACGCTGCAAAGGAAAATAGCGGCGAAAAGCAACATTAACCTGCTAGAAAGGTCTAAACAGGGATGACGGTAGCCCTTTCCGGGAAGGACATTGCCAGCAAGCTGGAGGAGAGGTTTCCGGGGAGTGTTGTTGAGTCCAGTCAGGCTTGTGTATTGATAAAGCCTGATTCCTTGCTGGAGGTAGCCGCTTTTCTTAAAGATACCCCGGAGCTTAATTTTGATTACTTTAATTACGTTACTGCCGTAGATTATTTTCAATACTTCGAGATAATTTACCAGCTTACCTCTCTGGAGCATAATCACAGCCTGGTGTTCAAGGCCAGGTGTTATGACCGTGAAAACCCCGCTGTTCCCTCGGTGGTGGAGCTGTGGCAGGGGGCTGACTTTCAGGAGCGGGAAATCTATGACCTGATGGGTATCCGCTTTGAGGGCCACCCTAACCTGAAGCGCATCTTTCTCTGGGAGGGATTTCAGGGGTATCCTTTGCGTAAGGACTTTCTGTAATGGCGATTGAAACCAGGGAAATGGCACTGAAAACCGAGCCTTTCGTGCTTAACTTCGGGCCGGTGCACCCGAGCACGCACGGCGTGTACCGGATGCGGACCACGCTTGATGGCGAGGTAGTGTTGGATATTGAGCCGGTCTTCGGATACCTGCACCGCGGTATTGAGAAGCTGGCGGAGCAGCGTACCTTTACTGGCTTCATTCCGCTGACTGACCGCCTTGATTACATATCCTCGATGAGCAACAACCTGGCTTACTGTCTGGCCGTGGAAAAACTGGCCGGGATAGCTGTGCCGGAAAGGGCGGAATATATCCGCGTCATTATCGCCGAGATGCAGAGAATCGCCAATCACCTGATAGCGGTCGGGTCTTTTTTGAATGACTGCGGCGCCTATTTCACCCCCTTCCTGTACATGTTCCGGGAGCGGGAAAGAATCGTGGACCTTTTCGAGATGGTCAGCGGGCAGCGGTTGCTCTACAACTATATGCGCATCGGGGGTGTCAGCCAGGATTTGCCGGACGAGTTTTTACCGGCTTTACGCAAGTTACTGGACTTGATGCCGAGCTATATTGGCGAGTATGAACGGCTGCTCAAGGATAATGAGATACTGCAAGCCCGTGCCAGGGGTGTGGGCATCCTGACTCAGGAGACGGCTGTTAACTGTGGCATAAGCGGGCCGGTGCTCCGTTCCACGGGTTACCGGTGGGACTGGCGCCGGGCAGACCCTTATTCCATCTATGACCGCTTTGATTTTGATATACCGGTGGGGGTACAGGGTGATTGTTATGACCGCTTCCGGGTCAGAATCGAGGAGATGACGCAGAGCCTGCGTATTATTGAGCAGGCGATTAAAGACCTGCCGTCAGGGCCGGTGCAGGCTGATGTGCCGCACCTGATACGGCCGCCGGTGGGGGAGGCATATGCCCATATTGAAGCCCCCAAAGGCGAGCTTGGTTTTTATCTGGTGTCTGATGACTCGGTGGCTCCCTACCGCTGCCACGTGCGCCCCACCAGCCTGATAAACCTGACCGCGCTGCGCGAGATGGTGCGGGGCTGGAAGGTAGCCGACCTTATAATTATCTTTGGCAGCATTGATATTACACTTGGCGAGGTTGACCGATAGTGGCACTGGCGGCTTTGAACAATATCGGCACTCAAGTTTGCCGGCAGGCAGTACCTCCGGACTGGCCGGGTGGCTTCTGGTGGCACTGGCTGTTTTTTACTGTTGTCCTTATCATTTTCGTGCTGGTCATGGTAATGGGGGTAATTTACATTGAGCGCCGGGGAATGGGGCGCATGCAGTCGCGCCTGGGCCCCAACCGTACCGGTCCCTTTGGTTTGTTGCAGCCGGTGGCTGATGCCGTCAAGGTATTGCTCAAGGAGAACATCGTACCGGCCAATGCCGATAAGCTGGTGCACTGGCTGGCGCCAGTGGTTGCTTTTTCTCCGGTATTGCTGATTTTTGCCGTGGTGCCTTTCCAGAACGGGGCCTTGCTGGCGGACCTGAATATCGGCATACTCTATGTGGTGGCGGTTAGTTCCATCTCCACGGTAGGGGTTTTTATGGCCGGCTGGGGCTCCAGCAACAAGTACTCGTTACTGGGTGCCATGCGTAATGTCGCCGCCGTAGTGAGCTATGAAATGCCGCTGGTACTGGCGATAGTGGGCGTGGTGTTGCTGGCCGGTTCGCTGTCGATGAACCAGATTGTGCTGGCGCAGGACATCCCGTTCATTCTGTTGCAGCCTCTTGGCTTCCTGATTTTCTTCATCGCCGGCTGTGCCGAAATTAACCGCAGCCCCTTTGACCTGATGGAAGCGGACTCCGAGCTAACTGCCGGCTTTCATACGGAGTACTCCGGCATGAAATTTGCCATGTTTTATCTGGTGGAATATGCCGAGGCAGTAGCTATCGCGGCGATAATTACCACTCTTTTTCTGGGTGGCTGGAGGGGGCCGGTCTTACCCCCCTGGCTGTGGTTTATTGTCAAGGTAATTATTGTCTTCTTCGTTATGGTCTGGACACGGACGACATTGCCCAGGGTGAGGATTGACCAGCTGATGTCACTGGCCTGGAAGTTCCTCTTCCCGCTGGCCTTGATAAATCTGGTGGTTACTGCCATTGAGGTGCTGGCTCTACCGGCGGCACTTCTCTGGGTACTCATTATTATCAATTTTGCGATACTGGCGGCGCTGATTCCGCTGTGGTCTAAACTATTCTTTAAACTGGGGTGGGGCCGACTTGAAGTTTGAAAGATTTGGTCTGGGGATTGCCAAGGGTTTGACGGTAACCATCAGGAATCTGTTCCGTCACCCTACGGTGTCACAGTATCCGGAGCAGCGGCTTAACCGGTCGCGGCGGAGCCGGGGTAATGAGCTTATCTGGAGCCGGGAGAAGTGCACCGGTTGCGGCACCTGCGCCAAGACCTGCCCGCAGGGCGCCATCGAGATTATTACCTCAACCAACCTCGCCGAAAACAAGTATGAAGTGGAAAAGTATCAGGTGGATACCGGCTATTGCATACAGTGCGGTTTGTGTATTGAAGCCTGTCCTTATGATGCCCTGTATATGGGTTATGCTATAGAGAGGGCAAAGTACCGGAGGGGTGATTTAGTGCAGAGCGATGATATGCTGCTGGAATCAGCCGAGAGGCCGGCCAGCGGTTACTACCACCCCGAAATTGCCCGGAAACTGCCCCGGCAGACCTTGCTGGTGGAAAGGATTAACGAGAAAAGATAATGGGAACGCTTGTTGCCTTCTGGATACTGGCGGTAGTCGCCGTGGTGGCGGCTCTGGGCGTTGTTTTTATTAAGAATGTTTTCCGGGCGGCGCTCTCGCTGGTGGCGTGTTTTCTAATGGTCGCCGGACTTTACGTTACCCTCAGCGCCGACTTTCTGGCTGCGGTACAGGTGCTGGTATACGTGGGCGCAATCTCGGTATTGATTATTCTGGCGATTATGATGACCCGTGACGTGCAGCGGGGCAACCCTTCCAACAAGCTGAGGTTCCCCGCGTTTCTGGTCGCGATTTTATTTTTCGTGGTGCTGGTCTATGCCGTGGTAAGGACGTCATGGCCGCTGGCTACTGCCCCGCCTCTGGAACCAACCACCGCTACCCTTGCCCTCCAGCTTTTTGGCGAGGGTGGTTATATCCTGCCGGTGGAAATCGCCGCGGTGCTGTTATTATCCGCCATTATTGGCGCCATAGTTTTAGCCAGGGAGAAATAGGTAAGTGACTTTAGGATTAGAGCACTATTTAATACTGTCCGCGGTCCTGTTCACCATAGGGCTCTACGGGGCGCTGACCAAGCGCAACGCGGTGATTATCCTGATGTGCATTGAATTGATGCTCAATGCTGTCAATATCACCCTGGTTGCTTTTTCGCGCTTTGTGGCGCCGGCGCTGTTAACCGGGCAGGTGTTTGCTATTTTTGTCATGGTAGTGGCCGCGGCTGAGGTGGCGGTGGGGCTGGCGATAATACTGGCTATCTACCGTGGCCTTACTGATATTGATGTTACCAGGATTAACTTGCTGAAGTGGTAAAGGGGTAGTTTGAAGGGGCATAGCCCATTCATCCCATTAATTTGGGGTGGGGTGGAACAAAAAGCAGGGGTTAGAGAGCTATGGCAGAAGAAAGGGGGAAAAGACACATGAAGAACTCAGGTAGATTTTTCGGTGCTTTCTGGTTTGCTGGCTGGCTCTTCACGATTGGCTACGCCAACCTGGTATGGTGGAAAATCATACTGGGCATAGTGGTCTGGCCTTTTTATCTGGGTGATGCCGTCCTGGCTGGATAAATCAGGGAGTCCGAGGGGGTTGTAAGATAACAAGATGTGGGTTGAAGTGAAAAAGGCAAATACCCTGGCTATTGCCGAGATGTGGAAGGAATGCTTTGAAGGGGAGGGTATCCCCACCATTATCCGCCCCGTCTCCGGCATGCCGATAGGGCAGGAATTGACCGCGTACTCGGTGATGGTGCCCAGAGACAAAGAACATGTAATCAAGGATGTGTTAAGGAAGCTGTGATGCCGCATCAGATAGCCTGGTTAATATTTTTACTGCCGCTATTTTCGTTTATTATCATAGCGCTGTTTATGCGTCCCCTGGTGCCGAAAGAGTATTCCAAGGTATCCGGCTATATTGCCATTACCGCCATAGGTGTTTCTCTGGTCCTGTCAATCTGGGCGCTGATAGCGGTAATGGCAGCGCCGCATCATGAAATACCCATAGCTCCGGTCAACTGGGTGATTATTGAAAACGGGGTCACCATACAGCTGGGGATACTTATGGACGCGCTGACCGCGGTAATGGTGGTGGTGGTGACTCTGGTCAGCCTGATGGTGCAGATATACTCGCTGGGCTACATGGCGCATGATGAGGCGGGCTACCACCGCTATTATGCCTGGATGTCTCTGTTTACCATGTCCATGCTGGGGCTGGTGCTGGCCAACAATCTCCTCTTTATGTTCGTCTTCTGGGAGATGGTGGGGCTCTGCTCTTACCTGCTCATCGGCTTCTGGTTCCATAAGAAGTCGGCCGCGGATGCGGCCAAGAAAGCCTTTATCGTTACCCGTATCGGGGACTTCGGTTTCCTGGCGGGGATACTGATTCTGTTTGTTAACACCGGTACCTTTGATACCGCCCAGTTGCATCATCTGGCGGTGACCGGCGCTATCGCCGGCGGCGCCCTGACCTGGGCGGCAATAGGCATCTTTGGCGGGGCGGTGGGCAAATCAGCCCAGTTCCCGCTCCATGTCTGGCTGCCGGATGCCATGGAGGGCCCGACTCCGGTCAGCGCCCTTATCCATTCCGCAACCATGGTATCCGCCGGTGTCTTCCTGGTGGCGCGCACCTTCCCGTTATTTGCCCATTCCCTTGAAGCGGTAACGACGGTGGCTATCATCGGTGGTTTTACCGCCATCTTCGCGGCGTCCATGGGCCTGGTGATGAATGACATCAAGCGGGTGCTGGCTTACTCCACCATCAGCCAGCTGGGCTACATGATGCTCGGCCTGGGTGCCGCCGGCATGGCGATAGCTTCCGGTGGGCATGCCACTCTGGAGGCAGCCAAAGCGGCTACTGCCGCCGGTATATTTCACCTGTTCAACCACGCCTTCTTCAAGGCGATGCTCTTCCTGGGCGCGGGTAGTGTCAACCACGCTAGCGGCACCTTTGATATGCGGCTGATGGGAGGACTGCGTAAGGTAATGCCGTGGACATACATCACCTTCGTTATCGGTTCCCTCAGCCTGGCGGGCATTTGGCCTCTCTCCGGGTTCTGGAGCAAGGACGAGATAGTGGTCATTGCCATGCAGAACCAGCCGGTGCAGGGTATACTGGCGATGATTACCGTGTTTATGACCGCCTTCTATATGTTCCGCGCTGTGTTTATGACCTTCGGCGGTGAGTACCGCGGCGGTGCCGCCGATGAACATGGCGGTCACAGCAGCCACCCGCATGAATCACCCGGGGTAATGGTAGCCCCGATGGTGATACTGGCGGTGCTGGCGGTGGTCTCCGGATTCTGGAACGTTACCGGGCAATTCGGTGCCTTTATGGGTCACGGAGAAGTCCATAGCTTCTGGTATGGTCTCTTCCATCCCCTGACGCAAACGTTGCCCTGGGTGTCATTGATACTGGCCGGCCTGGGAATTTTACTGGCTTACGCCATGTATAGCAAGCAATGGATTTCCGCGGAAAAAGTAGGCGGCATGTTCAAGCCGCTCTACACCCTGTTCTACCGGAAGTACTGGTTTGATGAACTTTATGAGGACATCATCGTCAGGATAGCCCTGCTGAAGGGGCTGTTTGGCGGGTTTCAGCTTTTTGACAGTAAAGGGGTGGACGGGGCGGTTAATGGGGTGGCGGATAGTGTCCGGGCCGGTGGCAGTGCCATCCGCCGGGCTGAGACGGGGCAGTTGCAGCTCTACGCCTTGATTATGGGCATCGGGATAGTAATTATTATTCTCTGCGTCTATTTCGCGGGTTGAATCAGTAAGGGAGTTAACATAGTTGGACTTTAATTATCTGACAGCGATACTGGTGCTACCGGTGCTGGGGGCGGTTATTATTGCCTTTATCTCCAGCCGCCATGATAAGGCAATCAAGTGGACTGCGGCCGTCTTTACTTTTATCCCCTTTGCGTTAGCGGTAGTTGTCTTTATTCTGTTTGACAGGTCACCGGCGGCGGCCGGGGTTTTCCAGTTCGAAGAAAAGATACTCTGGATAGCCCCGCTCAATGCTTATTACCACCTGGGTGTGGATGGCCTGAGTATGCCGCTGGTGTTGCTGACCGCCTTCCTCGGTTTCCTGGCGGTACTGGTCTCCTGGAAGATTCACCAGAGACCACGCGAGTACTTTGCCTGGCTATTGCTTCTGGAGACGAGCATCATCGGGGTCTTTGCCTCTCTTGACCTGCTGCTGTTCTTCATCATGTGGGAGATAGAGGTTATCCCGATGTACTTCCTGATTTCAATCTGGGGCTCGGGGCGGCGGGACTATTCCGCGATAAAGTACGTTGTCTATACTTTATTCGGCAGTGCTTTCATGCTGGCGGGCATCCTCAGCCTGTACTTCACTGCGGGCAGCCTGAGCATGGTGGAGATAACCAACCAGGGACTGGGCATGGTGCAGTCGGTTATGCCGGTGGCGGCGATTTTCTGGTTGCTGTTAATTGGCTTTGCGGTTAAACTGCCGGTCTTCCCGCTGCATACCTGGTTGCCGGACGCCCATACCGATGCGCCGACGGCGGTCAGTGTCATGCTGGCCGGGGCGCTGATCAAGATGGGCGGCTACGGTATGATCCGCCTCTGTGTCAGCTTCTTCCCGGATGTAGCCAGGCAGTTTGCTCACTTGCTGGTGGTACTGGCGGTAATCGGCGTGGTCTATGGGGCTGCGGTAACCCTGCGGCAGACGGACATAAAAAGGCTGATTGCGTACAGTAGTATCAGCCACATGGGATATGTGCTGCTGGGCATCTTTGCCCTGGGGCAGGTAAGCCTGACCGGTGCTGCCCTGCAGATGTTCAGCCACGGTGTGGTTACCGGGCTTCTCTTTGCCATGGCCGGTCTGGTGATTCACAATATAGAAGTGCGTGAGATTGACAAGCTTGGCGGGCTGGTACGGCAGGTGCCGGTAATAGCGGTGGTCTTCTCGGTAGCGGGCCTGGCGTCTCTGGGGCTGCCTACCACCAGCGGCTTCGCCGCAGAGTTTCTTATCTTCGTGGGTAGCTTTGCCAGTAACGCCTTTGCCGGTATTCAGGTGTATACGCTGGTTGCTATCATCGGCGTGGTGCTTACCGCCGGATATATCCTGTGGATGTTGCAGCGGGTGTTCTACGGGCCGGTGAAAGAGGAATATAACGGCGTGAAGGATGCCGATACGCTGGAAAAGTTCTACATGTTCGCCCTGGTGGCGGTGATTATGCTGGTAGGTATCTACCCGGCGGTCCTGACTGACGTGATCAAGCTCGGCGTTTCGCCAGTAGTAGCTTTATTAGGGGGTTAAGGAATAGATTTGAATCTGACACTGTTTATACCGGAGCTGGTTCTGGTTGGCTTTGCCCTTCTCGTCGTTCTGCTTGACCTGGTCGTCAAGCAGAAGAGCTGGCTGGCGCTGGTTAGCCTGGCCGGGCTGGTGATAGCCGGCGGTTTTACCGTAGCCATGTGGGGAGGCAATTATCCTGGTCTATTCAGTAATATGCTGGCCGTGGACAACTTTGCCCTGTTCTTCAAGCTCATCTTCGTGGGGGTGGCTTTCCTTGTTATCCTGGCCTCAACGGACTACGTGGACAAGCTTGCCCGCTTTCAGGGCGAGTATTATGCGCTGGTGCTGCTCTCGGCGCTGGGCATGATGCTGATGGCAGCCACGGCCAATTTGATAGCTATCTACCTGGCTCTGGAACTGACCAGCATTTCACTCTACGCTCTGGTGGGTTTCCTCAAGGACAGTAAATCAACCGAAGCCTCGCTGAAGTACCTGTTGCTGGGCGCCGTCGCTTCGGCGGTATTGCTCTACGGTATGGCCATGGTCTTCGGCTTTACCGGTACCACCCAGCTGGGCGAGATTGCCCAGGTCATCCAGGGTATGTCGGCAGGGGCTTTGATGAACAGCCCCGGGCTGCTGCTGGGTGTTGTCTTGATTATTGCCGGCTTCGGTTTCAAGATTGCTGCGGTTCCCTTCCAGATGTGGGTGCCGGACGTTTACGAAGGTGCCCCCACCCCGATAACCGCTTATCTCTCCGTGGCCAGCAAGGCCGCGGGCTTTGCCGTCATTCTGCGGGTCTTCTTCTCCGCCTTTGGTACACCGGCCTGGCTCAGCCTGAACTGGGGCTTAATCTTCGCCGTGCTGGCGGTAATAAGCATGATCGTCGGTAATGTGGTGGCTATTCCGCAGAGCAATATCAAGCGTATGCTGGGGTACTCCAGCATCGCTCAAGCTGGTTACCTGATGGTGGGATTGGCCACGCTGGGCTTTTCCCCGGCGGCTGATATACTGGGGCAGAGCGGCGTCCTCTTCTTCTTAGCCAGTTACGCCCTGACCAATCTGGGAGCGTTTATTGCTATTATCGCTATTTCCAGAAAGATAGACAGCGACCAGATTGACGACTATACCGGCATGGGCCGGCGGGCGCCCCTGCTGGCCCTGGCGCTGACTTTCTGCCTTATTTCCCTGATAGGAATGCCACCGGCGGCCGGTTTCATGGCCAAGTTCTATATCTTCAGTGCTGCCGTGCAGAACCAGTTGCTATGGCTGGTGATTATCGCCGTGCTCAACAGCGTCATCTCTGCCTACTACTATCTGCGCGTGGTGAAGGTGATGTGGTTTGGCGAGCCCGCTTCTGAAGAAAAGGTGCCTTCCTCCGGCTCACTGCGGCTGGCACTGGTGATCTGCTGTGCCGGTGTGCTGATACTGGGCGTTGTTCCTGGCCTGGTAATGCGGCTGGCCCAGTTGGCCGCCAATATCTTTGTCTTCTAGCTATCGCACCAAGGCCGGGTAAACCTTACCGTATAGCCCCATTGAATTATCAGGAAAACTTCTATGTGGTCATTTCGGCAACCAGGCTCTATGCGGTGGGGATACTGGTGGCGGTAGCCTTGGCGATGAGTTTGCCTTCCTGATTGGTCACTGTAATCTCGGAGATACCCACCCGCCGTCCGCTCCGCACCACCCGGCACTCGGCGGTGAGTTCATCACCTGCCTCTGCGCCGGCCGCGAAGTGGATATTGAACTGAGAGGCGACGCTGGGATAAGCAATAGAATTGCAGGCGTAAGCAAACGCCTGGTCAGCTACAGCCATGATGATGCCGCCGAAGGTGAGGCCGTGGAAATTCTGGTACTCGGGCTTGAGCTTCATTTTTACCATGGAGTAACCCGGGGTTAGTTCCAGCAGCTGCATGTTCAGGAAGGAAGCAATCGGCTCAACCTTCTCTTTATCCCTCAAATCCGCTATGCTGTCGGTTGCTTCTTTGTTCTGCCCGGTCATTTCGGTGGTGTCTCCTCCGCTTATTCCCCGTTCCGGTGTAATGGGGGCAATGCCCCGGTGAGTGCGCTTTCGGTTTCCTTTCTGCCCTGGTCAAATATGGTGAGGTTGATCTGGCGGATTTTCTCGGGCAGGTGTCGGGATATGCAGTCCTTCCAGACAGGTTCATTGAGTGGCAGGAAGGCAGAGACGCATCCCAGCATAAAGGTATTAACCGCCCTGATGTTGCCCAGCTCTTCAGCCCGCCGGGTGCCATCGATGAAGTAAACGCGGTCGGTGCGCTGTTTCAGGAGGTTGGCTATCTCTTCATCACCGGGGTAGCGCTCCTTGCCCAGGCTGACGGATTGTGGCGGCATGGCATGATTATTGATGATAGCGATGCCCCCGGGACGGAGGTGCTGGCTCCAGCGGGCAGCCTCCAGTTTCTCAAAGGAGAGCAATATGTCCACCTCGCCGGCGTTGATTAAAGGGGAACGGACCACGTCGGCAATTCGCACGTTGCTGATAACACTGCCGCCGCGTTGCGCCATGCCTAGGGTATCTGTCTTCTTGACATCATAGCCAGCCATCAGGGCTGCCTCACTGATAATGTCACTGGCCAGGATAACCCCCTGACCGCCCACCCCGGTAACCAGCAAGTCAAATTTGGTCACTTGTTTTCCTCTTTTTTAGATTGCGGGGCAATCGCCTTGCTTGGGCAAAGCTGCTGGCAGATGGTGCAATGGTCACCCGCGCAGAGTGCAGCCTCAATTTCAACCTTTCCGTCAGCAGTCTGTATGGCGGGGCACCCGATGAGCAGACAGGTGCCGCACTGGTTGCATTTCTCAATGTCAATGGCTCTGGGGTTGGCTCCTCTCGGTACGTGCACCGCGCAGGCGCCACGCACGATAATAACCGAAAGCTCTGCGCTGTCCAGTGAAGTTCTTACCGCTGACCGTAATTCCTTTATGTTGAAGGCATCAACCACTTTAACATCGTTGACGCCAATCCCCCGCGCCAGGTTTTCCAGCTTCACGGCTCTGGTCTCTTTACCCCTTGCTGAAATGCCAGTTCCGGGGTGACCCTGATGCCCGGTCATGGCGGTGGTGCCGTTATCCAGTATAATAACCGTTATCTGCCCTTCGTTGTAAACCGCGTTGACCAGGCCGGTGATGCCGGCATGGATAAAGGTAGAATCCCCGATAACCGCCACTATTTTACTTTTAATACCGGCCTTTTCCATACCGAGGGCCTGTCCGATGCTGGCGCCCATGCAGGCGCAGGTATCCATGGCGCTGAGTGGAGGGTAGGCCCCCAGCGTGTAGCAGCCGATATCCCCGGTGATGATCAGCCGGGGCTCTGCCGAAGACTTATCTTTAGGCCTGGCACGCTGGCCGATGCTGCTGAGCACGAAGAAGACGCCGGCATGCGGGCAACCAGGGCAGAGCAGAGGAGGGCGCTTGGGCAGGTCCGGGGCTATTTCGGGCGATGATTGTGGTGCTCCGGAGAGCAGCCCAGCCCTGCGGCTGCCTTCCTCAATGACGCGGGCGCTTAGTTCCCCCACCCGGGGAATGAATTCCTTTCCGGTAACCTCTATCCCCATTGCCTGAATGTTTTCCTGGAGAAACGGGTCAAGCTCTTCAACGACGATCAACCGCTCCACCTCGGCGGCAAAGTTGCGGATCAGGTTCCGGGGGAGGGGGTAGGTCATCCCCAGCTTGAGGAAAGAAGCTTCGGGAAAAACCTCGCGGGCATACTGGTAGGCGACCCCGCTGGTCACAACCCCGAGGTGGCGGCCACCCCGGGTTACCTGGTTTAAGGGAAAAGCCTCGGCAAATTCGGCCAGTTTAACCATACGCTCCTCAACCAGGGGGTGCCGTAGCCGGGCACAGACGGGCAGCATCACGTACTTCTGCATGTCATAGGGAAAGGCTGGCTTTCCCCGCGGATTTACCCGGCCCTGTTTTATCTCCACCACTGACTTGGAATGGGAGATACGGGTCGAGGAACGCACCAGTAGCGGGGTGTCAAATCTCTCGCTGATGTCAAAGGCTACTGCCATCAGGTCATAGGCTTCCTGGCTGTCGCCAGGCTCCAGAACAGGCACCTTGGCCAGCTTGGCGTAGTGGCGGGTATCCTGCTCATTCTGTGAACTATGCATCCCGGGGTCATCAGCACAGACCACTACCAGACCGGCGTTGACGCCGGTAGTTGAGACACCCAGAAAAGCGTCACTGGCCACGTTCAGCCCCACATGCTTGAGGGACACCATCGCTCTGGCCCCGGCGTAGGATGCCCCCATAGCTACTTCCATGGCCACCTTCTCGTTGGTGGACCATTCGGCATAGATGTCATCAAAGCCGGCCAGATTTTCCAGTATCTCGGTGCTGGGGGTTCCGGGGTAAGCCGCCGCTACCATGACTCCGGCGTGGTAGGCACCGAGGGCTAATGCTTCATTTCCTGAGAGCAGTTTTTTCATCTTCCGTTCTTGAGCAGGTGGATTCAGGTAGGACTAGGCTTGCCCAATTTTACCATACCTGCTCTGGAGCCAACAACCGGCGTGCCGCTTAACTTGATAACGAATGTTCACGAAATGTTTATGCGCTGGCGGTGAATCTTTACGTCCCTTTTACCGTCCGGGGGATAGGCTATGGCTGTATTGGCAGAGACGGAAGCTGGTAAGCCATGCCACGACAGATAATACAACAGAAACCGGGGGCTATATCGCGGCTGATACCACTAGCCTTACTGGCAGCCCTAGCTTTAAATATTGCCGGCGCGGGTATCGCCACGGCAAATTCCGTCTGGATTCAAACAAGTCAGGCGGAATTTGGGGCGGGTACAATGGTAAACGCGGACGCTGCTAGCAGCCCGGGAGACGTTACGCTGGCTATTGACCCGGCCAGCGAGCAGCTGGACCAGAACAACCCTTACCACTCCTGGCAATGGCACACGGTCAAAGATGAAGACTGGTGCGCTCAAAGCTTTGTTGCCGGCATGACAGGCAGTCTCACGAAGGTCGCTCTCTACCTCAAGAAAAAGAATAACCCGGGGCAGTTAACTATCGAGATCAGGGATACTGCCGGAAGCAACCATGAACCGGGGGACACGGTTTACACCAGTATTACCACCAGTGATGTTGTTTCAAGTTGGGGTCAGGAGTACCAGTTTACCTTCTCTTCCCCGGCAACTCTCACCAGCGGCACCCATTACGCCATTGTCCTGCATGAACCCGGCGGTGTGGGAGGCAATGGCAGGTATTGCTGGGCCGAGTTTAGTGACTATGACATCTACCCTGATGGGAACGCCTGGCTCAGTGATGACAGTGGCTCCGGGTGGTCAGCGGGAGGCTGCGGTATTCATGATTTCTACTTTACAACGTATATTACCGGCGGTTATTACTCCTCGGGGGCATTAACCTCCTCCGTTCATGATACCGGCTATGCTGCTGACTTCGGCGCTGTTTCCTGGAATGCCACTACTCCAGCGGGAACAACACTGAAGTTTCAAATAGCCACCAATAGTGACAATTCAACCTGGAATTTTAAGGGGAATGATGGCACTTCAGGAACTTATTACACTTCAAGCGGCGCCGGTATCTGGACAGGTCACGACGGTGACCGATATATTAAATACAAAGCCTTTTTCGACACGGGTGATAACAGTAAAACCCCGACACTCCATGACGTCAGCATAACCTATGTTCAGCAAATCGTACTGCCCGCGGTAGTCACCGGTAACGCCACACTGGTTGAGGAGACCACGGCAAGACTTGGCGGGACAATCAGCGGTGACGGTGGCGAAGCCTGCCAGTATCGCTTTGAGTATGATACTGATTCTGGTGAGCCGTATACCTTTAACACGGCGTGGACAGGAAATCTCACTGTCGGGCAGCCTTTCAGTGCCAATGTTACCGGCCTGAGTGAGGGCACTAAATACTATTACCGGGCGCAGGCGAAGAACAGCCACGGCACCGGCTGTGGCGTGGAGCTGGACTTCCTGACCAAGCCGGACCCGCCGGTTACTTTTACCGCCGGCGTGGCCGGTGACACCCGGATAGACTTGAGCTGGACAAAAGGAGCGGGGGCTAACCGTACCATGGTGCGGGGTAAACTGGGAGACTATCCCGCTGACCGTGATGACGGTTATCCGGTCTATTTTGATACCGGAACCAGTGCCTCGGACACCGGCCTGACCCCGAACACGACTTACTACTACAAGGCCTGGTCAGAGGTTACGGGCAGCCAGCAGTGGTCAGACGGTTTTGCCGCCGCCGTGACCACTACGGGGAGTGCTGAACCGCCGACGGCTGTCGGCGGGACGGTGTATCCGGTTAACAAGGCTGGAGTCATGGCTCCCTGGCTTGGCTCGTTCGCCGGGTTGTGCGCAATTATCATTAATGTTATCTTCCGTCTCTGGAAGAAACGTGCCCGCCGGGTGCGGGCAATCTGAGCCGGAGTCCGGCCCTTCAGCTCCAAGCCCTCATTTTCACGGTAATCCTTATATGTTATAGTTATTAATATGCAGGAGAAGTGGCATAATCTAAGCCCGGATGAAACCCTGCGGGCGCTGGGGTCAAGGCGCTCCGGACTGGCCGAAGAAGAAGCTAAAGCGCTGTTGCTTCAGTACGGGACAAATGAGCTAAAGGGGAAGAAGAAGACCCTGCCAGTAGTCGTTTTCCTCAGGCAATTCCTCAGCCCGCTTATCTATGTACTCCTCGTTGCTGCTGCCATCTCCATCGTCGTTGAGCACTTTATCGATGCCTGGGTAATTCTGGGCGTGCTTGTGCTCAATGCCGTCATTGGCTATCTTCAGGAGACGAGGGCGGAGAAGGCGATGGAAGCCCTTATTCAGATGGCGGCACCCCGGGCCAGGGTGAGGCGTGGTGGCGACGTGAAGATGATGCCCGCCAAGGAAATAGTGCCCGGCGATATCTTGCTTCTGGAAACCGGGGATAAGGTGCCGGCGGATGCCAGACTCGTTGAGGAATCCAACCTGAAGGTGAATGAATCGGCACTTACCGGTGAGTCGGTGGCGGTGGACAAGAGCACCAGGGCGCTGGCCGGGGAGATACCAATAGCGGAGAAGAAAAACCTGGTCTATATGGGGACAATAGTTACTTATGGCCGGGCTACCGCGGTGGTAATCAGCACCGGCATGTCCACCGAGATGGGCAAGATTGCCACCGGCATTCAGGAAGTGAAGCCGGAGAAGACCCCGCTCCAGAAGAGCATCAGCAAGCTGAGCCGCTATCTGGTTGGTCTGTTCCTTGGGGTATGTGGCCTGCTGATAGGCGTCGGCGTGCTCAAAGGACTGGAGTGGCTGGAGGTGTTTCTGCTGGCCGTCGCGGCGGCGGTCTCCGCCATCCCGGAAGGACTGCCGGCGGTAGTTACCGTGGTGCTGGCCATGGGCATGCGGACAATGGCACGGCGTAACGCTATCATCCGCAAGTTGGTGGCGGTGGAGACACTGGGGTCGGCTACGGTCATCTGCTCGGACAAGACAGGCACGCTTACCCTGAACCAGATGACAGTGCGGCGCATTTATCTGGATGGGGGGTGGATTGAGGTAACCGGTGAGGGTTATGAGCCGGAGGGGGAGTTCCACCGGGATGGGCGGAAGCTGAAGCTGGAGGATGAACCGGCCCTGGCTTTGCATTTGAGGATAGGCTCCCTTTGCAATGATGCCCTGCTGACCTGTGAGCGTGATTTTTGCGGCATTTATGGAGACCCCACCGAGGGTGCGCTGGTGGTCACCGCTGCCAAAGCCGGGATGACCAAGGAAAAACTGGAGAAAAATTACCCCCGTCTGGACGAAATTCCCTTCCAGAGTGAAAAGCAGTACATGGCGACTCTCCATCCCCGGGATGGGGGCAGAGTTGCCTATGTCAAAGGGGCTGCCGAAAAAATCCTCTCGCTGAGCAAGTATCGCCTGAATGGTAGTGAAGTCGTGCCGTTGGAGGAAGCTGATAACCGGGCGATGGTGCAGGCAACGGAGGCTATGGCGCAAGAGGCGATGAGGGTCATGGCTACTGCCTATGTGGAGCTTCCCCAGGAGCTGGAAGACCTGAAGGACGAGGATATCCGGGGTAATCTGGTCTTTGTTGGCCTGGCGGGAATGGCTGACCCGCCGCGCGAGGAAGCCAAAGAGGCGATAAGGCTGTGCCGCCAGGCGGGTATCCGGGTAGCCATGATTACCGGCGACCATAAATTGACCGCGGAGTCAATCGCCCGGCAGCTGGAACTGCCGCCGGGGAGAGCCGTCAGCGGAGCTGAGCTTAAGGAGATGAGTGATGAGGAACTGGCTGCAGGGGTGGAGGATATCTCGGTTTTTGCCCGCATTGAACCGCTGCATAAACTGAGGATAGTTAACGCCCTCAAGAGCCGCGGGCATGTGGTGGCCATGACCGGGGACGGGGTCAATGATGCCCCGGCGCTCAGGGCCGCCAGTATCGGTATTGCCATGGGTATCACCGGCACCGATGTTGCCAAGGAAGCCAGCGATATGACTCTGACCGATGATAATTTTGCCTCTGTGGTGGCGGCGGTGGATGAAGGCAGGGCGATATTTAACCGACTGCGCAATGTCATCTTCTTCTTACTGAGCACGAACATCGGGGAGTTGCTGGCACTGATTCTCACTATTTTGTTCGTCGGGAAGGCGCCATTACTGGCGGTGCAGATTATCTGGGTTAACCTAGTTACGGATACTTCGGCGGCCATTCCACTGGGGCTGGAGCCCAAGTTCGGGGATGAACTGAAACAGCCACCACGCCACCCGGGGGTGGGGCTCCTTTATCCGGGGCTGCTGATGCGCGTTGTTTTTCTGGCGGTAATAATGAGTGTCGGTGTCTTTCTCATTTTCAACTGGGCTCAAGCCCGGACGAGTGTTGAAGAAGCCCGCACTATCGCCTTTTGCTCTCTGGTTGCTTTTGAGTGGTTCCGAGCTTTTAACGCCCGCTCTGACGAGCATACCGTGTTCAAACTGGGCATCCTGAGTAACCGGTATCTGGTTGGCGCTATTTTTCTGGCGGTGCTTTTGCAGATAGCCGTGGTTTACCTGCCCTTCCTGCAAATAGCTTTCCATACCGTGCCTTTAAGCATAGAGAAGTGGGGCGTTGCCGTGCTGGCGGGCGGGTCACTATTCGCAATTGAGGAATTGCGCAAGACACTGTTCCCGCGGCTGTTCGGTGCCGGTAAATGGCAGCCACTGGGAAGCTAGAGATTAATTACACATCCTGGCGCGCGCACCATCAGGACGGGTACGCAGGAATAGCGCAGAATATTTTCAGCGACGCTTCCAAAAATTAGCTGACTGATGCTGGAACGGCCGTGTGTGGAGATGACAATGAGTTCCACGCCATTCTTGCCGGTGTAATCTACCAGTGTTGGTACCACGTTTCCGAAAAGTACTACGGCTTCTGCCTCAATCCCTTTTCTGGTCAGTCGCTTGACGATTTTATCCAGGTATTTGCTGGCGTTTTCCTTGGCCCGTTCTTCCAGTTGCTTTTGTTCCTTGGGTTGAAGTTTTGCCTCGGCATAATCGTGCAGGTGAAAGGGTGGTACTACCCGGACCAGGGTGACTTTCACCGGGTTGCCGCCCCCGGCGACTTTTTCCACGTGGGGCAGGACACATTCGGCTAATTTAGAGCCATCCATGGGCACCATAATGTGTTGGTACATTTGTCTCTTTTTCTCCATATAAATTGTGGGGGTACTCTCCAGAGTTCAATATTATTATAGGCGGGGTGGGCTGATAATACAAGACAAATGCCTTGACAGTGGTAACCGCTTTGATTACAGTTATGGACAGTAGGGTGGAGAGGGGTAACAGGGATACCGGCGAAGGAGGTGAAGCAAGTGGTGGATATAAGATGGGACAAGGAACGATTGTATCAGCTGATACAGGAAAAGCTGGGTGGCTGCCTGCCCCTTTTGGTGTCCAATCGTGAGCCGTATATTCACACCCTGTCCGGTGATGAGGTGGTGTGGAACCGCCCGGTAAGCGGTCTCACCGAGGCGCTGGATCCGGTAATGCGCGCCTCGGGGGGAGTCTGGGTAGCCCAGGGCACCGGGGACGCTGATAAAAGGGTTGTTGATGAGCATGACCGGGTGGCGGTGCCGCCGGACAACTCCCAGTATACCTTGCGCCGGGTGTGGCTCGCCGGGGAAGACGTTGACGGTTTCTACCTCGGTTTTTCCAATGAAGGGCTATGGCCGCTGTGCCACGTTACCTTTACTCCGCCTTTCTTCCGTGATTCCGACTGGGAGGCTTACCAGAAGGTCAACCGGATCTTTGCCGATGTTATTCAGGAGGAAATTGCCGGGCGAAAGGCCATGGTGCTGGTGCAGGATTACCACTTTGCGCTGCTTTCTCGCATGATTAAAGAACAGAATCCCGGTGTAACCGTAGGTCAGTTCTGGCACATACCCTGGCCGATGTATGAGATTTTTCGCACCTGTCCCTGGCAGGATGAGATACTGGAGGGGATGCTGGGCAATGATTTGCTGGGCTTTCATGTTCAGTCGTTCTGTGACAACTTTATGGAGACGGCGCGGTATAGCCTGGGGGCCAGGATAGATGCGGAAAACTCCGCCGTGGTCTACCGGGGTAAAACTACGGCGGTTGAGCCCTTCCCCATCAGCGTGGACTTTGACAGCATATCTCTGCAGGCGGGGAGTGGGGAAGTGTCAGAAGAAATGGAGAACCTCAGCCGTGAGTATGACCTGGCGGGCAAACATGTAGGCGTGGGGATGGACCGGATGGACTATACCAAGGGTATTCCCCAGCGGCTCCAGGCACTGGACAGGTTCCTTGAAAACTACCCGGCCTATCGGGGGAAGGTGGTCTTTATCCAGGCCGGAATGCCCAGTCGAACGCAAATCGGGAGTTATCAGGACATCGGGCAGCGGATTGATGACCTGATGAATGGCATCAATGATAAATATGCTACTGATTCCTGGTGCCCGATAATTCCGATGACCCGGCAGCTCAGCCCACAGACATTGCATGCCCTGCGCCGCCTGGCTAATTTCTGTGTGGTTAGCTCGCTGCATGACGGGATGAATCTGGTGGCCAAAGAATATGTCGCGGCGCGGTTTGACGGGGACGGCGTCCTGATTCTGAGTAAGTTCACCGGCGCCGCCGCCGAAATGCCGGAGGCTCTGCTGGTCAATCCCTACGGCATTGGCGACTTCGCCGAAAAGATAAGAGAAGCTATCGAAATGCCGGAAAAGGAGCGGCGACGGCGCATGAAAGCGATGCGGGAGACCGTTGCCAACAGCAATATCTATCGCTGGGGTGCTGACATGGTCGGTCGGCTTATCTCAATTGCGGGGGTCTAGTGCAGCCTTTCTTCGATTCGTGGGAGCCCTTTGTTGCTGATGTCAGGGCGGCAGCTCACGTTCTTTTCCTCTCTGACTACGATGGCACCCTGACCCCGATTGTTAGCCGGCCAGAGGAAGCCATACTGCCGCCCGCAGTCAGGGAAAAACTTGCTGCCCTGGCAGCGAAGCCTGCTTTCAGCGTGGGTATTATCAGCGGGCGCGCTCTCAATGAACTCCGGGGCTTGGTGGGTATCAACGGGATTTACTATGCCGGCAACCACGGGCTGGAAATAGAAGGCCCGGGTCTGAAATTTATCAGTCCCGGGGCGGAGGCGGCTCAGGCGTTAATAAGAGAGCTGAACGGGCAGCTATCAGCCAGCCTGGGTGGGATTACGGGAGTCATTGTCGAGGATAAGGGCCTGAGTTTGAGTGTGCATTATCGCCTGGTGAGAGAGGGTGAAGAAGACAAAGTGACTGATATTTTCCGCCAGGTTACCTCGCCCTATCTTGGTGCAGGGAAAATCAGGGTTACCTCGGGGAAAAAGGTCTGGGAGGTAAGACCGCCGGTAGACTGGCACAAGGGAAAGGCAGTAGGAACCATCAATGATAAGATAAAGTTACTACTCAGGGTTGGGCAACTGCTGACCATTTATCTGGGTGATGATAACACCGATGAAGACGCCTTCAGGGTACTTCACCGCCAGCAGGGCTGGGGTATTCTGGTGGGTGGAGATAATCCCGCCTCAAGTGCCGGTTATTTCCTTGATTCTAGGTCAGAGGTAGAGGCTTTTCTTGGCCGGCTCCTTGAACTGGCTACGGGGGGCTGAAACAGTATGGTGGGGATTCCTTACTTGTGGCGAGCTATGCCGCGCCAGGTCCTTGTTTGCCGGCGGGCCCTAGCTTTCCAGAGATATTTTTTCTTCCCGGCGCAGCGATTTGATAAACTCTCTGGTGATACTGGCGGTTTCCTCGGGTAATGCCGTGCTGATATAGATACCCGAGCCCATTTCAAAGCCGGCGATGGTGCTTAACCTGGGCAGTATTCTGATATGCCAGTGGTAGTACGGGTCTTCTTCGTCCTCGGTGCCGGTGCTGTCGATCATCAGGTTGAAGGCGGGGTTATCCAGTTTTTCGTATAAACAGAAGAGAATATCCTTCAGCACCCTGGCCAGCTCGGTGAAATTCGTGGAAGGGAACAGACCAAAAGAGGAGCAGTGCTTCTTGGGGAGTATCCAGGTCTCATAAGGTATATGGGAGGCATAAGGATGAACCACGAGGAACTCTTTGGTATCAGCGACAATCCGGTCCTTACCCCTGTCCAGTTCCCAGCAAATCAGGTCACAATACAGGCACCTGCCCATATCAGCGTAGTACTCATGGGCAACATCAAACTTACGGCGGTAGTAAGGCGCCATGATGGGCGTAGCCACCAGCTGTGAGTGTGGGTGTATCAAGGATGTTCCCGCCGCCCAGCCGTGATTCTTGAAAAGGTGGACGAATCTTACCTGATTATTTTTCTTGATGGCATTGTAGCGTTCCTGGTAGGCGATAAGCACCTTTTCAATATGCGGGCAGGGCATCAGTGCTATTGGTGTGTTATGGGAAGGGCCCTCGATAATTACTTCGTGTATGCCAAAGCCACCCATTTTACGAAAGAGCGGGCCGTTTTCATACCGGGCCGTATCGCCGTCCGGGGTCAGCGCGGCAAAAAGGTTGGGCACCACTCTTACTTCCCAGTCTGACCTTTCCGCCGAGACGGGAATTCTGAAGACCTCATCCGGGGTTCGGTCTTCATTACGCGGACAGAAGGGGCAGGACTCGTCCCAATCAGGCCACTCCCCGGCATGTCTCTTCCCGGGTTGTTGGGTGGGGCGTTTGGCTCGCTCCGGGGCTATTACCACCCATTCCTTGGTTGTTGGGTCCTGTCTGAGTTCTGACATTTTACCGGCGGTAAGGTAATCAGGAGTTTTTCACCTTCGGGCGCTTCGCTGTTTCGGCCTGATGGTGTCACCACTTTTAATTTCGGTATCGGGGAAGTCATCCTTACTGACATTTTCATAGACCATGCAATTACGCCCAATCCTGGTGCCGTGACCGATATGAGCCCTCTTTCCGGCAATCGTGATCCCGGTGTTTAGCACTTGGGGTTGCCGGCGGTTTTCCTGGTAGTCGTCGCCAAAGCCTATGTAGCAATCAGATTCGACGGTTACCTCCTTGTCCAGAATGCAATAATCAATGACACTATCACGTCCGATGATGCTATCATTCATGATAATCGAGTCTTTGATTACGGCTCCCCTGGCTACCCGGACTCCCGGGGACAGCACCGAATGCTCAACGCTGCCTTCAATAACGCAGCCGCTGGAGATGAGGCTGTTGGTAACATCGGCAGTATCGGAAATCATGGTGGGCGGTCTTTCTTCCTGGTTGGTGCGGATGGGCCAATCCTCATCAGAGAGCAGGATAGAGGACATTTCCAGCAGGTCCATGCTGGTCTGCCAGTAGGTATGTATCGTGCCCACATCACGCCAGTACCCGTCAAATTGGTAGGCAAAGATTTTTCTCTTGCGTACCATCTTGGGGAAAATGTTTTTCCCGAAGTCATGATCCGAATCCATCATTTCGGCATCTTCGTCCAGACATTGTTTTAATAAATCAATTTTAAAGAGATAGACGCCCATGGAGACAAGGTTGCCTTTGGGCTTCTTGATTTTTTCCTGGAAGCCAGTCACCTGCCCGTTT
>Ga0180432_10000248_pt1 | contig 86085 bp, 89 predicted proteins | sample SS_ome_10_FD_132414 | JGI IMG/M metagenome (GOLD analysis project Ga0180432, IMG submission 132414) | Hypersaline lake sediment archaeal communities from the Salton Sea, California, USA - SS_1_MS_2 metaG | ecosystem: Environmental > Aquatic > Non-marine Saline and Alkaline > Hypersaline >... | reverse complement strand
CGCTGAAGCTGCGAGGCCACAACCCGATCGACGTGATCACCCAGGGCTTGCGAACCTACGTCGCCACCGGCAAACTACCGCCATTGCCTGCACAACTTGTTGCAGACGGCTGAAGAGTTACCCCTACTACAAGCGCTGGGCAGGCATACGTCTGTCTGTCGGGGATTCTGCCAAGCTTCTCGCCCGATGGCTGGCAACGCCTGCTGCGGCGCCCCTCCGATTGGCCGGTATTCTGTGGCTTCGGGATGCAGCAACGAATGCCCAGGACTGCTGGTGGAGAGCGGAAGGACTCGCAGACGGCATCGCGAATCTGCTTGACGCATGCTGGTGTGAACATAGACCTCAGTTGTCGAATCACCGAGATGCCGATCGGGCCTTCAAACAACTGGCCAAGATGCTCGTCGATAGGCACCATCCACTTGCGATGGATCTCCAAGACCGCATCGCGCGCGGCAAATGACAATACGCCGCACGAACAAGGTGAGGCGGCAGATCCGACCGGGCCTGTCGTACCCTATCGGTGACACCAAACCTTTATATCCCAGGCCCCTCACAGGTCTCTCGAGGTGATATCAATGGGCAGAGGAAGGCCGGCGAAGTGCATCTACTGCGGCTCAGCCAGATCAATTCGAAAGGGCGTGAGAAGGACGAAGGGACTCGGTGAACGGCGGATCCGCCTGTGCAAGGACTGCGGTCGGAAGTTCACGCCGCGTCACCAGAAGGTAATCTCCGAGTGCGAGACGCTCCCGGGACCGGAGAACGATCGGGAGGCCTCGTCAGCGATGCAACCGCCGGACGAGCACCACGCATCCCCGGAACCGCAACCTGCGGACGATCTCCGGATCTCGGCGGAGCCGCAACGCAAGGGTGAAGGAGATGGACCCCAGGGCGAACACGATACATCCTTTGAACCACAACCATCCGACGCAGTCGACGCGAGCGATCAACCGTGAATGGATGATCGCCGCCGGGTCTCAGGTACAGGCCGCCAGCCACAACCTTTGGCAACACGTCCGCAGCTACTACGCGGAACTGTTGGGTCTCGACCTCAACTTCATATCCGATGAGGACGGACTCGATACTGAGTACTTCCGTCAACGGATGGCCGAGGCACGACGGCGCGAGAAGCAACGACGGATGCGGCGGATCGCCGAGTTGTTGGCCTCGCGGTCCGGCGACCTTGTGATCGATCAGACCGTGTGCTTGGAGGCGGTTCCGGGCCTCACCGAGGCCTTAGACGGGTTCGTGGGCACCGCGTTTCCAGTGGAGATGCTGCGGCGCTTCGCAGGACGGTCCGATTTTGACCTAGATCGGTATCAGTGCCACATCATGGCCCATGTAGGCGCCTTCCGCACCGATTTCGATGCCATACCCGCCCTGATCGACGTAATCCGGAGGGACAGGATCTTCCGCTTCATCGCGGTGATCTTTCTGGCCCATGCCGGCCGCATCGAGCTGTGGCAGGACGGCGACCGCATCTGCCTGAGAAAACATGAGACTTACGAACAAGGACAAGGAATTCCTCGATCAACTGAGGAAGCTGCTTGAACAGCGAGACCTGGAGGTGACCCTGAAGATCGAGGGTCGCGCCCGGATGGTGCTCCGCGGTCAATACGGCGACAAGCTGGGCCGACATCTGCGCCTGAGCCGCCAGGGCGTCTACTGGCGGTTCGACCACATCTTCAATCAGATCTACGTTTCGGCCTACGAAACGATCTACTGGCTGGAAAGCACGTTCGGGACGTCACTGCGGGAGTACGCCTTGTCAATCACACGAGAACGGATCGCGCTTCGCAATAAGGCACTCGAAACGGGCTTTCAAGATGCCGATCAGCTGCCGTCTCGACGGTAACGCGGTCCCACGGCGCCCCAATCGCGCGCCCCCAAACTGTCAAGGGATTCGCCAGACGCTTGCGACCCCCTATACCTATGTATAGAGGGCACCGGATCCCCTCGATTTGCCCGTCACACTGCCCTGATGAACATGGATCGACCGGTTTGACCCGGTTTCCGGTGCATGGCCATTTCACGGCCAAGCGGCATGCAGGATTTTAACATCACCAATCCGACAGGCCTCGCCGCGGTGGGCCTATTCACATTCAAAACCCCACCCTCAAGATGACATCCACAAGAATCGAGTTCGCCTTCAACAAGATCTCGCGGATCAGCGACCTGTCCGACCTGGCCGAGATGCTGTTCCCCGGCAACCGGAATCAGCAGCATGCCTTCCTGGTGATCTGGATTTCGCTCAAATGGCGGGCCGACAACATAGTGCCTAACCTTAGCGAGGCTGTCGGCGAGCACGGAGTCTCGCGCCGCACGTTTGAGCGCGTCCGGGCCAAGATGCGGCGGATGGGCTTGATCGACCACGTCTCGCGATTCAGCACCAGGCACGGCGGCCGCGAGGGCTGGGTGCTATCGAGCCGGCTTGAGCGAGCTCTCGACCAGTTGGCGGATAAGGTCGCCGGTCTCATGGATGCATCAGCCCAAGCGAGGGATAAGGACGTCCTGTTGTTGCAGCTGGCTGATGCAAGGCGTGGTGATTCTCATGGCAGGCCAGTAACGCCGTGAGAAGGCCGTGGGCCCCGAGTGAATTGCGACGGTGTGCAGTTGCCGGGGCGAGCCTCTGTTCCCGAAGGAACAGCTCACCCATGCTGGTTTGTTCTGAGGGTTAGGGAGTGGTAGCGTGGTGGGGCTCTTGAAGGTTGGCATTCATGCCGTCATATCCAGGCCCGCCCGATTGCGGCACAACCCCCAGGGGCTTGATTGGGGGAAGCACCGCGTGATCCGTCACTCCTCGATAGAATCGAGCAGTCGCGTCAAGGTAACGCGTGGGACCCGCCTGAGGAGATCTCGAAGATCCTCCTCGCTCATCGAGGAAAGCCGTTCTTCCAAGGTCCCGTCTTCGTCCATGCCTTTGGAGGTCCGGCGCTCCTTCGTAACTGCCTTGCGCACGACAACCCACCTGGATTCGTATCGATCAAGCTCCCCTCGGTCTCGTACGACCGTCTCCAAGAGCTCCGTCAGGGCGTCGCTGAAGCCGCGATCGCCGTCATACCCGAAGATGTGAGCGTGCTCATGCAGGAACACCGCCAGTGCCTCCGGAAAGTCGGCGAGGAATACGTGCTCGGCCAGGAGGACCTCGCGAGAGCGGTATCCGCGGTCACGCTTCAGTTGCCCAAGGACGGTTTCGGTCTTAGCCACCGTGTAGGTTGTATGCCGGTTGTCGAAGACGCCCATGAGAGCCGGCGCAAGCTCTCGCACAATCTCGATCATGACCTGGATGCTGCTGGTTTCTGCCGGTGTTGAGCGCCGGCTGTTCTTGCTGACCGATTCCCGCTTAGCCTTTTCTTCCAGATCCTCGACGTGGCGTTTGGCGGAGGGTACGCCAAATTTCTCGAAGTAGCCCGGAAGCTTCTGTCGGCCCTCCTGCTGCCACTCCCTTTCGAGGCGATCGTACCTGAGCTGCTGTGAAGGATCACGCGAGCTAGATCGCGCAAAGTAGCTGTCGCCGAAGATGCTCTGAGCCGTGGCTTTGTCGAAGAGGGTGCCTTCCCAACGGGCCGTGTTCGCGATCGCATGAAGCAGGGGGTGTCCCGCTAGCCAGCAGGAACGCGCAGCCTCGACGACTATCCTCTGTCCGTCTCTGGCGTACTTCAAGCCGCTTCGCGCGAAGATGCCGTAGAATTTCTCCATCAGCTTCTCACCGAAAGCCTTGCGGTCGCGGTCATTCTTGATCAGGTTCTCGATGGTCTTGAACTCACGCCTGATGACCAGCACCAGCGGGATGTTTGGGACCTCGCCCCGTTTGAGGTTGCGGTAGAATATGTGGCCCTTGTTGTCGGTCGACTCGTAGATACAGAATTCCCCCTCGCCGACAGGCCAGAGCTTCTCGCCGAACAACGGATTGTCATCGTACAGGAAGTGGCTGAGGCCCTTCTTCAAGGCCTCGACCATCTTCCGTGAGCAGCCTGTGAGAATCAGCTGTGTTCCCTCGACAACATCGTCGCGGACGAAGAAGTCGTACACGAGCGGAAAGAGCTGCGTATCCTGAACGGGCTCATTCGCGATGCGCATGCACACCACCTGCGTGCCGGATAGGGCGACGGGGGTAACATGGTGATCTCTCAGCAGGCAGGTGGACGCAACCTTGAAACCCTCACCATATTGGCCGACGTCTTCCGAGCCCTTCTCGCTTCCAAGGAAGAAGAGGCGCTCAAGGTTATAGGTGGTCGGAGCTGACACGGTTACCACGCGGCCGTTGTGGGCAACTTGGATCTCGCCCACTCGGTCCTTGTTGGCATCATAGAAGTTCTGCATGATGTCGCGAGCAATCATGTCCTCATCCCAGGCGACTCCCCAGGCCGTCGTTACCGAGCTGGTCTTCGTCTTCTGGTGACGCAGAGTACTGCCAAGCTTGAGCTGCTGGAGGATGTCGAGGCTCTGTTCCGGACTCATGGGATCATCCGTCTTCGCGTTTGGACGAGTTCGTCGGCGCTCGGATCGCCCTGCACCATGCTCCGATTTTGTGAGCAAGCCGACCAGCATGCTACCCCGCCACTATGCGCCAGACAACCGCGTATCGGCAGATACAGACCTGCAGCCGCTAGGCGCCGTTGCCTTCCTAGACGGTCCCCGCGCTTGTGGGGTCCAAGCAGGTACCGACAAAGCGCAATCTTTATAACCTCAACCACAACTCCCTCCCCACATCCCACATAGGGATACCCAAATCTGACCTGTCACACCCGAAGCTGATTCGAAAGCGACGGCCTCGTGCCGAGAATCCATCGAATGTGCCCGGGAAGCTGCGGTCATACCGAGAAGCCGCCCGTCGAGGCGGAGACCGTGGTAGTGACAGCTTTTATTCTGCGTAGGCAGGCCCAATCCCGGGCGTGTCGGTGATCCGTGCGGACAAGTTCGAGTTCTGAAGAGAGGAGGTGCGCCGTGCGCATCAAGAAGTGGTTGTTGGTAATGGTCGTGGTGGCCGTGTTGGTCACCTCAAGGATCTACGAGATCGCCAGCTGGCTGCAGCGCTACGATCTGGTCTACAGCGCCCGCGAGTTCGAGCGGACGTATCTGACCGGAACGACAGTCGCGGTGCTGCTGGCCATGGTGATCTTGCTGCGGAGCGACGACCGCCGTTGGTTTCGCTAGGCTGGCGGAATCCGCGGAATACCGCTGTTTCTTGGCCTTACCTCTGAGATGGATGCTCCAAGCGAAGGAGGTGAGCAAACCATGGACTATTGTAATGGAGTGGTGACAGCCGTCCGCCAGTGCGGGGGCTGCGTAGAAGTCGAGGTGACGGGCGAGCGACCGGGCGTGTTCCTTGTTGATAACTCATGCTTCCGGATGATCCGGGATTGCGAGGGTGCCGATTGGATCGGTCGACCGGTCGAGTACCAGGACGCGCACATGCGGTTCCTGGACACGGCCGAAGCCCTCGCCGAAGCCGAAGACCTGTCTTTCCGCGATCCTCAGCTGACTCCCGCCCGCTTACCCAATCCCGCCTGAGCAACGATCCCCAATCTGCTGTTGAGTTGAAACGTGTTGTACCAAAGGTCGCGGGGATTCTGCGCGCGCAGACCGCGGCTGAGGCAAGCGACACCACGATCAGCGTGGCGTGGTGTCGCCTCTGAAGAACACCACGCGGAGGAACATGAAATGGAAACCATACAAGCAACCGTCAACCCAAGGCTGCTCACCAAGGCAAGCCGGCTGTTCACAGGCACGCTGCAGGGCCGAGTCATCGAGCTCCTGCAAAACGCCCGGCGCGCTGGCGCAACCAAGGTGGAGATCACCAACCAGGACGGCCTCGTGACCGTCCGCGACAACGGTCGAGGCATCGACGATTTCGCCAGGCTGCTCGATCTCGGTGGCTCGGGCTGGGATCAGGCCCGCGAGGCCAGCGAAGACCCGGCCGGCGTGGGCGTCTTCTGCCTGGCGCCGCGCGAGGTGCTGATCCGTTCGAACGGCAAGATGGCCACGATCTCGGGCGAGATGTGGACCGGTCAGCCCGTACCGGTCACCGACGACCCCGAACCAATCGAAGGCACGCTGCTGCGGTTCAAGGATGAGCTGTGGACGCATACGGACGTCGACGTTAACGCCGTCTTCTGCGGCATGGATGTGACGCTCGACGGCGAGGCCTGCCCGCGAGCGCCGTTCATCTCCGACGATGCGGCGTACTACCCGGAGCTCGGCTACCGCATCTGGGTCCGCCAGACCGACGACCTCGACCAATGGCACACCGCGAGCAAGCGGGGCAAGTACTACTACGCGAACGTCCTCGTGAACTTCCACGGCCAGGTCGTGACGTTCGATCACAGGCCCGTCGATGAGCACGGCCTCAACTTCCTGGTCGACCTGACCGGCGAGCCGACGGCCATCCGGCTGATGCTGCCAGCCCGGACGCGGCTCGTGGAGAACGACGCCTTCGAGCAACTCAAGCGGGCGTTGGAGCTGGAGGCCTACCGCTACCTCCAGAAACGCGGCCACCACCGACTGCCGTTCGCGCAGTACCAGCGGGCCAAGGAGTTGGGCATCGACCTGCCCGAGGCCGTGCCGACGTATCACGTTGGGCTGTTGACCGGCGAAACGCCCGAGCCGATCGAGGTGACGATGCCCAAGGATCTGTTGCTGGCCAAGTGCTACCAGCTGGAGCCCGAGAACAAGGATCTCGGCGAAGTCGACGAGGCCAATATCCACTTACTGGCCGCGCTCGGCAAGTTCGACGAGCCGTTTGTGCCCGTCGTCATCCAGCCGTGCTACGACGGGTACAGTTGGGCCAGGCTCCCGACGATCAACACCGCGCGTATCACCGCCGGCAAGGCCCTTCACGAAGACTGGATGGCCTCCGGCAAGCTGGTCTGCATGGACTCTCTGGGGATCAGCGTGGAGACCAGCGACGGCCGGACATGGCGCTCGCCCGTGTGCATGGCCATCCGGTCAATCGAATCCGACAAGCGGCGGTTCTGGGTCGACGAAGAGGTCCTGGTCACGCCGGCGGCCAAGGAACTCGACTACTGCGACATCTGGTACCACCTTGGCGGCTGGTACGAAGACGGCGATACGTTCGACACGCAACTCGCGGTCTTCAGCGAAGAGCTGGACCGGTTCTGGACCGCCCTGATCGGCCCGGACGAGAATCTGCGGAGGTCCATCCTCGGCCTGCTCGAATCTCTCCCCGACTGGAAGCACGTGAAAGCCGAAGCGTCCGGCACCGTTCGCCTCACATTCAACGACGGCTCGGAGAAGACCATCGAGCCGCCGCCTGTCCCATCGGCCTCGTAGCGAGGCTCGTCCCCAACACGAAGCACAGACGACCACACAGCCGTTCGGCCGGGCGGATTCCACGCGCGTGCGTGGACCCGGCCTGGGCGGCTGCCAACGAAAAGACGCACGAACCCAGATGGCACGCCCAACGCGTGAGGCGTGCCATCGCAGCGCGACCCGGAGGTAACGAACATGGCATGGAGACCAACACAGTATCTATTGGAAGGCGAGCTGGACAATACGCAGCCCGGCAAGGTCACGGGCTGGATGCGGTTCGCTGGGATGAATCGAAAGGTGACCTTTGACCTGAAGGGCAACTTCCACCGCGACATCCGCGGCGCGAAGATCCGCTTCAAGGGCAACGGCAACCATGACGACGTCAAAGCGTCAAGCTATATGGACGGCCTGGCCGATCGCCAGACCGGCAAGGTGGGTGACATCACCGCAGGGCTACCGCCACAGGATTATGTTTCATACCCCTACGTGGAGGCCTTCACTGACCAGAACGGCCGCATCGTGCTCGAGCTGGCGCCTGAGCAGATCGAGGTGATCGGTACGCCGATCCCGACGTGCGAGAGCGATCCCATCTCGCGCCAGGAGCAAGCCGCCAATATGGCCGAGTTCCTGGTGGGGCTGGCCACTGAGATTGGCGTGCCAGCTGAACGTGCTGTTTGCGTTGGGGGCCACGACCCGGCGCCCGCTACGCCGAGAGACAATCCATCCCCCGGTCCGAAGGGCATGAAGCTGCTGACCAAGGCTAGCCGTAAGCAGCTTCCACCGCTGTACAGCCAGGATGGCAAGGGTGGTGAGGCCGTAGCGTACGTGAAGTTCTTCCTGGGGGGCTACACATGGTGGGCAACTGAGTTTGACGGCCAGGACACGTTCTTCGGCCTGGTCGAGGGTCACGAGAAGGAGCTTGGCTATTTCAGCTTGTCCGAGCTTCAGAGCGTTCGGGGCCCGATGGGCCTGCCGGCCGAGCGCGACCTGCACTTCCATCCCACCAAGCTGAGCGAAATCGCGCCGGAGCTGTTCGCGGCCAGACCGCAAAGCTCAGCCTGAGCCCGACGATCACACTCCCGGGTAGCCCAGAAGCCTAACTTCCTAAACCAACAACACAGGAGAACAGTGATGTCAGACCAACTGACGTGCCCGCTTTGCGGGCAGAAGGAGCAGTATGCGCTGATCCACCATCTGCGATCATCGCACAACGTCGCGCCGGAGGTCTTTCAGGCGCGATTCCCGGAACAGCCGCTGTGCAGCAATGGCTTCGGATCATTCCTGGCCGAGCGCCAGGTCGGTAAGCAGGGTGGTATCCTGCACTATCAGCTCGATGTTGCCGGCGCGCAGATGACGGCCCGCTACGGGATTGACCATCCACTCATTCCCGACCCGGACCCGACGTTTGTCTGGACCGATGCCTGCCGGGACGTGGCCGAGGCCATCGAGCACAACGAACGGGTCTTCCTGTACGGCCCGAGCGGCACCGGTAAGAGCTCGCTCGTAAGGCAGATTGCAGCGATGGTCCAACGGCCCGTGCGTCGCGTCTCACTCAACGGCGAAACGAGCGTAGCTGATTTCGTCGGCCACTGGACCGTCAGCGAAAGCAGGCAGACGGTCTTCGTCAAGGGCATCTTGCCCATGGCCATGGAGCATGGCCACATCCTTCAGTTGGATGAGTGCGACGCGATGCAGCCCGAGGTCGGCTTCGTTATCCAGCAGGTGCTCGAGCCCACCGGCCACCTGCTGCTGACCGATACCAGCGAGGACATCGCGCCACACGTGGATTTCCGGCTGGTGGCCACAGCCAACACACTGGGCTTCGGCTGTGACTCGGGCTTGTACGCCAGCGGCACAAACGTCCTGAACTTCAGTTGGATCGACCGCTGGGATGTTGTCGTGCACCTGGACTACTTGCCCGACAAGCAGGAGGTCGAGCTGCTTCACACACGGCATCCTTCGCTCAAGAAGGACCTGCTCAAGTGCATCGTCCAGGCAACCGGGGATCTGCGCAAGGCCCACGCTGAGGAGCAGCTCACCACGGTCGTCACAACCCGGCGCCTGCTGGCCCTGTGCGCCCGTTTGGAGCGAGGCAACGCGTTCGACCGGGCGTTGACCGTCTGCGTGCTCAACAAGGCGCCGCAGGAGGACGCCAAGGTCCTCAAGGAGACGTTCGAGCATCACGTGGGGCCGTTGGGGCAGAACGCCACGGCCTGAGAACCAAGCATGGCCATGTCCGCAGTATCCTCTACCGCGGGCATGGCCCTATGGGTTGCCAGTGGAGATACTGGCTCAGCGTCGTCGACGCGCTACTGCGAACACCCCCACCACACCCAGCATCATCGGCAGGAACGGCCCCATCCCCAGGCCGCACTTAAACCCCGTCGTGATCGTTTTGTCGGCGTCCATCGTGATGGTCAGCGGATTGGTGTAGATGTCGTTGGCTTCTACGTCGCCGGACCAACCCGTCCACAGCTTACCTTCTTCCGTCAGGATGGCCGTCAGCATGACCGTCGCGTTGGGCTCGTACCAAGGTAGATTCGGCTCGATCGTAACGTGACCCCATTCGGGGTGGGGGTGTACTAATACGGACAGAGCGGTCTTGCCTCGGACGACACGGAATCCGGGATCAGCGTCCTCGTATGGCGGCGGTCCGACATAGCCGCCAGCAGAAGCGTGAAGGTAGCTACCGTTGACTCCACCGTTATAGAACGAACCGCCGCGCCAGCCACGTATAGCATAATCGGGACCCATGGCCACAATGGATTCATTCCACTCCCATAGATTGCCGCCCTGGTCAAATGTCCCATAGGCGCTCGCCGAGTTCTCGAACTCGCCGACATTGGTCCGATAGTATGGACTGCCAAGCGTGTAGCCGCTGTTGTAGTAGTTGGCATGGTTGCCGGGGTCAGTGTAGTCGTCGCCCCCTACGTTGGAGGGAACTTCATCGCTTTGTGTCGGATAGTCCCAGTATCCGGCGTCGGTACCACCTCCCTTGTAATATGCGGCCTTGTACCACTCGTCCTCACTTGCGACTGCCCATGTCCAATTCGCGTTACGCTGGATATCCCGCCCATCTGTCCCGTTGTAGCCGTTGAGCGTATACGCGCCTGTCTCGGTGTCGCCGTCGCCCTGGCCGTTATTCAGCCAGTTAGCGAATCGGCACGCGTCCCAGTAGCTCACGTAGTTCACAGGGCGGTCGGCGTAGTTGGGTTCGACACAATATGTGTAGCCGTTGGGGTCGATGTTGGGGTCGCCGCTCCGCTGAATTGCGCACCCCATGGGGTTGTCAACCATATCGGTGTTGTAGAGACCGTACGGATCCGTCGCTGCCACGGCGTTGAGGAACGCGCAATATTGCCTGGCCGTCACCTCGTACTTCCCGATGTAGTACACGTAGTCCACCCCCCCGAACCCGTTCGGGTCATAGCGCGTGTCCGGCGCGTTCCCCGGGTCCCCCACGCGGACTGTTTCTATGTCCACGACATAATTCGGTTCATCGAACACTGCCGTGACCTCGCGGTCGGCGTTCATGATGATCGTGATGGGGTTGTTGCTGTCGTTGGGGAACGCGTAGTTGGCATCACCCGGGTGGTTCGGATCGTACACCTGCCAGTGTGAGAAGACGGCACCCACCGTGTCCTCAGCCGTGAGCGTTACGATGGTGTTCGGGTCGTACAGGGCCAGGTTCGGGTCTACGGTCACCTCGGCCCATGCAGGCTGAGTGTTCACGGTGAGCACATACCCGTTCGGTTCGTCAAACACCGCCAAGACTTCGCGGTCGGCGTTCATGATGATCGTGATGGGGTTGTTGGCGTCGTCGGGGAACGCGTAGTTGGCGTCACCCGGGTGGTTCGGGTCGTGGACCTGCCAGTGCGAGAACACGGCATTGGGCGCGTCCACGGCCGTGAGCGTTACGATGCTGTTCGGCTCGTACAGGGCCAGGTTCGGGTCCACGGTGACCTCGGCCCACGCAGGTTGGGTGTTCACGGTGAGCACATAGCTGTTGGGCTCGTCAAAGACGCCCAGGACTTCGCGGTCGGCGTTCATGAGGATCGTGATGGGGTTGTTGCTATCGTCGGGGAACGCGTAGTTGGCATCGCCGGGGTGGTTCGGATCGTAGACCTGCCAGTGCGAGAACACGGCACCCCCCGTGTCCTCAGCCGTGAGCGTTACGATGCTGTTCGGCTCGTACAGGGTCAGGTTCGGCTCCACCGTGACCTCGGCCCATGCAGGGTGGGTGTTCACGGTGAGCGTGTAGAGGGTCACAGGCGTGAATTCGATCTGCATATCAATACCGACGAAGTGGCCGTAACCCGTCTTGGATTCAATCTCGAACTTCAACACATCCCCCGTAGTTACTGCGATTCCATCGAGTGACATCCCTCCGAGGAGGTTTGTCTCGAACAAGGCGTTTGGGTCTAACCTGCCGATGCCAGATATCGAATCCCTCGCGGCGTAGGCGGTGTCATTGACCAGGATGCGCCACTCGTCGTCTCTTCCACCAGCATGATACGCATCCCAGGCCACCCCGCTGACGCTGATTGTCCCATCAGATGGGGCCGTCCAGGTCACAATGGAAGGCTCCTGTCCCGAGCTATCGCTGTGGAAGATCACGTCGCCCGGCTCCCAATCCGTCTCCGCCCAGCCCGCGGAGGTCACAGCCTTGCATATAGCTGGGGCTTGAGTGGCCGATTTGCACCAGAATGTCTCCCCCGGGACCATGCCCCATTGGTACTTGCGTTCGAGTAGAGGGTTGTCACCTTGGTTGTATGACCAAGCCCCATTAGGATTGTTGCTGTCGCTCCAATCAGCAGCGAGGTCATAGGTCACTTGGCCATCTGCTACGGCTGTCAACAGCGTCATAAGCACTAAGCAAGGCAGGCTGTGTTTCACCATCATTAGACCTCCAGTCAGTTCCGCTTTCCGTCGTGCTCTGTCAGATCTGCCCTTGAAATGCGGTTCTCCTGGGAGCCACGCCGCAGGACCAGGCGCTCACCACGGGCTGTACGAGCGGCAGAGTGGCGTAGGATGTGCTTATCGTCAGCGCTTGCCGAATGCCCGGTGGGGATCGTCTCGATGTTCCTGCTGAGTGCCGGTGGGGACATCTCCGTCAGCGCAACGGCAACCTGCCTAGCCTCCACGTTCATCGCTCGCCTCCCGTCCACCAGGTGATTCACTCGCGCACCGACGAATCCCCTCGACGCTTGCGTCACGAACTCCAATAGTACCCCACAACGGTCGATTCGGGAAGGTGGGCGCCTATGATTTGACTCAGCCGTCCTATCCCTTGTGGCGGCGGCTACTTGCCGGGGCAGCGTGCGAAAGCCCCTCCCTGAATCCGAAACCTAGCGCCATCCCCGCGATCAGCGATGCCGCGGGCATGGCCCTTTTTCCATGCGCATCGCAAAGGAGCATTGAGATGTCTCTCAACCTATTCGAAGGCCAGCTCCAACGGCTGGCCAGGACGCTGACAGAACAGTTCGGCGTTGATGTCGTTTGCCAGGGCGAGAACGCCTACACGAACGGCAAGGTCATCGTGCTGCCATCCCTACCGGAGCCGATGAGCGATCCGCTCGAGCGAATGGTCGTCGGCTTCCTGGACCACGAGATGGGCCACGTGGCCTTCTCGGACTTCCACGTAGCTGGTGCGTTCGCGCAGCAGCATCCCGGCTACGAGGGCATGCTGAATGTTGTTGAGGACGCGCGGGTCGAGCGCGAGGCCATGCGGAAGTGGCCGGGCGTCCGAGCGAACCTCGATGCGATGTTCAAACAGATCCGCGGCCGGATCGAGGAGCTGCTGTTGCAGCGGACCGAGTTCGACCGCTTCTGCACGGCCGTGTATCTACGGCTGTCGCATCACAACGACATGATGGGCCTCAAGCCGTTGGTCGCAGGCTACGGCGACCTGTTGGACGAGTTCCCCGATGTCAGGACGTCGCAGGACTCGGCCGAGCTGGCTGAACGGGTCCTGGCCAGGTGGTTGCAGCAGAATCCACCGGCGCAGGCGTCGACGGCCTCTTCGTCAGGCGGACAATCGGACGATTCCTCGGGTACCGACGGAAGAGGCGGTCAGAGTGGTGATGGTGACTCGCCAGTGGATGCAGACGGCCAGGATGACGGTTCCGCACCCGGGGCCGATCCAAAGGATGAGACAAGCGGCGAGAGCCCTGGCGAATCTCAAGCAGAGGCCGAAGGTGAAGCCGCAGCCGGTACCTCAGGTGATACCGAGGACGGGTCCGACCAAGAGACCACCGACCAGGCCGCAAGCCGCCCCGCCACCCCATCCGCCGGCGGCATCGGAGCCAATACACTCCTTGGCGAGGCCTTGACTGAGGCGATCGGCGAGATCGCCGCAAGGGCCTCGGGCGACTATCGCGTCTTCACGAAGCAGCATGACCGGATCGGCATCGTTCCCGTGGCCGGCGAGCCGCAGGTCAAGGAGCTGCTCGAAACCGGCAAGGACGAGGTCAGGCGCTTGCGTCGTGGCCTGGCCAATGTGCTCCGATCGGCCGAGAAGCGATGGTGGCGCGAGGACCAGACCCGAGGGGCCCTGTCGCCTCGCACGCTGCATCGGCTCTGCACGGACCGGTCCGAGCTGAACGTCTTCCGCACACGGTCGATGGTGCAGGGCCAATCGACGGCCGTCAGCATCGTCCTGGATGCGTCCGGCAGCATGACGACGCGGAAGATGGTCGTGGTGCGTGAGGCTACGCGCGTGCTGCTGGAGGCGCTGGCGGATCTCAAGATCCCTACCGAGGCCTTCACGTTCACAACCGGCAACGCGTGCTGCCTCAATGATGCTACCGAAGCGACAGGCGAGGACATGACCACGCTGCAGCAGCGGTTCGCACGGTTCGCGAACCTCGAGATCGGCCTGATCAAGCAGTTTTCCGAGCCGGTGCGGGTTGCGCTGAGCCGGTTGCCGTCGATCAAGGGCACGGGCCTGACGCCGCTCGGTGAGGCCATGCAGATCGGCGCGATGCGGCTGCTGCCGAGGCCCGAGACCCGCAAGGTCATGCTCGTCCTGACCGACGGCAGACCCGGGTGCGAGGGCAGCGAGGAGGCGGCCATGGCCCATACCCGGCGCGTGGCCGGGATGATCGCGTCGGCGGGCGTCGAGCTGATCGGTGTGGGCGTTCAGGATGAGGCGTTGGGCGAGATCGTGGCGGACACGATCTTCGTGAATGAGCTCAAGGACCTGCCGGCCCAGCTGTGCAAGCTGCTGGGGCGCACATTGAAGAAAGGACTGGTGCGTCATGTTGGATAAGCGAACCACAGAGATGTTGGATGTGGCGAATCAACTCAGCGAGGAGGACCTGGATTACATCCGGTCAACGGCGTGCGTGGTCGTCGAGGAATGCGAAGACACGCCCGTGGATGATCAGCGGGACGATGCGTCGGTGACGATTGACGATGAGCCCTCCGTTGCGACTGGGGACGAATCCGGGGAAGCCCCGGCACGCCGACCCAGCGATGGCCCCCGTACGTTTGACCCCTCCCGAGGCGAGCGCGAGCGGCAACGCACGCGCGAGTCCAAGATCGCCACCGAGTGCGTTGGCCAGAAGCGAGCGAAGCACGAGTGGTGGCCGGTCGGCACCCAGCTCCAGGGCAAGATCATGGGCGAGGTGTTCACAGCCCTGGTGGTCGAGAACACCCAGGTCAAATCCGGCCGGAGCCTATTGATTACCTCAGGCCCGGCCAACGGCAAGGTCTGCATCACACCGACCCGAGCCGCACTGGAGGCAACCGAAGCCTACCGCCAAGCCAACAACCTCGGCCGAGGTGGTGGCGTCACGAATGGTTGGGACTTCTGGGAACCCATCGCTTCGTAGCGTCTTCTCTTCTTTCTTTCTCGCGTCCCCTCCGTGGGGCGCGACCATCGGCCGGTAGCGAGAGCTATGTCCTCATCTCTCAACTCTCTTCCCCATTCCTCGACATCTCGTTCATCCATCGACGTTCGTAGGGCCAGACGAAGTCCTCGTACTTCACGATCTCCATCTCGCAGACACGGCCTCCCGGCTCGTGGGTGATTCCCCCGTCCTTGCCAGGTACTCGTCAAGCTTCGAGCGAAGCCATTTCACGAACTGGTCAACATCGCTCCCTTGTCGGCCTCCAACATGCAGGTCCGTTGGTTCATTGCTAGCCCAGAACTGATCGGGCGTTGGGAATCCTTCGGTCGTCCCCGCATATCTCGACGTTGCTTTGGAATCATACAAGCTGAACACCTCCCCCGCGTCACTCGTGAATACGTACATCCCCGTTATCTTCCTGTCGTAAGGTCTGAAACCCGGACCGAACAGGTCGCGAAGAACGCGTGGAGGACACATGATGACGGCTATGCAACTTGCCCCAGTTCGATCTGCCTTTGGAGTGAGCTTGAACATATGATCCTTCCTTCCCGTGTGACCGAGAGAGCTTTCGAATCGACTAGATCTCCTCACGCATCCTGCCTCGTTCATCTCCCGGACAGTGCGGTTGCTGTCTTCTCGGGAGGGTCATATCCGTCCGTCCTGCCCATCATGTCCCCCGAGTGCACAAGTGCACGGGCTACATGAACTCCTCCGCCCGCTTCTTTGTGTAGAACCAGTCCCTGCGGCTCCGTCCCGTTCCACGGATGTACTCAGCCACGTGCTGTTCGGGTTGTACGGACCGAAGGATCTCGGCGGCTGTGACGACATGTGGCGCGACACCGGCCTTTCGGAGTAGGTTCGTCCTCCAGTCCAGGTGAGGTGAGGCCTTCCACTCGACGGCCTGGGCGTATAGTCGCAGGCTGGGAACGATCAGCAACCGTCGGAAAGCATCGATGATCTCGTCGTCGTCGCCGAATTCAGCGATCTTGGCGAGGATCTCCTCGCGCGTGGGCTCGAACGAAATCGCGTCCGCGCGGTCCAGGATGGCCCGCACGTCGTCGTTCTCCGGGGCGTTTCGGTTGCAGATCAGCAGAACATGGGCAGAGGTTTCGAAGGCCTGTGCTCGCCCGTCAAGCTGCCGCGTGTTCGTACGCCACTGCACCCGCCGCGCGGGCCGGCTGTCGCAGAGGGCCTTGAGCAGTTCCACGGTGGTCTGGTCCTTCAACAAGGCCCCAACGTCATCGAAGACGATCGGCCAGTCCGGTTCATCGTGAACGGTCTTGAAGATCTCGAACGCCGAGCTGCGGCCCTTGAACAGGTGGTGTTCGGTTCCGTTCAGGGCCTGTTCGTAGGCGAAGCTCTTCCCGAGCCCCGGCGCCCCCACCACGGCAAGGAACCGAGTGTAGCCTTCCGCCCAGCTGCGAATGTGGTCTGCGAGGGCCTTGTAGGTGTCGACCGGTCTTAGCATGGGTCCTGCGTCTGCTTGCACTCTTGCACCCTCGGGCTGCGCGGATGACGCCCCACGAACGAAAAGTCAGCGCCATACTGTCCGTCTACAACGTGATGAAGTAAAACGTTGCCTCGAAACGCTTTCCCACTGTCACGGTGTCCCGATCAGATTCCCCTTGCAGCACTTAACCGGGAGGCCATGTCGTTCGCAGATCTCAAGGAACGGGCCGATGATCTCAGCATCCGCCACGTGCCCAGGCAGCCGCCAGCTCCCTCCGCGGAAGACGGGCTTGTCGGGAGCCGCGAGGGCCTGGTAAACGGCCTTCATCGCCTTCATGGTTGGATTCATCTTCCGACGCCTGGGCTGAACGATCTTGGCGGGCGAGTAGATGACATGATTCGCGCCGACATCCTTCGCCAGCACCACGAGGTTCTCCAGGTCGTCGAGCGTCTGGGCCTCCGTCAGGCCTAAGTCATCCAGCGACCGTGGGAACAGAGGGTCGATGCGCCAGGCAACAGGGATCCCGGCCTCGCGTAGGGCTCGGATGCCTTCGATCCGCTCCTTGATCGGCGGAGCGCCCGGATCGTAGACGGACCTGGCCGATTCCTGCCAGAATGCGACGCTCACCTCGATGATGAACGCCGGAAGGCCCTGCTCGTCGAACTTGTCGTGCATCGGATGATCGGACGGCAACCGGACCAGATCGTTGAGGAGATCGGCGTATCCGAGCTGAACGGCGAGCAGCGGGTTCTTGGTCAAGATCACCACCGTGGTAAACCGGTTGCGGTGGGCCAGGATCTGTTCAAGCGCATATCGCGTGTGGCCGAACGATTCTTCGAGAGGCTGAAGCGGATCGGTGCTGTTGGACAAGTGAACCGGAGCGGCCGGGACGTCGAACCGCTCCAGATCCACCATGTCCTTGTCGATCAGCCGTTCGAAATCCTTCTTGGTGTCGGCCTTGTCCGCCTGGTACCCCGCCGCGTAGCAGTAGATGCAACCGTGGGCACAGCCCGTATAGACGTTGATGCAGTACCGATGGCCGCTTGGGAACTCGTCCTGCGACGCAAACGGGCAATACCACTTGATCCCTCGCGGCCGGGTCGGTTCGAGAACGGCCTTGCTCGATCGATGCGGCAGGAAGTAGCGGGCCAGCGCGATCTGTTCCTCCGGGGAGCGATGATCCCAGACCGGCTTGAACTTCGGGTGCACCTTCGGTACAAGCGCCAGCGTTTCTTCGTCGTTGATGAGGTCGCGTGGCATCGGTTACCTCCAAGGTGGCCACATGACGTGGCGCAGGACCCGCTATCGACTCACGCAGGGATCTGCGCGGCATCCTCGGGAATGAACGGCCTGTCCTCGTCGATTTCTGAACCTAGCCCGTACTCCTCAATTCCTATACAGGTCACCGTATTGCCGACTACGTGACTAACCTTGGATACGATTCTGTCGTGCTTGAAGACATGTATCGACCTTGAGATCAGCCGGCCGTACTTCTCGTAGAGGTCTTTCTGAAACTCCACAACGTTATGGAGGAACCTCTGTGACGTCATTATCAACGCGAACGGAACTGGGACGCTGAGCAGTAGGGGCTCGTCCGACAACTCGGGTATGTTGCTTGAAAGGACCCTCTGCAGGTTCGGCGGCCAGTACAGCAAATGACCAAGGCTCTCAAACCGGCTGCCCGACGAGACGATGACGCCTGCGTTCGACAACTTCAAGACGCTCGTCTCCTGTTCAGTCTTGACGGTATTGTCGTATGCGATCCTCGTTACCTCCTCCTGCGTCGTGTTCCATGATTCGATGTCGCCCTGGTTCACGTATCGCACGGATGGCCCAAGGTCGATCATCAGGTACACCGCAAGATCAACGGTCACCGGCCAGGGAGGGGGCAGGTGCGACTCATCTCGCCCACCGTCTGCCAGCTCATACGTCTGAACAGGGCGTATTGCGAGGAACAGGTCCCCTCTTGCCGCGTCAAACGACATATTCTCGCCTTGCCCAGAGGCCCTTTGCCTCAGACCCTCAAGCCACCTGTTGATCAACTTGTCCGCTGGTTCAGGTTCATGCCGTACCATGCGGAACATGTTATCCAGATAGACTGTAATGGGATCCTTCGCGCCTCTGTGGACCACAAAACCAAAGCCCTTGGCCTGGATCTTGTGGTCAGGTAGCACTTGTTGCGCCTTTCGAATCATCTCTTTTCGAAACTTGCTTTGTTCTGGTGACATATGTCTGTCCTCCATTCGTTGTTCCCCGGGATGATTCTGCCTCGCCAACGTTGGCGACATCACCATCAGGCGTGCTGATCGATCGGGAGTGCAAGGCTGTCTCAAGCTCTTCTCACGTCGATCAGTCCTTCAACAAACCTTCAGCTCGTCACAGTACTGCTCGGCCTTACACTGACTCGCCCCCGTTACGTCCATCACGATCTCAATTGCTTCGGTGCGCCTGCCCTTCACCAGCAACTCACTGGCAACATCGACGACCGAGCGATAGGGATCGAGGGCATTGCACCAGGGGCAGATGCCTGCCTCCTCCGGAAGCGGCCGCAGCAGACACGAGCGGCAGATGCCAATGTCGAACTCGGCTAATGTGGCGGGCAGATCCGCCACGCCGGGCTCGTCTTCAGTACCTTCCGGGTGACTCTCGTCATGTTGCGAGCTGAGTGGGTCGCAGTAGGTGTATCCTGAAGGCGAGACGTTTTGCTTCCAGAACTGAGACCTCCGCTCATACTCTCTCAATGCCAGCAGGAGCTTAAGGCCGCGACAGGCCATCTCAAACACGTCCGTGTCTTCGGGAGTGGAGGCTGACACATCTCGGACCGCGAGTTGGATCAGCAATTCCCGGATGACAGGGGTGTCCCGTCTGGCCTCGTTCAGAAGACAGTTGGCCTTGTCGTCGTCACGCAGCTTTCCGGTGACGTCGCAAATGCACTCGATCAGATCGTTCCACTGAACTTCGTTGAGCTCCATTGTGTTGCCTCCTTTACAGATCTCCTACGATTGCCTGCATGTGGCGCGTGTTTCGTCCCTACGCCGATGCTGCCGCCAACCGATGCTCGCAGCCACGCGCCTTCAGCCAATAACGCTTCGACCTGGCACGGGCCTGGCTGGCCCTTCTGCGCCATCGCTCGACCTTGTTCCTGAGGTAGACCTCCGTCAGGCCCGGGAGCGAATCAACGCGTTCGGCCTGCTCCTGGGCCAAGCGCTCCTCGTAGACGCCGAGGGTTGTCTCTGCGATCGCGTGCCTTCGTCGCCATTCGGCCAACTTCCGCTTGACTCGCGAGGGATCGGCCACCGACACGGAACAATCGGTCAAGGCCGCGGCCCTTTGCCGGCGTTCACGGCGTAGCCCCCGTTTGATCTTCTTCCGTAGGGCTGGCCACTCGGCGCGAAAGGCCTCAACGGCCGCCATGCCCGCCTGGTTGCACCGAAACTCCATCGACGCTCGGTTCACGCGTCCGTTCTTGCGGAAGTTGTCGGGATGGCCCGCCGCTGCATGGTGGGCCTCGTGGGCCATCAAGGACACGAGCAGTTCCACCCTCGAGCGATAGGTCTCCTCCTGAGCCCACCGATAGCGACGATCCCTGATCGTCATGGGCCAGCGGCCGTCGTCCGGCTGGAAGCGACGGGGGAAGTCGATCTTCTGCCCATCGCTGATTGCCCGGCCGAAGCAGTACGTGGAGTCGCACGTTCCCCGGACGACGAACTCGTAATCGTCGTCGACCCCCAACCTCTCTCTCTTGGCGACCCACTTGGCGATGACCTCCAAGAATCTTGTGGGCCAATCGCTTCGGTTTGCTACCCGTACACTCATACACACCTCCTGGCCCCTTCTTGGGCCCGCCTCGACCGAGTGCTTCAGCGAACGCCCCGATGACGTCCGCTCACCTATCACGTGTTGGAAACGTTTCGGGGAAGGCTCACCGCTGTGCGGGAGGCGTCACGCGACTTCTACGGTGGGGACATGCGCAACGAGGCTTTCCGATCGCCGACTGGCATTGGGGTGCGGTTCTATTCGAGCCAGATTTCTCACCCGTGCCGACCTTGCGTGGTAGAATAGAGCGTGCATTCGTACGGGGAACGAGTGGTGCCGGCTGGCACCGTGCGGCCCCTGCGTTCCCGACGCGAACCATCCCTTCAGTCGGCGCGTGAGGCGCCTGTGAGCCAGGGATGAAGGATCGCCCGGCCGCAAGGCGGCCGGGCCCACAAGGACAGGAGCTAACGATGAAACCAGATCGTTCCTACGGTAGCCAGCACGTTATATATAGAGGATTCTTCTTTTTGTTTACAATGAAACACTTACTAAAAGGAGCACTTACTGGTCTAGCAGCACTTGTTGCGGTTGAAGCAACTACTTTGCCGAAAGAGGTGAGAGCCGATCCGACGATGGATGTGAGCACATTTCATGCTCAGGATTCTGATGAATTGAAATACACAGTTACGAATACGAGTGGTCAGGGAGATCTAAATGATATGGGAATGTACAGAGTACCATTTGGTTCGAACGACGGTATTAGCCCGAATATTGCATGAGTTTTGAGGGGTTGCCTATGGCGCGATGGCCTTACTGTCTGTAGCATAGGGAGTTGCGAAGCTTCCATTGCTCAAACAGAAAGGCCATCGCCATGACAGACTGTAACCGACAACGCCTCCTGTTTTCCAGCCTCTCTCGCAAGAAGATCCAAGCCGATTTCAACGGCGGGTCGCTGACCTCCGATGCCGGGGCCTTGCTGCTCCGTGAAGTGGATCGACAGCTTGGCCTGATCGACGCGATCGCCGCGTGTATCCCGGACCCGCGTGACCCGGCCCGAACGACGCACGACCTCCGCACGCTTCTGGCCCAACGCATCTTCGGCATCGCGATGGGCTATGAAGACCTCAACGACCACGACGCCCTTCGCAACGATCCGCTCTTCCAGATCGTTACCGAACGCGGCATCAACGAGCAGCAGCCCCTCGGCTCGGCGTCGACGCTCTGTCGATTCGAGAACGCCATCACCCGAAAGACGCTGGGCAAGATCGCCGAGGCCTTCGTCGAGCAGTTCATCCAGTCTTACACGGAGCCGCCCGCCGAGTTGATCCTCGACTTCGATGCCACGGACGATCCGCTGCACGGCAACCAGGAGGGACGGTTCTTCCACGGCTTCTACGACGGCTACTGCTACCTGCCGTTGTACGTGTTCTGTGGCGATCGCTTGCTGACGGCATACCTTCGTCCGTCGAACATCGACGCGGCCAAGCATAGCCGGGCGATCTTGAAGCTCCTGGTCCAGCGGCTTCGTCGGGCCTGGCCAAGTGTCCGGATCGTCGTGCGAGCCGACAGCGGCTTTTGTCGATGGCGTCTGTTGCGGTGGTGCGAACGCCACGATGTGCACTACATCATCGGCCTGGCTCGCAATCCGGTCCTGGAACGCCTGGGCGAACCGTGGGTCGACGAAGCCGAGGAGCGTTTCCAAGAAACCGACGAGAAGCAGCGTATCTTCGCTGAGTTTCATTACGCCGCCCAAACCTGGGATCGCCCTCGCCGGACGATCGTCAAGGCCGAGCGACTGGCGCAGGGTCCCAACACGCGGTTCGTGGTCACCAACCTGCCGGGCGATCCCCAGACGCTCTACGACGCGGTGTACTGTCAGCGAGGCGACATGGAGAACCGCATCAAGGAGCAGCAGCAATATCTGTTCGCCGACCGAACCAGCTGCCATCACTTCTTGGGCAACCAGTTCCGGTTGTTGCTTTCATCGGCAGCGTATGTGTTGGTCGAGGCGTTGCGTCGGCTCGGCCTGCGCGACACCGAACTGGCCAGAGCCCAAGTGGGAACGATTCGCGTCAAGTTGCTGAAGATCGGCGCTCGGATCCGATGGTCCGTCCGTCGGATCGTCCTTCACTTGGCCGGTGGCTATCCTTTCAAAGACTTGTTCGCCACCGTCGTGGCCCGTCTGACCCCCATCGCGCCAGCCCAAGCCAGCCCCGGGTGACCTCGTGAAAGCCCCGACGTCCCTTGGGGGAAAGGGGGCCCTGTGCGCCGAGATCGCCGAACACTCATGCTCGCCGCGTACCTCAGGCCAGAAACGCAATCACTTGCTCCCACAGTTACTCTTGTGCAATATGCGGGTTAGCGACGCGTATTCAGATGTTCTCGGAGAAGAGTGGGACGTTAGTATTTTTCCAAATTATACAGAATGGCTATTGCCTAATGGGATTGATCCATTAGCTCCAGGAGATGAAGGATTATTCGGATTGTTTTCTGATGCTAATGATACACAATACGGCGATGCAACTGCAAATACTACAGCAGGAGAACCTTTCACACCTACACAGGTTGAAGGCCCGGACATTCTGGACGTTTATGATCCTCTGACGGTGTGCTACGTGAACGGGCTGTGGGGAACCATCAGCACCGAGCCCGAGACAGACCCCAACGATCCGAACGACCTCCACTTTCAACACGGCACCGCCGTCGTCTTGACCGCCCATCCCATTGACGGCAAGGACTTCAAACACTGGGTCATCTACGATCCCAACGTCCCCGACGACGCCAACTACGCCGCCCACGACTCCAACCTCGTAACGACCATCCTCATGGACGGGCCCCGTCGCGTTGATGCCGTCTTCAAGTGCGGCAGCGGCGTCGGGCTGATCCTGCCGATCGTCATGATGATGCTCGCCGGTCTGTGCAGCATCAAACGCAAACGATAGCGCCAAGAATCCAGCCAACCATGACGGCTGTCGTCGCTTCGCTCCTCGTCCGGCACCCCGGAGGGGCCGTCCCCCGCCGGACCAGCGTCATGGCTGGATTCTTCGTTGCCAGCGTCAGCCTGTCTTCTTTCCTCGGACTGCTCACCGTAGCGCGCCCCCTCCGACGGCGTTGCTCCCGTCTGTATCGGTCTATCGTCACGAGCCTGGCGTTACCGTAAGCCAGGCTCGTTATCAGGGCGTGGCCGGAGGTGGTCACTGTGGACACACACATTGCGCAAGCCTTTGAGAACGATCCGTTTGCCGGGCCTTCGATTGGAATGAACCAGGAAGATCATCACATGGAAGGGCTGATGGCAAAGCTGCCGAAGCTCTGCGGGATCTGCCGGACGCTGGATCGCGCCATCAACCCAAGAGTCGACGCGACGTGCCGAGAATGCATGGAAGCAGGCGACTGCGTGAACTGGGCGGACATTGACATGCTCGAGGAGGTGGTGGGGTTTGGGGGCTACCCCCTTGCGCTCCTTCAACCAACGCGCTATGCTGGACGTTGACATGACTGTCTGAAGGAGATGCGGCGATGACGACGATTCTGCGGAAGCTGCTGGTGTTGGCCATGGTGATGCTTGTTTTGATGCTTGCGAGCATCTACGAGGTGGTTCGCTGGCTGACACGGTTGGGTGTTACCGACATGGCCGAACACGTGGCCGACAGGTATCTGACCGGAACAGCCATCGCGGTCATCGTGGCGATGGTCCTGCTGCTGCGATCGGATCGACCGCGCAGGCACGAGGAGCATCCGTACTACCCGCCCGATTACAGACCACCGTCCTACCCGCGGCGCCCATGGTGGTGGTAGTTCGATCACCCTGCCGGATCGTTCGCGGAGATCCCTTCCACAGTCGCGGCACGGGGCTGGTGCCTCAGATTCGGGGCACCAACCCCGGAGGTGGTTCAAACGAAACAAACAACCAACAACGACGGCGTCTACGAGCTGGACGTCAAGGTCAGGCGGATCCGTGACGGACCGACGCCGTCCCTGACCTGTGCTGAGGAGACGGCTCGATGCTTCGCCGATCTGGCCGAGTGGGATCGGGAGGTGTTCTGTGTCGCCTGCCTTGATCCGAGGAGCCGGCTTATCGCGCGGCAGACGGCCTTCATCGGAATGACGGATGGCGTGTGCCTCAGTCCTCGCGAGATCCTGCGTACCGCGCTCCTTACAACGGCCACGAGCATTATTGTTGTGCATAACCATCCGAGCGGCGACCCATCGCCAAGCCCTGAAGACGTTCACGCCACCGAGGAACTCGCCAAAGCATGTGAGGTCGTCGGTCTCGCCCTTCTCGATCACGTGATCGTTGGCCATGACGGCGCGTACTGGAGCTGGGCGAGCAGCGAACGAGAGTGATCGGGAGGTGAAGCAAATGGTTGAGACCGAAACGACATCCGTGAAGCCGGAGCCTAGCGAAGTGATCCCTTCTTGGGAATCGGTCTTCTCGCCGCATGGGCCGGAGGACTGGAGCCCCGAGCTTGAGAACATGCGTGACCGATTCATATCGGCGACAGTGGCCCGGGCCATCCGAGGAGACAAGGAAGTTCAGAAAGCGATCCTTGATCTCCTGGCGCGTTGCCGGTCCATAAGGGAAGAGTATTGACGGAACCCCCGGATGTGGCCGTAGATTGCCGTCCCTGGTACAACTCGGCCTTCTCGCGCCGGCCAGTCCTTCGGTAGCGTTGATTAGAACGGTCTGCGGTCGGCTGACTTGAATCAGGCCGTATCCTGGCTGATGAGGACCCCGATGGAACTGCTTGAGCGATACAGAGGATGTCTCCTTGGGCTGGCTGCCGGCGACGCGGTCGGAACGGCCCTGGAGTTTTAAGGCGCCCGGGTCCTTCGACCCGATCCGCGACATGGTCGGCGGCGGACCGTTTCATCTCGAGCCCGGTCAGTGGACGGACGACACGTCGATGGCCCTGTGCCTAGCCGAAAGCCTGATCGACTGCCGAAGGTTCGACCCAACGGATCAGATGGGGCGGTATGTTCGATGGTGGCGCGAAGGCCATCTCAGCAGCACGGGTAGATGTTTCGACATCGGGAGCACGATCAGGGCTGCCCTGTCAGGATTCGAGCAAACAAACGAGCCCTACTGCGGCTCGACTGACCCGCACACTGCCGGCAACGGTTCGATCATGCGTCTCGCGCCTGTCGCCCTGGCGTATGCGCAGAAGCCCGAACTTGCGATCGAGCACGCCGCGTCAAGCTCACGCACGACACACGGCGCAGCAACGGCCGTCGATGCGTGCCGCTACCTGGCTGCCCTGATCGTCGGCGCTGTGAGCGACGTACCGAAGGACGAGCTGTTGTCAGATCACTTCAGTCCCATTCCCGGCTACTGGGATGAGCACCCGCTTATTCCTGAGATTGACGCGATCGCTGCCGGCTCGTTCAAGCGCCGCGAACCGCCTGAGATCCGGGGCATCGGCTACGTAGTCAAGTCTCTTGAAGCCGCACTCTGGGCGTTCGACAGGAGCGCGACGTTCCGACAGGGCTGCCTCCTGGCCGTCAACCTGGGAGATGACGCTGACACGACCGGCGCAGTCTACGGCCAGCTGGCCGGTGCCTTTTACGGTGAGTGGGGAATCCCTGAGGCGTGGCGATCGAAGCTGACGCTCCGGCCAAAGATCGAAGCGGTGGCTGAGGGGCTTCTCGAGCTGGCCATGTCCACATGACGCTGATCGGCATCCAGCGGAATCGGCCCATCAACGAACCGATTCCGCCCTGAAGGTGGGATCAGGGGGTGAGAAGAATGGTTGAAGCGCAAATCAGGAAGGTGGACGCAAGCACGAGTCCTTTGATCGGACCTCAAGAGTCAACGGCTCCCAAGCCAAGTCAGATCACAGGCAACCCGGAGTATGACGATGTAGGCGAAGAATACCTGGCCGAGGCCGTGGCTCGTCTGATTCGCGAGAACGGAAAGGTCCAGGAGGCGATCCTCGACTTCGCGGTCAGCTCCTCGAACATCAAGACGGAGATCTAAGAACCGGCAGGCCCGGGGTGGTGGTCCGATAGGCAGGCTTATGTGGCGCTCCCCAGATCGGACCTGAGTGGTCCCTCAATCGATCCTATCCTGCGGGTCGGATGTCGCCCTCCCACCAGGCGCGACCACTTGGGCTAGCGATGAGGTACTCCCCTACGGTCTGTCTCGTTTGGGGATTTGCCTCTCTGGCTCGCCGGATTCTTGTTCTGATGGAGCTTGGACGGAAGGGAGCTTTGGGGCAAGCATCTGAGCGATGGCGGCGAAGAAGTTCTGGTACGGCCACTCCCCTGCTTGGGCAACGTGGCTTGGGGCTGCCGAAGGTGGGGTGGGGGATGAATTGAGAAGGCCCGCAGGTTTAACCTGCGGGCCTGTGGTTCCTGCGCTGTCAGATCGTCCAGCGCCAACGATCGTGGTTAGGACTTCCGCACGTTGGTGGCCTTGGGACCTTTGTCTCCCTGGACCACGTCGAATTCCACGCTCTCGCCCTCTGCCAGCGACTTGTAACCGTCGCCTTGAATCTCGCTGTGGTGGACGAAGGCATCTGTGCCGTCGTCCACCTCGACGAATCCGAATCCCTTGCTGTCGTTGAACCACTTCACTTTACCGGTAGCCATACGTTGGCCCCTTCTTGTAGATTGGCATGGAGGATTCGCGAAAGACACGTAGGCAGGTTCAACATGTAGTATGCGGGAAGGCCTCGAAGGCCAGTGGTTCTCGCAGGAATGTGAGACTACCTGATAGGCTCTGCAAACATGCCCGGATGCCTGCCGGGCTTACCGGCGGTTCGGGAAACGCATCCACGAACTACCGCCGACCCTTCTAACCCATGTACCCTAACACCACGGGGAGCATTTGTCAAGTTCCGACGGGCAGCACCGCCTTGCGAGGTCCGTGGACGGGAGACATCGTCGCTTCCGATAGACAGGCCCTCCGCGGGCGGTCGAGTGATGTCACATCCGACCGCGACTTGATAGGCAGATCTTGTGACGGGAGATGCTGGATTGCCCAGCTGATCTCCTGTCCGGTGGCAACGTCGACCATCGGCACCCGTGCCTGCTGAAGCCCGTCCCACACCTCGATGGGGCCACGTCTCAACTTCCACGCCCAACGGAGGAGCTTCGGAACGGTCATGACGAGTCCGATCTGCCCGATCAGACTGAAGAGAAGGCGCTTCTTCATCAGAAGCTTCCTCTCACGAGAAGCCAGGATACGCAGCATGTTAAGGGGGTTGTAGAAGCTTGCGTAGGCTCGAAGGATGTTCAGCTGTTTCTGCCAGGGCTTTGGATGCCCGCTGGCGACAACGTGATTCCCGTCCTGATAGGCCTGCGGCACACGATCATTGCCAACGTTCTTGTAGATAGACCGCGAGACGGTGGCAGGTTCGATATCTCGGGTTCCCATAGCGGGACCCAAGTAGGTGCACTGATAAGAAACAGCGCCCTTCTCGAAGACGTATTCCGCCTGGTTGAGTAAGCCGGATAGGTCACCGGATCGCGACCGCAAGGGTTGGGCATCACTGTGGATCATCATGACCATCGGCTGGATACCGATCTCATGCATGATGGCGAACAGCTCGGCGGTCTTCTGCTCGCTCTGTCCCTTGTTGACCAGTTTACCCGTCAAGTCCTCGATCCCGAACCAGATCGCCTCCAGGCCACCTGCTCTACACAGCGGAAGGATATCGCAGTTCCTGTAGACATCAGACTGGGTTCCTTCCGTGTAGAAGCTGACGCGACTGGAGAGCGGAGCACCGCCGGTTGTCGTTTTGGCGAGCTGTTCCATCAAAGCAACGGCTGTCTCTCGATCGTTGAAGAAATTGTCATCGGTGCCCATGAACTCCCGGATGCCGAAGCTTTCGTAGATGTGCTTGATTTCAGCCGCGAAGCGTTCCGGGCTCTTGTGACGCCAGGTTCTTTGGTTTACGGCCGAAATCGGGCAGAAGGAGCATCGGAACTTACATCCCTGTGTGGGTACGACGGACGCAATCCCCGAATACCTATGGATCTTGCAGGAGGGACAAGGGTCGGCCTGTAGACCCCGACGTCGGTGCGGAGGTTCGAGCATTCGGTAACCTGCGTCGGGCATGGGCAGTTCGTCAAGATCTCTAAGAAGCCGCTGCACCCCGGTGTTGATCGCGACCGGCCGATCCGGTGATGCGTCTGCGGAGAGGTAGACGAGCCCAGGGACGTGTGCCAAATCACCGGAACGCTTTGCGTCCTCAAAGGCCGATCGCACGGAAGCCCCGCCCGTCCAACGATCCAGGACCTTCTCAAGTAGTTCGAGCAGAACGAAGACCTCGCCGGTCACAACGCAGTCAGCGCCGACATCAGGTTCGGGCCCCAGATCAAAGTAGTCGGTTGGTTCGTAGATCGCCTTCGGCCCACCCGCCACGGTCAGAGGTCTGGCACCCCCCATGCGATGCGCGTCTCGTATCAGGTCGTATGCTGGCTCGGCATGGACCTGCATGCCTGAAACCAAGAGGATGTCCAAGGGGAGGCCGTTAAGCACGGCCTGGCTGGGCCTGAAGTTCGGTGTCCACTGTTGAAGGATGATGCGCAGATGCTGAAAGCCCGCAGTGTGCAGGACATCGCCTAGCGTGCGGACCGACGACGGCGTCATGAGCTTGTCGGCGTACCAATACGGTAACATCCGCGTCCGGAAGTCGAAGGCGTACACGATGCCGATGCGCAGATCGTGCGCATGCGACCGTTTTCGGAGTCGCTTCATGGCACGTGTCAGTGCACCATCCGGCAGGAAGACGTCGTCAGATTGACGGCAAGGCAATTCCACAATCGTGCACTCCTGGCTCGACCTGAGGGCTCAGCTATGAGCGTCCGCCTGTCTGCAATCCTGGTCCGGTGCAGTATCGACGCCTTTCTGACCGAGCAAGTCGTCCTGTCGCGTGCGGCTGAAGCGGCGTTCTCTCTTCTCCAAGGCCTGCTCGGTTTTCTTGCGCTGACGTTCACGCTTCTTCTGCTCTCGCTCTCGCTTCTGGCTGCTTTGCCTTCGCTTCGGACTCATGGGATTCCCTTCGATCACGACGTTGGGAGAACGAGAGATTGCGTTCTATCCGTCGGCAACTACCAGCGGCCGCGACGTCCGCCGCCACCCGCTGGGCGCGGCTTGGCCACATTCACCTTGAGTGTCCTACCGCCATGGTCCTTACCATCGAGTGGTGCCATGGCTTGAGAACAACTGTTCGAGGTCAGCACTGCTGACGTCGTACCCGAGGTTCCCAACGTACAGTTTCCTGCTCATCACTAAGCTCCTTGTGACTCGGCGGACGGGATCGCCAAGCCCCACAGCCACCATGACCTCGGCGCACGAACGGCCTTGAAAGTGCGGTCAACCTCAGCGGCTTCTGGCCCGAGAGCATCTCAGGACTGCGAGCCGAGGGCCTTCTCCTTCTTCGGGAGCAGCACGATGCCGCGTACGCGGTAGCGAAGTGGGACAGGACTGGTTCTTCCAAGGTACATAGGGTTTGCGGGGGCGGCAGTCGCCCCTCGTCACCGACCCATGTGAAACGCGAACGGGATTGGGTACCCGCGCGATTCGTGTAGATCACATCTCTTGTCGAGACTCTGTGACCAGTCCAGATCAGGAGGAATTGCCCACGCCTCAGGCGAGAGCAGCCGCTCGGGAAGAGGAGCGATCAGAAAGAATCGATTTTCTGAAGTCAAGATAACCCAATACGTTGCGCGTGTCAAGTCCGAGGCCGACCTGGCCCTGTCTTCTCCCCTCGCCTGTTCTGGCCGACAAGAGCGACTGGTGTGTGCAGCCTCCCCCGACCACGGTCGGCCGACGCCTCCAGAAGAAGCCTCCCACCATAGTATGAGGGAATCTTGTCTAGGGGGTAGACGGTCGAAGAGCCGGTTGGTCGTGTCTTTTCTGCCCGGGTGTCGGCCAAGTAGTCGGCTTGGTAGGATGATTGGGTCAACTCAAGAGGCCTACCGTGTGTGAACCACTTTGGACACCTTCGGCCGAAAGCATCACCCGTGCGAACCTGACCGCCTTCCGTCGACTGGCTGAGCAGCAGCACGGTCTGAAGTTTGGCTCGTATGCGGAGCTCTATGACTGGTCGATCCACCAACCGGAGCAGTTCTGGCCAGCGATGTGGCGCTTTGGCGGAATCGTCGCCAGCAGGCAATGGGACACGGTTGTCGAGGACGCAGATAGGATGCCAGGGGCTAGGTGGTTTCCTGGATCGCGCCTCAACTTCGCCGAGAACCTGTTGCGGTACCGAGACGATCGACCAGCGATCATCTTTCATGGTGAGAACGGCATTCGGCGCGCGATGACGTTCGCCGAGGTGCACGATGTGGTTGCCAGGCTGGCTCGGTCGCTGCACGCTATGGGTGTCAAGTCTGGTGACCGTGTCGCTGGCTTTCTGCCTAACATGCCAGAGGCGATCTTGGCTATGTTGGCCGCCACAAGCGTTGGGGCTCTCTGGTCATCCTGCTCGCCCGACTTCGGCATGAACGGGGTGATGGACCGGTTCGGGCAGATTGAGCCCAAGATACTCTTTGCTGCTGACGGATACTTCTACAACGACAAACGAATCGATTCACTCGAGCGCGTACGCGGCATCATCGAGAGGATCCCAAGCATCGAGCAGGTAGTTATCGCGCCCTATGTCGAGGACACGCCCGACCTGGCCGGGTTGGCGAAATCGGTGCGATTCGCTGACTTCCTTGCACCCGACGGCGGCGAGATCGAGTTTGAGCAGCTTCCCTTCGATCATCCGCTGTACATCATGTACTCGTCAGGCACGACGGGCTTGCCCAAATGCATCGTCCATGGCGCCGGCGGCACGCTGATCCAGCATCTCAAGGAACTGATGCTACACACCGACCTCAAGAGAGCCGATCGCATCTTCTACTTCACCACGTGCGGCTGGATGATGTGGAACTGGCTGGTCAGCAGCCTTGCCGTCGGGGCCACGGTGCTGCTGTACGACGGATTTCCATTTCATCCGGACGGCAACCGGCTCTTCGACCTCGCCGAGGCCGAGGGTATGACCGTTTTCGGCACGAGCGCGAAGTACATCGCTAGCGTCGAAAAGGCCGGGCTCGCACCGCGCGAGACACACGATCTGTCGACGCTACGGGCCATGCTTTCGACGGGGTCGCCCTTAGCTCCGGAGAGCTTCGACTTTGTCTATCGCAAGATCAAGCCGGACATCCAGCTGGCCTCGATCTCGGGCGGGACGGATATCATCTCGTGCTTCGCCCTGGGTAACCCGATCGGTCCGGTGTACCGAGGGGAACTGCAGACGCGCGGACTGGGCATGAAGGTCGAGGTCTTCGACAATCGGGGCCGGTCCGTCCGCGGCGAGAAGGGTGAGCTGGTCTGCACCGCGCCATTCCCGTCGATGCCCATCTACTTCTGGAACGATGCCGACGGCAAAAAGTATCACGACGCGTACTTCGACATCTACCCTAACGTCTGGCGGCACGGCGACTACGTCAAGCTGACCGAGCACGACGGCATGACCATCTACGGGCGGTCGGACGCTGTGCTTAACCCGGGCGGCGTGCGCATCGGCACCGCCGAGATCTATCGTCAGGTCGAAGCCCTCCCGGAGGTTGCCGAAGCCCTCGTTGTGGGGCAGGATTGGGATAACGACGTGCGCGTGATCCTATTCGTGCGGTTGGCCCAAGGGCTGACGCTCGACGACGCCCTGATCGAGCGTATCAAGCTGCACATTCGGACGAACTGCACGCCTCGGCACGTGCCGGCCAAGGTAATCCAGGTGGACGACATTCCCCGAACGATCAGCGGTAAAATCGTTGAACTGGCCGTCCGCAACGTGATCCATGGCCGCCCGGTCAAGAACGTCGACGCGCTGGCGAATCCCGAAGCACTGGACCTCTTCAAGAACCTGGCTGAGCTGCAATCCTAGGTGGCATCGTAATGCCGCTGGTCAGTCAAGGGATTCGTAGGACCGGGCTGGCCAACGTGTGCCCCTTCTTCTCTCCTCCCAAGGAAACAGGATCCCCGGCGCGTCGCGCGGATCTCCCTTCGGGATGGCATGCGCCACCCAAGTCGTTACCATGGGAACCTATGAGAGTTGCCCTGGCACAACTCAATCCCGTCGTCGGTGACGTGCCGAATAACGCGGACAAGGTGAAGGAGTTCATCGTTGCTGCGACCCGACAGGGCGCCGAACTCGTCGTGTTTAGCGAACTGTCGCTCACTGGCTATCCGCCGCGCGATCTGCTAGAGGATCCGGGGCTGGTGGCCGACAACGTCGCGGCGCTGGAGTCCGTTGCGACGTGCTGCCACAACATTGGTGCGCTGGTTGGGTTTGCCCGGCCGGTGACAGAGGGCCCAGGGCCGGAGCTGGAAGACGCCGCAGCGCTGCTCGTCGATGGCCAGATTCGAGAGGTCTTTACCAAGTCGCTGCTGCCGAACTACAGCGTGTATGACGACCCTCGCTACTTTCGTCCGGGTCGGGGCCCGAGCTGTTTCGAGCTAGGCGGGCACGTGTTCGGCGTGACGATCTGCGAAGATCTTTGGGACTCGGTGGCACTGGGGCGCGATCTGTACGGCCTCGATCCGATCGGTCTGCTAGCGGACAAGGGCGTGGACATCCTTGTCAACATCTCTGCCAGTGGCTTCCAGTGTGGGAAGATTGGCCAAAGGGAAGAGCTGATTTCACGACAAGCCCGGCGCTGCAAGGCGACCTTGCTCTACGTCAATCAGGTTGGCGGCAACGACGAGATGATCTTCGACGGCGGCAGTTGCGCAGTCTCGCCCTCAGGGGAGCTACTGGCGCGTGCGGCGAGCTTCCGAGAGGACCTGCTATTGGTCGACACGGAGACGGGTAGCGGACATTGCGAGCCGCTGGCCGATGATATGGGCCGGCTGACCGAGGCGCTGCAGCTTGGACTGCGGGACTACGTCCGCAAGGGCGGCTTTGATGGCGTGGTGGTTTCGCTGGCCGAGGACGCCGCGTCAGCAGTGGTGGCAACGCTTGGGGTGGACGCGCTGGGGGCCGGGCAGGTTCGGGCCCTCGCGATGTGTGGGCCGCAAGAGCAGAAAACGTTGGCCGACATCCGTCAGCTGGCCGACGACCTAGGAATCACACCGGAAGCGGTGTCCATCGAAGCGGCGGGAGAAGCGATGGAGGCGGCCCTGAGAGCAACGGGTGGGAGAAACGATGCGGTTCGGACTGCACGGATGGGGGATCGTCTTTGCGGGCTGTTACTCTCCGCCTGTGCCGAGGCCGAGGGACGTCTGGCTCTAGCGCCGGTGGACAAGACGGACCTAGCCCTGGGGCGGTACACATTGGCCGACTCAATGCCCGGTGCCCTGGCACCCATCGGCGACGTGCTTAGGCAAGACGTCATCCGTCTTGGTGAACACCTGAGCGGCAGTCGAGGGAGAATCCCGCGGGCCATGCTCACAGCGCCTCGCAGCGGCGGCGGTAGCGAAGGCAGTGCAACCGAGCCGGATGGGCCGGTCGTTGATGGGATCCTCGCGAAGTACATCGAGCAAGGACGAACGATCGGGCAGATCGTCGGCGATGGATTCGATCGCGAGGTGGTAACTCGGACCGTCCGGCAGGTGGACCGCGGAGAATACCGGCGAAAGCAAGCGCCACCGGTGTTGATGGTTACGTCGCGTGCCTTCGGCGGCGGCCGGCGTCTCCCTGTCGCGCGCCGATACGACTAGAGGAAATGGGCATGACAGGCAATGAAGATGTCGCCATCCGAGGCAGGAACTGGTTCGGCGGGCAGTATCAGCCGATCAGCCTGGACCGCATCGGGAGGATCCACCAGACCTCGCTGCGCGTGCTGGAAGAGATCGGCGTGAAGGTCGACCTGGCCGAGGCCAGGGAGATCTTCGCCGAAGGCGGCGCCGCCGTGGATCAGGAAGACAACCGCGTCAGGATTGAGGCCGAACTCGTCGAGGATGCCCTGCACCGCGCACCCCAGAGCATACAGCTTTGCGGCGGGGCGAGGGAATGTGACTTGGTTATCGAAGGCCAACGAACGTACTTCGGGACCGGCGGGGCGGCGGTGAAAGTAGTCGACCTGGAGACGCAGAAGGTCCGCCCGAGCCAGTTGAGGGACATTGCCGACTTCGCCCGGCTCGTCGAGGCCCTGCCGAACGTCCACTTCTACGTCACGCCGTGTACGGCGCAGGACGTGGACGAGGAACACCTGGCCGTCAACGAGTTCTACGCCGCCCTTTCAAACACGCGAAAGCACGTGATCGGGCCTGTATACAACCCGGAAGGTGCGCGGCAGGTCATCAGAATGGGGCAAATGCTTTCGGGTCAGGGGGTGACGCTGCAAAGCCGGCCGATATTCTCCATTGTCATCAGTTGGATGAATAGCCCCCTGTGCTTTGACTCGCTGGCGACCCGAACCCTCATCGAGGTGGTCAAAGAGCGAATCCCCGTGACGTTATCCTCAGCGCCGATGGCGGGATCGACCTCGCCCATCACGTTGGCGGGGACACTGGCCCAACTGCATGCCGAGGAACTGGCCGGCATCGTGTTCACTCAGATGGCCAGCCCGGGCGCCCCGGTCATCTACGGAGGCATCCCTTCCATGGCCGACATGCGCCGCCTGACCTATATCGGCGGCGGCGTCGAGTTCGGCATGATGAACGCGGCAATCGCCCAACTGTCGCAGTACATCGGCATCCCGAACCACAACTCGGCTGGCATCACCGAGGCGAAGATCCCGGACATCCAGGCGGTCTACGAGAAATGCTTCGCTATTCTGCAGTGCGCTTTGTCGGGATCGAACCTGATCCACCATGCAGCAGGGGTTCTGGAATCGCTCCTGACCATGAGCCACGAGCAGTTGGTCATCGACAATGAAATCATCGGTATGGCCATGCGGGCGGTTCGCGGCATTGATGTCAATGTCGCCAAGCTTGCTTTCGCCACGATGCGCAAGGTGGGTCCAGGGGGCAGCTACTTGACCGAAGAACACACACTGGATCATCTGGCTGACGAATTCATCGAGCCCATGCTGGCCGACCGCAGCGCCCGCGAGCACTGGGAGAGCATGGGCATGGAGGCCATCGGGGAAAAGGCTCGCAAGAGGGCTATGGACATCCTGGCAAATCAGGGCCCCCAGAATGGCCCCAGCTTCATCCCCGGACAGACCGACCGGAAGATCCGACAGCGCTTCAAGATCGTCGGGCCGTGAGTGCAGGCGTCCCCCAGCTAAGACACCAGATACTGATTTCCTGTTGGGTTCACCCCTGTAGAACCGCGAGCGCCCGTCTCGTCGCCTCCATGCCATCAACGATCTGGTCCTCGGGAATCGCAAAGCTCAGCCTGAGGTACCCGTCCTGCATGAACCCCCGCCCGGAGGCGGTGACAACGCCTTCTGAGCGCACCAGATACGCCGCTAGGTCGTCTGAGTTGTGGATCTCGGTCCCGTCCGGGGCCCTTGAACCAAAGCATTCCCGCACGTCCCAGAACGAGTAGAAAGTCGCGGGCGTGGACCAGATTTTGACCAACGGCATGCCGGCCGCATGTCGATGCAGCAAGTTGCGTTTGTCTCGCAACTCCCTTCGGAAGCCGACGCAATAGCCACCGCTGAGCGCGGCCAGGGCCGCTTCTTGCGTTGGGGTTGCCGGACCGGAGGTGTAGTGGCTCTGCAGCTTCACGATCGCTTGTATCAGATCCGTCGGACCCACCGCCCAACCGATCCTCAGCCCGCCGGCCCGACGGAAGTTCTTTGACATCCCGTCCACCTGAACGAGCCACGGCTTGGTCTCTTCGTCGACGCGAGGCTCAGGGTAGCTATTCCCGTCAAAGAGGATGCGCCAATACAACCGATCGAGCACGAAGTAGACCTTCCGCTCGACACAGACGCGGAGGAGGTCTTCCACCTCATCGGCCGAATAGAGCTGCGCCGTGGGGTTGACGGGGTTGTTTAGTAGAAACAGCTTGGCGTGCGGCCGGGCGTCCAGGTTTCTTCTCAGGTCGTCGGGCGTAACTTTCAGAAGCGCTTGCTCTGTACCGAGGGGCAACACCCTGACCGGGAAGCCGTAGGCCGCAACTGCTAGCGGCTGATAGCTCACCCAAGGAGCCGCATCAAGCAAGACGGCGTCGCTTGGATTGCACACGGCCAAGAAGATGTTGAAGAGCGACTGCTTCGCGCCGGTGCTGATTACGACGTCGTCAATGTCGTAGTGCCCCTCAAGCTCCAACCACTTCAGCACGGCTTCGCGGAGTCGCGGCATCCCTCCGGGGTCAGAATAGAACGTGTGGCCCTCGCGGAACGCCAGTTCACCCGCCTCGCGGATCGCGGGATCGAGCGTGCCCTTCGTCTCACCCAGGCCGAAGTCATAGACGGGCAAGCCGCGCTTTTGCCGGTCCTCAACAAGGTGTTTCAGCGAAAGCGTGAGCGACGTTTGGAACTTGAACAGCTTGGGAGAAACCCGTTCGAGCGGTTCCATAGTGACCACCTTCCATTGAGGTCCTTGATCTGGCGCGAGCACTCACGCGTAGCGCCCAGTTGGAGGACTGCGCCTCCATTGCCCTAGGCAGCGTCGTTCTCCGTCTCGCGCCTTGCCCGTGCACGCCCACATGCGGTTACTTGCCAGGATCCCAGCGCCCCACGAGCTTCTCGAAGCACGGCGCGGGGAACTTCTGCTTGAACAGGCTGTAGTACCACAGCTCTTTGGGTGAGTTCAGCGCATATCCTTCGGCGGTGGTTCTCAATGCCTCCTCCAGCTCGCCGAACCCGGCCCGGTCGCGGGCGATCTGGTCCATCAAGTTGTCCGTGCCGGTCCCAGCGGCGAAGCGGAGCTTCGCCCTCCGGTAGATCGGCTCAGGAAGCAGATCCTTGAACGCTTCCCTCAGGATGTACTTCTCCACGAGTCTGCCGTTTCCGTTGTCGTGTATCTTCCACCGAACCGGGATCTGCATCGCGAAGGCGATCACGTCCGCGTCGATGAAGGGCGTGCGGTAGTTGATCGAGTTGCCCATCATCGCCCGGTCAAGTCGCTGAACGGCGGTGTTGTAGGCGATTTCGATCAGGCGCCCCATCATCTCTAGACGTTCGGCCTCGGTGGGCAGGTCCTTGAGGAGGTGATACCCGCCGAAGAGCTCATCACCGCCCTCACCGCTCAGGATGCAGTTGGTGAATTCTCGTGCCTTGCTTGAGGCGAAGAGGTTGGAGATCGCCCCACTGACGCAGTCTTCGTCGAAGGACTCCAGCGTCCAGACGGCCCGCGGCACAAGGTCAAAGACCTGATCGGCATCATAGAGAAACACCTGGTGCTCCATTTCTAGGTGCTTGGCCATGATCCGGGCATTGTCGACATCCGGAGCGCCTTCCATGCCAACGGTCACCAGTGGAATGTCGGCACCCAGTTCTCTAGCTGCCGCCGCGATGATCGAGCTGTCCAGCCCGCCGCTGAGCAGGCAGGCACCGACGGCGCCATCTTCGAACCTTCGAGCGACGGCACGCGTCAGGACGGCGCGAAGCGTCTTCGCGGCATCCTCCAACGCCCCGTCCATCCGGACGGGAGGATAGTGCGGCAGATAGCCCGCCAGGCCCGTCTCGCTGGAGTACGTCGTCGCGGGCGGCAGTTCGGCCACATCTTCGACCAACCCGACTAGGGCCTTGGCCTCGGAGGCAAAGGACAGGTCCCCGTCAGTCGTGGTTCCCCAATACATCGGACGCACGCCTACTGCGTCACGGGCGAGGAGCACGCCTTGGCCGTCGCAGACCACACAAGCGAAGACACCCTCCAGATGCGACGGGAACGTTCGGCCGTATCTCGCGTAGAGCTCCAGTGCTACACGCGCGTCCGATTCACCGTCGCCACGGACGTTGTAGACATCACCGTCAAACAGGACGGTAATGCCGTTGTGCTGCGCGAAGCCGTCGCCTCGATGGGGGGATAGGTCCGAAGTGCGAACGCCTCCGCAGAAGCGCTCAGTCTGGTGCATCCTTATGCTGTCCGGGCCGCGATGCTCGATCGCCTGAAGCATGCGTTCAGCCGTTGCTGATCCGGCTCCAGTTCCCAGAATCCCCGCTACACCTGCCATGGTACACTCCCGTCTTCTAGCTTCCTGCGATCCTCGCTAGCCGGGCGAGGCCTGTTGACAACCCCGGTGGCACCTACGCCGCCGGCTCCTGACGAAACGACCACCTCGCCACGTTGCCAAGAACGACATCCGACCCCGAATAGGCTTCAGACAACAGTTTGTGATAGACGCACTCTTCAGGGCCTCTCAAACCGGCGGATGCATGAGCGGCGACATAGTCCATTGCCTGCTGGGACGTCAGGACGTGATCGAACCCCGAGCCGACGATGTCGACCGTTCCGCTGCCCTCGTCGAATTGCTCCTTATCTCGCCAGACGATCTCGCTGGGCAGTAGATCTTCGCAGGCCTTTCGGAGGATCCACTTCTCGATTAGGCAGCCACGGTCGTTCCGGTACACTTTCAGGTGCGGCGGGACGCGTTGGGCGACCTCAATCAGCTTCGTATCCAAGAACGGCACGCGCCCTTCAAGCGAATGCGCCATCGTCAGGCGATCCACGCGCTGCAGGTTGACGTTGTGCAGGGAACAGACGCTCCGACGCAGCTCCCGGTGGAGGTCCGTGGGGTCTTTGATGCCGCGGTAGTACGTGTAACCCGCAAACAGCTCGTCGGCACCTTCCCCAGTAAGGATCACCTTGACGTGTTTGGCCGCCAGGTGGGACGTGAAGTAGCACGGGATCGCGCTGCGAACCAGATCCTGATCGTAACTCTCAAGGTAGTAGATGATCTCCGGGAGGCTGTCCCGCACTTCCCGTTCGGTGAAGACGTACTCGTGATGGATCGTGCCCAGGTGATCGGCCACAAGTCGAGCGGCCTGTAGATCCCGGCAGCCTTCGATGCCGACTGAGAAGGTGTGCAATTCACCCAGGTGTCGCTTGGCGAGTGCTGCAATGATGCTGCTGTCCAGTCCGCCGGATAGGAAGGCCCCGACTGGCACGTCGCTCATCAGGCGCTTGACGACCGATCGTTCGAGTGTTTCTCGGATGCGGCGGCTATGCTCTTCGATCGACAGGGCCTCGGGCGAATGATCGGGCACATCGTAGAAGCGGTTGAGCCCCAGTTGGGAGTGATACCATGTGCCGGCTGGAAACTCACGAACGTCTTCGGCAAGGCCCTTGAGGGCTTTCAGCTCCGAGCCAAACACCAGGTCCGTACCTCGTCGGCCGACGTACAGCGGCTTGATGCCGATGGGATCACGCGCGAGATACAGCGACTCGCCGTCCGCGATGGCGAACGCGAACATGCCATCCAGATGCTGAGCGGCGCGTTCGGCCACGTCTTCGTAGAGATGTAGCGCCGACTCGCTGTCGTTGGCGGTGGACAAATCGTGATGGGCTTCCAAGACGCCTCTGAGCTTCGGAAAGTTGTAGATCTCCCCGTTGGCGACGATGGCGGCGTCACCGCACTCGTTGTAGATGGGCTGGTCGCCCCCTTCGGGGTCCATGATCGAGAGCCTCTGGTGTCCCAGCACTCCATGTTCGGCCACGTGAACCCCGGCTGCGTCGGGGCCCCGATGGTGAAGCGTTTCCATCATGCCGCGAACAATCTGTTCCTCGGGCGTACCCCACAGCCCGACTATCCCACACATGTGCATCCACCTTCCGTCATCTCACACGGCCGGGACACCCATCACTCGCCTCGCTGATCCTTGACGCAGGCCGCCAAGTCGGAGAACGTCTTCAATCCCAGTTTCTCAGCCAGCTTCTTGCGCACGGTCAACGTATACGTATTGTTGAGCCCAAATGGCTTGAGCCAGATTAGATTCCACTCGTCTTTGCAGGCCTTCTTGACCACTTCGTAGGTTGCATCCGGATCGGAGATCACCTCACGTCCGAGGATGTTGACCAGCCCGGTGCCGGTGTACTCGGCGTAGAGATCCAGGTCGCCGGACTTGAGCGCGTTGAAGCAGATCATCGTGCCGCCGAGGTACAGCTTTCGCTCAACGCTGATGTTCGACGAGCACTCGATCAGGATGGCCATGATCTCGCCCAGGACGTTCTGCTCGGTGAAGTCCTTGCCCCCGATGACGACGGTTCCGGCCGACCCATCGCCTGGCTCTGCATCGGGTTCGATCAGGCCGGCGGAAACGAGGAAGTCTCTCGCTACGGCCGACGCCTTGCGGGGGTTCTCTTCTCGGTCCACCTGCAGATTCAGCCCGCGCATCGTCGCATCGTCGAGTTCTCCGGCAAGCCGATTCAGTATCCCCTCCAGCTTCGGATGCCTGGTTAGCGTGTCGCCACGGACAAGAGGCGCGGCGTAGTACGGAGGAAAGAAGTTTCTGTCGTCGTCCAGCGTAACCAGATCATACGCGGCGATTCGGCCGTCGGTTGCGAAAGCGCAGATCACGTCCACGGCGCCGTCGGCACAGGCCTTGTACATCAATCCGGGGTCCATCTGCTTGGGCTCGGCGGCGAACCGGAAGTCATAGGCTTTGACTAGACCCTTGTGGCCGTCGGGACGCTCCATGAACTCGGCCGTGAACCCGGCCGTCAGGTGCTTGCCATGCGGGCGACCAAGAAGCGTCGTGGCCACGAGACCGACCACCAGTCCCGCAAAAAGGATCAGGACGATGACGGCCTTCGTGCCTGATGAGATGACCGCCTTGCCCTGCTGTTGGCGATCGGCCTGTCCCCCCGGGGTCCGCCACTTCTCCAGACGGCCGAGCAGCCAGTCGAATGTCAAGGCAAGTCCGGCGGCAGGCGCTGCGCCGGCCAGAATCAGGTTGATCCGGTATGTGCTCAGTCCTCGGAAGATCAGGTCCCCCAGCCCGCCTGCACCGACCAGTGAGACGAGCGTTGCGACGCCGATCGTCCAAACGGTGGCGATACGGACACCGGCCATGATGACCGGCAACGCCAGCGGAAGCTGCACGGAGAAGAGAATCTGCCGTTGCGTCATACCCATCCCGGTGGCCACCTCGACGATGGTAGGATCCACCTGGCGGATGCCCGTGTAGGTATTGCGGAGGATCGGCAAGAGGGCGTAGGCAACGAGGGCGACGAGTGCCGGACCCGTGCCGAGGGTGGCCAGCACACGAGCACCCGCGAACTCGTTGATCAGATAGAAGAGTACCACCGTCAACGCCACGAGCGCCAAGGACGGGATCGGCTGGATGATGCTGACCAGACCCATGACGGCCGTCACCAGACCCTTGAGGCGAGAACGAGCCAATACGACGCCCAAGGGAATGGCGATGGCGCAGGCGACGAGCATGGCAATCAAGGTGAGGACCATATGCTCGCGCGTGCTCTGGAGCATCTCCGATCCGTACGCCGAGAAGAACCCAGCCGCGGCGATCATCCAGCACCTCCGCTGGTCGAGTCGCCGCAGGTCTCGCCTGACGGGGCTTCCGTCTCGCCAAGGACCTCTGTGATGGTCTGAAGCAGGTCCCTCTTTGCGAATTCGCCGACGTACTGCCTGTGGTCGAATACCGGCAGAGCACTCTTGCCTGTCTTCTTGAACATATCCAACGCATCGACCAGGGACGTTCGCGGAGAGACAGACTCGGGCGTATAGGGACAAGGCCCTTGTCCCGGTCGAACGGCGGTCGTACCAATCGATCCGACCGTCTGCGTGAGCAACGAGAGCTGAAAGCGATGCTGGCCCAGGAACTGGTCGACGAACTCATTCGCCGGGCTCTCGACGAGTTCCTTGGGCGTGGCCACCTGTTGGAGCCGTCCGGCGTCCAGCAGCGCCACGCGATCGCCCATCCTGACGGCCTCGAACACGTCGTGGGTCACGAAGATGATCGTCTTGCGGATCACGGATTCCAGTTCGAGGAACTCGTTTTGGAGCTGCTCTCGCGTGATCGGGTCGAGCGCCCCGAACGGCTCGTCCATCAGGACAATCGGCGGGTCTGCAGCCAGGGCCCGCGCAACACCGACGCGTTGCCGCTGCCCGCCGCTAAGCTGAGAGGGGAACCGGTCACGGAACTCGTCAGGCTCCAATCCCACCATATTCAGCAACTCGTCGATCCGCTCGGCAATCCGGTCCCCGGACCATTGTAGGAGCTTCGGCACGACGGCGATGTTCGCGGCCACCGTCATGTGCGGAAAGAGCCCGATGTGCTGGATGGCGTATCCGATCCGTCGGCGCAGCGCGATCGCATCTTGCGCCATGATGTCTTCGCCCTCGATGAGGATCCGCCCGTTCGACGGTTCGATCAGCCGGTTGACCATCTTCATCGTGGTGGTCTTGCCGCTGCCGCTCGTGCCCAACAGCACGAGGGTCTCTTGCTCCGGGATCTCTAGCGTCAGGTCGCGGACCGCTTCCACCCCCCCGGCGTACGTCTTGCACACTTGTTCGAAAGCGATCACCGCTATGCCCCACCGCTGCGCTTGTCGACCTCGAAAACGCCCACCAGGCCGTGAGCGCAGCCCTGCCCCCGCTGGAGGTTGCAGATCAGGTACCGCAGCGCGTAGCCCAGTTGTGGCTCGATGATGTTCTCTCGTGGCAGGCCGTAGCCGAGCCAGCCGATGCCCTCCACGACCTGGTTCATTCGTTCCATCATGTCGCGCAACGCAGCCGGGTAGGAAATGGGAGTGGCTGGAGGCTCTTCCGCGTAGGCTCTTTTCTCCGCGTCAAAGGTCTCGATCAACTGGACGGTGTGTTTCACCAACGTGTTCCAGCACATCTGAAGATGCTCGAAGTACTCATTGATGAACTTAAAGCCCGCCTTCGGGACGTAGTTGACAAGCAGCGAGTTCAACTCCGTCCGTAGATACGGCTCGTGCAGGCTGTTGATCGCGTTCCGGATCGGCTGGACATGGGGGTTGTACTCGCCGGTGTCCATATGCCGCCCGCAGAACACGGACCGGTCGAACCATTCGAGCGGCTTGATCTCGACACCGGCCTTCTTACTTGCTTGGGTGATGATGGCCTCTGCTTCGGCGCGGCTCATCAATCGCAGCGTCAGGTGTTGAAGCTCATCGCGACGCTCCTCTCGTTCTTCAGGCGCATAAATGTACGACACGACATAGTCCATGTTCCGCCGTTCCTCTGGCTCGTCGGTCCAGAGGTCTTGCCATTCGTAGGAGAACCGTCCCAGCCAATCGCAGAAGATGATGCAGTAGTCCTCCACGCGTTCGGCGATGTCGGCCAAGAGCCGAACGGCCGTCTCGTCATCGTTGTGGTGTGAGAACGTTCCGAACGACGAGAAGTAAAGGTCGTATGGCTTATCACCGTTGACGAAGGGCAACCCCTGTGTGAAGTCAGCCTGCTCAAAGACCATCTTTGGGTTGTGGCCGTAGATGGACCGGGCTTGGTCCAGCAGGTCCGGGCTCAGGTCGATCCCCTTGTAGACGCCCAGGATATCGTCGGTGAGCAGATCGACTTCTGTCTGCCGCAAGTCAGCGTCTCGCTGCCGGATGCCGGCCAGCAATTCGTAACCGTCTGCGCTGCCACAACCCAGATCCAAGACCCGCAGTCGTCTCATCAGCGATTGGCTACGGTCGATGAGCTTCTGGAGGTATCGGCGGAAGAACATCCGCGTGATTTCGTCTTCCCAGTAACGGCGGACATTGTCGTACTTGCCCACCAAGCCCGACTGCTTTGCATATAGCCCGCTGGTGACGGCTTCGGTGTATGCGGGCATCTGTTCCTGTCCAGCCGTGTTCATGTCTCGCATTGACTCCTGTCAGCCCGTCAAGCACTCGTGTAGAACGCCGGGGATCCGGGCCACGATGTCCCGTTGGATGTCGCCCGGCAGGTGCTTCCGCGGGCATTCGAGGATCTCGTGGTATCTCTCGTGGGCGGCATGGAGCGCGCCTGCTTCGTCCTCCAGGGGGTACCTCGCATATACGGGATCGCGCGACGGAAGTGGCAGATGATAGATGTACGTCTTGTGATCGGTCTGCATGACCTCCCGAACCGTCGCGACGACGTCGTCCCGCCCCTTCGGATCGACATTCGGATTGGCAAGGATTCTCTTGGCAATGCCGATGTGGACGTCGTCCATGACGGCCTGTTCGGGGCAGAACGTGTTGGTTCGCTCCAGCAGGCCGAAGGCGTAGTGGATGTACTGTGCGCCGCTCCGCGGCACGGTCAGCAGCGTCATGAGCTTCTCCGTGTTGGCCTGGATGCCCGGGACGTCTGTGTCGCCCACACCGGCCGTGGAGTAGCACGGCAGCCCGTAGAAGCGTGCCATCTGGGCGCAATCCACGTTGTAGTGCACGAACTCCGGAGCGCCATACATGTCGTTGAGGTTGTCCAGACGCGTCCGGACGGGTACGGCGCCATATAACACCGGCGCACCTGGTGAAACCAGTTGAGTCAGCGCCACGCCGGCCAGCAGCTCGGCGTTGATCTGTGCGACCATGCCAAACTCGTCGAACGGCCCAGTGGCCCCACCCATGGGACAGCTGGAGATGACTACCGGAACCCGCTTCCTGGCGATTGCGATGAGCTTCATGGCCGTATCATCAACGATCTGGAATGGGCTCTTGATCACGCAGGTGATGAAGGACAGCACGGGGTTGGCCTCAAAGGCCTTCGCCCCGCCGGCGATCATCTGGCCCATCGAGATGACGTCATCCAGCGCGTCCAAGCTGGTCAGACCCGCCTGAACGTGCTTCGTAATGTTGTCGAAGCTCGCGAAGAACTTGTTGACGTCCTTGTTCTGCTCCGTGACGGCATCGTCCTGAATGTTGACGCACCGGATGAAGGCATCGAGGTTCTCCAAGTGCTCGCAGAGATGCGCCGCCGTACACAGCCGCTCAAGGCTGCCTGGCAAGCGTGTGAAGGTCGGCGACGCGCCATCCAACTGGACGTCCAGCCAGACGTTAGTCTCAGAGCCGCTGACGAACCGAACGCGCGGTTCGTGGGCGTCAAGCACCAATCGGTTGTCGGGGTCTCTCGCTCCGAGTGTGATCCGAGCCGGCGCGCTTGCTAGCGCCTCGTTCAGGACTTTCTCCGGGATACGGATCCGGGGACATTCGGGGGTCGAATCGACAACCGCTCCCCTTCGCCTGAAGATCTCCGCCGCCTCTGCGCTATAGCACAGCAGTCCCGGATCGTGCAGCAAGTCACGGGATACGCCGTCTATCAGTCGAACCTGGTCCTCGGACAGACGGCATTCCGGCCGGACAAGGATTCCTTCGCGTTGTCTGTCGGTCACCATGTGTCTCGTGCCTCTCCGTGCGTGCCTCTCGTCCGTTCCGGCGGGAATCTCTCAGCTTGGTATAGCCTGTCAGGTCCTTCCGGTGCCTTGGACCTCTTGCGTTCCACCCAACGAGCCGTGGACGATCTCGGGGAACTCGTGCAGGATTCGCTCGCTTAGCTCCGCGTCGAGACAAGGCTCAGGCTCACGGGCTCGGACGGATTCGACGAATTCTCTCGCCCGGGCTAGAGCGTCGCTGTCGGGTGCCATCGCCTCCCGCTTCTCGCGATTCGCCAGCCGGGGCACGAAGAATTCGCTGCGCATATGCTCGACGGTGTGCTCCTCGCCGAGGAAATCCCCGCCAGGGCCTTTCTCGAGAAGCATCTCGGTTCCGAGCGTTTCGTCGTTCACCTCAATGCCGCGCAAGACTCGCTGGCACATGCCCAGGATCTCGTTGTCGATGACCAGCTTCTCGTAAGAGACCGTCAGGTCGGCCTCCATGAGCCCGGCGATGTCGTGGATGTAGTTCGCGCCGGACATGGCCACCAGCAGACTCGACATGGCGCTTTCGTAAGCTGCTTGGACGTCCACTTCCTTGGCGTCGGTTGTGCCACCCGTCGAGTAGAGGGGTATCTCGAAGTGCTGAGCCATCTGGGATACGGCTGCGTTGATCATGGCTCGTTCGATGGGGCCGCCAAGGTGGTCCATCGTCTTGAGATTGGTCACCGACCCGACGCTGCCGCAGACTCCCGGAGCACCACGATTGACGCACTGCACAAGGGCGATTCCGGCCAGCGTCTCGGCCACATGCGTCAACACGTTTCCGGCCAGCGTGATGGGTGCGGTCGTCCCGCAGATGGGTTCGGTGGGTACGACCACGGGCAGGCCCTTCCGGGCTAGGTAGCAGGTCATCTCGCCGTAGTGATCGTCTATCTTGAATGGGCTGATGATCAGGGTGATAAAGGACACGAACGGCCTGTCTCTTAGCGCGTCCGCGCTACCGGCGATCATCTCAGCCATTCGCACGACCCGTTTGCAGCCCGTCAATGAGTAGATCCCGCCCATGATGTGCTTTGTGGTGTGGTTCAGCGCGTGGAAGAAGCGGTTAACGTCGATATGGTCCTGGTCCTCGATGTCGTGAGGAAAGACGTTGATCGTGAAGACGTGGACGCTCTCCAGGGCCTCCACGAGCCGGGCGTTCAGGATCACATCGTCCGTCGTGGACGGCCTGCGCTGACCGGTGTCGGGGTCAAGCACGTAGATCGCTGTTCCGCCCGTTCCGTAGTGGACACGGCTGTCTTCCAGAGCGGCGTCGTGGTGACCGTCGCGAGAGTACAGCGTGACCGACGATGGGTTCGAAGCAACAGCATCTTCGACCAGCCCACGGGGCAGCCGTACGACTCGGGTTCCCTCATCCACAACGGCGCCCGCGTCCCTTAGCGCCTCAAACGCCGCATCCGAATGCACCGCCATGCCCGACTTTTCAAGCACCTCTAACGCCGCATCGGCGATCCTCCTTCTATCTGTGTCGGCCAACGGGCGATAGAGTGAAGCGGTGAGTCCCAACTCCTCGTGTTTAGCAACGGTCACAGCTATCCTTGTCCCTTCATTGCTGCGTTAGGGGAATACGTGATTCTGATCGGCACCGACCGTCAGGCCTTGTCAGGGCCGCATCGGCCTACTATGGTTCCGCCGCGGCTTCGCCTGATGATTCCGGCGACTCATCCGCCGCAGCTTCTCTCCCCCCATCCTGTGGCTTCTGCCCGAGAAAGGCCTCGGTCTTCTCCGGCGTCGCACTAATGGGCCCGGTTGCCAGCATGGTTGTGGCCTCTAGATGCTTGGCCTCCATCATGGCCACCACGCGCTGTAGTGCAGACAGAATCTGGGTCTGCTCCCAGTCCTGTAGCTTGCTGAACTCCTCGATGAAGCTCTCCTGAAGTAGAGGCGGGGCCTGGGCAAGGATCTTCTGCGCTGCGGGGGTCGGGGACACCACCACTTGACGCTTGTCCGCATCGCCCCGAACGCGGGTGACCAAGCCGCGTTTCTGGAGGCGAACGACGATGCCCGTAACGGTAGCTTGGCTCAGATGAACGGCTCGGGCCACCTCCCCCACCGGACGCCCCTTGCCGTCGTCCAAGGCCCTTAATACTGTTAGCTGAGGCCCTGTAAGCCCATAATTGCCAATAAGATCACGAGAGTGGAGGTCAATGGCCCGGATGATTCGGCGAAGGGCCATCAGTACTTGGTCCGTGATGCCGCTGGGCCTGCCTGTCTGACCGTCACCTTTCAGGTCCATGGGAAGACCATTATATAGTGCTCAAACTATTTTGCAAGTGCTAACCGCGGACTCGTTGGGGGCGCCTTCAGATGATATGGGTAACACATTTATAGGACAGGCTTTACGCCTACCTTCATAGCAAGTGACAACCAAAAGCTTAATTTGTGTCCTTACTAATTCTGCGCCAACAGGGAGCCGGGCAGGTCACTCGAAAACCGTCGGAAGTGGGCTGCCGAGGCCGGAGAATTCTGTCGCGCCGAAGCGACTAAGTGGAACACCACTGCCAGACTAGGCCCCCCGGCTGGGCAGCCTACAGGGGCTCGCCGACAGGACCACGGTTAGCACGCGGGTAGCTAGTTGTCTGGTGGGAACCACGCCGGTCCCGGGCGGCGCCCATGTCTGACTCCACCTATTCGACGTAGCCGAGGTCGCGGAGCCGTTCTTCGACCTGAGCTTCCCCCTCGCCGAGACCGGAATCGGAGCTACCCTCGTCGTTGTTGGCAGGCTTCTCGGGGGGCCAGAAGGTCACTAACAACACCACGGCAGTGACCAGCGCCCAGATGGCGGGCACCAGGAACAGTCCGCCGTAGTCGATCGCCCCGGTTGTAGAGTCCTTGTAGACATCGCCCAGGTAGCCCCACAGCAGGCTGGACAGGAACGGCCCCAGGCCGAGGATCACCAGATTGACCAGCATCTGCGCACTGGCCCGGACGTCCTTCGGTGAGAACTCCTCGGCGAAGACGTACACGACGGCCAGGAAGAACGTATACGCTGCGCCGTGAACGACGTTGCTGGCAATGACGAGCCACGCCATGTTCGGATTACCCGCGCTGTACGAGTAGATGGCGAAGCGGACGACGTGTGCCAGGACGCCGAGCGACAGCATCTTTCGCCAGCCCAGTCGGCTCAGGAACCATCCCATCGCGGCCATCGTGAAGATCTCGGCGACCTGGGCGATGCTCATCGCCGGCATGATCCACTCGTCGCGAACCTCCAGCGTAGCCAGGAACGCGCTGGTCCAGACGAAGTAACACTGGTGCACCCCCGCATCACTCAGGGTCAGAATGAACAGGACCAAGAAGGCCGGAATCTTCAGCAGGGACAGCGCCTTAAACGGGGCAAAGGCCTGGGCCGCGTCCTTCTTCGGCGGCGTATGCGGCAGCGTCAGCGAGAAGAAGGCGAGGAACAGCGAGGCCCCGCCGGCAAGATAGAACATGGCCCTCAGACCCATCTTCAGAGCATCGCCCTCCACGCCCCGGAGAACGAAGAACATGGGCCAGCTCGCTGCGATCCAGCCAATCGTTCCCCAAACGCGGATGCCGCCGAAATCGCGCTTGGCGTCAGGCATGTGGGCGAAACTCACCGAGTTGGCCAGCGATAGCGTCGGAATGTAGAAGATGGCGTAGAACAGCATCATCACGAAGAACGGAAGGAACGTCTCCTGCCGGGAGACGGCGAACATGAGGATCCCGCCGATGAGGTGACTGACGAACATGAACCGTTCGGATGAGAACCACCGATCGGCTATCTGCGCGCTGGCGAACATGGCCGTGACTGATGCAATGGCCATCGTCGCAAACACCCAGCCGAGCTGAGCTCCGGAGAAGCCGAGAAAGTCGGTCAAGTAGCGGCCGAGCAGTGGCAGCCAGGCTCCCCAAATCACGTAGGTGCAGAACATCATTACGCTAAGACGAATTCGCAACCCCAGGCTCATCGTTCGCCTCCCATGTTGTAGCGCGTGGAAGAGGGCGTATTGTAAATGAGCGCGAAGGGAACGCAACCGACTGTAGCCCGCGTGGAGTAACCTGTCCCTTCAACATGACATGGCTGGTCTTGCACAAGTTCGCATCTATCTGGTTGGACAGCGAGAGCGGCAATGTCTCTGACGTTGTATCCGGTTCCCGCAGGTTCAAGTAACGCGATCGAACCAATCAGTCTTGGGGGGATGAGAAGGGCGACCCGAAGCCATGAGGCAGAATCGTCACGGTGAGCTACTATAGACCAAGGCCGACCATGGCGCATGGCAATCGGAACCGCAACCTATGTAGGCCGGCCCCGTCCGGGGCCAAACGTAGGCCGAACACGGACAGCGGGTGCTGGCGCCCCCAGTACGCGGGGTGGTGTCTCTTGTCAAAGGCATGCACTATCGGAAGGGGCCGCGGTTTGATTGGTCGGGTAGCAATCGATTCAGTACGGCGCTTAGTCGCTCCTAACACCTGGAATTAGAAAGTCTTAACCTCGATTTCAGCTTCACCTTAGGCCGATCGTGCATGATTGAAGTAGGAGCTGCGTGGGACCGGTACGACTTGGCGGTCTTGGTCCTGGCGGCGGTGTTGAGGCCAAGTGGGCAAAGGCCCTGTTTCCCAGCCTGGGTGATAAGCTGTTGGGTCACCGTTTCCTCCGCGCCCGCGAACGCACAAAGGAATCCGATGCAGACCACCGAGAAGACGTTGGGAGTGCAGGCCAAGCGGCGTGGCCGATCCCGGGGCCAGGGCGCCAGGAGATCCCCAGTGAATCGACGCCAAGAGACCGACCCGCATGCCACACGGGCACGCACTCGTCGGCGCAAAAAGGGAGGACTGCTTCGAGAAATCGTGCGCAAGATGGCGGTGCACTTGCGAGAGGGTGACGCCACGGCCGCCGCGCGGCTCTTCACGGAAGCGCATCAACATGAGGCTTTTCAGGACCATCCTGATGTCTTGCGATGGCTGATCCGGAAACTGGGCAAGGATCAGGCCGGCAAGCTCGTCGACGGGCTTTCACACTTGCCGTGCTACAACTGTTCGAAGGGCTATGTCTCCTGTGAAGACTGCGACGGTGAAGGGCACCTCGACTACGAGAAGACCTGCGAGAGGTGCATGGGGCTTGGCGTGGTGCCCTGTGATTTCTGCGCGGGGTCCGGGTTGATGGGCATCGAAGGCCTTCCCCTCGGTCTCCAATCGATTGTGGCAATAGAACGGCTGAGGCGATCCCTCAAGCGAGTCAAGAAGCACGTGGAATGCCCGTTGCCGCAGGCTGAGCAAGACGATGCCGGGCGAGGCGCAGAAGAATGTGCGAAGCTGCTGTTGGCCCTGGAACGACGGATCCGCGTCCTGGAGAACATGCTGGCGCTCGCCGGGCCGTTGGCGCGGTCGGGTCGAAAGGTTCGCAAGACGCTCGACGAGCCGATCTCCTCCTGCGGCAAGACGGCTGTGGCCGCCGAGACGCGGATTCGCGAGTGCCTCCAACAGCTCACGGCTGCTGCCATTCACGACGCGCAACGGGCCGCGGAGGGCACGCCGGCTCGCCAGCTTGCCGAGAGCAAGGTGACGCTCTATCAGAAACTCCTTGCGTCGGAGGGCCTTGCAGGGACTGGTTTTGACCGTGCCCCACTGGCAGCAACGGTGAAGAGAGCGACGCGGGAAGCCTTCCCTCGAAGGAGGCAACGTAAGCAGAGAAACGCTTAAGATCCTCTGCTCGATCCGAGTGTAGCAACTGCGTCTATAGGTGTGGGAGCGCGAGGATAGGCCCCGAAGTTCACCACGGGAGTGACGCTATGAAGCCTTTTGCGCTGGCGGATCTGAAGGTTCTTGCCGCCTGTGATAGTTATCCCACTGTCTCGGTATACACGCCGCTGCACCGTAGCGGGCCGGACAACGCCCAGGACTCCATCCGGCTGAAGAACTTGCTGCGACAAGCGCATGAGCAGCTTATGTCACTGGGGATTCGCGAGGTAGAGATTGATGGATTGCTGAAGCCCCTCTGGGAACTCCAAGTGAATCAGCGATTCTGGGCCGATCATTCTGCGGATGGCTTGGCGCTTTTCGCCGCCCCCGACCTACGTTCCCATTATCGACTTCCTCGCGCCTTCAAAGACCTGGTGATCGTGGCCAACGGTTGTCATGTCAAGCCGCTCGTTCCCCTTCTTCTGGACGACGGCCAGTTCTTCTTGCTGACGATCAGTAAGCATGCGGTACGGTTGTACCGTGGCACGCGAATGGGCATGACACCGGTCGAGTTGCCAGACACGATGCCGTGGAGCATGGAGGAGGCCTTGGCTGGCGTTGAGGTCGAGCAGTCACTGCAACACCATTCCGTCAACACAGGCGGGAGGTACGGTGTGTCAGGGATGGTGCACGGCCAAGGCCGCCCAAAGGACATCGAGAAGAAATCGCTTGAGAGGTACTTTCGGCGAGTTGCCCGTGTCCTAGAGGATTCATTCGAGGGCGAACTGACACCGCTCGTTCTTGGGGCGGTGGACTACTACCATCCGATCTTCCGGGCAATCTACAAGTCCTCCGGTCTTCTGCAGGACGGGGTTGTCGGGAGCCCCGATGCGATGAGCGAACAAGAACTACTCGAACGCGCCTGGCCGATCGCCAGAGCCCACTTGCGACAGCGATTGCGCCAAGCGGCGGAGCGATACAGCGCCCTGGCGGGCACCGAGCGAACGTCAAGCGATCCACGCACCGTCCTCGAGGCCGCACACGAGGGCCGTGTGGATACTGTCTGGGCAGCTGAGGAGAGCCACATGTGGGGCACCTACGATCCGGTCGATCAGCAGTTCGCACCTCAGACAGAACGACAACCGGGCGATGTCGATCTGGCCAACCTGGCCGTAACGCAAACGCTTCGCCATGGAGGAAACGCCCACGTAGTTCCTCGGCAGCAGCTTCCCGGCGACGCGGATGGGGGCCTGGTGGCAGCCGTCTTTCGGTGGTGATGGACCTTTGGGTATGGGCCCCTGGACGCAGAGCGGACCGACGTATCCGGTCCCGATTTCCGAGCGCCTCAGGCCGCACGCTTATGCGAGGTAGGACGGAACGTGACCGTCGACCAAGCAGCGAACAAAGAGGTCGGGATGAGAGGGGCAGCGCGTGTCGCGCTCTTGGCGCTACTCTTGGTCCTATTGCTCAGCAGCTGCTAGCGTCAGCAGCTTGAGGCGAGGTCTCCGCATGCTGTCCCTCTCACACGGGTACCTCCCTGCCTCTGCGATCCCTGGGCGCCGTATCTGCATGTCGTCTGCGCATTAGGACTTTCTAACCTAGATTTCAGACGTGGCTTAGGCGGCGCGTCCATAATTGTCTCAGAGAGCGCATTCTAGCGGCGCTCAGGAGCCAAGCATGTTTCGAAACAAGGCATCAGTCTATGCAGTGTTGGCGGTGGTGGAGGTCGCTAAGAGACGCAAAGCCGGAGCGACCGCTGGCATCCAGGCCGGCGAGATCGCTGAGACGTACGGCCTGCCGACCGCATACGCCGCCAAGGTGATGAGCCAGCTGGCCCGGTCACGGATCCTTCGATCCGACCGTGGACCGCGCGGTGGTTTTCAGCTGGCTCGTGATGCGGACGAAGTCAACTTCCTCCAGGTGATAGAGGCAGTCCACGGTGTCATCGATGGCCGGCAAGACGCCGAGCAGGCTGGGGCTCCCGCAGAGATCCAAGCAGGCCTGGCAGACATCTTCGGCTCGGCCACAGATGGGGTGCGAGAGGTCCTCGGCGGCATGACCATCGACCGCTTCGTCGACAAGTACTGCAAGTCCGTCTCGGAAGTGGCCTGAATCATTGGACGTTCGAAAGGCCGATCTGTGTATGAGCTTCGGCGAGTACCGAGGCCCCGCTACGACGCGTTAACGGTGAAGGAGTGAAGCGATGCTACGGAGCGCCACTTCTGTTCTAGGGTATCACATCGACGCGACCGATGGGGTAGCCGGCAAGGCATACGACTTCTACTTCGACGACGCAGACTGGCTCATTCGCTACCTCGTGGCTAGCGCCGGGACGTGGTCCTCTCGCCGGCGGGTTCTTATCCCACCTGCGTCCCTTGGCCAGCCAGATTGGCAGAAGCGCTCCTTCCCCGTGAAGTTGTCCAAGGAGCAGGTTGTCAACAGCCCCGAGGCCACTGCAGCAAAGCCCGGATGCCAGCGCTATCAGGCGGCCTCTGAAGGCGATTTCGGCTGGCCTACATACTGGCAAGATGCTACGGGTTCCTTCGCGCCGGTAGCGGCAGCCGTGCAGCAGGTCCAGACGGTTACAGAGGAATCGCCCGATCACCCGGGGGCGCCAGCCAAGCCGGTAGCCGATCCGCACTTGCGAAGCCTGAGGACGGTGTGCGGGTTCCACATCTGCGCCACAGACGGCGAGATCGGGCACGTCGAAGATCTGATTGTTGACGACGAGAACTGGGCGGTTCATCACGTCGTGCTTGATACGCGGAATTGGCTGCCAGGCAGCAAGGTGCTGGTTGAACCTGCAACGTTCGATCGAATTCGCGGGGATGAGGCCAGGGCCTACGTGGCCCTGGACCGAGCGGCAGTCAGGAGGTCCCCTACCTACGACCCATCGATACCGATCAACCGTGATCAAGAAGGCAGATGCTGCGACTACCACGGCCGGCCTGAATGGGTGTGACGAGTGCTTGAGAATCAACGCGGCCCATTACGGTCGCGATGTATGACAAGAACGCAGTGGGAGGCCCTTTCATGCTAACGGTGACCAAAGCCGCTCGCGAACAGTTGACAGGAATACTGAGCACGGTCGATGCACCAGAGAACAGCGCGGTACGTCTCGTGCTGTCAAGCAAGGGCTTCAAGCTTGAGGTGGGCCGCGTCGAGCAAGACGATGAGACCTTCTCCCACGATGGGAACGTCGTACTGGTGCTCGACAAAGAGGTCTCGCAGATGCTCTCGGACAAGAAGCTTGCCGTCCAGGGCACTCAGGAGCGGAAGCGACTGACGCTGGTGTAGTGGCGCAGGAAGGGCGAGAACCTGGCGCTTCAGACCGGTGCCCGACAGGGCGGCGTGCTGGGTGTGAAGGTTGCGGTATGTCCGTCTCATTGGAGGAATGCCCATGCTCACTGTGACTGATGCCGCTGGTGAGCACCTGGCTCGAATGCTCACCGTCGCCTCGGAGGGCACTGCAATACGGCTCGTCGCCTCGGGGGAGGATCTGAAAGTGCAGTTGGACAGCGCCAAGCCTGGCGACGCGACGTTCGACCACAAAGGCGCGAGGGTGCTGGTGCTCGACGAGCAAGCCGCGGGATTGCTGGCGGGCAAGACGCTCGATGTGACGGAGACCAACGAAGGGCCTCGCCTGGCGCTTGTCTAGAGGCGCAGTGAGGCAGGGTTCATCCGTCCGGTTCCGTCCACGGTTCACAGAGAAGGAGAGCTGTGTGTTTCAGGTATCCGATGCTGCTGCCGCGCAGATAGCAGAGGTTCTGTTGAATTCCGAGGCGCCAGACGATGTCGTGATACGCCTTGGCTGGGTGGGTGAAGGTGTGACAATCTGTCTGGATGAAGCTCGTCCGGATGATGAGATGTTCGCCCACGAAGGCAGGACCGTCTTGGTGGTTGACCGACAGGTTTCTGAATCCCTTTCGGACAAGAAACTGGACATTGAGCACAGCGGAGACGGGGCACAGCTCACGCTGGTGTGAACCAGCGCAGGAACTCGTTTGCTGAAGACCCACGATGAGCGACGGAATCGCGGGAGCGGAAGCAGGCTGGCTGGCAAAGGAGAACCCATGTTTACCGTAACGGAACCTGCGCTAGCGAACATAGGACGGGTTCTTTCGGAGAAGAACGCGCCAGACAATGCAGCCGTTCGGCTGAAGCAGGAATCTGACGGTGTGAGGATCCGCTTGGACAGCCCTAAGTCCGGCGACACCACCTTTAATCATGGGGGCAAGACTGTCCTCGTGCTGGATGAAAAGGTGTCCAAGTCCCTGGCGGATCGGAAGCTGGATGTCTTAGACAACGGCACCGGCCCCCGGCTGACGCTCGTGTAGATCCGAAGGGAATCGATGCGTTGTGAAGTTCGGTGACAGTCAGTAGGACTGCCGGTGTGTCACCTAGAGAGTCACGATGCTAGCGGTGACCGAAGCTGCTCGGAAGCAGATAGCCGAAGTCCTAAGCAAGGCTCACGCGGCCGATGGCCTTGCGGTGCGTGTCATCTTCACGGGAAAGGGCTTCACCCTTGGACTGGAGGCACCCCGTCCCGAGGATGAGATCTTCAAGCATGAGGGAAGAACCGTCCTCGTCGTAAGCAAACGGGTCTTGCAGGCCCTGGGGGACAAGACGATTGACGTCTCGAACACCGAGGACGGCCCGGAATTGAGCCTGGGATAGACGATGATGGAATCGATGAAACCGATTCGGCCCCGACAATCAGGCAAGCCGCCAATTTCGGTAGGCCGAGAGCCCATTACCCGGAGGAATGCTAATGCTTACCGTGACCGAAGCCGCTGGCAATAAACTGGCCTCGCTGCTCGCCAATGCGCAGGCACCGAAGGATGTCGCCGTCCGCGCCGTGGCCGAGAAGGACAGCATCACATTGCGCTTGGACAAGGCCCAATCGGGTGACGAGACGTTCGAGCATGAGGGCAAGACCGTCCTCGTGGCCGATGAGGAAGCTTCAAAGCAGCTCACCGGTAAGACATTCGACGTGGTGACTACAGCTAGCGGCAGCGAACTAACGCTTCGCTAGGTGACGAGCTGCTCCCTAGGAGAAAGGCAACTGCCACCGAAGGGAGGGATGCTGTTGCTAACGATTACCGAGGCGGCGGGTGAGTACATCGCAGAGATGCTTGCCCACTCCCCTGAAGATCTCGCAGTACGGCTTGTGGTACCGGGTGCTCGCGAGCGCGAAGAAGACGAGGGCCTCGACGATGAGCCCATCGCGCAGCTCGTAGTCGACAAGGTGTTTCTGGGCTTGTTGACCGATCGGACGCTCGATGTCGAGGACGCTGGTGAAGGGCCGCGCCTCACGCTGCACTAGGTCAAAGAGGATTTTCGCCGAGCACGGAAGCACGGTCACCGATACCATGCGGCCTAAGAGAATGAAGCGTAGCAGGAAGGCCATCCTCCTCCGAATCTCACCTGACTTGTGGGAGAGCCTGCGATGCTGGGCGAAGGAGGAATGCCGCAGCCTGAACGCCCAGATGGAGTACCTTCTTCGTGATGCAGTCAGAGACCGGGTGGAACACGAACAGCGGGGAGCGCCTGCGGGTTCGGCACACGTCCGCGATGATGGCGAAGTGGGCCGTGAGCTCCCAGGTCCTCCAGAGCGAGTTGATATCTTCGACCTCGGCCATTCGGGCCGACTCGATTGAGTTCGGCTGCTTCATGCGGGTCCTCCAACATTCGCGGTCCGTCCAGCAGCGTCTCGGCTAGAGCGATCTCGTGCCAGGATTCCTCAGTGACATCAACTTGGATGCGGTGCCGACGGCGTCTTCCGAACAGACACGTGTGCCGTCTAAACATTGTCGGACACCTGCGGGCGTGAGCCGCCCACGCCTCAACAAGCGTAGGCCTCTGTAGTTGCGGGGAGAACAAGAGCAAAATGGCCAATTCGATCCGGGTGATGGTTCTTCGGGCCGCCGGCACCAACTGCGATGAGGAAACCGCCTTCGTCTGGTCGTTGGTCGGGGCACAAGCCGACCGCGTCCACATCAATCGGGTGATGGCCCAGCCGTCCATGCTCCACGAGTACCAGGTGCTGACCGTCCCCGGCGGTTTCAGCTACGGCGACGACGTGTCCGCGGGGAGGATCTTCGCCAATCAGATCGCCCATCACCTCGCCAACGAGTTGCGTGGCTTCGTCGAGGCGGGCAAGCTCGTGTTGGGCATCTGCAACGGGTTTCAGGTCCTGGTCAAGGCGGGCTTGTTGCCCGGGCCGATGAGCGAATCACACGCTGTCCCGGCGACCGGTACGCAGCCGGTGACGGTCACGTACAACGACTCGGCCAAGTTCGAGAGCCGCTGGGTGCACTTGCGTGTTGGGACGGACCGGTGTGTGTTCCTCGAACCCGGCTCGACGTTGGCGCTCCCGATCGCGCATGGGGAGGGCAAGGTGGTTGCCGTCGACCAGGCTACCCTAGGAGCGCTGTCCAGCGGAGGTTACGCGGCAGTTCGGTACGTCGACGAACATGGCCAGCCCGGCCCGTATCCGATTAATCCCAACGGCAGCGAGGATGACATTGCGGGTTTGACGGACCGGACTGGCCGCGTCCTTGGCCTGATGCCGCATCCCGAACGTCACGTCCACCGGACGCACCATCCTCAATGGACTCGCCGCCCCGCCGACGCTGTCCCCGACGGGCTGATGATTTTCCGCCGCGCCGTGGCATACTTGCAGGCGTGACTAGCGTGCTTGTCCCTATCGCGACTTGTGCGCGGGGGAGGTCGTTCCTTGCCCTCCGTATGGGTTGGCTTATAGATTAGACGTAGGCCAAGTGCGGACTCACCGCTCAGTGTAGGGTCAGAACCTGCGGCGTGTGACCGGTGTGGGGGGTGTGATCGTTGGTTTGTGGGAACCGCCATGCGACTCTTGGTCATAGAAGACAACCCGAAGGTGGCCGGCATGATCGAGCAGGGGCTGACCGAGCAAGGCTACCAGGTCGACGTTGTCCACAAGGGCTTCGAAGGAGAAGCCAAGGCCGCACGTGGGGGCTATGAGGCCGTCGTGCTTGACCTGATGCTCCCTGACCGCGATGGCGTTGATGTGTGCAGGAACCTGCGTCGGCGAGGCACGAAGACGCCGATTCTGATGCTCACGGCTCTCTCGGAGACCGCAGACAAAGTAGCCGGCCTTGACGCAGGTGCCGACGACTATCTGACCAAGCCGTTTGAGTTCGACGAGTTCCTCGCTAGGGTTCGAGCGCTGCTGCGACGCGGCGAAGCCACGGAGGGCACGGTCCTGAAATACGAAGATATCCAGATGGATCTGGCCAAGCGCATCGTAACGCGCGCAGGGGAAACGGTCTCCCTTACTCCCAAGGAGTTCTCGCTCCTGGAGTACCTGATGCGGAATCCGAATCGTGTGTTAGGCCGGACCGCGATCGCCGAGCAGGTGTGGGATGTAGACATCGGCAGCGATAGCAACGTAATCGACGTGTACATCTCGACGCTCCGGCGAAAAATCGACAAGCCCTTCAACAAGAAGCTGATTCACACGGTTGTCGGCACCGGGTACGTTCTTGGTGCAGAGGGTGCGCCTGCTTGAGAGGACCTTTGGAAGACGGGCAATGCTGCGGCTCTTCCATTCACTTCGATTCAAGCTCACCGTGCTGTACGTGATTGTCTTCGGGATCATTCAGGTCCTCCTGTACGTTGTGGTGGTCTTCGTTTACGAGAGCCGCCAATGGAGCCGCCTGGATGAACGACTCAGGCAACGCGCCCAGAGCATGATCGAAGTCATCGACGTTGCCGCGGACGGGGTCCTGGAACGCCCGTCGGCCGTTGGTGTCCGCCCGTACTTGGACGCGTTCCAGTTCCCGGACTTCTACTACCAGATCCGCCTGGAGAACGGAAAGGTCGTCGATCGGTCGGACAACATGCGGCGGCTTGAGTTCCCCGCCGGCACGGTTCGTTTCGACAAGAAAGGCCCGGAGCGGAAGTTCGAGACGATGGGGGGCGGTTTCGCTCGATCGTTGCTCGGCGTTGATGGCGAACTGCGAGTGCTGACGTGGTACCACCGGCAGCCAGACGGCACACTGTATTGCCTTCAGGCGGCGATGGATCGTCGACCGTTCGTGGAGGCGGTGGTCGACTCGCGACAACTGCTAGCCACCACATGCCTCGTCTCGCTGCTTGCCGTAGGCGTGACGGCCTGGATCTTGGCGAAGCGATCGCTAGCTCCCATCGAGGATGTTGGGAAACAAGCAGAGGACGTCAGCCCCAAGAAGCTCGACCTTCGGATTGAGATCCCTAATAGGCAGGACGAAGTGGCGGAGATGGTCACGACGGTGAATCAGATGCTCGACCGGCTTGAACAAGCCTTCTCCGAGCAGGGGCGGTTCATCGCCAACATCTCTCACGAGCTGAAGACACCGTTGACATACTTGCTTGGGCAGGCGCAAGTGCTGCATCGGCAAGCTCGCACACCTGAGGAATACGACCAATTCGTCGCGAATGTGGAAGACGAGATGCGTCGCTTGAAACAAACCGTAGACAGCTTCCTTATGCTCGCGCGGTCGAATGCGGGCCTACGTGAGCTTGGTGTCACGGACATCTCAGCGAATGACTTCGTCATGGAAGCGCTGGAGCGCTGCCAGCCGCTGGCATCTCATCAGGAAGTTCAGATCTCTCCGAACCTGGCGCCTGCCGACAGAGACGATGCCGATCCAAACGTAAGGGGGGATCCAGAGCTGCTGTGCACAATGGTCGAGAATCTCGTGCGCAATGCGATTCGGCACTCCCCGCCCACGGCTACCGTGGAAGTCGAGGTCGGTTGGTGCGATCCGGACGTGGCTATCGTCGTTCGCGACCAGGGGCCCGGTATTCCGGAAGGCCAGCTCGAACGCATCTTCGATGAGTTCTATCACGCATCCGGAGACACGTCAGACGCGGACGGCGTTGGGTTGGGCCTGTCCATCGCTCGGGCCGTGGCCCGGCTGCACGAAGGATCGCTCAAGGTCGAGAACCGCCAGGGCGGCGGGGCCGAATTCACCATCCGGCTGCCGCTTGCACGCGGCGCCCAGCCGCAGCGTCCTGCCAGCATTAGCAAGTCTTAACCCCGATTTTAGCCCCCCTTCAGGCATATCGCGCATAATTTCGGTGAACCCAGCATGGAATGGGAGGGGCGAAATGGCGGCTATTCCGATGGTGTTCAAAGGAATCAGTGAAGTAAGCCTCCGCGTCCGGGACTTGCAGGAGAGTTCGGCTTTCTATCGAGAGCTTTTCGGCCTGGAACCCGTTGACACGGAACCGCCAACGGCCAAGAGCCGGAAGTGCCGTGCTGGCCATCCCTTGAACCAGGATGGCTTCAGCGTCGTCCTGACCGAGGGGCTCCCCCCAGGCGCCGCGCCCAACGTCGATCATTTCAGCCTGGAGGTGCCAACGCTGAGAGACTTGATGTCTGTCTACAGCGCGGCGACGGAAAGAGGCGTTCAGGCAACAGAACCCCGCATGTACGCAGGTCGGTGGCAGACGTTTCTGTTCGACCCAGACGGCTATAAGGTCGAGGTCATGACGAGAGATTCCGGTACGGCGGAAGCGGGGTCCTACGGCGAGTAGGGCTTCCCATAGAACGAGGTCTGGAAAGCACGGTGAATGCGATCAGTTCCGCCGCCAAACCCGAGGGGGCAGATTGCGATGTCCAAGAAGCCGTGCGAATCGTCTTCGGCCGAGTGCTTTCCTGTTTCAGCGAAGAGGACTCGCTTGTCGCGGAGCGACAACAGCACGGGATCCGAGTAGCTTACACGCCCGGTTCAGCCTCGCCCGACCCTCGCGATCCCACGGTCCTACGGTTCAGCTTCTGTTGCGAGACGAACGAGATGTGGATCGGCAGCTTGAGTGTTGCGGCTCCCTTCCGATCGAGCGGCCTCGGATGCGAACTGGTCCAGGTTGCCGAAGAGACCGCCCGCAGGATGGGGATTCGGACCGTCAACGTGTTCCCCTACGTCTCGGTAGCATCTTTCTGGGAGAAGATGGGTTACCAACCACATCCCTGTACGGCTCGCGTCTTGACGAAGCACTTGAGCAAATGAGCGATTTCCGCCAACGATCTCGTGTGCGTTCATCCTCATCGCTCTGGCGGATACACGGATCAAGCGAGAAAGCGTCGAGCGACACTTTGGCGAGTGCTCTGGCCTCCGAGGCTATGTGTGAGGTCTGCTGCCCGCAGGTGCATCGGTCGGCCGACCGTACGTAGCATTACCGAAGCGCATTAGAATACCGTGAGATCAGTCACCTTCGTATAGCCCTGTTAGAAAGGAGGCCACCGATGAACGCTGCGAAGAACCTGACGTATCTGACGCTGTCGGCTGCGGTGCTGATGGTCGGCGGCTGCACCCGCGAAGACCCCAGGACCAAGCAGCTGGAGCAAGAGAACGCCTCGATCAAGAAAGAGAAGAATCGGCTGTCCACCGAGCTGGACTCAGCCAAGACATCGTTGAAACAAGCAGAGAAGAAGGTCGCCGATTCTGAGACCGCGATGAAGGAGCTAAAGGCCTCTCACGAGAAGGCGCTGGCTGAGGCGAAGGCATCCGCGAAGACGTCGCTCGACGCAGCCACTAAGAAAGCTCAGGAGGCTGAGAAGACGCTCGCCGATGCCCAAGCTGCGGCCAAGAAGGAAGCCGATGGGCTGAAGAAGCAGCTGGCCGAGGCAACCAAGAAGCTCGGTGACATGGAGAAGAAGCTGGACGCAGCGAAGAAAGAAGCACAGGGTCTCAAGAAACAGGTGACCGACCTGACCAAGAAGCTCGGTGAGGCCCAGAAGGCACTAGAGGCGGCACAGAAGGCCAAGAAGGCCGTCGGCCCGGAGCCGCCTAAGCCGAAGTGAGGGACTACGGCCTGAAGGCCGTGGCTTCAGGAAGGATGAGAGCTTTCCGCTGGATTCCGGCCGGTTCGGCCACGAGAATCTGGCCGGGAGGATCTCATGAAGAGGAAACGGTTCCCGGAAGAACAGATCGCCTTTGCCTTGCGGCAAGCAGAGGCGGGATCAGCGGTGCGGCTGGGCGGAGGAGGTCCCCGACCAGGGACACATTCAGGTGTTTCAGCTTGGAATGAGGAGAGAGCCGCATGCCACAAGAGATGAATCCACATGATCACGCGCTTGAGCAGCTTGACAAGGCCGCGCAGCTGATGAACCTCGATCCGACCCTTCACAAGATCTTCTCGAAGCCCAAGCGAGTTCTAGAAGTGTCCATCCCCGTCGAGATGGACAGCGGCGAGTACGAGGTCTTCACCGGATACCGCGTCCAGCACAATTTCAACCGCGGTCCGACCAAAGGCGGGATCAGATACCATCCGGCAGTTACGCTGGACGAGATCAAGGCCCTGGCGATGTGGATGACGTGGAAGTGCGCCGTGGTCAACATACCTTACGGCGGCGCCAAGGGCGGCGTCGTCTGCAACCCGAAGCAAATGGGCACGAAGGAACTGGAACACCTGACCAGGCGCTTCACGGTGGAGATCATCGGGATGATCGGGCCTGACAGCGATATTCCCGCCCCGGACGTCTATACGAATCCGCAGGTGATGGCATGGATGATGGACACGTACAGCATTGTCAAAGGATCCCGTGTCTTGGGCGTGGTCACCGGGAAGCCACTGAGTGCGGGCGGCTCGCATGGTCGAAGGGAAGCCACCGGTCGGGGAACGGCGATAACAACACTGAATGCCTGCAGGCATCTCAAGATGAACCCTGAGGAGTTGCGGCTGGTGGTACAGGGGTTTGGAAACGTCGGTTCGGTCAGCGCGAAGATTCTAGACGAGGCGGGCCTGCGCCTTATCGCCGCAAGCGATTCCCAAGGTGGCGTGTACAACCCCAGGGGATTGGAAGTCGCCAAACTGGTCGAAGTCAAAGCGCAAGGCGGCTCCGTCATCCACTACGGTGACGCCGATAGGGTCAGCAACGAAGAACTGCTCGAGCTGGAGACGGACATACTGATCCCCGCAGCCCTAGAGCATGTGATCACCGAGGAGAACGCCCCGAGGATCAAAGCCAGGATCGTTGCCGAGGCCGCCAACGGGCCGACCACCGTGGGAGCAGACGCCATCCTCGAAGACAGGGGCGTGTTCGTCGCTCCCGACATCTTGACGAATGCCGGCGGCGTCGTGGTGTCCTACTTTGAGTGGATCCAGGGAACTCAGAGCTTCTTCTGGGATGAAGCCACTGTGAACGAACAGCTGGAACGCATCATGCACAAGGCCTTCGCGGATGTGCTGGCGCTTCACGAAGAACGGACAGTGGGAATGCGGATGGCCGCGCTCATTCTGGCGATCTCACGGGTTGCGGAGGCCACGATGGTCAGAGGCATCTACCCCTAGGTGGTGCCACTCTGAAGAGCATTCCCAGCTGGAAGACACGAGAGCGCAACACTGTGGCGTGATTGTGGCGTGTCGCACGGGATCGGTAGGCCCAGCGCAGACCATGCCTGGTTCGCGTGCGGGGAGGCCAACGGTGGTCACGCCGCAGCCCAGGCTACTGTTCCTGTCCGGGTCTGCCATGACGTTTCCTCGGCCTGCGGCGACGTCGTCGGCTCGTTGAGTTGTGCAAGAGTTGTGCACGAACCAGTCAGAAAACAGTCGTGACAGCAGTCTCAGGACAGTTCGAAAACAGTCCATAAGTGCTGCAGCGATATGCCATTAGCCCTTCTTGCGCTTGCCCTTGCGTTTGGCCTTTCTCCGCTTCCCAAGCTGGGATTCATTGGGGCAGCTGGACTATCACGAGACCCCGCCACACCCACTGTCATGGCGGAGTCTCCAGAATCTCACCTGCCGTCGGTTGTCAGCCCCTCTCAACGCACTCATGTGCAGCATACCGCCGCCAGAAAGCTTGACGCCTAAGACCATGAGGACAGGATTTCCTGCAATCTCTTCCTGTGTTCGGACACGTGACGCTTGATGGCCGGCGTACGTAGCAAAGCCTCAGCGGTGCCGAGCACGCAGGCTTTGTACTTCCACATGATCCATATGAGCTCGGCCGTGTAATCGGGACTCAGTTTGAGGAGGGATCTCCGCACATCTGAGATCTCGTCCTTGTCCACCGGTAGCCATCTCGCGCCGTGTTTGACGAGCAGATGAATAGCCTTCATTCCGTCACGAGATCGCTCCGTATCAATGTTCTTTCGGTCGCGCTCCAACCCCCACGGATCGATTCGAAAACTCCAGCTCATGCCGTTCAGGCACCCTTGAATGGCTGAACAGCCGCCGTTGTCCTGGTCATTTGGATCGAGTCCGTTCTCAAGAAGCTGCTTCATCATCTCGACTCCCCGTCCGCTGCACATGTAGCGAAGGGTTCGACACAGGTACGGATGGGTTGGATTTGCCCGAATCTGCTTCGTCTCGAAGATCTCGAAGTGGTCGTACAGGGCTGCGTATTCGAGTGCGGATAGTCCCTCGTCTTCGTCATCCGGCTCTTCATCGCACGCATCCGAGCCTGGCTTGTACGGATCAGCACCCAACCATAGCATCAGGGAAATCCACTTCTGGTTCCCTTCCTTACAGTGATGACGGAGGGCGATGTTGGCTTGCTCCTGCAGCGATGGGAACTGCTTCACGTACTGCTTGTAGATCCGGAGAGCGGTGCGGATGCGGTTGCTGAAGGCATACGCAAGAGGCCTGCCCGTCTCGATGTCGGCGCCGCGCTCGATGAAGAACGTCATTATCTCCGGGTCCCACGAGTCGAACACGCGATCCATGTCAACGGTCCTGGGATCATAGCCGTGCTCGACGAGCAACTGGACGACATCAAGACGTCGCATTTCCAACGCCTTGTTCATCGGAGAACCCCAACCTTCCGGCTCGATAGCAGCGCCAGCTTTGAGAAGCACCTGGACCAGGCTGTGGAACCCGCGTTCGATGGCGACATCCAGTGGGCTCTTGGGTCGCTGACCCTTGTCAGGGATTGGCGGCGGGTTCACCGGCTTCCCTGCTGAAATCCATTCCTGAATCTGAAACAGCTTGCCGGCTTTGCAGAGCTCGACCAGCGGCTTGATCGCCTCGTAGTCGCGAGCGCGCCTGATTTCTTCCGTTCCTGGATTCATGCCTGCTACCGTGGGTCCGAGAAGCGCCCGCCTTGTTCTTCTACTTCGCTCACATCTTCGTCGAGAATGGAGGGCGGGCTCTCTCGCAGGGGATCCAGCCTGTCAGCTTGCTGGATAGCCCAAGCGATCCACTGCTTGAATTCGCTGTCGTGTGCCATGCTCCCACACTCGGCTGCGTGTGCTTTCTTGGTCGCCTCGATGAAGGCGCGGAGCGTCTGGCTCGTCTGCCAGCTGCTTGCGGACTTGATGAGCTCTCCCACCCGAGCACGTTCTGCTTCGATGAGCGCGGCCTTCTCGGCCCGTATTCGAGCGACCTCCTGGCGCCGCTGCTCTTCTTCGCGCAGTTCCTGTGCCCGTCTCCTCTGCTCTTCATCGTGTTCTTTCAGGCGCCCCGCCAGTTTCACCAAGCCCCTGACGACGCTGCTAAGGCTATCCTCCAGCCTCTGCTTCTTCCCGTCGCGCCAAGTCCGACGACACCCAAGAGACCAATACGCCTGTCCATGGTCGATCTGCAGTTCCAAACGTCCAGAGGCAACCCTCTTCTGGTCGAAGCGGCTGTGGCCAAATCGATATGGTCCATCCAGATCATGGTGCTCGGGTTCTTCCTGCCGCGTCTCGAGAGACTCCGAGATACCGAACCGAAGATTCACGCCGAGGAGTACAACCCTTGGCCCTGCGTGCACGCCATGTCCTCGCTCTTCAAGGACCTTCAGAAGGGCATCCATCACAAGCAGGGCCCGCCGCAGCCTTCCCTTCGTTACCCGAATGTCCAAGGGGACTTTCGGTGGAGGGATGATCAGACCATGCTCATCCACCTTTGCCGACTGCAGCTCCCGATTGGCAAGGCTTACGAGCTTGTGCGCGCCCCGGAGCGTCTTCGCAACTTCGATCGGTATCTCCTTGGCCTCTTCCCTCGCAACCGCGTCGCGCACCGCCGGCGACGAACTCGTGGGTTCCATCGGAACGTGCACCTCGATCTGGTAGTCGTTGTCCGGGTCCGGCAGGGGGACCTTCGACGGCTCGTGGCCAGCCTGCTTTTTGGCCCAGTAGCCTCGTGGGGGGACCGGTATGTTGTGTTTCCTGCAGATCTTCGCCATCCCTACATCCGACAACCCATATCGCCCCGCCAACCTCATCATGGGTTCCTGCCAGACCTGACAGTGCAGCTGTTTCCGTGAGATGTTCATTTTCGCCCGTGTCCTTCTCGGCGGAGGGATGTGACTTGACTCTTTCTGAAAGCGACCGTCTTCTCACGCTCATGCAACCTAAGCGAAAGGAGACCAACCAGTACGCCAGGTCGAGTCAAGGACCGATCGGTTTCGATGGCCTTCGTTGAAGCATTCTAAGGCGAAATCGTCGACCTCTTGAGCCAATTTGGCTTTGATGAGCCGGATCGAAGAGGTGGTGAAGATGGTCGCTGAAGCGATGGAGGAAGGGCCCAAAACTCAACGACGCTCGAGAGGTGCCGTACGCGGGCATCACGTTGCCCATTGGACATCATGGGCACCAGCTGATCGTCGGCGGTTCGAATTGGCAACGTGACGGGCACACTCGCTCCGGGCTCGGAGCGAACCAATCGGCTTACTTCCCCACGTCTTTCGACTGTTCGCAATCTCTCAAGGAGGGCGGATGACTAAGCTATGCCTCTCTTCCACGCGTCTAGCGTTTCAGCAACCCGCCATAGGATTCGCCTACCGTTCTTGACCCAGCAGTTGGGGAGCCTACCGTCCCGACGGTACTGGGCGAGCGTACGTTTCGGGATGCTTAGTCGTTTTGCCATCGTGGCCTCGTCCGCGAGATCGTCTGTTCCCGGAAGTGGGCGCGAAACGTTCTGACTGGTTTGAGCCGCAATGCGCTCCCGCTCGAGTCGCTCAATTGCCTCCGTGAGGCGGCCCAGCGGTTCCAAGGCCTCGGTCAGTCTGTTGACTGCGTCGATGAGACGGCCAAGTTGATCTTCAGGAATCTTCGTCATCCGACCTTCTCGGCTCCAGGTTCGAGCAGGTGCCGGCAGCTTGCGGACGAGCAGCTTGCCATTGGGGGCCCGCTGTGGATCTGTGTCTTGTGAATGCGAATCCCTGAACCCATCCCTGGTGCGTGACGCCCCCGGGCGTTCCCAGAAGCCGCAGAATGTTGCCACCTCGCAGAAATGTTGCCACCTACCCCTCAGAATTGTTGCCAGGCGATCTTAACCAGTTGGGGGCAAGTGCGTTACAGAACGACGTAACAGCTTGGGAAGCTGGCATTCTACCACTGAATTACGCCCGCACCTTAACTATGAGCTATTATGGGGGGTTACGTGAACCTGTCAAGTCCCGTTGGGTGCAGGAAAATCGCTGTAAGTCCCGTTAGTTACAGTTGCGTACATGCGAACTGGCAGGAAACTGGCAGATTCTTTTCGGAGCGGAGTTGGGGTGTTGGTCGCTGCTGTTGGGTTGGTCAAGTCTCTTTCGGGACACTTGCCTGGCTCGCCGCCGCGACGAACCCGCCATCCGATGACGTCGCTCCCTAGCCTGGTAACCGTGACTTCGCTGGATGAGGTATTCCGTTGGAGCACGTCAGGAGCGATCCCGCTGTATCGCTCTGACAGCAACTCGAAGTCCTCGCCGTTCGCGTATCCTACGGTGGCTTCCCTGACCTTGGCCATCCTGCATCAAGTGATCCAACGTCACGGCTCAGCGGCGCGCCGTTGCGCGTCCGCTGCAGCCGATTGTTGGGCTTCCTCCTCGATCTTCTGTCTTGCCGCTTTAAGAACCACCAGGTCACCAGAATCGAAATAAGGAGAGCACCAGTATGGTTTGGTTTCCTCTATTGCCGCGAAGGCGGCAATCACATCCTCACGCGTGTTCGCGTCCTGGATACTATGGACAAATGCCCTGAGCCTCTCCTTGTGCGTGTTGAAATCAACATCGGCAGGTCTTGAGAGGCAATAGTCAATTGCAGCCTTCGCTAGATCCTCGACTGAGTAGGTCAGCGTATTCCTATCTCGCTCGGAGAGGTCATCCCACAGGCGGGAACGAAGAGGAACGAGCATCAACAGCGAGTGGACAAACTTCTCGGCTGCAAAATCAATCTTGGATTGTGGCAACAGCCATCTCGCGAGGAATTCCCTGAATCTCCTCCCCTTGTCTGTGAGAGACGCCGAAATGTATATGTCAACGTCGACCAGGTTGTAATTGGTGTCATACTTGCACATGCCATATGTCTTCAAGAGCGATGCACAGGCGGCAGCCTTGCGGATTATACGTCCGGGCCCGTCGTAATGGTCGTGCCAGAATTCATCACGTTGACCAAAGAGCCATAGGAAGCGTCCGATGAAAGCGTCGTCAGAAGCAAGAGCACGAAAGGTTGTTGCCTCGTCCAACTGCGCTCTGATGCCTCCACATTTGTCTACAATTAGCTGGCCCACCTCCTCTTCGGAAAGTCTGCGGGCGTCGACGAATCCGATGGTCGTGGGCAGGCCGTCGAGCCATGAGTCGTCGAGAACGACCGGAATGACATAGTCATCCTCGGCCCGGGTGGCACGATCCAAGATGCTTTGCCTCTCAACTATGTTTGGCCATCTCTTTCGGCGGTAGTGCTGGGATATGAACACAGCGCAATACCGTGATCTCTCTCCATAAATGTGTCTCAACCAAGTGACGAGTTCTTTGCCAACAAGGTCAACCTTGTAGAAATCATCGAGGAACACAAGTATCCCATGGCTTACGAGGTAGTTCGCCACGCCTGACACGTAAGCTCTGTCTTCGCCTGCGAAAGAGAGAGCTACGTCAAACTTGGCTGTCCGGTCTTCGAGTGAGATCTTCTTCGCCATTCTCAGTCAGCCCAACTAGTGAATATGCAGCTCCGCATAACACCCCAAGCGCCGCTGGCTTGTAGCATAACAGCGCAGCAGTCACGCCCCGAAACGGACCTTTATCGAATGTGCGCCTATTAACCACCCTCGCTGGACTGCGTTCGGTGACTACGAGGAATACGGTCACCTTCTGAGATCTTCCGCCCCACTGTGGCCAAAGGGATCCTACTACGTGGGTACCGGTCGGACATCGATTCGCTTTCGGGATGAGAGGTGCCTCACGGCCACAGGTGTCGTGCAGCGGGCAGGGATCGCAATCCCTGGCGGAACATGGTATCGCATGCCCAATGATCGGGGATCGGTACACGCGATCATGAGAAACGTCACTGTTGCCGTTGAGGAATTGATGGTCTTCAACGACCCCGAGCACTTCATCCTGGAGACCACACCGATCATCTCACCCGCAAGAAGAAGCTCTGAACGGATCCTGAGGTCAAACGAGCGCCCCAGGTATACGCTGCTAAGGCCTAAGGAGATCAGAGAGCGGATGCGATTGCCGGAGCCAGAGAAGGGCAAGAAGAAACGGCGACCGCATGAGCGGCGTGCCCATACGCGCACACTGGGGAGTACCTTCTACAAGAAGAAGAGAGGGTCTGTCATTGTGATTCCAGCAAGCTGGGTTGGTCCAAGCGAAAGCGCGGTTGGAGGTAAGCGATATCGCGTGTTGCTCGACAGGTGAATGTGCCAGAGCGGGCTTCATCGGGCACCTTGGATCCTCCAGAACCGTGCTGCCCGCATCCTCGACACTGGTGTTCCCATTTCGTCTTCGACAAGAAGGGCTGCCAAGCGAAGATCCCTGGCGAAAGCCCTCGGATAGCATGCGCCCACCCACCTCTTCATTGCCCTCACGAGGCATCGGCGTGACAAGCCGACGGTCCAAATCATGGCAGCAACACAGACCCTCGAAAGGTTGGGGCCTGCAGCGGACGTCTTCAACTCAATCGCCTTAGAATTTCTGTTTTTGGCAGGTGAACCTATTCTCTCTTCAACCCGGGCGGGTTCTCAAGGTCGTTAACCCAGATTTGAAGGTAGGACGAAGTCGGCGATCTCGCCGTCGAGGGCGGCTCTGCACCATTAGTTCAGCGGAGCAGCAGCCCACGTCTCCTGGGTCTCCTCCGTGTGCAATGCCTTCCGGCTGAATCTTAGAATTCTGTTTTTTGCCCGTGGGCCATCCTCTGTCGGGTTCTGCCGAGTGTCGATACGCCTCCCGATCTCACGCTCAGGCCGCCAGGCTTTAGCGCCAAAGCGCTTCTTTTTGCCGTTCGTCTGTCTGGGTCGGGATAGGACGCCAGCTCTAAATAGGCTCAAGGCTGGAAAGTTGGGGGGCTCTGGGAACGGTAGGAGAAGCCTCGTGGCCAATCTTGGCCTTCTCAAAGATGGCCGGTTTTCGTGTGCCCATCCGTAACCAGCTTGGGCAGCAGAGGTGCGTCGTTGGATGCCCGGCGACAGTAGCTAGCGAGAGCGATTTGGCTTGAAGATCCTTGAATGACTGATACGGCGAACTCACGGTTGCCGCGCTGGTTGAAGTGACACCCATGTCTTGACGCAAGTTGCTGCAATATTGCGACTTAAGTCAAAGCGAAGAGATTCGCCCGGCGAGCGAAACTCGCGTGGCGAGAATCGCAAGAGTTCAGGAGATTGGCCTTCACAGCCATGAGGTCGGTCGCTATAATCGCCTGGATGACGGAGCACGGAGGCATCCAGTCGATCAGCTTCTCAGGTCACGAGAGCTTCCCTCTACGTTTTGCGTGGCTGACCAAAGCCGTACGCGGTGTTGCCGAGGATCGGACGCTATTCGCTAGTGACGACGCGGTGGTCAAGCTTGGCGTTGGCAAGAATATGGTGCGCGCCATGCGGCATTGGGCAACTCGCGCTAACGTAATCGAAGTAGTACCCGGTGAAGCCCGTGGGGGTCGCTATCGCCCCACAGAACTCGGGACAATGCTCTTTGGTCAAAGGGGCCACGATCCGTACCTCGAAGACCCGGCGACGATCTGGCTAGTACACTGGCAACTTTGCTCCCGTCGGAATGCTCTTTCATCGGGCGAATTGCCGTCCCCCACTACATGGTATTGGCTGTTCAACGAACTTCGCGAGACTGCGTTTACTACCGACGCCGCCGTATCTGAGTTGCTTCTACTTGCCAAGCGCTTCGGCGGAAAGCAGCCATCAAAGGGAACTGTCGAGAGAGACGTATCGTGTTTCGTCAGGAGCTACACACCAGCTGAACCGGACAAGAAGCTTTCACGCGAGGACACGTACGACTCCCCCCTTACCGATCTTACACTCCTGACTCGGGAACCAGAGACCGACCGTCTTTCGTTCGAGCGGGGTAAGCGAGTATCTGGAGGTCAGGCCGCCCTGTGAATCCAACCGGTTTTTCATCGGCGAGCGTGGGCCGCTCACGCAACAAGGCGTTCGGTCGCTCTGCTACAAGTACTCGGCGATCATCGGCGTGCAGCTACATCCACACGTATGCCGCCATACGTACGGAAAACGAGTGAGTTCTGAAACAGGTGATCTGGCTCTTGTGGCTTCGCTCATGGGCCATGAGAACGTCAACACGACAGCGATCTACCTCAAGCCGACGCAGGACGACGTTCAGGAACAGGTCGAGAACCTGAAATACGCCTGACAGAAACGACCGGCCGGGCCCTCGTTCTTGGTCGCCCCCGGGCGGCCGATGATTCGACGGCCCGGGCCGGTCCCACACTGCACCGTTCCCAAATCCGTCAACCAGCAGCCATCTAAAGCAGCCCGCTCGGCATCGTCGCTGAAGGGCAATTGCCGTCACCACAACCCCCCGTACATAACAAGGAGATTCAACGTGGGTCAAACGTGCTGCCTCATGATCGTCCATCTTGTTGTCGTTGGTTTCTGGGCTTCCATGGGCTTCTCCAAGATGATTTGCCGAGTCGTGTTCCGCACGACGAACGAATGGGCCGTCGCCTTCACGTGGGGCGCCCTCATGCTGACGGTACTTCTGGGCGGGTTCTATGCGATCTGCAAGGAAGATGGTGACATGAGGCCCTGGCATGAGTTCTGGAACATGGTCACATTTGGCGTGGTGTACTCCGAGGCGGTCAATAGGCCTGAGCAGGAGCCAGCTTCCGAGGGCGATCGGTCGACGGACGATCAGGTGGAGCGACCCCCGGCAGCACCCCCACGGGGGGTTTCTATTGGTGCCATATCCATCGCTCGGGGGAGTTCCCTCACGACTAGCTCGACTAGTTTGGCCTCCCCGGTAGGCGATCCGCCTACGAGACCGCGGGCAGGCGCATGGGCCGTCACGAGGAGTTGACGTCAGACGGAATGCTGGATGGAGAGCGTTGGGATCAGTGGTCGGCAGCCATTGCTGGTCCGGCTTGCCAGCGCAACATAAGGTGTACTATCGGGCCAGGTTATCTGCTAGCCGGTTCTATCCCGTCCCAGCAGGCCTCCTCATCCCAACGGGTGAATCCTCCTCGCTTGCCACTCGGCCCAGTTGAGCCATTCGACCAGCGACTCTCCCTCGATCCGCTGATCCTCGGGCGGGCGACCGAATCTACGGACCTCCTCGATATAGGCCATTAGCTTGCGGTACCGGTCAAAGGCCTCAGCTGCCGCTTGCAGCTTCTCGATGCGTTTCTCCTCTTCGCGAGCCTTTCGCTCGCGCTTTGCCTCTTCGCGACGCCGTGCTTCTCGGGCCTCTCGGCGCTCTCGCTCCTTCGCGATTGTGGACTTGATCTCGTCGACCGCCTTGCCTATCAGCTGATTTAGCGCCTCCTCGCTTGACAGATCGACTACACCACCCGGGTGCAGCTTCAGGCACCCAGTCGGCACTGAATCGTGCTTGGGAATGCGTGTGTCTGGGTAACGCTCCTTTTCCTCCAACTCCTTCTTCGTCGGTGTATGCGGCACCTTGCGGTACTCTTCCTCGATCTGAATCCCCGCCTTGTCCTCACCTACCACTGCGTACGTGCCACTGGCTTGATAGTTGGCGAAGACCTGGATCTTCATCTGCTCAGCTTCAAGGGCCTTGAAGAGTCGATCCAGGACGATGAAGGCGTTTCGCTCCTGCTCCTTGCTGACTCTCATATCAAGCGAGGGCCGTGGATCATGATCGACGTATCCCCAGCGGTCGGGCTTCGGTGGCTTCTCACGTGCCTTGGCGATCAGTGGGTGTGGCTTGGCCAGACGCGGCTGGAATGGCTGCGACGCTGATGCTTCCGTCCGGGACTCTTCCTTTCGTACGCTCTCAAGTTCGTGCTGCTGGGCGGCGATTCCATCTTGTGTATCTTCGGATTTCGCCATCATCTGCATCCTCCCAATCAAGGTCGCGAGCTAGCCATTATCATCGCGACGAGAGGCCGTTTCACGCATAATGACCTCTTGGGAGGATGACAACGTGAGCGCATACCCAAACGACCGCACGGGCACGCAGGCGGTGAAACGGACCGCCCTCTACGAGCAGCTGTGGTCCGTCCCGGCCACGCAGCTCGCCGTGCAATATGGTATCTCGGATGTAGGGCTCGCCAAGGTCTGTAAGCGGTATCGAATCCCCAGGCCGCCCCGTGGGTATTGGGCCAAGCTTCAGGCTGGCAAACCCGTAAGACGGACCCCGTTGCCCAAGGCAACCAGTCCCGACCAAGAGATCGTTTACATGAAAGGCTGGCGCATGCCCGGGAAAGTGGTTCAGGCGGCGATCTCAGACGCACAACAGAAGGAGCCCCAAGTCCAAACTGAGATTGACGTCCCGTTGCACCCGCTAGCAGCGGCGGCCCGAGAGCAACTTGTGGAGGCCAAGCCCGATCACGATAGCCTCGTGCAGACGGATCGTGCAATAGCACTGAATATCCGCGTTTCGCCGACCTGCCTTGATCGGGCGGTGACGGTATTCGGCACATTCATCCGGGCATGGGAAGAACGTGGCGGCGAAGTGCGCATCGAAGTGAGCGAGGGAGCCAAGTCCGGAGTGACCATGGCCGCTATTGGGCCGGACGGGCTTCGCGTGCGTATCCAAGAAAGCCTCGATGAGGGCAAACCGCTCAGTGATCCATCGCGGCGAACAGGAAGACTGTGCTTCTGGATCGATGGCGATCCAGATCGGAAATTCCGCAGGCGTTGGGCCGATACGAAGAGCCAACGATTCGAGAGGATGGTCAAGCCCCTGGTCGAAACGCTCCTTCACGTCCTGCAAGAGAAGAGGACCGAACGGCTCGACAGAGAATGCGTGCAACGTCAAGAACAGAGAGTGGAGCAGAGGCGCGATGCACAGGCGGCGGAAGACAGCCGGGAGTTCTATTGGCGGCAGGATTTGATGGTCTGGGTGAATCGGTGGCACGAGGCCAAGCGCGTACGTGAGTATGTGGACGCCCTGCGAGAAGCGGTCGAATCTGGACAGCGTCAACCACAAAACGAAGATGCCTTTCAGGAGTGGTTGGCCTGGGCGGACCGTTTCGCCGACTCGATGGACCCCATGATCAATGCCCCGATGGAGGAAGCAGAACAACAAGCGCCGGAGAATCTCCCTGTTGATCAGCTCGACCTTACGAGTGAGACAAGGGCCGTCGTGGAGGCCTTGGCCGTCAGGGACAGTACCGAGCTGTGGGGCAAGTCGGTGGATGAGGTGCGTAAGGCCTGTCGAGGAGGAAGCGGGCGGGCCTGGGGTGAGATCCTACAGGTACTTGAAGGGCTCGGCTATGACGTCTCCAAGCGGCGGGACGATTATTATTGGTATTAGAAGATCGCTTTCGTTGCTTTCTTGGTGCCGAGCGACCCCCGTCGGGGAACGATCTGAGCCCTTTTGAGGAATCGAATTGCGTGCTTCATGCACGTGAGCAGCCTCGTTTTCTCAAGTTGGCTGTTTTTCTTGAACCAGAAAACCGATATAATTGGGAAAACAAGCTGCCTGGCAGGCGCTGCAAGCCCCAGGTGTTTTCCGAGATAGGCTTGTTTTCTGGTGCAAGAAAATGGGCGATATCAAGCAAATCCCAGGAGAAGCGGAAGCCATCGGTCGCCTTCGCAGAGGCGAGATCGGGCTACGCCCAGCGTCCCTCGAACTGATCGAGGAAGGTCTCACGTCGGATGACGGTGTCGAGTGGGACGCCGTCGTCGAGGCGACCTGGTCAGGCAAACGGTATCGTTTTGCCCTGGAGTACAAGAGTAGGTCGACGCCGAAGGTCTTCACCGAAGCCCTCTCCAAGCTCCGAATGTCGACGCTTCCACCCGAGACCTACCCCATGCTGATGGCCCCTTACCTGTCGCCGGATCAGCTCACGAGTCTGGAAGAAAGCCAGGTCAGCGGCATAGATCTGTGCGGTAACGGGGTGCTCGTCGTGTCCGGAGAGGTCTGCATCGTGCGGACCGGACAGCCGAACACATTCCCCCAATCTGCCCCCATCAAGAACGTCTACCGTGGCAAGAGTTCGATCGTACCCAGGGTATTCCTCGCTCGCTCCCGCTTCTCCACAATCAGCGAGATCAAGGACGAGATCGGGGCACGAGCAGGAAACGTGGCCTTGTCTACTGTGTCGAAGGTCGTAGCCACGCTCGAAGAGGACCTGATCGTTGGGCGCAAGAGCGGCGAGATCCGTCTACTCCAGGCCGAGAAGCTCCTGGAGAGGTTGGCCGCGAACTACGACTCGCCACGGATCACGGCGCGTTTCGAGGGTGAGTGCGACCTCGACCTGGGCACACTGGCTGAGAGGTTCGGTGAGGTGGCCGACCTTCGCTTCGCCTTGACAGGCGCTTCGTCTTGTCGACGCTATGCGGTCATGGCTCGCGAGGATAGAGTCGTCCTCTACTGCAGCGATCTTGACCGAGCCTTAAAGGCACTTGGCGCGCAGGTTCGGGAGACGTCACGATTCGTCACCTTCGAGTTGGCCGAGACACCCGACGATGTAGTCTTCTTCGATCCGAGGACGGAGGACAACACGCCTTGGGCCGCGCCCATCCAGGTGTACTTGGAGTTGATGAGGGGCGACAAGAGGGACCGAGAGACAGCGGGGTTCGTCCAGGAGGCGTTGCTGGGTGAATTGACGGCACAGATGGAGGGCTAGTTCATGAACGAGCAGGACGTGCTCAAGACCTGCCTCCTCGATCTGAACCGTGAGCTGGAGTCAGAGGGCATCCCGCTCATCCTCGGTGGCGGCTATGGCCTCTACCTTAAGCAACTCGATTTGCAGGCCAGGGGAGTTCGAACGCTCCTCGACATCGAGATGTGGCCGGAGCCACGGGCCACCAACGATCTCGACGTCTTCCTGCAGGCTGAGATCGTCACGGATGCTGAGCGCATGGAGGTCCTTCGACACGCCCTGGACCGGCTGGGGTATGCCGCCATCGAGTCGGCCAGGTACTACCAGTTCGTCAAACCGATCTCTGCTGGTCGTAAGGTGAAGCTCGACCTGCTCGCCGGACCGCTTGGGGATTACGAAGAGCGAGTCCCGAAAGACCCTCGCCGTGTCAGGCCGAGACCCAGCGTCGACCTCCATGCCCGTCGCGTTGATGAAGCCGTTGGCATCGAGGAGGAGTGGACGGAGCTTCGAGTCACAGGCTTCCTATCCGACGGCGCGCCATACTCCGCGACGGTCATCATCCCGCAGGGCTTCAGCTACCTCCTGATGAAGTTGTACGCATTCCGGGACCAGAGAGAAAACAACGTGAAGGAGTTCGGTCAGCACCACGCCCTCGACTGCTTTCGTATTGTGGCGATGATGACCAAGGATGAATATGAGCTTGTACTGTCCCTCAGCGAGAAGCATCAACACCATGAGCGGGTCGAGGAGGCAAGGTCGATCGTGAACGACCACTTCTGCGACGAGGAGTCGCTGGGCGTCCTTCGCCTGCGTGAGCATCCCCTGTTCCGACCGGAGATGGATGTGGAGGGCTTCCTACGCGAATTGCATACAATACTCCACATCTGAAGACCGCCGCCAGATTACTGCTGGTTGGCAAATCGCATCCTATTCCAGGACGGCTGTTCTGAGGTCACCAGCGATAGTAGCTTCGTTCGTACTTCCCTTTCTCGTCCAAGATCGACGACGGGCTTTCGACGAGCGGATCGAGCCGGTCGGCCTGCTGCCCTGCCCAGATCAGCCACTCGTGCAATTCGCTACCTTCTTCGATCGGTCCATCCTCCGTCGATGACGCGTCACGAACGGCTTGGATGTACTGGCGCATCCGCTGACTGCGGTGCCAGGCGTCCACCTCCTCGTTCAGCTCAGCAAGCCTCTCCTCCTCTTGCTCAATGAGCGGGAGCTTCTCGTCCCGTTCCTTCTCCCAGGTCTCGCGGCGCCTCTTCTCGTCTTCGCGCTCCCTGCGCCTGATCCTCTCTTTCCCCGCCATCTCGACGAACTGGATCAACGCCTTGTTGATCTGATCCTCGATCCTCTCCCACTGATCCCTATCCTCGCAGTAGGACCCGTAAGACGATGATCCAGAATCCAGCACCAGCAGGCCGCTAGGTCTGTAGGTATATGTCTTCGACGTGTAATGCCCAGCTCCTCCTTCCTCTTTGACCGATTGGTTGCACCGCTCTCGAACACGAATGGTTGCTGCCTTCTCGCCTGCCAGGATGACAACCGTGTTCGGATACTCGTGGTATCGATCCTTCTCCACCACGACCTTGCCACCCAGCCCCTCAACTGCTTTCGCGAGCGCATCAAGGAATAGCAACGCCCGGCGGACGTTACCTCTGCTGACACGAACATTGAGAGCGGAATCAGCCAGGACGAGGGGAATGGTCGTCAGGCGATACTTGTCGAGTTCCGATCGACTGAGAACGTCGCTCGTCCTCCTTACCAGGGGATGAGCACCACGAAGGGTCGATGGCACCTCCACCGGGGGTAGCTCCTTTGCTTTCTGGAGTAGCCGCAAGACATCGTCGTCAAAGGTCGGCTTCTCGCGGACGGTTCTGCGAATGGTGATCATCTGAAGCTCTGGCTCTTCGCGCTCCGGAAGAGGGATCTGGGGTGGAGCCTTCCCGAATTCCTTCTTGGACCAGTAGCCCATAGGAGGTCGAGGGACACCATGCCTTTCGCATATCCCTGCAAGGTCAGCGTGGTAGACGCCGTAGTTCTTGGCGAGGTGGCACATCGGCGTGGTCCAAACCTGCTCGTGAAGCTCTTCACGGGATAACGTGATCGTCTTGCGGTCGCTGGCGCTCATGATCATGCTCCTCAGCTTGAGTACCTACACTATGATGAGCCAGGAGCGGGACGACGCGAAGGGGGTAGACTGAGTACACGGACGGAGGCTGGGAAACAAGTACGCAGAGCATGTGACCCGACGAGGCACGTTGGCAGCGGCTTGCGTTAGAATCGCTGGCGCGGCTAGAGGAACAGGGCAGGGCTCACTTTGAAGCGTTTCGCCAGCGTACGGATATGCCCTTTGCTCAGCTCCCTTTCCCCCCGCAGGATCTTCGAGCCCAGCGAACGATTCCCGAGTAGCTCCCCAAGCTGAGAGGCATTCATACCGTTGCTATCGAGCAGATGCTTCAGGATGTCGAGCGGGGAAAGGCCATCATCGATGGCGTGGTGCTCGTTCTCGTAGGCTGCCACCAATACGGAAAGCGTGTCGAGATACTGCTGCTGGCCCTTGGTCGGTCGTCGCAGCGAGGTCAGACGATCCAGCATCTCGATGGTGTTGTCGTATGCCACCTCATCGCGAATCGCCCGAGGTGACATCAACGCGACCAGGTCCTCGAACCGGCTCGGAAGATTGCCCTTTGCATGAGATAGTGCTGCTCTTGCCATCGTTCATAGTCCTTCGTAAGTGTCGCTCCTCGTCATCGTCAGAGCTGCTTCTTCCACCTGTCCTTGCTGTACTCGGCGTGGGTCAGCACCATCTTGATGTACACCTGCTGACCCCCATACCAGATGCTGGTGATGAGGCGGTACTTGTTCCCGCCGATGTTGAACACGGTCATCGTCGCTCCGCTGCCAGCCGTGACGGCGTCTGCATCTGGGTAGGTCTGCCGAACGTCTCGGATGCTGTTCCATTCGGCATGCTTAGCGACGCGGTACCACGCCTGTAGCGGCACCTCCGCATCAGGATGCCGCTGCCAGAACTCCCTCAGACGCCTGAGGCTGATGACCCGCTTCATGAGTACATTATGTACTCCAACGGGACGGAAGTCAAGGCTAGTGGTACAAAATGTACGCATGCGTCTGATTCCAGCTTCCCTGCTACGATGCAACAACACTCACCCAGCAGTGCGGACGGGGCCCTTCAGGAATCCCCGAGGTGCCCGCCCGTTCCGGCTTCCCCCTTTGCATCCGCGCCAGATGACTATCCCAACCGGCCCCATGTCCTACCGGACCTAGCTAGGGACTACCCCCGTCCCCCTTCTCTCTTTCGCCAGAACGGAGCGGGTCGTGCTCGTCCTTCCAGGGCTTGGCAAGTGGGACTCACGACCGACCAACGGGATGACCAGAGCTACGCTGGTTTCCCGACCGAGGTGCTTGGACACGTTGACTTGGACCGGACCGCCTTTGGAGGGATCTGCAGCTTATTGAGTGCGCTGCAGTTCGCGGAGTACGGATGCAGCGACGTTCTTCGGAGGTCGGCTGCTCACGTCAGCGATTCCAGGTAGGGGCGTATTACGTTGGCTACTCGGCAGGTTTTCGCATACTTCCACAGCTCATCCATGCTGGCCTTGCGTTGGTGCCAACAGTCTCGCAGGGCTTCGAGTGCTACGTCGAGACCGACCTTGTTGCGGTACTTGAAGCAATCCGCGACGGTCTTCGCCGGGTCGTAGATACGCACGGACATCCGATCGATGGTATGGGTTTCCACACCTGCCTCGAATGCTTCACGAGAGAAACGGTATACGTGCAGCGGCGGATACGCCAGCCGGGGGCGACGCGCCGTTCTCGGGAGCGCGAGGTGGACCTCGTGCGGAACCTGCGTCGTGAGTTCGTGGTAGGCCAGGGCTGAAATCAGGCAGACGACTCCTTGTGGGATGCGTTTGCCGACCGTAGCCAGGTCCGGCTCACTCAGCGGCGGCAGCTCTACCAGTCGATAGAGCCCCCACGCGAGTTGCTCGATTTCGCCAGCATCACGCATGGCATACAGGGTGCGCGGGTGAATCCCGTCGGCCAGCGCTTCGCTAGTGCGAAGCGCACCGCCATGATCCCTGAAAACCTCCCGGGCCGTTTCGATCGCTGAGGCCATGGCACGCGTCCTCAAGAGTGATGGACAAAAGCGCATGCACATTCTAGCAAGTGTATGCGTTCTTATCCACCCAGCTGGGAAGCGCCCTGTACGGACAAGAGGCGTGTCCCCTCCCCATTTTGGGTTCAGTCGGGATGCGAGTGTCCCAGTTCACATGCGGCCCTAGCTGGGTCGCTTGGGCCACGGACCAGAACGCTGTGCCTAAGCTGCCTGGCGAGCATCTCCCCACGTGCGGACACAGGTTTGGTCCCCCTGGATCTGAAGAGAAGTCGAGCGTTGGGCAAGCACCGGCAGGACTCAGGGGCCTCAAGGTCAGCGACCCGGTTGCCCGCGCCACATAATGTCGATTTGCAGACGGGATCGGCTCCAGGACGGCAGAAAGAGACAAGACCTTTGCGGCCTCTTGACCATGTCAACAGGCCTCGGGACTCACATCTCAGTTGGACTGCGAACCGGGAGTACCCCAGGCTAGATTGATCGGTCCTCCTATACGACAGCTTGTCACACGAATTTCTCGTGGACCTTACGCAACAGATCCCTTGTGACGGTGCGCTCGTAGCGGGGATGTGACAGACCAAAGATGCCGCTCTTCCACAGTGGCATCGTTCTAAGTCCCCTAAGAAGCTCCTGACTCCGATCGACCTTGGCAAGCATATCTGGCTCAAGATATGTGTCCATCACACCGCCGTACACGCCGAAGGGGAGGCGTGCCAGGTTTTCGTTGAACGTCCAGAGCACTCCCGAATACCCCGGCATCTCATTCTGAACCCTTTGTATGATCTCCTTGGTGTAGTCCTCCCTCGTCTTGCCTCGCGGCTGCACATCACGGCCAATCTCCCCATGCTCCCATGTTAGGCGCCTGTATTCGGCAAGCTTTGAACGAGCAAAGGCCTCAAAGCTGCGTCCATTGTAGAAGTAGGCGAAGTCTCGAAAGAGCGAGAACTTCGCAAGACGCGTCAAGTACGGACAAAGCGGATCCTCTCGTGGTAGTCGCTTCTCAAGGCCTGGGTGCCACATCGCCTTGATGCGGCTGAAATCGCGCCGACAGTATTCTAGTTGCTCCGATAAGTAGTAGTAGTAACCCGCCGGGATTGAGAAGCGACAGTCAAACGTTAGCGCACCGGTCTGCGCGAGTTCCTCAGCAAGACTGAGGCTATCTCTGGCAGCAACATTGAGTCGGTCACACCGGCTGATCAGCGCGACGACAACGCTGAGGTCCATCACTATACAGCGAGGCGATGAGCTGGAGGACGCTCCTCGAATGCTATCGGACAGCTCGGGATAGCGATTCTCAACCAGGTAGTTCACGATCTCCCACTGGGCTCGGTTGGCAAGGTATGTCGAAATGGCCTCCGCCTCCTTAGACGCGGATTCCCGATGCCCGTCCTCGGTAGCGGGCGCGTTGACCTTCTCATTCAAGTGCTCCTGCAGCTCAACGCAAGCACTAAGGGCGGGCGCTTGAGCCACCTGAAGTTCTATCTTATTACTGGACTGTCGCCTTGTCTGCGTCGTGAGCCTACGTACCCAGGCAATCGCATTCGCCACGTCATTGCTGACAACGTGGCGGATTTCTCGCACAACGCCTGCCACCATCTCATCAGCGCTACCATATCGCCTCTTTGTAGACGCATTGACCTGAGACCATCGGTCCTGAACGACTGCGCGAAATGCCTCGCTCTGCTCTTCTGCAGAGTCCTGAATTTCCCGGATTACTCGATACCCAGCGCTCGTAAGGCTCACGCTACTAACCCTGCTGTCCCTCGTTATGGCCACGAGCGGGTCATCGCCACGAGCTATGAGCGACAGGAACAGGACAACTGTGTAATCCTTGAGCCCCCCCATATCGTCAACCAGTTGACGAAGCGTCACACTACAAGGCTGGCGCTTGCTCCTCTTGGAATCGCACCAGTTTGCGACTCTGCAGAATAAGTAGTAGGCGTAGGCGATTTGAAGGTCCTCGAAAAGCTTCGGGTGCTTAATCGCCACCGACATTGGAAGCCAGTCGGGCTGTTTCTGTTTCGACATTGCAGCCTCCATCATTGTGGCGCCGATTCCACATCGTCCCGAACCTGGATTAGCGCGCGGGTAAGGACAGACTCCCATCCGTCGGAATCACCTAGCAGGGGCATCAGAGCAAGCTGACCATGTAGTAATGGGGTAGTTGGCGACGCCACTCCGCTAAGGTCAAGGCTCTCTATCAAGAGCCTGCGCGCGCAAATGGTCCGAATATGAACAAACGGATCTCGTGGCAAACTCAGCTCAGGCAGTGCGATTCCGCCGTCGACTGATTCGCGCAGGGCTTTGACGCCGGGGACGAGCGGTCCCAAGGGCGAGCAGTAGTAGACAGGTGGTTCGAGCGTCGGAGCGTCGCTGGCGATGCCACGGACGGATAGATCTTCGAGAAGGTACTCCAGGGCATATTCGTCAAGATAGGGATGCATCAGGAAGGGGTGCCATAACTCATAGATGTCGTAGAACTCAACGAGGCCTTCCTGATTGAACTGGTCGTACCAGTCGGTGTAGAAGCAGACAACGGTGTTCGGATCAAGGTTATCGCGAAGCGGCTCAAATATGGTCCGTAGCTCCTTCCTTGTGATGCATACCTGGAGGAAGAGGTCACGGAACTGTTCAGCATCGGCAAACGCGTACTGATAAGGAATCAGATGAACGTTCCCAGAGAAGCCGATCGTGTCGGCAATATGAGGCTTGATCGCATTCCAAAGAGCGTGCGCCTTCTTGGAGAAATTGACGATCAGAACAGGGCATGAGGTCACATCGCAGTGGAGCCTTGTCTCGCCCAGGAGTTCTGCGAGCGCTTCAGGACTAAGTCCGGAGATATCGGTGAGCATCTTCATCCCGTAGCGCTGTAGCTTCCCTACGACGTCGATGTGGGTTGAGCAGATGATGTCAAGCGGCACGATGCGAGCAGACCGAAACCTCCTATCATCGGCACGAGACTGCTCTTCCTCATACAAGGCAGGCGTAGTCTCAAGCCCTATCCTGGTCACATCCACCCAGGAGTCGTCGATTGGCTCGCCGTGCTGAAGCATGTGCTCACACTTGAACAAGGTGGCAAGCCGCCAGTCTGGCGCTTCCTTGGGGAAACGTTCTCAGCGGCAGTCTTGCGCGCCGTATGGGGTGGCTTAGCGTTCGCCTTCCATCAGACGATGCGCGATCCCAATTTCGTCGAACCGCGAAGGAGCAACAGATGCAGCTACGGATGTAAGCAAATCAGCAACGCGAAATGCAGCCAGCAAATCTGTCGGCTCAAAGCGCCAACGGTTCAGAAGCTGTTGCTCTGCTATCGCCAGTTCCTCAGTCGTCATTCCCTCCTGGAGCGCTTCAACATATGCGTCGAGCAAATCATTGAACTCGCCGTCTTCGGGCAAACTTCTCTCCTTTCTGGACTTCCAACATGGGTAAGACAGGAGCGGCCGATGAAGATGGTTTCTGTCGGCCGCTCCTGGCCCTGGTTCCGCTAGTCGCTACGGAGCCCCGTCTTGCCAATCTCGGAGGAGGATCCTGAGCTTTCGGATGGCCTTGGCCTGCAAGGCCCTAACGCTGTTCTCAGAGCACCCCAAAGCCACCCTCACTTCCTTGTTTGTCATTCCGGAAAAGAACTTTCCCAGAATGACCAGCTTCTCGGAATCAGAGAGTTGGTCGATTGCACGAGCAACCGCAAGCTCTAGCTCTCCCCTTTCTAGGGAGGATGGTGAGGTCGACACCAACTCTTGGGGCTCAACAGACCCCTCAGAGATCTCCGAGTACGTTGGAGGATCCCTCTTAACGCGTCTGTTGTGCTCACTCGCCACGCGCCAGAAGACGCCATAAGCGTAACCCATGAATAGGTTCGTCGCTTGCTTTAGGTCGCCCCTGGCAATGCAGGCCTCGGCTTCCTCAATGAAGCCGGGCTTCCTCTGTCGTTTCCCTTTCTTAAAGGCCTCACTGATCCGAAGCACCGTGTCAACGTAGATGTCCTCTTCGGTCTCTGTACCCTTCTGGCTTACTACGTAGGTCCTCGACCATCGCTGGAGGGCATTTCGGCTTGATAGCCACTCCCAGATCGACGAGATGACCCCTTGAAGGGCTTTCAGCATTGTGGCGGCGTCGATCTTAACGACCACGCCCCTTGTCCTCCATAAGCGTTCCTCCTACGTTATCTATGCCAATTGCTGCCTAACCATTCCCGAGCGCCGCAGTTGACCTCCTTTCTGAAGCGGCATAACCTAGGTCCTCAAACTGTAGTGACCCAGCGAAGGCAAATCGCAACGCCGAAATACAGAAATCTCGTACATTCCGCCGAGCACAAAGATCTGGATAGTTTGTACTCGTAACCATTATACCCCATCCTGCCGGTCCTTCAAGCGGGTCAAGACGCTGTGTAGGTCACGTCCCCTAGCCCAAGGACCAGAGCTTCAAAGGCTTCGGTGTGCTCGGTCGACGGGGCTCGGGGTTCCACAGCGATTCGGAACTGCCAGATTACTGCCAGGTTCCAAATCGTAAGTCTAGTATTAATAATGGCTTAGGGGGAACAGTGTGAGGTGCTGGCATTCTACCACTGAACTACGCCTGCACCTTAACTATGAGCTACTATGGGGGGTTACGTGAACCTGTCAAGTCCCGTTGGGTGCAGAAAAATCGCTGTAAGTCCTGTTAGTTACAGTTGGGTACATGCGGACTGCGAGAAAACTGCGAGATTCTGTTTCGGAGCGGAGTTGGAGGCTTGGCTGCCGTCATAGGGTTGGGTACGTTTCACTCGAGACACTTGCCTGGCTCGCCGCCGAGACGAGCCCACCATCTGATGATGTCGCTCCCGAGCCTGGCGACAATGACTTCGTTGCATGAGCTATTCCGTTGGGGCAGCCGCGCCGCCGATCAGTGGCTCACTCACAGGGGTGCTTCTTCGCGGTCAACCGCTCAGATTGATCGTGCCCCCGACAACCACCGCATCATGACTTGTTCGCGATTTGGAACATGTCCTTCTTGGTGAGGCCACACCTTCTTGCGACATCAATGCAGTAACGGAATCTGCCCGCATTGTCCCTGCGGGCACCTGTGCCAAAGGTGAACTTGAGCCCGGCGGCCTTCGCCAGCTTGATGAACTCTTCACTCGGCACCCTCGCTACCTCGTTGATCTCGATCGCAATGTCCCTCTCTTTCGCCGCATCGATTAGCCGTTGCATCCGCCGTTTCGTCCACAGGCGATCGTAGAATCTCGCTATGCCCGGTGGCAGGAACGTCGCCCAAGCGAATACGTCAACGGACTCTTCTCTCATGATCTGCAAGCTGAAATTGATGTATCGTTTCATGAACGCAATGTCATCTTCCACGAACGTGTCTGCTCTCCACATCCGAAGCCAGCTTCCGTCTTTCTCTGGCAGTGTCATGGCATCCATCAGCACATAGTCCAGTTTCTCCAGCACCTTCTTTGAGAAGGCCTTGGACCAGCCGGGATAGACGGGCTGGAGGCCTACGTAGACAGGATACTGCCGAAGGTTATCGATGTACTTCTGCAAGGCAGCGTCATCGCGAACCGTGTAATTGGGCCCTGGGTGGTCAACGATCCCGAATCTCACGCCTCGCTTCTTGGAGAGGACCAACGCCCTTTCGATCGGCAGGTATCCGCTCAAATGAACGTGGAAGTCAGTAAGAGGAAAGTCCAGCTGTCTTTCAGGCTCCTTCGCCAACAGGCGAGAAGTGGATGTTGCTGATGCCCCGAGGAGGAGAGCGTGATTGAGGAAATGTCTTCTGGAAAGTGTATCGGTCATGGTTCGCGTTCTCCGGTTAGCACTACAGCGCAAAGTTGCTTCCCACGCAAGTTCGGATCGTGGCGATGTCGATGCCGTGCCTTCGCAGCGTCTGAAGGGTTGATCTTCGATGGCTGATCTTGGCGGCGGTGTTGTGGTT
>Ga0180432_10000247_pt1 | contig 86457 bp, 103 predicted proteins | sample SS_ome_10_FD_132414 | JGI IMG/M metagenome (GOLD analysis project Ga0180432, IMG submission 132414) | Hypersaline lake sediment archaeal communities from the Salton Sea, California, USA - SS_1_MS_2 metaG | ecosystem: Environmental > Aquatic > Non-marine Saline and Alkaline > Hypersaline >... | reverse complement strand
GAGATTTTCAGTCTTGTGTTCGCTTTTGTTATAATCGATTTCATAAACAAAACCTCAAGTTTAATGAAGTCCGAAACTTAGCAAAAGAAAAATACAATACACTGAACACAAGACAAATCTCAGACGCAACTCTCCAAGGACAAGCATTACAAACCAGACACAAAGACAATAAAGTGATTTTTGGCGGAAGAAAAAATTGGGAAGATTACAAATCCAACAATATCACCAAAGAACAATGGAAACAAACCAGAGACAATCAAATTTACGCCAGAGGCGATGCCACTAAAACAGGAAATCCAAACCTGAGAATAATGGAAGATCAATTAAGAGTGACAATCGGAAACAGAAAATTTGCCAACTACAAATTGTTCATTCCCGATAAATTCAAGCAACAACTGAATCACTTAATTGAAAGTGGAATTGCCTACAACGTAAGACTAACAAGAAAAGACACACAACAATACAAAGTGGCAATTGATTACAAAACAGAACCAACATACCAATTAATCACATTTGAAAATGGAGCGATTGGTGTAGACACGAATCCCGACAGAATTGCAATTGCTAACATCAGCAAAGACGGAAATTTGATAGAAACAAAATCATTCATCAACAATCGTATTTTGTACGGTAGTCGAGACAAACGAAATTATGATTTAGGTTGTCTGGTGAATCAAGTCATCAATTATGCCAAGAAACATAACAAAGGTATTGTGTTTGAAAACTTGAAATTTAAGAAAGACTTCAAACCTTGCGAACGAAAGTGGAATCGAAAGAAGTCTAACTTTGTTTGGAAACGGTTTGTTGAACTCCTTGAACGCAAATGTATTCAACATGGAATTGAATACAAGAAAGTGAATCCAGCATTCACGAGTATTATTGGAAAATACAAATATCAAAAAAGATACAAGACAACAATCCATGAGTCTGCTGCCTTCGTGATAGGACGCAGAGGACTTGGATTCAATGAAAAATTATCATTCTATAGTTGTCCTAAATCGAGAGTGAGATCAAAAGTATTGAGAACCCTTGCAGGAAAGTATCAAAACCAGAGATTGCACTCGTGGAGATTGTGGAAAACATTGGATGGTAACATTAAAGCCACGCTCACAGCGTTCCAGTTAAGTCTGCATAATCTAAAAGAATTATGTGCCAATATCTGTGATGAGAGTGAAAGCCTCTCAGGTGAAGTCTTCCTATCAGAACTGATCGTAGGGAGCAATAGCTTTAACTCTATTCAGGCAGATGAAGGACTGCCTTGCAAAGTGTAAGTTTTTACAACTTTGTTAAATCAGGAGATGCTACTGCTCAGTTGATTATGCATTTTAGAGACGATTTGAAACAAGTAGTTTTATCTACTCTGGAAAACTCTTAAGCCAATTTGTTCTTATCTGGGAATGGGTGGTGTACACCTTCATCCATATGCAGGTCATCAATAGCAATTCCGGGTTGTTGATAAGGGTCTGCTCCCATGTGTGAGGCTGCTTCAGCCTCTCTACGTTCCTCTTGTGCTTTGTTGTAATTATAACCAGCTCGGTAATTGAATCGGCCCATCTTTGCAGCAGTTGGTCCACCAATACTGAAGCTGGAAATGATTTGTTCATGTTTTTTAGAACCACATTCCGGGCATTTTTGTGATTTCAGCTCTTTAAATGCACAACATGCTTCAAATTCATGGTCACAGTCATTGCATGCAAGGTCGTAAAAAGGCATTAATTCTCCTCATCGTCATGGTCAATAGAATTACTTCTGATTTCCAATAGTGTGAGATAAATGGTTTCAATAACGTTGAGTTGATTTTTTAATGTTCGGAAGTCCCAAAAAGGTCTGTCTTTGGCGAGATTTATTGCTGCCAGTAACAGTTCTTGATTTAAGGCAATTCCGTTCATTTCTTCCTCAACGGCTCCTAAAATTGCTTGTTGGCTGATAAAGGTAGCGAATGTTTCTTCGTCATCCATTTCAATGTCAAACTCTTCAAGTTCGTTGATTTCCTCATCACTGTTGAAGAAATTGTCATCTTCTTCGTTGAAGAATCTTTTCATGTTTGCCCCCTATGCTGTTGCACTGTAAAGATTGACCATTCGTTTCCACATTTCTATGATACGCCTTTCGTTTACCGTCATGTCTTCTGTTGCCAATCCAGCCGCATTTGAAAAAGGGCATCCTCGTAAGGTATCTATCCATCTTCCACACCCTTTCTTGTAACTTACAAGATTTGTTGCTTTCTTGGCTTCTTTCGCTTCTTTGCAATATGTGTTTTCTGGGTCGTTGAAACCTTTTCCTTCAAGTTGAATAGCGTTCAACCAGTTATCAAATTCGTCAGCGGAATTGGAAAAAATCACATGTTCGTTTGCAATGAAGCTTTCATTTGGTTTTTCGAATTTTTCTAAGACCATTGTCAATGGAGTTAAAACCAAGCAGGGCACTGGGACGTTACGTGCAATTGATAGTCTATTGCTGAAATTATCTTGGAATTGCCTGCCGATACAAGCAATAGGAATATTCAGCCGTTTAGCCCATTGGTATAATTCCATGGGCGTTTCTTTATTTCTAATGCAGCGTATCGCCACATTAGCATCAGGAATGTTTTCAAATACCGAATACCATGTGGCAAAAGTCTGCCAGTTCTGATTGGGCTCTGTTACGATCAGTACGTTCATGCTTTAAGATAGTTATTGACACGGATATCTTTTGGTCTTAGAATGACCCCCTTCTCGTAGCGAGGTTAAGTTATGGAACATTGGCTAACAAAAAGTTTGAATACAATTGGCCATATCGTTTGTTTTGCTGCTTTCGTAGGGATATCTGAGATTGATATCTTTCCAGCAACAATAGGCTGGTGTTTTGCGGTATTGTTTTGGAGTTTTTTGTTTAGGAACACCTGATAAAAGGAAAAAATAATGGATTATTTGATGCAGCCCTATGACGACGCACTTCAGGAAATTCTGGAGAACGGAGTCGAACGAACAAACAAGCGAACTAAAATTAAAACACTCTCAGTGTTTGGGATGATGAAGCGGTATCGCCTCGATCAGGAACGGTTTCCAATACTTTCAAGGCGAAAAGTTTGGCCCAAAAGTGTGTTCTCGGAACTTCTATGGTTCCTTTCAGGTAGTACAAACAACAAAGATCTGGAAGATCTTGGTTGTAAATTTTGGCGTCCGTGGGTGGATGAAGAATTCACTAAGAAACATGGATATGCTGATGAAAGTTTTGGTCCTGTTTATGGTTTCCAACTTCGTCATTTTGGTGGTGATTATGGGAATGGGATTGGTGGGCCAAAAGGATCGGAAGATTCAACAGTAATTGAATTTGGTCAAGGTACTTATAGCCAATACGGAGATGGCGGCTTTGATCAACTCGATTGGGTGGTGAACCGAATCAAAGAAGATCCGTCGTGCAGACGCACGTTGTGGACTTTGTGGAACCCACAGGATGTGGCGAGAATGAAGTTGCCACCATGTCACATGTTGAGTCAAATCCTTGTGGATGATGATCGTAGATTGACGATGATTTTATATCAGAGAAGCTGTGACTTCCCGATTGGCGTTCCAGCAAACATTCAATTTTACTCAGCCTTGGCGGTTATGATTGCTCAACAAACCGATTGCACACCATATGAATTTGTGCATTACACGGCAGACAGTCACATTTACGCTGATCAGATTGATGCAGTGAAGGAATACCTTGAACTTCCTCAAGTGAAGTCGCCGAAGTTAACCATTAACAAAGCTGAAGATATCTTTTCGTACAAGAATGAAGACTTTGTACTTGAAGATTTTGAAACAGGGCCAAAGCTGGAGATTCCAGTAGCAGTTTAAGGAGTCAGGATGACATACGAACCAAAAGGATTGAAATCGTTACAAGACAACAAAGGCGTGCGTTCGCCACAAATACCTTCTTCCATTCAAATTCCAGTTCCAGTTCAACCAAGATACATCGCTTATTTGGCAGGGCCAATCACTGATTGTTCATTTGATGAATGTGTTGATTGGCGAGAAAAAGTTTGTGAGTTGCTGCCTGATGAAATTGAGGGCATGTCCCCAATGCGTGGTAAGACATATCTTGAAGGCGAAGAGTCAATTGCTGGATCTTATGAAAGAATAACTGCATCTGAAAAGATTGCTGCGTCATATAAGAGAGCTGTTCTCTCAAGTGCTCGTGGAATTATGACACGAGATTACAATGATTGTTCTCGAAGTGATATTGTTATTGCTAATTTTCTGGGGGCTCAAAAAGTTTCTGTTGGAACGGTTATGGAAGTGGCATGGGCTTATGGAAACAAAAAGCCAATCATTGCCATTATAGAAGATGAAGGTAATCCACACGATCATCCGATGATGACAGAAGCGTTTGGTTTTCGTGTTAACACATTAGAACAAGCGGTAGACATCGCCATTGTGACGTTGTTGCCGAGACCACATAGGAAAGAATGATGCCGACAAGGGAAGATTTAAATACTGGTTTGGAGCGATTGGCAGAATTTTCTGCAAACAAATTATCGCCGATTTTTGGCTTGTTTCGCTGGACTTGGTATTCAGGAGGTTCCACAAGCTCACCGGACAAGATTCCTACCTGTAACGACATAGAACAACAGATAATGAGGCTGTTGAGTAATCTTGTCGAGAACGATTACGACTGGACTGGGACAGGTAGAATCACGGTTCAAAAGCGTCCAGATGATGGTCTTGATATTTATTCGGTATTTTTGGACATTGGCGAGTTTGCCATAGAACGAGAAACACCAAACCCCAACACTGAATGGGCAGAAGAAGGATTTTAACATGTTGCTATCATTTGACACCGAAACTGGTGGGCTTGGGTTAGATAAAAGCCTTTTGACGTTGGGGTTGATATTTTACGATGAAGAAAAAGGTGAAAAAATAGATGAATATCACTGGGGGTTGATCCCTGACAATGGTATCTACATTGTCGATCCTAAAGGATTGGAAGTGAATGGCATTGATTTGGTGGAGCTGGCAAAAACAGCCATTACATACAAAGAAGCAGGAACAGAACTGTACAATGTCTTAAAACACCATTCTGATCATGGATCGAACAAGATTGTCCCAGTGGGTAAAAACGTCCATGGAGACATAAATCATGTTTGTGACAAGTTGATGAGCCGTGGCACATGGGAAAATTTTGTGTCTTATCGAACCATGGATGTCAGCAGTTTATTTCAAGCATTTCGTCTCGTTGGAAAAATTCCCGATACAGTTAGTGGATCATTAGAGAGCATTTGTGAATTCTACGAGCTTCCTACGGATGGGTTGCACGGAGCATTGCGGGACGCAGAAATGACTCTTGAATGTTTAAACATAATGTTGGAAGAAATCAAATGATGGAATTTATTAGTAGTTTATGGTGGCTTTGGGCATTGATCTTTTTAGGATCTGCTGGTTTTGTTGGTTACAATAAATGGAAAGTGAGTCAACAAAAAGATTTTATTGTTACAGGTAGTTTGTTGGGCTGTTTAACAGCAGCCTTTACGGCACTGGGGGCAATATCTGCTATTTTGACAATCATTTCTTGTATTTTCAGATTGATTGTCTGGAAGGTTGTTGGTTAATTTTGTGATATTGGTAGTGGCTTACAATAAGAATTTTGCTATCGCAGAAAATGGCAAAATCCCTTGGTATGTCCCTGAAGACTTCAAGCACTTCAAAGAGACTACAGAAGGTGGCGTTGTCATCATGGGCCGTGTGACTTATGAGAGTTTGCCTGACAAATTTAGACCACTGCCTAATCGTGACAATATTGTCATTACGAGAAATCCATATAATTACATGACAACTGTTTCTACTCCAAATGGAATTCATGTTACGAGTAGTTTAGAGGCAGCTAAAACAGCAGCAGAAATTTTAAATGATTCTGACAAAATCTTTGTAATAGGTGGAAGTCAGATCTACAACTTGGCTTTGAAAAGTGGAAACATCAGCAAAGTAATTGCCAGCGAAATAGATAATGACGCAACAGGGGATAGATTTTTCCCTGATTTACAAAAAAATGGCTGGAAAAAATCTTTAGTGAAAGAGTTTGAAAACTTTAGAGTGGCAGAGTTTGTTCTTGATGCTCCTAAATAGTATCAAGGAGGGTTCGTGGACAACAAGAACAAAAAGGAATTTATAGAACCGATCACCAGTGTCTCTCTTATGTCTTTGCTCGGCATTGGTGCAGTTGAAATTTTTAAGGCAATTGTAGGTTTTTTCGCTGTAGCCATACTACAGAAATGGTGGGATAAGCGAAAGGCAAAGAATGAGCAAAGACCCGATTGACCAATTCTTAGAAAAGAACAGAAACTACAAACTTAAAATCGACTGTGTCGGAGATGCCATGGTCGATATCTACCAAGAAGTAACAGTCAATCGAATCAGCCCGGAATTTCCCATGCCTATCATGAAAGTGGCAGGGAAACAAGTACGCAAACCGGGAGGCGTTGCAAACGTTGAACAACAGCTAAAATACTTTAATGTGGATACAAGGCTCTTTTGTTTCAATGATGGAAGTTTTCCATGTACTGATTGTACAACGGAAATCAATGCTCCTTATGAAACAGGACATTTGCCTGTAAAACAACGTTATTTGGAAGGCGATATTCAGATAACAAGATATGACGATGAATATGATAATTACAGGTTGACAGATGAGCAAATAGCTGAAAAGAGAAAGTTGGCTTATGATTCTTTTGCAAATAAAGAACCTGCTGACGTTGTTATTCTATCTGATTACAATAAAGGCTTTTTCTCTCCTGAAGTTAACTGGGTGGATTATTTAAACAAGATGGGAATAAAGTCTGTTGTTGATCCTAAAACAAACAATTTATCTCAATGGAAGGGTTGCACGGTATTCAAACCAAATGCTAAAGAAGCTGCTGATTTAAGTGGTTATAGCTATTACAGGGATCAGGTACATTTCTTCCAAGACAGGTTAGATTGTGAAGCTGTTGTCATTACTCACAGTGGTGAAGGAGTGTTTGGTATTTGGGGGAGTGATTATTTTGAGTTTATTCCAATTGAAGAGGTTAATGTCAGAAGCTCTGTAGGTGCTGGTGATTGTTTTATCGCTTTTCTGGCAATGGCTGTTGGTCACGGTTTTGTTCGTAATGAAGCAATAGAAATTGCTTATTCAGCAGGTGAACAATATGTTCAGGGCATCAAGAATCAGCCAATTTCTCCTGCTCAATTAAGTGACACAAAAATTGTTCATCCAGAAGATTTGAAAAATAGACCGTTCACTTTAGCGTTTACAAATGGCTGCTACGACATCCTTCATTCGGGTCATCTTCATACGCTTAATTTTGCTTCAGATAAAGCAGATAAACTTGTGGTGGCTGTGAACTCTGATGAAAGTGTCAAGCGACTTAAAGGCCCTGAGAGGCCAATTAAAAATCTTTCTGAGAGAATGGGGTTGCTTGCTTCTCTTGAGATGGTGGATTTTGTTGTTAGTTTTGACGAAGACACACCTTTGGAGACCATAAAAAAATGCACCCCTGATGCTTTGATCAAAGGTGCAGATTATGGTCCGGGTCAAATTGTCGGGGAAGATATTGTTCCTGAGACATTTCGTGTTCCTTTGGTTAAAGGGAAAAGTACGACGAATCTCATCAAAGGCAAATTTCTTTAATTTTGTGTTTTTCCGGGGCAATTTTCGCATTTGCAATCATCGCCACAGTTGCAAACTCCCGTTTCATCACATTCGCAACTTACGCAGCAGCATTCGCCGGGCTTGCATATTTTCCCATTATCTGTTGAACAACCAACGATAACCATAGAAAAACAAGCCAACATAGCAAAAAATAAATTCTTCATAGGGCCTCCATGTGTAAATGTTGTGAAGGTATTTACCCAAGATACTACAATATTCACGATATGAGAAGGCCAAAGTTAATCAATAAACAAAACAAGAAGCGACATGAAGGAAAATGTCACTTTTGCTCTGAAAATGACTATGATTTACTTGACGTTCATAGAATCACTGAAGGCAAAGATGGCGGTAAGTACACGGATCACAATACAGTTACAGCTTGTGCCTGTTGTCATAGAAAAATCCATTCCGGCAGAATTGTTATAGATCGTTGGTATCAAAGCACAGGTGGCAGAGTTTTGCATTACACTGAGGATGGCGAAGAAAAGTGGCAATGATGTGCTAAATACAACATCATGAAGACTTTCAAACAATGGATAGAAGATGTTAGCACAGAAGCGCCAGAGGTCGGTGAGCCCAGAGGAGCAAATCCCAAAGTGACTCAAAAAGCAGCAAATGATGTTGTAAATAGTGCTCTTGCGAAAAATCCCTCATTTCCCACGTCTGTAGCTTCTGCTCCTAATCCTACAGCGAAAGCCAAGGCAATAGGGGATTTCACATCTGATGTGTTAAAAAACAATAAAACAGCGATTAAATCTGCTGAAATAAACCCTGATCTCATTAGTCGAACAGCTTCTGACGCAGTTGGGTTCAATTACAAGGGTTTGTTTGACAAAAAAGGCATGAAGAAAAGGATGAAGAAGAAGTGATCACTTTTCATGAATTTATGTCTAAGAAAGGGCTGGGAAACCCTTTGAAGCCAAGAGATGCAGTGATGAGTCAGTACAATAACGTCAAGAAACTGAACACAAAACCTGTGAACAATTCAGACAAGTCTCTTAAAAAAGGGCCAAGTGCTACTAAAGCAGTTATGATGCCAACATTAAAATCAAGTGGCTCTATGACCTCATCTCGTCCAAGCGGCAAAACGACTCCGAAAACACCGGCTGAATTTTTACCCAGAGCATCAGGTCACGCAGATTCAACAAATAAGAAATTCCAAGGATTTCACATTGCCTAGTTACAAGCTGTTTAACAAAGATAATGAACGTGAATTAGTTCATCCTAAGATTGGAACATGGAATACTGAAGACATTGAAGAAGCTCGTGGAATGAGAGATTCATTTCGTGATTATCTTAGAACTCTTGAACTTCATGATTATTGCGAAGACATAGTCATCTTGGATATTGAGACAAGCCAAGAAATTGTATAAATTCCTATTGCATAGAATTTTTGTTGTCAGTATACTCCTCTTAGTATATGACTTTTTGAGGGGTTATACATGGACGAAAATACAACAGCACCAAAACCAGTTGGAACAAAATTATCCCGATATTCGGCTCTTCACAATGAAGAGTTGTTTCAAACTCTGAACGAGGAGATGTCTTTTGAAGAGTACATTGATCTCCTCCACGAAAAGCCCAAGCTTTGCAGAAACTCTTTTCAATACATCTACGATATGATCGTAGAACCGGGCGTTGAAACTTTTGAGCGTTATCGTAAAACCTATAGACGATACAAATTCTTTAGCGAAGACCCTCAGTCTCCTATTTACGGCTTGGAAGAAACTCTTGATGATTTGGTAAACTTTATCAAAGGTGCTGCTGGTGGCTACGGCACAGAGCACAGAGTTTTGCTTCTTCACGGCCCTGTAGGTTCTTCTAAGTCTACAATTTGCAGGATCATCAAGCGTGGTCTTGAGAACTATTCTCGAACAGATGCTGGTGCTTGGTACACTTACAAGTGGGTCAATCTACCAACAGAAGGTGAAGATTTTCTTTACACTAATTCTGTTGATGAATGTCCTATGTTTCAAGATCCTATTTTGCTCATGGAACCAAACATGAGAGCTAAGTTGATTAAAGACCTCAACTCTGTTCTCAAAGAACAAACACCAGAAGAAGAACAGGCAGAAATGTATGAGCTTTCTTCTGAGGGTGGATTAAACCCAAGATGTCGTTTGTTTATGCAACATCTTTTGAAGATGCACGGCGGCAGTTGGGAAAAAGTAGTTAAAGAACATATTCGAGTTATTCGTAGAACTCACTCTGAAGTAGACCGAGTTGGAATTGGAACATTCCAGCCGAAAGATGAGAAAAACCAAGACAGCACCGAGCTTACTGGTGACATGAACTTCGGTAAAATTGGTCACTTTGGAGCTGACAGTGATCCAAGGGCGTTTAACTTCGATGGCGAATTTGAAGTAGCTAACAGAGGAATGTTGGAATTCATTGAAGCTCTTAAGCTTGCAAATGAGTTTCTTTATGACCTGTTGGGTGCTTCTCAGGAACATCAAATTAAACCTAAGAAATTCTCTCAGGTTCAGATTGATGAGATGATTATCGCTCATACGAATAATCCTGAGTATGAAAAGCTTCGAAACAACAAGCATATGGAAGCTTTGCGGGATCGAACAATCAAAGTCGATGTTCCGTATCTTCTGCGATGGGATGATGAAAAAGCAGTTCTCGAACAGGATTATGGTCCTGACAAAGTCAAGCAGCATATCATGCCGCACACTTTGGATATTGCATCTTTCTTTTCTGTCAGCACAAGGCTGGAAGTTCCAGAAGATGAAAAGTTGAACATTCGAGATAAAGTTAAGCTTTACAATGGCAAATCTCTTCCGGGCTGGACAGAAGATTCTGTTAAGGAACTTAGAGATAAGTATTCATCTGAAGGAATGTTCGGAGGCGTATCTGCAAGATACGTTCAGGACAAGATTTCTAATTGTCTTGCTAAAAACCATGAGTACATCAATGTTTTTATGGTTTTAAATGAACTCAAAGAAGGTTTGGCTGAATCTGCACTAATTACAGATGTGGAGCAGGTTAGGCATTACGAGTTCTGCATCGAAGAGGCAAAAAATGAATTGGATGATATTTTGAAAAATGAAGTTCAGAAAGCTTTGGTTGCTGATGAAAATGCGATTGTTCGTTTGTGTGCGAAATACATTGACAACGTTATCGCTTTCGTAAACAAAGAAAAAGTAACTGATCCAATTACAGGAAAGAACATTGATCCTAATGAACGTTTGATGAGAAGCATTGAAGAAAAAATCGATGTCCCTGAACAGGGTGTTGATGATTTCCGTCGATCAATTGCAGCGTTCATTGGTACTTTGGCTAACAAAGGCAAAGAGTTTCAGTGGGATTCTAATCCTGAATTGAAGCAGGCTTTGCAGAAAAAGATCTTTGAAGACACGAAAGACCACATCAAGATCGCAACTCTTAGTTCAGAGTCTTCAGTTGTTGACCCTGATTTGCAGGAGAAGATTGATGCGATTAAGACACGGTTGATTGACAATCATGGTTACAACGATAAATCGGCATCAGATGTACTTGAATATGTTTCAGGCATATTCGCAAGAGGGGATTCTGACGACGACTAAAGGGGGTAGCTATGATGTATAAGTGGAGTGTTCAAGACAAAATAAGACCTAATGAACTTGAAGATGTGTTGAATGATTTTGATAATTCTGGTTTCGACATCTATCAAATTACTTCAGATGCTGAATGTTATTGGCATACTGTGATAGGAAGATTGCCAGAAATGCCATTAGAAATTGAACGAGAGCTTCTTGACAAGGCGAACTTATGACAAAGAAAATCGGAGGAGACCATAAGCGATTCAGGGATGTTGTTTCTGGACGCACACGACGACAATTGAAACGATTGATTAAATCGGGAAAGATTGTTCGTCAACGTGCTAAAGGGGGCAAGATGACAATAAAAATTCCTCGAATTGATATCCCTCGATTTGTTCATGGTTCAACCGGGGGCGGATTGGGAAGAGGTCCGGGCAAAGAAGGAGATGTCATTGGCCGTGACCCTAAAGGTAAAGGCCAAGGTCAAGGTAATAAAGCTGGTGAAGAGCATGAAGATGGAATTCAGATTGCTTTGGACATGGATGATGTTTTGAAGTTCATGAAAGATGAGCTTGAGCTTCCTGAAATGAAGCCTAAGCCAAATGAGACCTTTGAGGAAATCAAAGTTAAATACAATGATATTTCCAAAACAGGGCCTGATTCTCTTCGTCACACTAAGCGGACAATGATTGAAGCTTTGAAGCGTTTAGCGATGACTCAGGATCTTGAGAAGCTTCATCACTTGCCGGGTTCTTCAGTGCCAATGAAATTGATCACGCCGATTAACAGTGATCGACGTTATCGACAATACACTGAAATTAAAATACCTTCATCAAATGCTGTGATTTTCTTTGCGAGAGACTGTTCGGCATCAATGGATGCATATCGTTGTGAAATTGTTTCTGATATGGCTTGGTGGATTGATATTTGGATTAGACAATTCTACAAGAAGGTAGAAAGGTGTTATTTCATTCATGACACAATGGCTGAAGAAGTAGACGAACACAAGTTTTACACATATCGTCAAGGTGGTGGAACTAAATGCTCTTCTGTTTTTCAGGAGATGGCTAAACAGTTAGAAAGCAGGTTCCCTCCACATGCTTACAACATTTATGTTTTTTATTTTACAGATGGAGAGAACTGGTATGAGGACAATCCAAGATTGTCTAAGATAGTTCAAGAAGAGTTGGGTCCACATGCGAATTTAATTGGTGTTACAGAAGTTTGTCCTTGGGATCATGAAGGTCTTGATACAGTCAAAGGATTTATTGATAGTGAGATCAAAAAAGGCGTTCTTGACAAGAAAGTAGTTACCACTGTAAAGATTGCACCTGACAGTAAAGATTCTAAGTCTCCCAGTTATTGGGGCTATGCTCCAAGTATGGAAGAGGAAGATCGAAATAATCAAATTGTAGATGCCATTAAACAGCTTCTTGGAAAAGAAAAAGAGACAGCTACGACAGGTGGGTGGGGAATATAAGTGTCGGTCAAAACCAAAGAGTGCCGATATGGACCAATGATGTATTTGGACAATGATGAGGTCATTGGGGATTCTTTGGATAAGAATGGAGATTCAAACTCTGATCAAATTGAATTTCTAAAACAATTGGTGGAACCGGGGGACATCGTTTTTGATGTCGGTGCATATATTGGCACAATTACGATACCCTTAGCCAAAAAAGTAGGGCCTACAGGTTATGTGGCGGCTTTTGAGCCACAGTTATTGCCTTTTCATATGCTTTGTGGAAACATTGCTATGAATGAACTTAGAAATGTTTTAGCATTTAACTCAGCGGTTAGCGAGGCTAGTGGTGCAAACATGTCAGTTCCGCCATGCAATTACTCAGAACAGCGAGATTTTTCACGTGCCATTCTTACTCCAAGTCTTTCTGGACATTTAGTGAAAACTGTGGCACTTGACTTTTTGACAGGTGCTTTGGCGAAATCAAAACCTAAGCTGATTAAAATTAATGTCAATGGAATGGAATCTCTTGTGTTGAACGGGGCTAAGAATTTAATTTCTGATTGTAAGCCTTTATTGCATGTGACACATGGCTTTAAACCTAATGTTGGTATTTTGAAACTATTAGAGTCTTTTGGTTATAAGAGCAAAATTCTCACAACAGGGGTGGAGCTAGAATCTATGATTTGCTATCATAAAAGTCAAGGAGATGTTTCATGGAAGGCCAAAGAGCTGAACAAGCAAAATTAATGCGTAAGCAATCGTTAGCTCTTTGTAACAATTATTATTATACAGGGCAGCATCAAAAAGCATTGAGAATGCTTAACCAACTGAGGAAGATGTATCCTGATGATGAAATTGTCACTCATCTTTTAAGTAGTATTTGCAATTACCAGTTCCAGATAGATGCCCCATTTGCCGTAATGGGAGGCGAAATACCAGACAACAAACTTTCCAGTGAGTTTGGTGAACATTGGACTGGACAGGATTTGAACAAAAAATCAATTACCATTTTCTGTGATCAGGGCATGGGCGATGTTGTTCAATTTTTAAGATACGTTAAAGAAATGAAAGCGACTTATGATTGCGAGGTGAATCTCAACTGTTATGCTTATTTCGATCAAATGAATTCAATGTTAGAATTGCAAACTTATGTGGATTCTTTTGTGAAAGAACATATCAAAACAGATTATCACACAAACATCATGAGCATTCCAGCAATCTTAAGAGGGTTGTCTTTTGATATTTATTATCCGGCACATTTTCGTGATTTGCTGGAAACAAGTATCGATGGATCTTCTTACCTTGAAGGTTTTTCTGGTAATTGTGATGATTTCTTGAAACACATAGGAGTTGCATGGCAAAGTAACCGTAACAACCCTTTATCAGCTAAAAAATCAATTGATCCTGAGCTTTTTAAATCATTTGTATTTAATGATATAACCTTGGTTGGTCTTCATCCTGAAGATCCTCCTGAATATATCAAAAACATTCAAATTAGAAGTTTAAAGGATGTGGCTGAATTTGTTGCCAAATCAAATTTGGTGATATCGGCAGATACAGTTGCTTTGCATGTTGCAGGTGCATTGGGAAAAACTGCGTGGGGATTGCTACCTTATGAAGCAGACCCTCGATGGGGAAACCAAGAGAGCACTCCTTGGTATCCTTCTGTGAAGTTGTACAGACAAAAAGAGTCAGGAAACTGGCAGGAAGTTATAGACAGAGTTTCAAAGGATTTACATCTATGGCAAAATCAAGAATGCTGAGTGGCACGCCTATTTTGGTCGGGAACAACACTGTTCCGGGAACAAAATTGCATGAAGAACTTAAGCCTCTCATTCCAAAGATCGAAGAAGCATGTCGAAATATGGGTCTCGACTATTACCCAATTGTTGTTGAGATCGTTAGTTACAGCGATATGTCTGAGCTTGCAAGTTATGGTGGGTTCCCTAACAGGTATCCACATTGGAAGTTTGGAATGGAATATGAAGAGTTGAGTCGTGGATACGAATATGGGCAACATCGTATTAGCGAAATGGTGATCAACAATAATCCTTGTTACATTTATTGCATGGACTCCAATCCATTAGTGGACAATGTCGATGTGATTGCTCACGCTATTGGCCATAATGATTTCTTTAAAAATAACATTTTCTTTGAGCCAACTCACAAGAATATGATGAACAAAATGGCTAACCATGGGACACGCATTAGAAAATATATGCGAACATGGGGAGAAGAAAAAGTAACAGAATTCATCGATGATGTTTTGAGAATTGAAACTTTGATCGATCCAGCTAATGCTTGGAAGAAAAAAAACATCAAAGAAGCTGTCATTCGAGATAAAAGAGAATATCGGTTTCCTAAAAGATTGCGTGGTGAACACAATTACATGGACCCGTGGTTGAATACAGATGAATATATTGAGCGGGAAAAGAAGCGTGTCGAAAAAGAAGACATGCAGGATCAACTTGATTTATTTGTTGTTCCCGAGCGGGATATTTTTGCTTACATCAAAGACAATGCACCTTTGAAACCATGGCAACAGGACATCATCAGCATGCTTTATGATGAGGCGTTGTATTTCTCACCACAACGTAAAACTAAGATGATCAATGAAGGCTGGGCCAGTTTTGTTGATTTCCACATTATGTGTCGAGAAGGTTTGACAGCACTCGGACAGAAAAGTCACGACTGTGGTATTTTTCATTATGCTAAACATAAAATGCTCGTGCTTGGAAGTAAGTACAGTCAGAATCCTTACAAGTTTGGCTTTGACCTTCTTACTGATATCGAAGATCGTTGGAACAAAGGCAAATTTGGCGAAGATTATGAAAATTGCACAGACATGGTAGAGCGTAAGAATTGGGACAAGAAGCTTGGACTTGGCATGGACAAGGTCTTTGAAGTCAGAAGGTCTTACAATGATTACACACTCATTCAGGAATTTTTCACTCCTGAATTTTGTGAAGAAAAAGAGTATTACGAATACCAGAGGTTCCCAAATGGCGAATGGGTAATTACAAATCGTGATTATAAGTCGATTAAGAAATCGCTTCTTCGTAAATATTTGAATGGTGGACTGCCTGATATTCGGCTGGTTGATCCCAACCATCGAGGAAAAGGCTGGTTCCTGATGCAACATCAGTGGGATGAGCAGCCACTTTATGATCCGTATGCAAGAGAGGTTCTTCCTTCAATTTGGAAACTGTGGGGCAAACCAGTTGTTTTGGCCACAAAGACACCAGATGATGATGAAGAGTATGTTTATGTTTGTAGCGGCATTGATCCACAGGAAGATGTAGAGATCATGTATCGAAAAGATTACGAAGATAGGTTTATGAAATGAGATCGGTAGTAGTATTCAGTGGAGCAGGATTGTCTGCTGACAGCGGCATTCAAACATTCAGAGATTCTGATGGTCTTTGGGAGAATCATAAAGTAGAAGATGTTGCAGCTTATAAAGCTTGGTGGAAGAATAAAGAACTTGTTTTAAGGTTCTATGAAGAGCGTTACAATAAGTATTCTGACTGTAAACCTCATGAAGGCCATGAGGCTTTGGCAAAACTTGAAGAGAAGTTCAAAGTAACTCACATTACTCAAAATATTGATTATCTTCTTGAACAAGCTGGATGTTCAAATGTTGTTCATTTACATGGCACAATTGGTCGAAAGAAATGTGAGCGTCATCGGGACATTCTCCCAGTGGGAGCTTATGGTTTTCAGCAGCATGTTTGTGATTACAAAGCAGAATCAAAAGGCCCGGTGAAAATGGGCGATCTTTGTCCAACATGCAAAAAGCAATTAAGACCTGATATTGTTTGGTTCAATGAAGCTGTTCACATGGGAAACGAAGAGATGAAAGAATGGGTTCGTGAAGTCAAATACAACGATGGTGTGTTTATTTGCGTTGGAACTTCAGTTCAGGTTTACCCTGCTGGGTATTTGGTTTCGTTCTTTTCTCAGGTGAAAAATAAGTATATTGTCGATCCAAAACCGCAAAGGGTTGCAGATTATGAGCTTATTGAAGGCACTGCCAAAGAAAAATTGCCAGAATTGGTAGAAAAACTTATAGCTTAGACATTCCCAAAAGTGCCCGGTCCCGGAGGTGCCTGATCACGAGGAAGAGGTTGATTTTGCTTCATTGAATCCAATTCTCGTTCGCTGGGCGTATGTGATCCAAGTCCAGAACCATCATCCATTGGCTCATCGCCAAATTTAATAGTTTCCCAAGAATCTAATAATTCGTTCCACATAGATTTGAAATGTCCCAATTTTGGGTGTTTTTCGTCATCTACAGAGCCTAATATTTCTTGAATTCGCTCTATTTCTGCGTCAATTGCACTGATTTTATCCTGTTCAGCTTTGGATTTTGTCTCTATTTCCTGTGCATCAACTTGTGGCTGTAATCCTGTCCGTTTAACTTCGCTAGAAGCCGGAGTTTGCCCATTATCAATGGGGGAGCCAAGTTGCGGAAATTCTCCGTTTTCGTTTTGAAGCCAGTTTCGGAAGTTACTCATGATGTTGGTATATATTTACAGAGAGTTTGTTTTCAAGTAATATTTGAGCAACAAAGGGAGCTTTGTCCTATGGCGAGACCAACAAGAGGAGAAAGAAGCCAAACACTCTCAGACCTTCATTCGTATTCAGTTAATTTGAAATCCAGAGACATTTATGTTCATTCAATTCACGACCACGAAGAAGAAATGGGAGTAGATTACCGTCAGGCTTCGGTGTTCATCAAGAACCTACACATGTTGAATCATATGGGTCCAGAGCCCATCTTGGTTCATTTCCAGTCAATCGGAGGAGACTGGTACAATGGAATGGCGATGTATAACGCCATTGAATTTTCTAAGGCGTCTATTACGATTCTTTCTTATGCTCAGGCGTCTTCTATGAGCGGCATCATCATACAGGCAGCAAAACACAGGGTTCTAATGCCAAGCTGTCATTTTATGATGCACTATGGTTCAACTGATGTTTATGGCGGGCAACATCCATTAGCTGTCGAACAGGCGATGCTCTTAGAGAAAAAAGATTCAGAAAGGATGTTGATGCTTTTTGCAAAAAGAGCTATAAAGAGCGGCAAATACTTCAAAGAAAAAAGAGCATCTAAACCCGAATACGCTTACAACTTCTTTGAGAAGATGTTGAAAGAAAAAGTTGACTGGTTCCTCGATCCTGAAGAGGCCGTTTATTATGGATTAGCAGATGGAGTCTTAGGAGACAGGAAGTATAAGGACATGGAAGCTTTGAAAGGATAATTCATGTATTTACCAAGATTAGTGGAAAGATTACTTCGAGAAGGCAAGCGGACACAGGCTGTAAAAGCGATTTACAAAGATTACAATAAGAAATCTAATGAGGAGCGTGTTGACAATAAAAACCCCATGGAAAATTGGATGCTTGAATCAATTAATGCATCAGGTGTTTTGTATCAAGGAAGGCTTTTCAGCAACTGGGAAGAAACCACATTTGAACAGGATGTTTATCGAAAACAAGATTTTGTTGACCACACTGGCAGTGAGCCGATTTATTGTCAGATCAAATATCGTCAACCTAAAAACAACCATGGGGATATTCTTTGCTGTGTGATTCAGCCTTACCCAGACAATGCTGAGCCTGCTCGTAAATGGATGAGAAGTAATCAAGTAGCCAGAGGCGTTTTTGGTTGGGGGCGTGACGTAAAATTTCAGGGTCAAATTTACGGCTGTCTCAATAAATCTTGGAATAAAATTAGGTGTTTAGATTATAAAAAGTCCATAAAACCCAATCTGGACAGAATTTTAAAAGAGTTCTTAGAAAGCGATCTTCCTCTCAACACCAATGTTAACACTTTTCGTGCAAGTTGGCACGATGATTTCATGTTGAAATGTTTTCCAGACGGAGGAAAAAATGGTTGGGATAGCGGAAAACTAAAGGTTTGTGCTATGTTACCCGATAATCTGTTTGATGAGGGGGAAATTCATTGGGTTGATATGATTGAGCCCCCAGATTACTTATTTGAAGAGGTTTTATCATGAACGCAGAAGTTTTAATGAGCAATGAGTTTGTCAGTTTTTCGTCAAAAATCAAAACTTTGAAAGAAGAACGAGACGTTCTCAAAGAAGAATTCCAGCAACAGTACGCTGAGTACAAGGAAAAATTGGCATCTATCGATAAGTCTGCCGAACAAGCTGAAGAAGAATTTAATCAATGGATGGAAAAACAGAACGAAGATCCTGCAAATGCATCCTAATTGTTGGAATGCATAGAAGTGGAACTTCTTGTATGAGCGGGCTTCTGAAGCTTCTTGGTGTTTATCAGGGCAAATCTGCTTCAGAAGGTGTGAGTGAAGAAAATCCAAAAGGGCATTTTGAAAATGATGGTCTTTGTGCAATCACTTCATATCTCATGGGCAAAATGGGCATCAATTGGAACAAAGTCCCGGAAGAGATCATTAAAGTAGATTTGCCTTCTGGATATATTGCCGCTATTCACATTTTGCTGAAAAATGAGTTTGCCGGGAACCATCCTTTGATTTCTATGAAAGATCCGTGCCTGTCTCTCGTTCTTGATTCTTTTCTTGAAGCTATGGATAATGTTTATGTGATTAGAATGCATCGCCCCAAGGAAGAAGTTTATTTATCTTTAGATGCACGAGGTGACAAATACAATTCTGAATTGTATGAACAATACAATGCTCGATTGGATTACATCATAGAAAAACACAATCCGAATCATGTTGATGTTGAGTTTGAAAATCTGTTGCAAGATCCAATCTCAGTGTTGCAGGAGATTGAGCGAAGGTTCGATTTAGATCTCAAAATTGAATCTAAACTTGATGAGATCACAGAATTTGTTGACCCGAAACTAAAAAGGCACTAAGATGAACGTTAAAGAAGCATTAGAATATGCAAAGTCTGAGAATTTGGATGAACGCAGGAAAGCCACTAAGGCTTTGAAGGTTTTGGCTCAAGAGATTGATCGTTTAACGAAACCTCGTTTTAGAGCAGAGCATCGTTATACAGGTTTGAAATCATTTTGCACAGAAGAAATCACTATGGCTACCATGGCTGATATAGGAAGATAAACATGACAGAACCAAAAGTTGTGCATTGTAAAAAAGAACCTTATGATGTATATGTTGGTAGGCCATCAAAATGGGGAAATCCATTTGAAATTGGCAAAGATGGAACACGAGAAGAAGTCATAGAAAAGTATCGTGAATGGATTTTAGATAACTCGGATTTACTAAAAGATATTCATGAATTAAAAGGCAAAACATTAGCTTGCTGGTGTGCTCCTAAGTCTTGTCATGGAGATGTTTTGTTAGAGTTGGCAAATGAGTGCGATCAAGCCATAACTGAAATTGAAAGGAGTTGAATATGCATAACCACCCTGAGACAGGGTTTGAGCACGTCCACAGACATTCCGATTAACATAAAGGTCGCACAGGAGGCGAAAGCACCTGTGAAAAACTGGATGAATTCGGGGAACGCTAAGTCGATAGATATGCTAATCCCGAGCGAAGCCCATGGTACACCATGGGAACGTGTAGAGACTACTGGAGGAGTTGAGTCTCCTTAATTACCAGCACGAGCGTCCAGCACCCTTCGGGGTGATGATATAGTCCATCCCACAGGAAACTGTGGAATAAGATGTTTAGTTTGTTGGATGGTTTTAGCAAGGTGCACGAATATGCAGAACATTCCAAGGCAGTGAATCAAAAGTTTTTGGTAATCACTGACCATGGCGTGATGGGTGCTGTGCCTCAGCAGATTTCGGAAGCTGATAAGCATGGTCTTAAACCAGTGTTCGGTTGCGAACTATACGTTAACCAGATGCAGCCCAAGTCAAACACACGGGCGGAAACTGCTGAATTTCGTAAGCAGTTGAGTGATGAAGAACAAAAGAAATTTAACAAGTCATCTCATCTATTGGCCTTGGCATATAGCGATGTTGGTTATTCTAACCTCGTTCGTTTGACATCATGGGGTTGGATTCATGGGTTTTATCGAAAACCCAGAGTTAACCATGAAGCTTTGATGCAACATAAAGAAGGTTTGATTTTTACAAGCACATGTGCCAACAGTGAGATAGCTAATGCTTTCTTTGATGCAGGTGGCCCGGAAGGTGGTGATGACGCCGGGTTTGAAATGATCGAAAAGTACATGGCAATGTTTGGGGATAAGTTTTACCTCGAACTAATGATGCTTGATTTTAAGCTACAAAAACCATATGACGCTTTTCTTATTCGGGCACATAACAAATACGGCATTCCATTGATCATGTCGCAGGATTGTCATTATTGCAAGAAGGAGCACAGCCGATATCAAAGATTGATGCTCATGCAACAAAACAATCGAACACTTCAACAGATTGAAGAACTCATTGCTTCTGGGGAAGGTGAAGATTTGTTTGAGTTGCAGGACGAAAATTTGTGGATGAAATCCGAACAGGAATTGAACCACATGTGGGAGACCACTGAATATCGTGACATTATTGATTACGAGCTTTACAAACAAGCTAAATCAAACACGGTTTCATTGTGTGAAAATGCTGCTGGTGTAGAGATTAACAGAGACATCAAACTTCCAAGAATTCCTGATGAAGAGGATGTTTTGATGGCTGAAATTAAGAAGGGTTTTGTTAGTCGTCACCTTCCTAAGACAGGCGAGTATGCTAAGCGAATTAGAGAGGAATACGATCTGATTTGTGATAAAGGGTTTGCGTCTTACTTCCTCATTCAAAAGATGATGACCGATGAAGCTCGTCGTGCCAGTCCTGAGATTTTGGGTTGGGGTGATGGTTCTGAAGCTGTGGGTCCGGGTCGTGGATGCTTAAGCCAAACAACTCCTATTATTTTGAAGGATGGAAAAGTTGCAAATATTAGCAATGTCCAACCGGGACAAGAAGTGTACACACATGATGGGAAATTGAATGTAGTTGAAAAGGTTTGGAAGTACCCAATTGAGAATGAGGAATTGTTGTGTATTAAAACATACTATGGTGATTTTCAAGGGGTGACTTTAACTAAAGATCATGAGATTTATCTTGAAAAAGCGATACGCCCCAAGAATTGGGAGAATTGGTCAGATAACACTAGAAAATCAAGGAGGTCTTTTGAAGAACCGGTAGGTGATTTAAAATGGCAAAGGGCAGACTTTGTAGAGGTTGGTGATTGGTGTTATATTCCTATTCCAGATGTTGAAACATGGAAGGAGTGCATTGTAGACATCTCTGAAGACGAAGAGGTCAGTCTTAAAAACGGTAAAAAACTCCATAGTGATGAGCAGTTTGTTTATCATGAGTTTAACTCTAAATATAGAGGAAGAGTGCATCGTTCTACGGAAAAATTCTGGAAGCTGACTGAAAAGTGGGCAGTAGTCCTTGGGTTGTTTGTCGGAGATGGTTGGACTCGATCTAATGGTTCTGGAGATGTTGGTTTCTGCTCTCACAGAGAAGAAGAGTCAAGTAATTTAGAATACATAATGAACGTTTTTCAGGAAGGGTTCGGTTGTGACTTCTCTTGGAATAGAGAATCTGATCGAAAATTAACGCAGCTAATAATTAGGTCTCATTATGCCAGACGGTTGTTTGATATACTTCACCCTGATTATGCGCATACATCTCAAACCAAACATGTACCAGACTGCATCATGAATGCACCAGAATCAATTGTGTGGGCGTATCTTCATGGATATTTTCTCGCTGATGGTCATGAAGACGAAAATAAAATCAAGTTTGAGACAACGTCCTATTTGTTAGCAACACAGATTAGATACTTGCTGCTTAGAGTAGGGTTGCCATCTTCTTTGGCTTACTCTGATCGGAATGATGTTAGAGAAGAATATAAAAATTCTGGTGTGTCTTATATTATCAACTGTCCTTTGTCTGAGAAATTAGGTGCAAGGAGAGATTGCGAAAAACAGTATGTGTGGAAGAGATTGGAGAAGGGAATTTTGGTCAAGGTCCGAGATATATCTGTAACAAAAGGTGAAAAGTTTGTGTATGACTTGCAGGTTGCTGAGAATCATAATTACTTGACCTCCAGTTTTTTGGTTCATAATTCTGCCTGTGGGTCTCTTGTTGCTTATTGTTTAAAACTGCATGATGTTGAACCAATCAAACATGATCTTCTGTTTTCAAGATTTTTGAGTCCTGCTCGTGGTGGGAAGCAAATGAAAATTAGATTTTCTCTTGACCCTATTGCCAGTGAAGAAATTAAAGCATGACGGATTACATAAGAATTTTTACTATGGTTGAAGGCATCATCAAAAGACCAAAGATGTACACAGCTAATGGTACCGCAGAAGAGGTGCTGCATGTGTTCATGGGGTTGTCTTTAGTGGATCGTGATTTAGGTGATCCTATGCTGAAAGCTATTGCGGAGACTTATTGTGGTCCAATTGGAGGTTATTTGCCGAATGCCTTTCATCCAGCCAAAGTTCTGGAAAAGATGAAAGAAGAAGGTCTTACAACAGACGAGGAAATTTTAGATAGATTAATGGAAATTTGTAAAGGAGTACATGATGAACATAAATGAATATCAGGAGAAGGCACGTGAAGTTGCTATTTATCCGAATGTTGGTGGCGTTGCACAAGGTGATCCATCGCCTTTATATTATCTTGGGTTAGGGCTCGCAGGTGAATCTGGAGAGATTGCCGAAAAGCTTAAGAAATTATTCCGTGACAGCAATGGTGAAATCACTGAAGAATTTGTCGCAACTTTGAAAGGAGAACTTGGAGATATTCTTTGGTATGTGTCTAATATGTGTTCTGAGTTGAACATGGATTTTGAAGATGTATTTCAGGGAAATATTGACAAGTTGTTTTCAAGGCGAGATCGAGGTAAGCTACATGGAAGCGGCGATGATCGATGAAAGACTATTTGATAGTCACACGAAGGTCTGAAAACTGGGAGTCTATTACGTGGGATGAATGGATTGTTTCGTATTGGAAGAAATTCAATTACTCGTTTTCAGATGAAAAAATAAAAGCTTTTCGAGATCGTGTGGCTCTTTGGAATAAAGATTATCTTCCAACTTATTTTGATTACAGATCAAAGATTAAATCTATTGCAAGAAAATCTTGGGAGTTAACCGGTCTTGAAATTGTTGATTTAGAAGATGTAAATCAGTTTTATCGTGATGTCATTTATATTCCAACTGACGACGACGATTGGTTTTGCCCGGATATCTCCGAACAATTAAATGATTTGTCTTCTGACGCTGTTTATTGGAATGACTGGAAGTGGTGTAAAAATGTATTTGATCAAAATGGGCAGGTGAGTAGCAATGGCTATGTAGTTCCGGGAAGTGTAGCTAAAAAATCTTTATTGGAAGAGCATGGTTTTTTCAAAGGTTTTGAAAAGGTAGATGCAAATCTATCTCTTTGGCTTAGGCACTTTGGAAGTTGGTGTTATTTAAGTAGAGATATGTCTTTTGTTGATATCAACAGTCAAAATCTGCCAAAGGAATTAAGTTGGGCTCAACCTTATTGGGATGAATTTTGTAAAATTAAAATAACACTTAACCCTATGAAAATCATGATATGAAAAAATTAGATTGGGTAAGACATAAATGGAATCCTTCTGTTCCTGCCTTTGTCACTGGGTTTGAGGATTGGGGAGAGTTTGGTCGCAAAGTGATTGTCAAGCGAATTGACGGAATTATAGTCAAAGACTATGAAGAATATTTTGAGCCATTGCCTGAAACAATTATTGAGATTCTAGCCACTCCCTAAAAGTGGCAAAAGCTAATCGGTCCAAACCCGGAGTAGACACAGAAGGATTTTGAATTATTCTTTTAACAATCCTTTCTCCTTCTGCGCTTGTGAGTCTTTCCCAAGATCTTTGGCGAGCTGTTCGGGAATATCTTTTGTAAATTCCTTTTAGAACGCTATAAATGTCACGGGTTGCTTTCCGGGCATCTGAATCTTGTCTTGGCATTACATTCTGCTCATCATAGCTTGTTTGAATGATGGCAGTGGTTTTTGAAGGTCTGGATCTTCTTCTCCACCTCCCATGCCATTCATGTCACCAAGTTCTTCTGTATCGTCAAATTCAAAATCTTCGCCTTCAATGAAATCATCTGATTCAACATCCATGTCCATTGTGTCGTCATCAATTTCGACATCTTCAAGACTTGTTTTTTCAAGATCATCTTCTTCTGCTTTTGAACTGTAAGAAGGCGAAACTTCTTCTTCCATAGCTCGTTGAAGTTTTTTGAGAATGTGTTGTCCGTTTTCATGAGAAACGAGCTGTTGAATGTGTTGGTAGGTTTCACGGTGTTCCATGAGTTCTCCAACAAGTGGCCCTAAAAGACCTTTTCTTTTCAACCCACGAACAATGTGTTCTGCCATTTCAGAATTACGCTCCAAGGTTTCGCAAACCAAAGGAATCAATTCATACTGAGCGAAATTTTCGGCTGTAGGAATTGATGCAGCCTTTTTTGTATCATCACTGGTATCTGGTTCATACTTCAGAGCAGAATCACCTTGGTCACCAAGTCCTTTATCGGATTTTTTGGCGTTTTTTCCATCGCTGTTAGCATATGGTTTGTCGCCATGTTCTTTTGGTGGTTTATTTGGCGGCGTCATAGGGTCGGTTCGGTCACCATGGATATCCACAGTTCCAGTTTCAACTTTTCCCTTAGAGTTTAGATATTCACTGAGTGTTTTCATAAGTTATTCTCCCGACCTGTATTTATTCCGTTGGTGTTAAAACCCACATAATAATGTAAATTAAGACAGGTAATCCTACTGTCAAAAATAGAGCTAAGATGAACAAAAGTCTGACGATAGTCGGGTCTATGTCCATTTCTTTAGCAATGCCCGAGCAAACACCAGCGATAACTTTGTCATTTAAATTCCGTTTTAGTGCCATAGTTTGGCCTCCTGTGTAATTGTGGCTGTTGGTATTTAGAGCTTTATGTTGAAAAATTAAGGCTAAATAGAATCATGGCAATTAAAGAAAACCAAAGGGTAATCATAGTATTTGGCATGGCGAGAGCAGGTACTACTATTTTCACGCATGTGCTTTCTCAACATAGAAAAATTAAACTTTTTCACAATGTGTACAATTATGAAAATGATTTAATTTTTGCTCAAAAACATCGTGCTATGGAGAGAATTGTATTAGAAAATCCAAGGCATATGGTTTTGTTTAAAAGGCCATGGTCGGAGAAACTGGTGGGATTTTGGAAAGAAAATTTCCCGAATGCTTATTACATTGCCCTTCTCAAGCCATTTGACTCGATCAATCAAAGTTGGCAAAAGAGCAAGTGGACCAGAGCTTTGCACAATGGAGATGACAAAAGGCGACGAAGAAAATATGATCGTCACCGAGAGCTTTTGGATGAATATACGGACATGAAGCTCAAAATTGTTGATTACAACTACTTTGTGTCAGACCCTGACAAGACCATGAAAGATATTTCATCATTTCTGGATTTGAAATACACAAGGCGATGTGGGCAAGCTCGTTGTCCTCAGTTTGACACTTCTGTGGTCAAAGAAGGGGGCGATTGGCGAAAATTTCGGGATGGATTCAAATAATTTGATTGACAATTTCTGGAATTTGACTATAAATAAACCACCTGACCGAAGCTCATCACTGAATTTATTCGGTGTATTGAAAAGCGAGCTTAGCGTACAGGCCCACTCAATTTCCTTTGGGGTGCATTGAGCGGTTTGGTGGTTGTCAGTTTTCCACCTTCCGTCTGCATTTTGAGTGAAAAACTGTCAAACGGGCTCGTTTTGGAATCGATTGGTTGTCAAGATGAGATGTTAGCGATCCGAGGTTCATCGGGAGGACTCGTATAAAACCCGATGAAAATTTAGTTGTCGAAAGCAACGCACCTCTTCGCATGGCTGCGTAAGCAGTGAGGAGCAAAGCTCCTCCGAAGCTCTGCTGATTGACGCCGATATTGAGGCAGAGTATAGCGTCGGCTGGTTTGGATGGACCTTGTCACGGGGACAGACAAGCAAGATTTAAATGTGACTGGTTGTATTGAAGCTTGCCTTTGGGCGGCAATGCAATGAGATTAAATTGAAGGACATGATCGTAGACGGCACTTTGAAGGCAATTCAAGACAGGGGTTCAAGTCCCCTCGGGTCCACCTAAAAACCGGCCAAGTCCACATGGACTTGGCCGGTTTTTTTTCATGGTCCTTACACTGGTTGGAAGCTCAAGAACATGTCCAACATGAGTTACAGCAAACAACTGCCTCTTGCCCCTGACAGAGCCAGCCTTGATCGAATTGATTCAAACAAAGGTTACGTCAAAGGTTACGTCAAAGGCAACGTTCAGTTCATTGCTTTTCAGGTGCAGTGTGCGAAGCACGCTTTCTCTTCCGAGCAGTTGATGAAACTCTGTGAATCTGTTGCATCGAATGCTTGACCATTTTGTGTCCAAAAATTGCTTAAGGCTCCAGTCGATTGCTTGCTTCTTCGAGAAAGATGGGCGCACCAGTTTCGTTCCATCCACTGTCGCCAATACTGACTGCCATCAAGTTTAAAACAGGGAATATAGTTTCTTCCCATGTATAGATGGGCGATTTTGAAAACCAAATTCTAAATGGTTGAATAGACAATTCAGTCACCCCAGCTACAGTAAAAATTGCATCTGCGAGAGGACTTGTTCCGCCTTCATAATCTTGTTTGCGAACTCTATCAACCCAGTCTGTGGCTTTGGGGCTTTCACGGAGTTGTAAGAACACAGCTTCATTAGAAGGTTCACTTGGATTTTTCAGGTATTCAAGTCTGTAAGAAATTGCCATCTGGCTCCTCCTTGGCTAACATCTTCATTATATACCGTTCATAGAACGGAAATTGGTATAGGCACGATCTTCTTTCCATGCAATAATGTTCTTTGGTTTCAGCGGAAAGGAGACGCAAGATGAACGATAATAGATTGATGAAAATCTGTTTGGCCTCTTTATTCAAAAGAGATTTGAACGATGATCCTGTTTACAGAGATCGTCTTTCTTACGAGCTGAAGCAAATTAAGATCAGAGAAGAAGAAGAATATTTTCTTGATCTCTATGATCGTAAAGTAAAGTTTCCTTACAATGAACACAATTTACTTGTCGCACATCTTTTAGGGTTGGTTGATGATGTTGATATAAACAAAGAGCCTGAATCGACGATGGGTGAATTCCCTGATATCGACATTGACTACGTTCCTCCAATTCAAGATTACCTGAGAGACAATTGGGCACCTCGTCATTTCGGGAAAGACAATGTTTGTCTGATTGGGACTTATGGTTCTCTGGGAATCAAGTCGGCTATTCTCGATATGACAAAGATGTATGGAGCTGATAAAAACGCCATACAATCAATTACGGTCAAAATGGAGGATAAAGATGATGAGGGTGATATTCTTGAATGGGATAAGGCTCTTGAGATTTACGAAGGCTTTAACAAATTTTGTGAAGATAATCCCGAGGTCGCAGATGCAGCCAAAGCTATGCTTGACCGAAATAAAACAGCAGGCGTCCATGCTGGTGGTCTGATTATTTGCAATCAGAGAATTGATCAGTTTGTTCCACTGGAAGTAAGGAAGGTCACCAAAGAGCGACCTGAAGGCGTTGTTGTTTCTGCGTGGACAGAAGGTTTACGAGCACAAGACTTGCAACCTGTAGGTTTGATTAAGTTTGATGTTTTGTCTATTGTTAATTTAATGCAAATTGCCTGTGCTTGTAAATTGATTCAAGAACGACATCCTGAACTTGATGGCATTTGTAATCTTCCCGGAGAAATGAACTGGACAGATTTGTCATATTTGAATGACCCTAAAGCTATTGAGATGGCAAATAAAGCTGATCTCAAATGCGTTTTTCAATTCGGTTCAGAAGGTATTAGAAAGCTTGTTGAACGAGGTGGAGTAACCAGTTTTGACGATTTGGTAGCTTATTCAGCTTTATATCGTCCCGGTCCTTTAAACATGGGGATGGATGCTAGGTATTACAAGCGAAAAAATGGAGAAGAGCCATATTCAATTCACCCTGTGATGCAGCCTATTTTGGGTGTGACTTATGGGGTTATGTGTTATCAAGAGCAAGTTATGAGAATTCTCCATGCGGTTGGTGGGATTCCTTTGATTCACTGTGAGAAAATTAGAAAAGCTATTTCAAAGAAAAAGATAGCACAGTTTGCTCCTTACAAAGAAATGTTTGTCAGAAATGGCCAAGAAAAACTACAAGCCAATCAAGATTTTTTAGAACAACTTTGGGAACAAATAGAATCTTTCGCTGAATATGGGTTTAACTTAAGCCATGCCACTGCTTACACTTATATTAGTTCACGCCTGTTGTGGCTAAAGGCACACTATCCTCTTGAATTTTACGCAGCTATTCTCATGTGTGAAAAGAAAGAGGATAAAATGAAAGAGTGTAGAATTGATGCTGCTTCTCATGGCGTTGAAGTGATGCCTGTGAACATCAATCACTCTGATGAAAACTTTCGAATTGTGAATGGCAAGATTTACTTTGGGTTTTCGAACATCAAAGAGATTGGTAAAGGAGCTGCTGAAGAAATTGTTCAACATCAACCTTATGCATCATTTGAAGATTTTTTGGAAAGGTACGGAACTGGATCAAAAGTCATAAAAGCTTTGGTTGGCTTAGGTGTGTTTGATGAAGATTATGATCGTCTTACTTTGTTTAAATTTTGCGAGCACTACAAAAGTGTTGCTCAAAAGAAGCGACAAAGAGAACTAAGGTTTGAAAAATCTTTGGATAAGATGCATGCAGATTTGAGAGAATTGCTTTTGACAGAAGTTCCTGAAGATGACCCTGAATTCATTCAGCTTTGTCAATTAACAGACACTGCTGCGAAGTTGTGGGAACGATTTTCTGATGTGGAAAGAGAAGTTCCTTACAAGTACAAAGGAGAGGATCGAATTCGTATTGTTTCGCTTGAAAAGCAACTTAATGACATTTTGACCAAGTACGAAAACCGCATTAGAAATCACAAAGAAAAACTTGAAGAAGATGAAGTGATCAGCTTAGACACGTTTGATTCCAGTCGGATTAAAGTTGATGATGAAATTGTGGAACTTATGACCAACAGTGTTTGGCATAATGATCAAGAGTTTTATCCAATGGCGGAAAGAAGATATTACGGGTTTCAATGGGTTTCTAATGTTGAAAGAAGTCCGAGTTACAAGGGATATACGATTGAATCTTTTTTGGGTTACATTCAGGCAGAGAAAGAAACTCATGGGTACATTGAGGTGGAGATCTTAAGTCGTCGTCATCGTAAGTCAAAAAGTGGCACAGAGTTTTATTCTGTGGACATAGAAGATGCCAATGGAAAGAAGATGGTGATGAATGTTTGGATGGATGATTTCCTTAGATTCAAGGAAGAATTAACCAAAGGTACTCTTGTAAGGTTGGATGTAAGGCCACCATCGGGAGGATTTAATACTTTGACATTTTGGGGACCGCCAAAACATCGTCGTCACAGAGAATTGCCTCAAAACAAAGAGGACGATTTGAGATTGACTGTTTTGCAGCCGGGCGAAGGCAAACCTCCAAAGAAAGAACCTGTGGACTTTACAACACTGACAATGGATTAGGAGGCAGTTTGACTGAAGATGTAGAAATCACATCTGAGAACTTTTCAGAATATTTTTTTGATGTCCGCAAGCATCGTCCCAAGAAAGGCCAGATTATGGCCAAATACACAGCAGTTGCTGAATTTGTGGGACCACAAGCCAAAAGAGATATCATTAAGTTAATGATGATGGACAAAGCACATGCTGCTTCCATGGTTATGAAAAAGATACATGGAGCAAAAGAACCGGATTGTTATAGGGTTTGTCGAGAAATAGCTGAAGATTTACTTTCAGGGATGTCTTCGAAAGATATCATTGATAAACCTTATGAATTTGTTGTGGAGTTCTTTTTTTATACTCAAAGAGAGCATGTTCCAAAGAACGACCCTCACTGGAGCACAATTAAACTTCTTAGTTATGATGAAGACGAAGGTGTATACAGATCTGCCATAGAGATTTGAGTGATTTTTTGGGTCTTTGTGCCATAAATATGTCACTATGAATAAAGAGCATCTACAGGACACGAAGCAAAATTTAGGCGATTGGTCACGTATGTGGGAGAAGGCCCAAGAAGAAGGGGTTTTCAATGATGATACGTCCAATGGCCCGGAGGCGCTTCCCTTCGACCCCAAAACCTGTGATTTAGCAGGATTGCCAACAGCCCCTTCTGATATAACAGATCAGGCAGATTTGTTACAGGAAAGAAAAACGCCTAATCCAGTTTTTCCTGATAGTGTAGGTGTCGATCAACAACAGCCAGAACCCGTTTGGGTATCAGAAGATATGTTGAAAGAGATAGAAGATCTTAAGGAAAAGCTGTTTAAGCTTGAAAATAAATTTGCTGAGAAAAGCGGTAAATTCGTCGATCAGGCATCGGGTGATAAAAAAATGATGTCTCAAATAGAATCTATTAGGAAACAAATAGAACAGGTGAGTAGTTCTCTTGGGGTTGAGAATGAACCATCACCTTGGGAAACAGACGAAAATGAATAATAAATGGATTATCGCAATTTTATTGGCAATTATTGCAGTTATGCCATTCGGAATACTAGCCTATCTGAATCAAAATCATTCTATGGAGCCTAGTCAGGATTCACAGAGTGTAGCGATTATTGATTACATCACACATGAAGAAAGGGCTATGGAGCCCGGAGCAGAGTTTAAAATTGCTCAATGTCATGTTGTTGATGGTTACAAGTTTGGCGTACTTCTTGAAAATGGAGAATGGATCATAGCTCATCTTCCTGTGGCTACTAAAGATGAAGCCACAAGATTTGTTGTAGAATTGCTTCGTGAATCTCAAGCACCTACTGTAATTTTGAGACGTAAACTTGACGAACACTGGATAGTAGATTTCCACTTGACAGTTGACGGAAAAGAAACAATCCTACGAAGTTTGTTAGAAGATGAAAACTTGGTCTTATAACTTTTAGGCACAGTTTTATGACAGACGAACAAGATGCTCCAGATATGGAGCCCGAAAATGAGGTCAAGAGTCCTAAATCTAAAAAGATCCCTAAAACCATAGGTGAAGAGCAGGCAGAAAAATTTCATGCTTTGCTAAAAGATCTTGACCCTGAAGAAACAAAAATTGGACTTTATTCACACCGCTTTCCTGACCCTGATGCCATTGGCTCTATGATGGGCATGTCTTGGTTTCTCAAGAAAGCTTATGGTTTGTCATCTACCATGATTTACGATGGCGAGGTAGCACATCCTCAAAATAAAATCATGTGTGGTCTTCTTGAGCCTCAACTTTTCAAAGTAGATGATCTCACAGAAGAACAAATTAAGTCTCACAAGCTCAATATTTTATTAGACACAATTCCTTCAAATGCAGGTATTGGTCAACATGAGGTTAAGTTTGATTTGGTGATAGATCACCACAAAGACCTCCCATCAGATTTCAAAGGCAAGGTTTTTCACCGTAAATCTGGTAGTTGTTGTGCTATTGTTTATGACCTCATAAAGAAGATTTTGAGCCCGGAAGCAGAAAATTGGTTCGATTATGATGTTGATGCTGACACAAAAGTGGCAACAGGCTTAATCACAGGCGTTGTTACAGATACGGGTTATCTTCTTGCTGACGACACCACTGAATTGGAATTTCAGGCTTACACAGAATTATTCCAATATCGTCAATCTGATTACCTTAAGCAAATTGTTTTCTTTAAACGCCCTCAATTTTGGATTCTTAAAAAGGCAACAGCTTGTAGTGAAGCGGATGTTGATGACGAAGGAATTGCAATTGTAGGATTGGGGTTGATCCCGGATTCACAAAGAGATATTATAGCGGACATGGCTGAAGAGATGGTATCTTGGGCCTCAGTGGAAACCGCCATAGCTTTTGGCGTCGTAGGGGGAGATAGGGTAGAGGGTTCGGTAAGAAGTTTAAACCCATCTGTTTCTGTCTCTGAACTTTGTAAGTCTCTCGGCGGTAAATATGGTACTGGTGGTGGGAAGCATGGAAAAGGTGCTTATCGTAGAACTCTAGGTGGCTTGTCTATTGATCCTGATGAGGAAGAAGAAGACATACAGGAAGCATGGGACAGCATCAATAAACGAGAGATTAAGCGTCTTAGACGAACAATTAAAAAATAGAAAGATGCCAGAATGGCTACTTCAAAAGTCAACAAAGTAACTTTGTTTTCTAATGGAATTGGACATTTTAGAAGACAATATGATGTTTCTCAAAATGAGCCCTTGGCCATTAGCATTCCTTTTAAAAAAGATCACATTGGAGATGTGGCGTCTTCCCTTCAGGTCTTTGGGAATGTGCAGCTTGTTAGCCCACCTTCTTTCACTCCAAATAACAGCGAATCGACAGCTCTTGAAATCGATCAAAGAAATGCTCTTCGATCACTTTTGACTAATCTCAGTGGAGCTAAAGTCAAAGTTCCTGATGGAACTTTTAGTGGAGAATTTATTTTGGTGGGAGTAGATGTCGAAGAATCATCTTCTCAACTCCACAATCAAATTCGGTCTCAGGAAGAAACATTTGTTGTTCTTTCTAATGGTGGCCAAATAGTCAGAAAATCAATTAGGCATTTGCAAAGCGGAATTGAATTCGTTGATGACGCTGTACGTGCCGAAATTCAAAAAGCATTGAATAAGAATTTTCAACGAATTAAGCCAGATAGTACATTCCTCGATTTGGAATTGATTGGCTTGAAAGACAATGCTGAAGCTCAAATTCAATACACTATACCTGTTGCTGCTTGGAAGATGCGTTATGCTGTTCGTCAACAGGGCAAGACTTTTACGTTGGAAGGTGCAGCAATTATCGACAACAACACAGATGAAGACTGGAGAAATTTCCAGATTAGTGTTGTTACAGGAAATCCAATTAGTTTTGATACAAACATAGCAACTGTTGTTGAGCCCGTGAGAAGATTTGTATCAGTAGTCGATTCTAATGTTTTGGGTCATGTTGAGGTTGAAGAAGGGTATGATCAAGAATCATACCCTATGGCAGCCACTGCTGGCATGGGAGGAGGGGCAGCCCCATTAAGAGCACGCTCGATGAAAGCTTCTGTTTCCAATCGTGCTGATTTTGGATTGGAAGCATGCACGATGGATGAAGCTGTTGGATATCACACCACTGTTGGACCTGCTGCTCAAACTCCGGGAATGGAGAGCAAAGAAGTTGGAGATTTTTGTGTCTTCTCTGCTAAAGAGCCAATTACGATTTTGGCTCGTAAGAGTGCTGTTGTTCCGATGTTTGAAGAAGTCCTGAACAACTCAGGTGTTGTTCTTTACTACAAGGAATCTAAGAATCCCAAGAGACCTTACCGAACAATCAAATTTAAGAATGAAACGGATTACTCTCTTGGTCGTGGCAAACTTAGTGTTTATAACGAAGGTGTTTTCAGTGGTGAATGTGTTTTGGAGAACACTAAGCCGAGTGAGAACAGAGTTCTTCCACACTGTCTTGAAAATGGCTTGAAGGTTAAGAAACAAACTGGGAGCAATGAAGTTCGACAATCCTCTATTGAGATTGCCGAAGGAGCAGCTATTTCTGAGGAAGTGATTTCCAGTCAGGTTACTTATTATATTGAGAACAACAAGAACGAAGATTTCAAGGTGTTGTTGGAGCATGCAAACCAGATTGGAGATTCTACTCCAACTTTTGAAGGGGATGTTGAAATCTCTGAAACAGAGAAGGTTGACGATGGTGTAAGGGCCTACTTTGTTGTCCCTGCAAATGAAAAGAAAAAGTTGGTTGTCAAAGAAACCTATGTTCGAAAAAGCCGCTTTGAAATTGTACAAAACCAACGTTGGCTGTTTAATTACATTGACATCGATAATCCGGTTGCAAAGTTGCTTGAAGATCCTAATGTTCAATCCTGCATTGAACTTAGAGATGCAGTATCTAAGTGCGATTTACAGATGTCTCAATATAGAGATCGTGTCGAAAAGCTTGAACATCAAGCAGATCGTGTTCGTAAGAATGTTGAAGCAACAAAAGGCTCAGCCGATAATCAAGTAATTACTGACTGGGTTAAAGAGCTTGATGTTACCAATAAAGAAATTGTAAGTATACATGATGAGTTGATTCCCGCTCTCGATGCTGAGCGTCAAAAATTACAACAGTCTCTGAGGGATTCGTTGAGAAAAATTGCAGTCAAGTGGACTGATTGATCTCTTTGGGAATCAACTTTATGTAACCCCGGCAGGTATTGCGGACACCTGCCGGGGTTTTTCTTTTGCGATGCTTCCTAATATGGGTAAATATACTTATAAGGAGGTGCCGATGAAAGACACACATATTTTGTTTTTAGCAGCGGGTATGCTTTGTATATTTATTGCTGTCCTCATGATGTTCCAAATGCATCAGGAAAATGAAAGATTTTATCAGCAACAATATCAGCAACAGCAACAAGAATTCTATCAAAGTAACGACAACAGTCGGAGAATTAGAGTTTGGCCGTTTATTGATATTGAAACTCAAGGTAGCCCTATGTATCGAAAAGGGTATCACGATGGCTATTTTGGTCATGATGCTCGTCATTGCCATAATTCTGAATACAATAAAGGTTACAGAAGAGGCCGTGGAGCTGCTATGAGACAAGGTCATTACTACCGATAAATTCAAATAACAGAAAAGCCCGGTTAAAAAGCCGGGCTTTTTTTATTAACTCTCCACTATATTATTAGGAGAGAAATATGGCTGATTCACCTAAGAACAATCCTAAACCATTTATGATACGCTGTCATTATTGTCGTTGGGGAAGAACGAGTACAGGTGCTGTGGATGATTTAGATGATCTTCATGAAATCAAGAGCAATTGCAAGAGTTGTGGCAAGTGGAGAAAATTCCGTTGTCCTAATTGCGGTCGGCAAGCGATCATGAAGCGAATTGGTGGAAATGTGTTGCCAAAGTAGGGAGACTTAAATGGCTTTAGCTTTGTTCAAACCAACATCAGAGCCTGTCGAAAAAATTCAATTTTATAAACTTAGAGTTTTTGATTGCAGTGATCCACTTCATGAAGTAGGTGGTAAACGAAGGCGATTTGATCAAAACATCAAAGTTCCTATTCGCTTGGAAGAGAAAGTTCAACTCGATAAAGTTGAATTCAATGTTTTCAAATTCAATAATAGGCCAAAGCCAAAAGATCGTCGAAGGCGAATGATCATAGGATGCTTTTCTGAATTTGGATGTGAAACTGTTGGAAACATGTATTGCATTCCAAGATTGATTAAACGTTATCCGGGTTTTTATATCATTGCCATGGGTTGGCATGGGCGAGAATATTTGTATCGCCATTTGGTAGATGAATTTTGGGAAATCAAAGAAGAATATATGTGGCTCAGAGAATATGCGAGAGCCTTTGAAAACAGATCAGAAAATATAAGACGTGTTGAACAAGCAGCATGTAATCAAGGCATGGTTGTTCCTTCTGCAACTTTGGGGAATTACGCTGTAGGCAATGCGTGTAGAACTTGTGGTAAATTTTGGGCAGACTGGAAATTCTATTCTGAACATTGCCCACATTGTAAAAGCACAGTGATCACAAGGTCTATTTTCAGTGATACCAAAAAATATCGCAAAGAAGCAGTGCATATTCCTAAGCCATCTCAAAAGGCCATGGATTGGGCTAAATCTATTTTGAAACCGAATACTGTGGGAATTTTTGCAAGGGGCAGAAAAGCTTATGGAAGAAATCTTCAGCCTGAATTTTATGTGAAGTTGATACACATGTTGCAGGACAAAGGGTACAACGTTGCTTGGCTGGGTGAAAAACAAAGTATATTGCCTTGTCCAGTTGATGGTGTTTTTGATTTTTCTGTGATGCCAGAATCACGTGACTTAGAAAAGACATTAGCAATTGTTGCAAATTTGTCATTTACAATTCAATTTTGGACGGCTTCAACTAGGTTATCTGGAATGGTGGGAACACCTTTCTTGTTGTTTGAAAGCCCTGATCAAATTTATGCTACTGCTCAACGAGGGGCACAGGAGGGTCGTCGTTTAGAATTGACAAGTTTTGGTCCTAAGAAAATTTGTCTTTGTCATTTCGGGAAAGCACTTCTATACACAGATAAAGCTTTAGACTGTGTTAGTCAATGTGTTGAGCAAATGGAGGATGGCGATTATTCTGAATTCACTGGGTTGGTGGAGGAGGAAGGGTCTGTAGAACTATTAAAAAACACACACTATGATATATTGAGGTGACATATGGATAATGCAAGTTTGGCAACAGTCATAGCTGATACGTTGGCTGAAAATGACAAAATCAAAAGACAACAGGTGAATGAAGTAACCAATTTGGTGTTGAATAAATTGAATCAATACTGCACGTCAACAGACGATAACAAAACTCTTACATCAGGTTCCTGTAAAAAAGAAACTGTGCACAGTGATGGTTCAAATGCGGTCACAAGATACGTTTTGGAAAATTCTCGAATTGTTCCGGGGACTTTAAAGGGAGTTGTTTATCGAAAGAGAATTGCCATTCAATCTTTTGAAACAACAGATCAGGGTAAATTTGTTTTCTCGACTATTGGCCAGTATTCAGACAATTCTGTTTTAACAGGTGAAATTGATCAGTGGCGTGGCGAGGTATCTTTTTCTTGGAATACACCTCCAAAGGAAAATCATATTGAAGTTTCTTATGACTACAAGGTTGAGGACGAATAATGAACGATGTAGCCGCATTTATAGAGCGGTCTGCTGAGAAGTTGGGATATAATAGGGAATTTTTCTTAGAGAAGAATATTCCGACTCAGGCATCTAATGTTGTGATCATGCCATTTTATGGCGATGTGAAATCAACGTTTATTTTGTCTTGTTTCTTAGCGAATCAATATAAATTAGCTAATCCCAGAACTTATTTGATTGTTTGTTCTTGGCCGGGTTTTCGAGGAATGTTTCCTTATGTTGATGAATTTTGGTCTATGAAGGACAAGTCATCTATAAGATCGCTTGCACAAGACGCCAGTAACTTCTATAATGCATCGGAGTTAGGTACATCAGTTACCAGAAATCTAATACAGCATTTCGATAACGTTTTGACTTACGATGACTTACAGAAGTATTACAAGGATGGATTTCAAGATCTTTACAAAAAGGAATTTGAATCAATAAGGAGATATCTGCCTGAATTGCCGGGTTCAAATATCTTAGATGGTTTTCAAAATGAGCTGACCAATAAAAAGGGTCAAAAAGTAGTTTTGTTTCCATCTAAGAAAATCAGACTTTGGCAAAAGGGAGAGTGTAAGAGAATTGATGTCCACTATGACTTTTGGGGACATGTCATCGAAAAGCTTCTCAAGGAAGATATCACACCTGTTGTTTATCAAAATCAATTCACGTATGACATGTCTACAAAATATTCAAATGAATGTCTTTATTTGGTCAATGACAACATACTTTATGTTCTTGCAGCAATGAGGCAGGTTGGATGCGTTTTGGACATTCATTCGGGAATATCGAGATTAGCGATAGCTGCTCGATGTCCGTTTGTTTGTTTAGATGAAAGAATGAGATTCATCAAAGAAAAAGATTACGAAATTGATGATTTGTGTTGTGAAAAAATACCACGACATTATGTGTTTTCTTTGGGTGGTTTATTGGTTGGAGGAAGCCCCAATGATTGGGATGCTAGCTTTTTGGACAATTACATAAATCGCCTGAATTCATTTCTTCCTACGTTAAACAGGGACAATTGGATGTCTCCTACAGAGCAAAATGGCGAGGTTTCGTATGATCTTGTCAGAAACCGTGTAGCGAAGCGTATGGGGGTTAAATTTATTAGTTCCAAGAGTAAATAAGGATAGTCAAAATGGCAAATGTTACGAGAGTCAAAGTTGAAGCGAAATGGACCGGGAATTCTCCCAATGAACGTCATCGTTCCTTCAAACATCTCTTCACAGAATTTAAACGTCGTGTAGACCTTGCTGGGATTATGCATGATTACAAAGAACATCAAAGATTTGAGAGTAAATCCAGCAAAAGAAGACGAAAGAAGAGAGAGGCTGAGTCACGCCATAAACAGGAAATGTTAGAAAAAAGAATTCTTGCTGGCGAACGCATAAGTACGCCGGGCAGAAAGAAGAAGAAAAGAAAGAAATGAATCGGGAGAAACAACTACTAATTCGGGGGTTTTATGTCAAAGCAGAATAAAAAAGTCATGTCAATCGCAATTGATCCTGACCTTCATGTTGAATTGAAGCGTTACGCAAAAAGACGAGGTCAATCAGCATCATCATATGTCCAGAATCTTATTGAAAAAGCGATGAAAATCGATGTAGACGAAGAGCCAATTATCTTGGGGAAACCTGTTGACGAATCAATTTTACCTGTGGTATTAAAGATTCCAACAACTCTTAAAGGTGATGAAGAAGCATTGGGTGCATGGATGGAAACGCAAAGGGCAAAGATAGTCAAGAAACTGTCATAATGAATATTGTAGAAGTCACAGAAATACCAAAAAAGGAAGACATACAGGATGTACCGCTCGATGATCTTGCGGCCATATACAAAGTGTGTTCTGAAATGAGGAAAGTTTGTGATTCTGAAAATGGAATAGGACTTTCAGCAGTTCAAGTTGGAATTCCTTGGAAATTGTTTATTATGAAAATGGCTCAGGATTGTCTTTTTGGGCCAAAAGACAGTTATGGTTATTTTGTAAATTGCGATTATAAATCAAGTTCTAAAGCAGATAAAATTGCTTCAATTGAAGGTTGTCTTTCATTAAAATCAGACAATGCTTCTTTGAGACATTTTCAAGTTGAAAGATTTACTGATGTTTTAATCAATGGCAAAAGGCTGCTTGATGATTCAAGTTTATCATTGGTTGAAATTGAAAATTTATCAGTTGATGTATCAAATCAATCTGTTGTCATGCAACATGAAATAGATCACCATTTTGGCGTTTTAATTAGCGATATAGGAAAAGAAATATTCTTATGGAAATGAAGGAACGAAAATGCTGAGTAAACTTCAACTTGAACGAGTATGTTTGTTGAATTACGGTCATGAACAGTGTCGCTATCTTGATGGGGATGAACATGATCGTACTAAATTCCATTGCAAAAAACTTTCTCCTGAACGTAAAATCATCGATGAAGAGTTGTCTCATTTTCTCAAAGAGAAAAAGAAGGCAGGAGAAGATCCCAAGAAAGAAGGTGTGGCTCTTGGGAATGGTGGTGGTTGTAAAGGCTTTGTTGTCTTGAATACGAAATTACAAGGTTATGATGTAAAGGGGTAACCATGGAAAACATGACCGTACTGAAACATAAACGCCCGGATATTGCACAATTTTTGGAATTATGGCAGGGGCAAAACGAAAAACGAACGTTCGATTTTTCGAACGAAAATGATCAAGCAGATTTTGTAGAAGCCGTTCAGAACATGGCAAGGCATATTGCTCATGTTTCAACAAATGCAACTTTGACAAGTCTGATAAGCGTAGATGGAGTGAACACTGTTTATATCAATGTCACTCCATCCAGCGAGTCTTTACCTGAAGATCAGAATTGATCTTTCATCATTTTTGCTTTTTCTATAGCGTGGTAAACTTCTGCTTCCACATCTGTATACATTGCTGCTTTGAAAACTTCTTCTTCAAGTTCGAAGTCGTCTTTTTCAACAATCTTTTCAGCTAAAATTTCAGATGTCTTTTCGCATTGTGAAGCCTTTCTTCGATAGCTTGAAACAAGCATTACAGCTCCAATGATTGCTATGACTGCAACCATAAGTCCACCAGAGCCAGAAAGTATCTGAACTCCGCTATTGTTGCTTTGTAAGTTAACCATGCCTTTTTGAACACGGTCCAGTTCACTGTTTAGAATCTCGTCATTTTGTTGCAGTTTTAAAAGTTCTGCCTTCAATCCATTCGAGATATTTTCAACTTCGCCGATCCTTCCATTTTGATTGTCGATTTCCTGTCTTTGTTGAGGAGAAAAATTATCCCTCGGAGACAAATTGCCGCAACCACTGGTGAGGAGCAGCATGATAGCAAGTGTTGTTGTGGCTATGAATTTCACGCTTTCCTCCTTAAAATTTCTAACACACACAGGTATTTAGTTGGATCAGGGTTGATTTACGAGAATGCTTTGAGATAATGAGGTGGTTCGATATTAGCTTTACCCAATGACGGGTGACCAACCAAGGAGAAGGTGATGGCTAATTTGCTTGAAGAAGATGTGATTTTTGACCCTGAAGCTCAACTTCGTTTAATCAGACTGGTCAAACAAAACATCTCAGATTTTTTTGCCCCAAAACAGTATTTTTGCGGCGGCTCAATTCCTCACACTTTGCTCTATTCTCAAGAAAGTGTGGATCTCGTTTTAAAAACCCCTTTCAATCAAGGTGTACACTATTGTCAGGAAGTGATTGTTCCTCAGCTTCCTAAGCCTGAAAAAGAAATTGTCTCCGGTGTTGATTGGGACATTTTTCTCATGCTTGAGTTAATTCAAGATGCTAAAACTGCTAAAGTGCCGATTGATTATCAGGCTGGATTGATTTTGCTTTATTTCAAATTCTGTCGTGGTTGTTCTATGGTCGATCTAAATCAATTTTTAGATTGGGCAGAGTACAATTCCTGTGCTGCTTAACTAACTTATGAAATGCAGGAAGATTTGCATTTCATATCTGGTGATTTCCTCGATTACGAGGTTCCCAAAAAGCAGCGGTTTTTGTTGAAGTATTTCAAAACCGATCTCCAAGTAGCCTTTCTCAGGTACTATTTAGTTTTTGGAAATTGGAAAAATTTCGTAGATCACACAGGCTACCATTGTAAAGAGCGGTATCTTAGAAAACAGGAAGTTCGATACCATTCTTTGATGGAAGCTCACAAAAAAGCATCCAGTGTCTTAGACGAAGAGCATATGAAAATGCTCCAAAAACTCATGGCTGGTAAACACAAGCTATGATTGACATTGACACATCGTCTTAGATTTCTAAGAATCGAAGAAACCATGCCAACCACGGAGGGTGAAATGACTTACAAAGATAGTTATCAACAGGCTCAGATTTTGCTTGAGCGAGAAGAAGGGCTCGTAGATGAGGCAAAATCCTGTTATGGAATGCTGAATGAAGCTGTGTCTAAAGCGTTATTATTGCAAAATAACATTGAGACAGAAAAGGTTCAGCAAATTGCCAATGGGGAAGATTTAGAACCTTCTGAAGACGTTGTTGAAAGAATGAAAAGTTTGAAAGCCGATTTCCATAGATACTCTCAGAGATTTGATGAAATCTCAGAAGAATTGAGAGTAATTTACGATGAGCTTGAAAACTTTTCAAAACTGGGTGCTGACTAAAGAATCCAGTCCTGCAACAAGAAGCAAACAACAGGCCGCATTAGGTCTTGGCCCTGATTATGTCAGCGTTTTTGGTCGTTCTACACCCCCACCTTGGGTGGTGGAAAAATTGACTAAAAATGCTAAAAAGAAGGGCAACTCCAAACAGCCAAAATACAAGTTGCCCGGCGAAGATCCACCGGAGCCGATTTTTCATTTGCCTGAAAAAAATCAGAACCCTGATTATTCTTTTGACCAATGGCTTCAAAAAGCCTTGGAAAAATCAAAGGAATTAGAGGCAGATAAAAAATCTGCTGAAGAAGAAGACGAAAAGCTCAATAAAGAGATCGATGACAAACTTAAACAGAAAGAAGATAAAGATGTAGAGCAGGATGAGGTTTCCCCAGAAGAACCGTCATCTTCTCATAGCCAAGATGACAAAAATGTCGGGAGGGAAACCAAATGGTCGGGCCACAAAAAGGAACAGGAAGACAGGGAAAAAGCGGGAATAAACTCAAAAAATTCTACAGAGGATGCCTGAGCTTCACTTGGCAGTTCTCTTATCATTTTGTTCGTAAAAGCCTGTGCCTTGTAATAGCCATTGTTTTTATCGTTGGCTGTTTTAGTTTTTATGATATTGTTTGTGGAGACGGAACTGTTCGAGACCCAAATATATTGGGGCAAAGATCTCCAACTAGAGAATTAGCTAAAATAAATACCACCAAAGATATTGAAATGCCTTTAGATGAAGGTGAATACTGGGAGCATATTCAACCAACCCTGAAGGTATTACGTGCAGTTTCACCCCAAGCTGAAAAATGGGTTCGTGAAAAACAAGAAACTGGAAAAATCAAATATGACGCATCTACAGGATTTTATGCGACTTTTGATTTTGTTAGTCGGGAATTGACTATTTATCCAAGATTTTTTGATATGGAAGATGGAGTTAAAGCTTCAATTCTTGCACACGAATGGCGACACTCTCGACAAAATCCTGAAAAATTTATTAAGTACATAATGAGTTACGCAATCACCAGAGAGTTGCAAACAGAGTTGGTAGAAAATGATGCATACTTGTATGAGGCACAGTGTAGAGAATCTCTGTACGGATATTGAAGTCATAATCTCTATGTGAACCACCCTAACCCTAAAGGGTTGGAGCTTCCTGTTTCGCAGAAGGTTGCCTTCTAGCCGAAGGTCTTACATCCTCTCCACAGGCTTCAATTTCCGTAGTTCCTACGGTATTTGATCTCAATCCTTCTCGTTTTATATTTCTTGCTGCATTTAAATCTCGATCCAACTTGCGACTACATCTTGGACAATCCCCACCTCTATTTGCAAGTGTTAAATCTTGATTTACAAATCCACAATGAAAACAAGTTTTACTTGATGGATACCATCGATCAACTTGAATAACTGTTCTGCCATACCAACTTGCTTTGTAGTTGATTTGTCTCGCAAATTCATAGAACGACACGTCAGCTACACTCTTTGCCAACTTACGATTTTTTAACATGCCACGAACACTCAAATCTTCCAGACAGATAGTTTGGTTTTCACTAACGATCTTGGAAGTCACTTGATGCAAGTGGTTGCTTCGTATATTTGCAATTTTTTCATGCAGCCTTGCTAATTTTCTTCGTGCTTTCTCTTGGTTGGCACTGCCTTTCTCTTTCTTGCTGTGATGTCTCTGTAAGCGTGCCAACCTTGCTTCTAATGTCCTGTAGGATTTGATGTTCTTGTATCTCTTACCATCGCTCAAGATAGCTAAATCTTTGATGCCTAAATCAACACCTACCGTTTTATCATTTCGTTTATGCTTTGGAATATGTCTCTCGACAACAATCGTCACATAATAATGACCACAAGGTTTCTTGCTGATCGTGCTGTTGATGATTTTGCCTTCCATTGCACGATGTTGCTTAATTTTGATGCCTTCCTTGAATTTCGGAATGTAGAGCCGACTGTCTTTGACTTCTGTGTTTTGAGGAATGCAGAAACTTTGTTTATCTCTGCGGCTTTTGAACTTGGGGAACTTTGCTTTCTTGGCGAAGAATCTATTGAATGCTGTATCCAGATTTCTAAGTGTTCTTTGCAATGATTGAGATAATGGATCTTTCAACCAAGTGAATTCTTGTTTGAGTGTTGTTAGATCGGCGGCATCTTTGTTGTATGTTGAAGTTTCGTTCTGCAAATATCGCTCATTTCTTTTGTTCAGGAAGTGGTTGTAGACAAATCGTTGACAACCGAAACACTTAGCAAATTTTTGCTGTTGTTCGCTGTTTGGGTAAATCCTGAATTTGTAAGTGTAATGAGCCATAATTATACAGAAACGTTATCCTTGTATAATTATGTAGTATAGTCGAAGTAATTTTAGTGGCTTTTGAGTCGATTTTTTTTGAAAAGTTTTGTCTTGCTCAACTCAGTTGAGATTAGTGGTTATGATGATTGTGGTGTTGTTCAATTTTTAGTAGATTTCCAGTTCACGACATTTCATCTGACTGCCTTAAAGAGCTAGTCATAAGTGAAGTTATCCACATGATGCATCAACACCTTGTTGAAAGGTGATTGTTATTTGCTATATAAATTTATGGCGATACGTTTCAATACAAAGCAAGGTGGGTGTTCATCTCAATCTTCATGCCCTGATAAATTTGGCTGTCCTAAAGATGGGACATGCCCCGATTTCAGCATTCGAAGACACGACACTAAACCACCTTTTAAAGTCTCAGTAGAAGATTGTGACGGTCCTTTTGATCTCCAAGGTTTGGTGATTGAAGCAAACATGTGGGCAAAAGCTCGGCTTAAAACAGCTATTACTGATGCAGATGAATATTTTAGATTAGCTGATGACATTGGGTTTGAGCAGGTCATGCAGGGCGACATCATCGTAATGGACAGAGTCCGTATGCCCGAACACATGTTGGTGACTGGCTTTGATGAAACCAACAAGCTGATAAGAGTGCAAAGGGGCTATCGAAGCACAACAGCTTCTGCTTGGAAGAAAGGTGCAGCTATGCGAATCTTTCGAGTAATGAACGCTCCTGCTGAAGCAGAATTGGTCTATCAAGACATTCAGAATGTAGACGGAACGACAGACGAAGATGTTCTTACAGAATCTCTTCTTGTCTATGAGTGGCAACCTGAAGACGTTTGTCTTCCGGGGTGTTATTGGTTTGAATTTAAAGTATTGAAAATGATCGATGTGGTACGTTTTCTTCCGGGTGGAAATTGGACTGGAGCAAAACATGCTCATACAGATGGATTCTTTTACACTGGCACAACTCAAACAAACGCATCAGTTAGACTGAGTTATGATCAGGCAAGAGATATTTACCTTCTTCCCGATACACCATGGACGGGAGAAACTCATACTCTAAGCACAGGACAAGTTCTTACAGGCTCTGTACAAAATGACGGTTCTGTGATTCTGAATCAGACGGGCATCCCGTCTGAAGATACTGCTGAATACGACGATGAATCTCTTAGCATTCTTTCTGTTAGTGTCACACCAAGCTTCACTGATGAAAGTTTAACACCATCCTCCTTTGGATGTTTGTTGGGCGAAGGTGTAGAGTGGGTAAGACGCTTCCCCTTGCGGGGCGAGGGCTTTTTGGTTAAAATTGAACTGAGCCCAACATCAGAAATCTAAGAGGAGTATCTTATATGTCTACAGTATCGAAATTTCTTATTGAAAGGTTGGAGTCTATTGGTGTCAAACATGTCTTTGGTATTCCCGGAGACTATGTTCTTGATTTTTATGCCAACCTTTGGGAAAACGATAATATCACTGTGGTAAACACTACAGATGAAAATCATGCAGGTTTTGCCGCTGATGCGTATTCTCGGGTTAATGGAGTTGGTTGTGTTTGTGTTACCTATAATGTAGGTGCCTCTAAAGTGATCAATGCAACTCAATGTGCTTATGCAGAACGATCTCCATTGATTATCATTTCAGGTTCGCCCGGAATGAAAGAACGTGATGAAGGCGTTTTGCTTCATCACATGGTAGGAAGTTTCAATTCTCAATATGACATGTTCTCAAAAATCACCTGTGCCAGCGTTGTTCTTGACAACCCTATGAGAGCTGGATTTGAAATCGATCAGGCTCTGCGGGAAATGGAAAGATGTAAGCAACCGATCTATATCGAGTTACCACGTGATGTAGCCAAGAAATCTATCAGCTACGATGTTTATAAACTTGGAACACCAAAAGCTCCTGAAAGTGACGTAGAAAATCTCGAAGAGGCTTTGAATGAAGTTGTTTCTTGGATCGAAAAAGCAGAAAAGCCTGCTATTCTTGCTGGAGTGGAGCTTTCAAGATATGACTTAGGGGAAAAGCTGGTCAAGTTTGCACAAAAAGCAAATCTTCCAGTAGCAACGACACTTCTGAGTAAAAGTGTCATTAGTGAAGAACATGATTTGTTCGCTGGTATTTATTCTGGTGCATCAAGCCATTCTTCTACAAAAGAGATCATAGAAGAATCTGATTGTCTTCTTATGTTTGGTGTCATGTTGACAGATATGACCCTTTCGTTCAAACCTGCAAAGTTTGAAAAGAGACAGGTTGTATCTTGTTCAATTGATGGATTGAAAGTCAGGAATCACACATACACAGATGTTCAATTTAGTGATTTTTGTGAGTCTTTATTTAAGACAGAAGTTCAGAGAGACGTTAAAGTTGATGTGCCAAAATTCACCAAGTCTGAATTTGTTCCCGAAAAAGAAACTAAGATCACAACAGAAAGAATGTTTCAAAAGATTGATTCAATTTTGACTGAAGACATGGCCATCGTTGCTGATATTGGAGATTCATTGTTTGGAGCGGCAGATCTTCACGTCCATCACAGAAATCATTTCATCAGTCCAGCATTTTATACTTCAATGGGAACAGCAATTCCGGGGGCTCTCGGTGTACAATTGGCTAAACCAGATGTTAGGCCAATTGTCATTGTTGGAGATGGGGCTTTCCAAATGTCTGCGACAGAAATCAGCACAATCAAAAGACTTGATTTGAATCCAATTATTTTTGTTTTAAACAATGATGGTTACACAACAGAAAGATACCTTAAAGAAGGTGATTTTAACGATCTTCACAGTTGGGAATATCAGGATGTCACTAAAGTATTTGGAGGCAAAGGAGCTAAAGTAACAACAGAAACCGAACTTGAAGATGTTGTCCAAGAAGCTCTTGACAGCAATGAGGTGTTTGTTGTAAATGTTTGTGTTGAGAGAACGGATATTTCTTCCGCTCTAAGAAGAATGACCGGAGCATTGGTAGAAAAGGTTTGATGAAGCCTAAGAAAAATAACAACAGTAAAAATGGAAATTTTGTTCGAAGAAACGAGCAAATTCGTGTTAACAAAGTTCTTCTTGTTAAAGATGGGCAGAATTTGGGAGTTTATCCCACATCTGAAGCTCTTCGTATGGCAAGAGATGCTAATCTTGATTTAGTGGAAGTTGCGCCACAGGCTAAGCCTCCGGTGTGTCAAATCATGGATCATGGCAAGTATCTTTACAATCAACAGAAGAAAACCAAAAATAACAGACAAGCTTCTCAGAAAGAGAAGATCATCAGCTTTCGTTATGTGATTGACGACAATGATCTTCAAACTAAAGCGAATCAAATTCGCAAGTTCCTTGAAAAAGGATACAAAGTAAAGATTGTCGTTAAGTTCAAGTCTCGTGAAAAAGCTCACAAAGACCAAGGGTTTACTGCAATTAAAAGATGCATTGAGCTTCTTGACGATATCGCTGCTATAGAAAAACCTATGGGCATGGAAGGAAGTAACGTCACGTGCCGAATAGAGAAAAAATCCCCCTCCACAAAGTCTTGATGTCGCCAGATGCAGCGAAAGCTGTAGGGCAGGTTTTTGACTCAGGATATATTGGTCAAGGTTCGAGGGTTGAAGTATTTGAAGACCTTCTTCGAGAACAGTTGCAATCACCACATGTGGTAACTGTAAATTCCTGTACTTCTGCTCTTCAATTAGCATTACATTTGGTTGCTGGAGATATGGATGAAGGTGCCATTCTTCTGCCTCCTCTTTCTTGTTTTGCAACTGTTTCAGCGGCTCTCACAACGAATTTAAGGCTATCTTGGGTGGATTTGGACCCAGAGACCCTTCTTATTGATTTAAATGATTTAGAGAGCAAATTAAACGCTGAAACAAAGGTTGTGATGGTGGTTCACTTCGCTGGGGCTCCAGTGAATATGATTCAACTGCATTACATCCTTGAAAGGCACGAACAAAAGTACGGATTTTATCCGTATATTATCGAAGATTGTGCTCAATCTTTTGGCTCTAATGTTGGTTTTGCTTATCCAAGTATTAGATGTTTCAGCTTTCAAGCGGTTAAAATGCTGACCACGGTTGACGGAGGTGCTTTGGCGATACCTGACGAATTCTTAGCAGAAAGAGCTAAGAGATTGAGGTGGTATGGGCTTGATCGAAGAGAAGAATTAGAAGGACAGAATATCGTTGAATCAGGTTGGAAATACCATATGAACGATGTCAATGCTCAGATTGGTATATCCAATTTAACATACATTCAAAATAATGATTTGTTAGATCAACAAAAACGCAGGTTTTACCAAACACAAATAGAGCTGTCAGATTATTGTGGTTTTCCAATTGATTACCCATCTCCTCTTTTACCACCTCCTTGTTCAAATCAATTTCCTTTGATGTTGAAAAACAAGGAGTCTTTCATTAAAGAGATGGCCGAACTTGGAATTGAATCAAGTCCATCGCACTACAGGTGTGATAAACATGCCTGTGTAGCAGAATACAAAAATGATAACCTGCCCGGTATGGACCTTGTTGAAAAAGAAATGACATTGATCCCTATTGGTTGGTGGTTGTCTGATGAACAGTGGCGTTATGTTATTGATTGTGTGAAAGACAAAGTTGAATTCAGTTGGAGAGAGGAAGGTTTCTGATGTATGCCCACAAAGAAGGTGTGACGCTTAGAAAAATAGAACCATCTGATTTGCATTATTTGTTGGATCTTAAGAAAGATACTTGGTGGGGAACACATGGAATGTTGGTTGCCAATATCCAAGATCAAATAGAGTGGTACAAGAGCATTCCATCAAATGCTTTGTATTTGATAGCTACTTATGATCATCGAACTGTCGGAGTGGCTTCTATAACCGATATTGACTGGATGTCTGGTGTGATGGATATCTCTGGCATAGCACATAAAAATGCCAGAGGGAAGAAGTGTAAAGATGGAAATCTAATGCTCTCTGAAGCTGGTTTTATGGCAGGAATTGATTTTTGTTTTGAAGCACTTAATGCACATCGTTTGAATGCTGAAGTTTTGGAAACCAATTATGCGTCTTTAAGTTTGCAGCTTGATTCAATTGGATTTTCATATGAAGGAAGAAAACGTAAATCCACTTATAAATGTGGTCGATATTACGATTCAATTGTAATTGGTTTGTTGAGAGAAGACTGGGAGAGACAACAAAGAGTCATTAGCTATGGTGGCTGTTGTAATACCAACTTGGATTTTGTCGCTATGCAAAAAAATGTAGTGAAGTCATCCCAAAGATGCCCTCCTGTCTGACAGGAATCTAATTCCTTCATTCCAAGTGAGGGTTTTGTCGTCAATTACCATGTATTCACTTTGATAAGCTATCACTTCTGTAATTGATTGATTTTTGGATTTGTGTAGGGATTTAACGGTTTCAAAAAACCAACTCAAGTCTAAGGCACAACCTTCAACAGCTTTGATGTTTTCCCAATTGCGATCTTCTGCTGTCATGACATATTCTGAGAGAATTCGATAATCTTCAGATGTGTTTCTGAGGTGTTCTAAGAATATTTTGGAAAAGTTTTCGTAAGTGATTATTTCGTCTGCGCTCATGTCAATTGGTAAAAGCTGTGGAAGCCTCATTGCCAAGCTCATGGCGATGTGATCGACATTGATTCTTTCAAAGGGAGCTATGGTGATCAGCTCTCCTAAATTGAATCCTTTGATTAGTACAACTCGTGTTCTCATAGCTATATTAAAATATGAAGATATTGATTTTGGCATCATACTATTGTCGCCCATTGCTTGTCAAGAACATGTTGAGAAGTTTAAAAGAAGCAGACAGGCATCATCAAAACTGGCACATGGTACTAGGGGATGATAATTCTCCAGACCCTCATGGTGCTCAGGCTGTTGTAGATAAAGAAATGAGGGGCTATGAAAGCAAAATTACTGTAATCAATTCAAATATGACTTTTGAAGAGAAAGCAGAAATTGGGATCTCTTTGGGCAAATTTGCCAATTCGGCGATGAAAGAGTCTGATGCTGACATTGTGTTGACTATTGGGGATGACGATGAGTTTTGTCCACTTTACCTTAAAGAACTCAGTTTGTTTTATGAACAAAACCCAGATGTGCTCTATGCTTATTCTAACATCATTTTGTATAATCCTTTGATTCAAAAATCAAAAGATGTTACTAATCTTTGGAATAAGTACAATCAATGGCGTGAACCAATCAATCCTGTCAACAAAGTTGATGCCACTCAGGTCTCTTGGAGACTTTCCTGTTGTAAAAAACATGGAGCTTGGTTTAGAGACAGCACGAAATCTGTTGAAGACATGCCTTGGGCTAAAGACACAGATAAATCATTTTTTGAGAATCTTTATGAAAAATGTGGGCCAGCATATCCAACAAATTTATGTGCTCAATATAAAGGCGTTCATGACCATCAGTTGCTTTGGCACAAAAAAGCAGATGTGCAGGATTTGCGTAAATACGATGAAAACATTCGCAGTTTAGCAGGGAAGTTGTTTTGATGGATTATTACAAAGTTTTGGGTGTTCAAAAAAATGCGTCTCAAAAAGACATTAAAAAAGCTTACAAAAAGCTGGCAACGAAGTATCACCCGGATCGAAATTCAGATGAAGAAGCTGTGGAAAAATTCAAAGAAGCTTCAGAGGCATATGGCGTTTTAGGCGATGAACAAAAACGTCGGGAATATGATCAGTTTGGAAGTGTAAGGGGGTCAAGAAGTCCTTTCACTTCTCCAATGGACGATATGTTTAGATCGTTTTTTGGAGGCGGTTTTCGTCATCAACAAAAACCAAAACGTGTTGGGAAAAGATTGATTACGGAGATGAGAATTGATTTAGGGTTTGTCAACAAAGGTGGCAAAGTTGAAGTCAAATATCAAAGGCACAAAATTTGTGACAAGTGCAATGGTTTAGGAGGCGAAGAAGAAAATTGTCCATCCTGCAAAGGATCAGGTAGAAGGACAATGCAGGGTCAAGGGGTGAGAATTGAAACGAATTGCACTGATTGTCAAGGATCAGGTAAATCTGTAAACAAAACGTGTAGTGAGTGCAATGGAAGCGGAATGGGTTCATTGCAGGATGAGAATTTTGAAATTCAAATTCCTCAAGGTGTAAACAATGGTGCTCAAATCAGAGTCCCAGAAGGTGGAGAACCCGGCCCGGATGGATATGGGGATTTGGTTGTTGTAATTTTCATTGAAGACCATCCTTTGTTTGAAAGAATCGAAAACATAATGGGTGGCGATTTGTTATTAACAAAGGTTCCTGTGACATTTACTCAATTGATGCAAGGTTGTCAATTGGATGTGATAACGTTGGATGGCATGGTTTCAGTCAAGGTTCCACCCGGAACTCAGTCTGGAACTAAGTTTAGATTGAAGGGCAAGGGTCTTTCAAATATGACGGCAAACCGTAATATATACATTGGGGACATGATCGTAGAAGTGTTTTTGGAAACACCGAATAAAGAAGATTATACTGAGGTCATGGAAGTTATAACTGAACTTGAGAAAAAGCATCCTTCTCCCCACATAGCTAAATATGAAGAGGAGAAAAAGAACCATGGAAGATCTGAAAAACAATAAGCTTGTTTGGTTTGTCGGTGTTATGTTTATGATCAATATGTTTGGCTTTGTTGGTACAAAAGTCATGGTAGAAAAAGCAGCACAAAGAGCTGTTGATATGCTGGAAAGAGAATATTCTCCAGCGAAGCCGCCATATGGACCGGGTCTAAATCCAGATAGAATTGATTTGCAAAAACAGCCACCATCTAATCAGTGGCAGACTAATGGTCCTAGTTATGAAAATCGACCAAACCCAACAGCTTGGGATGCACCAAGATACCCAAATTTGCCATCTTGGCGTGACAATTGGGAAGATTCAAGACATTAATCTCGAACAATAGCTTTATTTATTTTTGAGTGGTTACGAGAAAAGTCTTTAGGGTTACGTTGAAATACAACAGTCATGACTTTGCCTACAGCCGGAGTTCCTTGAATTCTGTTGTATTCATCCCATGAAAAATTAGCTTCAGTGCCATCGGAAAGCCTCACATAAATGGGGTTTTTCTTTTTGTGCAGAAGCACAATTCTGCCTGTTTTTTCAATAGATGGCAAATTCATGTCTGTTGAAGGCAAATGAAGAGGATGTCCAGCGAAAGTTTGGGTATCACCTACTTCAGTTCCACTCCAGTCTGAGCTGACATAAGCTCCATGAATTTGGTTGCCAAATTCCGCACTGTGATACAGGTGATCGATTCGGCGTCCTAAATCGCCCAATCCAATGTGTGTGCTTTCCATAAATTCTTTAAATTTGCCCATATTCTCACTCTATTTATTACGATGGAACAGAAACATTTCAAATATGAAGGCAACGCCAAATTGAAAGTTGGTAAAACTCCAGATGAAGTCAAAATCAAAGGAGTAGAGTTCTTCGTCCCAGTTAGAGTATATATGGAAGTCGATGGCAAGTCTGTGCATGAGATGGCCCATATGGATTATGCGAATAAACGATTGTTCTTTGATAACAATTCGTTAAATACTCAGGAAATTAAGGACGATGTATTTAATTTCCTGCTCAATGTAACATCGCAGCCTGTTGACATGTTTGAAGCAGGCAATGAGGTTTATGATGAGGTTGATAGAGTTTACGAAGAACATGAAAAAATGAAACAGGTTAAGGAGAGTGAGCAAAATGCCGAATGATATGAATTTCAGCATCGATATTCCCGGAGAAGAGGGTAAGCCCAAGAGATTTCGAAGGTTGTTAACTTTGGATCAAATGAAGAAGTTGATTCACAATATGGAACTTGATGAATATACAACCAATGGGTTGATTGAAATGGCATCAAAATATCCAACACATGCTCTTCCTTCATTTCGCAAAAATATCAATATTATGATTAATCGTGTGCGAGCCAAAAGGCAAAAAGAACAACAAAGGGAGGATTTGGAAAATGAAAGTCAACGTACTTCTGAAGATAGCTCGTCAAGTTGAAGGTGAGAGAATTTTCATAAACGCCATTAAGGCGAGCACAGATAAAAACGCCATTCACGAATATTTGAGAGAAGCTAATGTTCCTTCTACAGAAGAAATTGAAGGAATAGGCTGTGTTGTTGAATTGGGCGTATTAGAAGATGTTGAAGTAGATGTTAAATCATAGTCAATGTCTATAAATTTAATTTGTTTCACTCCCAAATCATCTTTTCCACCAATCACCATTTCGCCAACTTCGAAGAAATCAAATATTTTTTCTAATCTTTTGCTTTGTTTTTGCATTAGGTCTTTGGAAAGACATGATATTTCGGCCAGATTACAAAGAGCTTTCCAAGGAATCGCTTTGTTGCCTATTTCTCTTCTATCAAATACAAAAGAGCACATCCAAGAATATTGAATTATAAAACTGGCCCATTCTTTCTTTAGCAAATTTGAACTAAAGTTTCCAACATTGATTGTATTATTTTTAATTATGCAGTTATTTTGCAACCTGAAGATCTGCCAAAGGTGTTCATTTTCTATGTGAATTTTATGAATATTTTCTGGACAGTGAACTGCGGCTTCTATCGTTATAACTTCTGATCCATCCAGCCAATCAAGATCTGTGTTGATATGATGGGTTTTTGGATTGTTTTTAGATCTGTGTTTTTTTGCCCAGAGTATTTTTTTGTTTTGAATAGCCTGAAGAGCCTCATTGGATATATTCAAATCATGTATATTCCCCCAAATAAATCTCCAATCATTTTCAATTAAAGTTTTCTTGTTATATACTCCAAGATAATCGTGTAATTGAATCAGCGGAGTTTTGTCTTCGTGGATAAAATTATGAAACCCTGTTGGAGCCAGAACAAATAAATCAGGTTGTACAGATTGAATTTTGTTTGTGATTTTCTTTAGCCAATTGTTTTCTAACCACATAAAATCACAATGTTGTAAAATAATCCATTGTTGAAGATTGCAGTTTCTAATGCACCAATCGATGTACATCATGTGATTGTTCCCAGCATCAAAAGGTGCAGAAACATGACGAAAATCCCACTTTTCTTTAGCTTGCGAGATTGCTTCTTTTAATCTTACAGGAATAGATTTTTGCGTAAGAACGATAACATCAAAGTTTCTTAGAGGAATGCCACAAGTATTTGATATGTTGCTTAAGCAAGCTTTGACAAAAAAGGAAAAATGTCCAATTGGCAAAATTAAACTAAATGGCTCTTTATGTTTTAACATCTATGCTGATCCGAGTCATTCCGTTTTCAAGCTCTTTGATGGTAATTGAATCGAGGATTTTGTTGACTTTTTCTATGTTCTCTTTGTTGAACAGCTTGAAAACGTCAAAAAGGCCCTGTGCTTCTATTTTTGGTTCTTGATTATCCATTTTTCCTCCTTTAGTATTTATCAATTGCCCACTATATTAACCTCATATGGAGGAAACTTTATGGATTCAAATATAGCCACACCTGTGAACCCTTTGGAAGCTGAAGAAAAACCCACTTTGGAAATTCCACTTCCTGATGGCAGTAATGAGCAAATTTCAATTATTGTAGTTCATCATGATCGACCAGAGTATTTGAATATTTGTTTGCAATCAATTCACATCATGAGTGATTATAATAATTTTGAGGTCATTGTTGTAGACAATGCATCTTCTCAGGAAACTCAGGATTATCTTGATGTCATTGAAGAAGAAGGCGTCAAGGTTATAAGGAATCAAGAGAACAAATATTGGTCCGCTGCGGCAAATCAAGGTGCAGCCATGGCTGATAAAAATTCTAAGTACCTTCTGTTTTTGCACTGTGACACTGTAGTTCTTAATCAAGCTTGGTTGGAATTGTTGATTAACATTTCCGGGGCTAATCAGTCAGGTCTGGTAGGAACTCAGATGGAATCTTATCTTATCCAAAAACGAAAGAGTGATTTTATCAAAGAGTGGTGCTTGATGTTTACACGAGAATGCTGGGAAGATTGTGGGCCGTGGCCAGAAGAACTTCCTGTGATAGGAAATGCTTTTATCATGACATTGAGAGCACAGACAAAAGGTTACAAGCCAATGGCAATCACAAATCAGATTGTTCACCATTATAAGGCTTTTTCTTATACAGCAGAAGTGTTTAATGCTGAGAGTGAGAAGTCTATGGCTGTGATTCCAACGCTCATGCAACAAGCTCAAAATTAATTCATTGAAGCTCCGGGGAAACTATCTTCAGGAGACGTTCCGTCCCAGTTGGTTCTTTGTTTTTCTTTGACAAGTTCAAGAAAGTGACTTTTGAGTCTTTGTGTATAATCTTCAATTTGACCCAATGGTAATTTGACGATTCTGGCGATATGATGTCTGGCTTCATCACTCAGGTAATCACGATTTTGATAATTGAGCGGAAATCCATTTCTTAACATATTTGAGTTCAATATATCGCTAAAAGTTTTTAGGATCATTTTATCTTTTATCGATGATCGAAATGCCGGGAAAAATCCTTGAACTCTATTAGACATGTTCAATGCATGTTGAATATGAGAATCATCTGGGGCAAAATTATCATGCTCAACTTCATTTGGCAAAGGGGAGTTGATTGTTGTCGCTTGATTTTGAGGCGTTTGAGCCTTCATCCATTTTTTGAATGATCTCATTTCGGTAACTCCTTGATAAAATCATGCCATTCTGGATGATCATGTATAACAATTTTGTTTTTAGCAAAATGGTTAGCATATGCCATGCAGAAAAGTTCCTCTGCATTTTGATTTTGTTTTTCTTTGGTGCGATTAACAATTTTTTGCCATTTTTGCCTAAGTTCGTCTGAGACTAAGTTTTCCCAAACCACATGAGCAACTTCATGCAACAGGGCAAATTCACGACCATAATTCCACGGGGCAGCAACAGCAATTTCTTCTGTTCCTGAGTCCATATAACCTATGTGATCGCCATCGTCTTTGAGGGTGTTTCCTCCTTGGAGTTTGAATTTATAATCTGCCACTAAATCTCTATGAGATTGTGGGATTTTTTCTAACATTCCATTGAGGTCTTCTTCTTCCTCTGACCTGTGTAAAAACTTCCTAAAGCTTTGCATACTCTATTTATGTGTCAGGGAACTTTTTGATATTCAGTTTCCTCATCATAAATAAGAAGAAAGGTTACAAAGGAGAAATATGCCTAGAAAACCAAAAACCCCTACCAAATCCACCAGTTCAGGAAAATCTTCTAATTCAGGTGGTAATTTCTACATAGATTTTAAAAACACTGCTCAAAAAATGGCTTGGGCCGCATTTCAACAACATGATGTGTTGTTTTTGCTCGGGCCAGCCGGAGTAGGAAAATCTTATCTTTCCTGTGCTTTTGCTATTGAACAGGTTTTAGCGAAGCAGAAGAAAAAAATTGTTTTAACAAGACCCATTGTTGAAGCAGGGGAAACTCTTGGTTATTTACCGGGCGAATTTCAAGATAAAGTTCATCCTTACATGATGCCCATGTATGATTGCATTGATAGGTTGGTTAGCGGTCCTAAAAATGAACTCATTAATGAACGTGTTGAATTGGCACCAATAGCGTATATGCGGGGTCGTGCAATAATAGATTCAGAAAAAATAATTACACCATATGGATTGAAACCTATGGGTGAAATTAGGGTCGGCGATTATGTAATTGGCAAAAATGGAAAAGCCACACGTGTCCAAGCTGTATATCCGCAAGGAGAAGTTCCTGTTTTTGAAATTAAATTTTCTGATGGGACAAAAAGTGTTTGTTGTGAAAATCATTTATGGGACACAATGACCTTGAATGAAAAAAGACACAATAAAGGATATACAACCAAGAAAACAAAAGACATTATGGAGAATGTAAAAAACAAACATAATCAAAAAGTTCACAGAGTTCCAATTGCAGATCCGGTGTCTTTTGAAAAACAAAATGTTCCTATTGATCCATATTTAATGGGAGTTTTATTGGGAGACGGACATGTCTCTTATCCAGCAGTGTCAATAACCACTTGTGATCAAGAGATTGCAGATGAAGTGGCTCGTTTGCTTCCAGAAAATCATGATTTGGTTTATAGAGGAAAATACGATTATAGAGTTACATCAAATCGTAAGCAAAATTTCATTAAATCATATTTTAAGGAAATAGGGCTATGCGGATTGAAGTCTTATGAAAAATTCGTTCCAGATAATTACAAGTTCAATTCAATAGAATGTAGAACAGCTCTTTTGCAAGGTCTTTTAGATTCAAATGGATGGATTTGCAAGCATAGATCTGGCAATTGCAGAATACAATTTTGTTCTACGTCTCACAAGTTAGCTAAGGATGTTATGTTTTTAGTGAGATCATTGGGAGGAATGTCTTATTACAGGAAAAGAGAATACGACGAAGATGATTCTCATGAATACAATGGCCGTGTTGTCAGACATGCTAGGCCATCTTATATTGTGGATATAATGATTAATATTAATCCTTTCAGACTAACTAGAAAATCTGAACAATTTGAGCCTAATCAAAAAATGACAAAAATGATATCTAGCATTGAGCCAAAAGGTACAGCTAAGGCTACATGTATTACAGTTGATGCCAATGATGGACTATTTCTGACTAATGATTTCATAGTTACGCATAATACTTTTCACGATTCAGTTTGTATTTTTGATGAAGCACAAAATGCAAGTTATATGCAGTTAAAATTGTTTTTGACGAGATTTGGAGAAAACAGCAAAGTTATTGTTACCGGAGACCCAAATCAAAGTGATTTACCGGGAAACAAAGTAGATCTAATGGAAGTGGTCAATAAACTTCGTGGAGTCGAAGGTATAGGCATTGTTGAATTTGGTTCAGATTCTATCGTAAGACACTCTCTTGTCTCTAAGATTGTGGATAAATTGGAATAATAAATGGCAACATATAATGAGACAGCCAGTGGAGGAGCACTTGTTGGCAGAGGTGCTCAAGGTATCGCTGTCATCCATAATCCTTCAAATAGTGGAGGTGCGGATCTTGGCGGCGGTGATACGTCGTGGTATGTCTTTAGAGAAGTAATTGCTTCAGGTGGTGGCACGCTTGGTGGATTGGCTGTATGGTCAGATCCTGTAAAACACTATCCAAACCTTCCTTTGGCTGACCCGGATAATCCGGGAGGTGATGGCGTAGAGCATAATCCTGCTCTCTACATTGATGGTGAAGCTGAACTATACGTTGAACGTCAAACAGAATCCCAAGGTGGAGTTACTGTTGGAAGTTCTGCAATAAATGAAGTCACGGTAACATACGAATCATCTGGCGAAGTGACCATAGGTGGTTCCAGTGACGTTAAGAGTACCATTGTTTTAAGTTATTCATATCCTTGGAGAATCAGAGCTGGCGTTTCTGTTACTCGGACTTTTCTTTGGGACACAGGTTTACTTCAACAGTATTGGTACAGAATTGTCAGCAAACAGGCAGTAGACCCTTGTGTGCCTACTCGTGTTGAAGATTGTTGTTTGCGTTACATTGTCAATGTTCATGCCAGAACACTTACTGATCTTTGTGAGCAGATTCGGGCAAGAGGATTCAATTTCACAATCGATACAGTGCAAAGGTTTACACGACCCGCAGAAACATCTCAGATAGCTATTGCCGAAGCTGATGGTACTGTTTTTACTGACGAGTGTGAAGAAATTGACATTTGTGCAAATCCGGTTTGTAATGAATTTTGCATTGATGGCGATGTGGTGATGAACATAGGGTGGACAAACACTACGCCTCAAGTAAATGCATTTTTTGAATACGAAGCAGACACTGGTGATGGTTTGTTGACGGCTGGTTCTGCAATAGCTGGATATGAAGAAACTCCATTTGAATTGTTTCATGAATCACCAGATGCAGAGCTTGCGATATCGGGAAGTGCAGATGTTTTATCCAGCGCTTATAATTACACCTCGTCCGATGGGGTTGTCATGGGAGGCACTTCAGATTTAAGTTCCAGCCATTATGATTTCATAGGCGGAAACTGGCCTTTGCTCAAGAGAAAAGACACAGCATTGGACATTGAAAATCTCGAAGCAGAATCCGTAAGTGGCGAAGAGGTAATAGAATGGCTCAATCCAAGATACGCTATTATCGAAGATGGCTTTTATGCTATATCTGATGTAAGTTACGAAGCGAGTAGCGATTATCTATATGTTAGGAATTTTGAATTCGAAATACCATCAGGTGTGAATATTGGTTTGATTAGATTTAATGTTGTTAGATCATCTATTGGTGGCGATATTGGTGACATTGAAGTTTATGTTGTAAACGGAGATGAAATTCTTTCTCCTAATTTGGCTAATGCAAGCTTGTGGCCATTGGTTCCTACAAACACAGCATATCAAGTGATTTCAGATAATTTCACATCTGCGATTCCGGGTTTGCCTATTCAAGAAGGTGGTTGGGATATTGATGATGTCAACAGTGAAGATTTTGGATTCATCATTAGAGTTCAGGGGCAAACAGCCAGTTCTGGTGTAATTGCACAGATTGACCATGTGAATATGCGTATTTTTTACGAAGATGAAGAACATCAACTTGTGAGAGCCAGTGGGCAAGCCGGTGTTGTTTCATCGGCTTGGTCATATCAAGCATCTGGAGGAGTTGAGACAGGTGGTGAAACAGATCGACCCAGAACTGTTACATACTGGAATGGAATAGGTGGTGCAGAAGTAAGTGGCGATCTTGAAATTCATTACGATTACGAAGCTGATTCAGATGAGTCCGGGATCACAATTGGCGGCGAAGCAACGACACAGCCTATTATGACATTTGGAGGAGCTGTTGTAGGTGGAAGTGCAATAATCGCTGCTACAACTAATTTTTATGAAGCAAGTGGAGGTATGACTGTTGCCGAAGGAGAAACAGAATCTCTTACATGGGTGACCTACAACACTGAATCTTTTGATGGTTTGACTGTAGATGGAGAATCAGTCACTTTGGTGAATTATTCATATGAACCAGAAGGAGGAGTGGAGATTGGCGGGACGATTTCTACAAATTCTTCTTCTTGGAGATATGAAACAGATGGAAATGCCATATTCATCGGCGGAACTGCTGATTTGGTGGCAAGTAATTTAGAGCCATCAGAAGAAAACTTTGGTTTCCAGATGAACATAACAGAGATTGATTTTCTGTTTGGAACAGATAGTGAAGTTGGTGGTTTAACTGCTTCTACAGACACTGTGAGTGTTTGTGGTTGTACTGACATTCCTTTAACTCTGGAATTTAGCAACAACATTGTAAGAAACAACAAACTGGCACAATTCCTCAAGAGAAACAACTATTCGATGTCAGATCGATTTGAACTGTATTACAATAAAGTCAATGACATGTGGCAACGGAATGTTCATATTGAGGGACTTTCAGCAGATATCAACACAAGAGAATCTTGGGACATGGTGTTTAATCTCAAATGTACAACATTTGTAGGTGGAGAGCAAATTGACAGAGAAGTTCTTTTATTCTCAATTCATATTAAGCAAAAGAACTTAGTTACATTTGAAGATTTTTCTACAAGGGTGATTGTAGGTTATCGTCCAGATTTAGTTTGTTCTGCTACTGATTTTAATGTATCAATTGTTTATGATACTCAGTTGAACATTGCTTCAGTAAGTCCAGACTCTCAGATTTACTACAATCGATTATATGATGATTTGGGATTGTTTAAAAATCAATTCTGGGGAAACAACCCTAATCTAAGAGTAGAAATATCAAGTGTAGAATTAGACGAAGAACAATATCGGCAAAATATGGATGTTGTATTTAATTCCTAGGAGATAACATGACATGGGTAATGGGTGGGCTTATTGTCCTTACTATTCTTAATTTATTGGTGTCTTTTGGCACGGCACGAAATGTGGCTCGCATAATGGAGCACGAGGCTGCAAAAATGGACATGGAAAAGAAACAGTGGCATGCTATGAATGTCACATATCGGGACGCTATGCTATCAAATCAGGCACCTTTGTCAGATGGTGTAGATATTCCTCAATTACGCTAAGAATTGTGCCGATAATCAGTTGTATTTCTAATATGGTGAGTCTTAGGGCTCATCATATTGCTATTGTGTTTTGCATTGGAAAATGCTAAATACTAACGTTACGTTTGAATTACTAATAACCTACAAAATTACGGAGAATACGTTATGACTACTGAAGAACTTGTGTTGAAATATATACCTTTGGCGAACAAGCTTGCTTTTGACAAGAAGAAAACCTTGCCAAAACATGTTGATGTGGAAGAATTGCAATCTGCTGCATATTTGGGTTTAACGGAAGCTGCAAATCGCTTTGATGAAAATCGAGGGATTTCTTTTTCAACTTTCGCTTATCCTCGAATCATGGGTGCAATTGTAGATCAACTGCGACAACAATCATGGGGCAAGAGAACAGATCCAAAAACAGCTTACAGTTTAGATCCTTCATCTGAAGATGATGTAACTTTCAAAGACAGCATCATTGCGAAAAATGAAAATAATTCTGACGAGATGTTGGAGGTCGTTTCTCAAGACCTTGATGGGCAGGCAGAAGAAGTGATGAGGTATTATTTCGTAGACGAATGTTCTATGAAAGAAGTTGGAGAGAGATTTGGCGTAAGTGAGAGTCGGATAAGCCAATTGATCACAAAATACAAATCTCGAATTAAAGAAAGGTGGTCAGAGTCCGATCTGAGGATCGAGCTTGCTGCCTGACATTACAAGGGCTTGCAAACTATGAAGATTTTCACGTTTATCTTTACCATTTTATTTTCGGTCAACATTGCATTTGCATCATCCTTTGAGACGGTTGTGCTTCCCAATGAAGTAACCGGAGAAATGCACTTATCTCCTTCAGATGATTTAATCAAAGGAAAAGTCTGGAATCGATGGACAACTGAAAACTTTGTAGTTTGCAGCCTTTCTAATTCACAAGGAAAATATCTTCATGACCACCTTGGTGAAATTAAACAATGGATATATCACAGGTGGGGTTTGTATGATGTTGACTTTTCAGTGAACTGCAAATTGATTTGTGTGAATGATAAAAACCTTTTTAATAAATTGTTTCGTCTTGAGAGAACACGTGTTGAGGTTCGTCGAGATGCGAATGGAAAAATCAAAGAAACAGTTGTTTTCCTGCTCTTGGATAAATCCGCATCTAAAACTGTGCCTATGCCGTTAACTGAAGTTTGTCTGGCAGAGTTTGAGCAAAAGTACGGTGTTCGTTTTGGTTGGTGGGTTCATCGTGGAATGTCGATGCTCAATGGGACAATTCCAAATATTCGTCGAGAAATTACCATTCAAGGCAAGTATTTGGGAAACCCGGAACAGAACTCCAGAACCATTATGGAGATCACAGAAAGTCAGTATAAAAAATTAAGCTACGAACAGCGTCGATTATATGATGGGGCAGCAATGATGTTGTGTCTTCTTTATAAAAAAGAATTTGGAACAACAAAGTTTCAACAAATGATGCAGGAGACATCAAAAGGAAAATCACCTGAAAAAGCTGTACAACAGGTGCTGGGGTTTAGAAATTATGAACATCTTGATCAATCTTTTGATCGATATATTGGTGATTTGCATGAAGATGTCAAAGACAATAAGACTCCAGATTCATATCTGCAAATTAAAGTGCTTTAATTTTTCTTCATCTTCTTTTTCATTTTCTTTTTCATAAATGCCGGACTGCCGCCCATAGGCATGCCACCGCCACCACTAGAATTTCCTCGTGGTTTTCCTCCACGAGAATATCTGGAAAATGGTTGTCCATCAGATGGACGCCTAATGGGAGTTCCACTTTCGCCTTCTTTTCCGGGCGTGTCCCACATCTCTAAGAAATCTTTGAATGTCATAGAAGTATCTATGGTTTTACTCTTTTAATCTTGTGTGACTTTGGTTGATTGATTATAAGGTGCAATATGGACGATGTGCAAAAAGCTCTTAGAGAACGATATCCAGATATCCACCCCTTGATTTTTCAAAGGTCAGTGGAAAAAGCTGAGACTAACGGAGAGCTTTTTGACATCTTGGAAACGATCCCTCAAGAGTTTCCAATCGTTTGGTGCGAAGATAATCGTGTGTGGATGTACACAGACGATCTTTTGCAAAACCAAAAACACAAACCACAAACAGAGGGATAGGGAGTTCTGGTTGTGCATAAGGAGGTGAACGGCAATATGCCAGAACTCCCTTTGTTTTAAGATTCGTGATAATGGAGCAACTCTAATCTGCCATCATCATGTTCGATGATAGCAGAACAGGATTCTACCCAGTCTCCAGTGTTGCAATACAAAAATCCATCTCCGATTTCTTTTAAATCAGGTGTGTGAATGTGGCCGCAAATGCAGCCATTGCAATCTTTTTCACGTGCGTAAGAAATAATGCATTTTTCAAAGTCGCTGACGAAATTGACAGCCCCTTTAACACTTGCTTTAATAGCTTTGCTCATTGACCAATGGCTTAATCTGAAAACTTTACATCGAACCCAATATACAAATCCATTGGCTTTCAAAAGAAGCTCGTAGCCGATGTCTCCTAAAACAGCCAGCCATTTGGCGTATTTTGTACATAAGTCAAACATGTCACCATGAACAACTAATAGTTTTTCACCTTTAGCTGTTTCATGGACAAATTCATTGCCTATGTTGATGTCACCAAAATTGATGATGTTAAAATCTTCAATAAATTCTCTGAGGAACTCATCGTGATTTCCTGCGATGTAATAAATCTCAGTTCCTTTTCTGAGGAAGCCAAGAATCCTTCTTATGATTAAATTGCTGTTGTTGTCCCAATGCCAGTTTCTTTTTAGTTTCCACCCATCTATGAAATCACCAATGAGATAAAGTTTTTCAGGTGGTGTGTCTTTGATTTGAGTAAGGTAGTCAAGTAACTCTTCTGTCCTAGAATGTCGGCATCCCAGATGAACATCTGAGAGAAACAGCGTTTTTATCATTACAAGTGTCTCCTAATGACTTCAGTCACTTTATATACACCGTTTGATTGAGTGCTGGCTTCTGACTTGAAATCATTTAGGAAACTTTTAACTACTTCGTGGTTAAATTTGTTGGCATCACAGGAAATACCCAATCCTGTTTTTTCGACATAATATCCATTAATTGATTGTTCATGTTGACCCGGTTCAGGAATAACCAAGATAGGTTTTTGATAGAAGCGACATTCGCTGATTAATTGATTGCCAGCGGTTGAAATCACCTTGTTGCAAGAGGCTAAATCTTTCATAAATTCTGGCCCTAAAGGCTTAAATTCAAATCCTGTTGGAGGCGCTATCCATCTCATACGGGTGTTTGGTGCACCATATATTTTGAACTTTTTTTCTTGTGTCTCTGGATAATTTTCCATCACATATTGGTAAATTGGAAACAGGATTTTATCACTAACACTTTCTCTCACGTAAACCAGAGTTGATTCATCGTTTGTAGCAGGTGTTTCTAATATTTCTTTTCTCATCAAGCCACTGGTTAAATGAACATTTGGTCTTGTGGTTTTAATAGTGTCAGAGTGAAAAGTAGAAATAACAACTTCGTCAGGTTTAGGAACTAACATTCTTGTGGAAATGCCAACCAATCTGGCATACAGACGAAGATTCCAAGGAAGATCAGAGAGGTCGCAGTAAGAAAATCGATGTTGATTGTCCACGCTGATAAGTGTTTTTCCAAGATTTTTGGCAGCTCTTGGTAATGAGGGTTCAAAATCACAAACAAAAATTTCTGGTTTGAGTTCCTGAGCATCTTTGGTGATTTGGTCGATGTTCTTTTTAAGGCCAGAAAAGTAGTGTTTTAGAATTCTGTAGCTTAATCTGGTGTAATTCACTTTGCCATTTTTGTACGGAAACATCAATCCGTCAATTTTGTGCAGGTGGGGATAATTTTGTTTTTCGAAGTATTCGTAGGCTTTTCCGAACGTGTAGACATGGACTTCTTCCTCTGGAAGATCGTCAATCACAGACAGTGTTCTACTGGCATGACCCAGACCTTCTCCTGCCAAACTGTAAAAAATTCTTGTCATTTTTATACTTCCTGTTGTTGACTTGTGATCTATTTGACTCTATTATGCTAAAGAATAATAAACATAAAAACAATGGAGAAAAAATGAGAAAAAATGTAGGAGGTACTGCGTGTCTAGGTAAAGTTTTCTTTACTTCAGACACGCACTAAAGGACTTTGGTCATGGTAACATCATTAAGTATGTGCGTTGCGTCACGGCGTAATAGATACCCGTCAAAGACGGGAAGGAGTTAGACGTTGAAACCCTTAGACCATCAGACCTACCTGAAAGCGAAAGCCGTAGGGGACAACAGCATGTCTGAAAAGGCGGATTTGAGCAAAACCGTTACGCTCAAAGTCCGTCGAGGTCTGGACGGTATGGTGAAGCCTACACTGGTTGAACTTCAGTTTCCAAGCTGTAAAATGATTGGGTCGGACACAACGGTTTACGTCCGATGTTTCTCAATACTCAGTAGCAATATTTTGCTGAGAAAGAACGTCTTGAGAAACCGGGTTGCGTCTGCAACCTCAAGGAAACGAACGAAGCACCTAACCCATCCTGATAACGTCTATTACGTTCGGAACGCAAGATCGCCTAAAAGCCGAGAGGCTCATGGCGACGGAGCTTCCATAGTAGTCCGAGGACGGGAAAGCCGTCTACATGGCGAAGGGAAGCAGGTAAGTCGAGCTTTCAGACGTGGAGGTGCGTGTGATGCGTAACGCCGACACAATTCTGAAAGTTCATCAGGAAAGAGGTTCTAAGAACCTTCCTCTGGAACGTGTCTACAAGCACCTGTTCAACCCTGAGTTGTTCCTCGCTGCCTACGGTAGAATATACCGCAACGACGGGGCGATGACGAAAGGAGCGACAAGTGAGACGGTTGATGCTATGTCTTTGGAGAAAATCCAGAACATCATTGACCTGCTCCGGCAGGAAAAATATGTCTGGACACCCGTTCGTAGAACGGAAATTCCAAAGGCAAATGGCAAGACTAGACCGCTTGGTATCCCCACATGGGGAGATAAGCTCGTTCAGGAAGTTGCAAGAGCTTTGCTGGAAGCATATTACGAGCCTAAATTCAGTGAACATTCACACGGATTTCGACCCAGCCGTGGTTGCCATACAGCATTGAAGGAAATTCAGAAGACGTGGAAAGGCACGATCTGGTTCATCGAAGGAGACATCAAAGGATGCTTCGATAACATCAATCACGATGTTTTAATCGAAATCATCCAGAGAGATATTCAAGATGGGCGTCTGATCGGGCTAATCCGTGGTCTGCTGGAAGCGGGATATATGGAGGACTGGAAATACCATGACACCTATAGCGGCACGCCGCAAGGTGGCATTATCAGTCCCCTACTCGCCAACATCTACATGAACGAATTGGACAGGTTTGTTAAAGACACGCTCATCCCAGATTACACGAAGGGACAACGCCGTAAAGCGGACAAGCAACATCAACTACTGACTGGTAGGATTCGTAAAGCCAAGCTGAAGCAAGATTTCAAGAAAGTCGCCAAGCTGGTTCAATTACGACGCCAACATCCGTCAGGAGATATGTTCGATCCGAACTACCGACGCCTTCGTTTCATCCGCTATGCGGATGACTTCCTACTTGGGTTTGTCGGACCTAAGAATGAAGCTGAGGAAATCCGAGATCGGCTGGCTGAGTTTTTGGACACAAAACTTAAACTCACGCTGTCGAAAGAGAAGACCGTCATCACCCATGCGGTTGATGAAAAGGCTAAGTTTTTGGGTTACGAGATCAATGTAGTGAGGCAAAACGATCTGATTTCAGAGAACGGGCTACGGGCGACCAACGGACGCATCTCATTGTTGATGCCCCACTCGGTCGTTCAGAAAATCCGAACTCAATACAGTAAGGAAGGCAAAGTCCTTCACAGAAAAGAACTGGTGCAAGATGATGATTATACCATCATTCAGAACTACCAGTCTATCTATCGAGGACTTTACAACTATTACTGTATGGCAACGAATGTCGCCAAGCGAATGATTAAGGTCAAATGGTATCTTGAGACTTCGCTAACGAAGACGCTGGCTCATAAGCATCGGTGCAAGGTTTCTGCGATCTGCAAGAAATACCGAACCGACGTGGACGGGTATAAGGTTCTTCAAGTCGTGGTTGAAAGACCAGACAAGAAGCCCTTAGTGGCAAAATTCGGCGGCATCCCACTTGTCAGAAACGCAGAAGGTCTGGGAAAGGTGGATTTCCGCTATGACTTGGCAGGGAGATTCTTTGCCAACGAGCGGTCAGAGGTTGTGCAACGACTTCTTGCCGGAAAATGCGAGCTATGTGGTGCGGAAGGTAAAGTCCAGATGCACCATGTTAGAAAACTCGCTGACCTTGAGAAGAAGGGGCAACGACCGAAGGAAGAATGGCAAAAGATCATGTCAGCACGAAGGCGTAAGACTTTGGCTGTGTGTGAGGATTGCCATATTAAAATCCATACGGGGAAGTATGATGGAACCAAAATTCAGTAAATTGATTGTCCGAGGGATTGTCTTAGTCTTCGCCAGTTATGGCGTTGGCAGACTTCTCAGAGACATCTATGATTTGCTGTCTAACTGAATGGCTTACTGGAGAGCCGTGTGCGGTGAAAGTCGCAAGCACGGTTCGGAGAGGGGTAGTTGGAAAAGTGTCGTCGCAAGGCGACAACTCGCTGGCTACCTACTCTACTGCAACCGGCCATTTCTCACGGAAGTAGATCGTGAGGCGCTAGAGGCAAACGGTGGCACATGGCATACAGGTTCGTGGAAAGGCAGAGGTTCTGCCAATTATCGAATTTCCCGAGATGCTGTGGATATGATGAACGATGAAATCACCGACAATATCAATGAAATGGTTGGTGAAAACGATACTTTGTGGCATTTGGGAGATTTCGCATTTGCTTCAAAGAACAGCTACTATCACAAATGTCAGTTCTACAGAGGTCGCATCAAATGCAAAGATGTGAGGTATGTCTGTGGAAACCACGACAACATTTGCGATTTGACAGATGAGTTGGCTAAGCCAGAGCACAAAAGGTGCAATCACCATCACAATTATTGTATTCGTGGTTTGTTTTCACGTGCTTATTCTCAAAAGGAAATCAATGTATATGGTCAAAAGATATGTTTGAACCATTATGCTGGTGCCATTTGGGACAAATCACATCGTGGAGCTTGGCATCTTTATGGGCATTCTCACAGTCAGGCAGAACCATGGCTGAACAAAAATATGCCCGGTCGAAGATCCATGGATGTAGGTGTTGACAATGCCTATAAGCTTCTTGGGAAATACCGACCTTTTTCTTTTGAAGAGATTCAAGAGATCATGAAAGATCGGAGTGGCTTTTCTATGGACCATCACGTTCCAAAGGACAGCAAAGCTCCCAGTGAAGAAGAACTTAACAATTGTTCATGACATGGTTTTCTAAGATTGCTGCTTGAACAAGCTCGTAATTTTCTATGAGAGCCTGAGCTTCAGACAACGTCACCAAATCCTCTTCGTTGTGATACGCATTGTACGTGTCAATATACAGAGGAGGATAAGAACAGAACCTGCACATTTCCGCTCCCGGCGGATATGGTGCGGGCATAGGTGGCGTATTATCTGTTCTGATCTTTTTGATGGTGTGTTTTCTAAGGACTCCTTTAAGAGCCTTTAGGCGATTGTAAACAGTGTCACCGATTTCATAAACATGTGAAACTTCATAAGTGACACTTACATCGGCACACCCACCAACACCAATAGATCCAAATCCCAATGTTTTGTATGTAGCAGGTGGTGTAAACCCACTAACGGTAACTCCACCTGATGCTGTTTCATTGAAAGTGCTCATGATTCCCTCCAATGTATTTAGAGCTATTTGTCTAATTCATCGAGAATCTGACGAGCAGAAAGATTGGACCAAATACTTTCAATTTCAGCTTCAATCTTTTGAATTAGTTCTTTATTAGAACTTTCCTCATATTTGTGATGGTTGTAAAGAACAGACTTTTCATCAACCAACATCATTCCTTTGACGTAAGGATAATAACAGTTTCTGCGTTCAGGAGGGATGCATGTAAATAAAGTCAAAGTTGGAACATCAAAAGCATCAGCTAAGTGATAAGTGCAGGTGTCTACAGTGATGATTTTATCCATCATAGAAACAATTGCCGCAAATACATCAAACGCAGAAGAGAATTTGTAAAGTGCCATGAACCTTTCCAGTTTGAGGTCAGTGGCGACACAAGTGACAACAAAATATTCAGATTCATCTATGATTTCTTTTGTCAATCTTTCGAAATTGGTTTTATCGATTGATCGTATTTCACTTGATGCTTTTGTGTGAAACATCAATATTTCACGATCACCAGCTCTTTTGCGAATTTGTTTCATTAGCATTCTGGCAATGTCATTTGATTTATCTGCTGGAGTGTATTCGATTCTTTTTTGCTCAACAGGGACTGTATCTTTTCCTACAGAAAGTGCATCAAGGAAAAAATCAATCATTGGTTTTTCATTGAATCCTTCTAACAACAACAGTCCCCCCAGATCATAAAAAGCATCGTATTGGGACAGCGTAGCCAATGATACTGGCAAGATGTAAGTCTTGGGACAAATGCTTTGAGCGTTTATTGGTCCTAACCCAACAGGATTCAATTGGAACAAATCAATTTGTATGTTTTCAATGTTGAAATATTTTGTGAGCCTTTTCTGAAGTATCTTTAAGGCTTTCATGCCAATCAGGTGATCACCCATGGCGTTGCTCATGCCATTCATGACGGCTATTTTTATGCCATTTTTGTTTTTCAGCTCTCCAAGTGCTTCGTCTAAGTTTTCTTTGAAATGCAGATCTTTTGGGAAATCGGGTATTTGGTCAAGTATCTCATGTGATATTTGTTGAAAAGCGTTTGGTTTATTGAGGGTTTCAACAGCATATTTGACATGGCTTTTGACATTGTTGTAAGTAGAGATATACACGTTCTCAATTGGCGTGTTATCAGGATCTGTGGATGCTTTGAATTCATGCTCATAGACACAATTAAACTGATTGATTTTTGTTCTTATGTCTTCAGTTGTTTTGAAAAGTACAAGCATTTATCGTCCTAAATGATAGCCAACTTTTGTCAGAACTTCTCGGTCAAGGTTAAGTCCCACAAATTGCAGCAAATCTTGTGAATAATATTTCATGTATTCTTTGTTTTTGTAGTAGTTGAGTCGATCAACAAATTCTTCATCTGTGGTTGTTGGAGTTTCTTCAGATGGTTTGAATTCGTTTGGCTCTTTTGTAAATTCCAAATCAGAAGAAACGGGGTCTAGGTCAAAGTAGTCAGCCAACTTCAACATTGATACATCAAATTCAGCAATGAGTGCTTCGTAGCTTAAAACAATCATTTTCTTTTCTTCCATTCTTATTGAGAGATAATGGAAGTTCATGTTGTTCCAGTATTGAATGGGATTAGCAGCTCTAAAAAGATAAGGGATTCCTTGTTGTATTTCAAACACAACAGGGTTTTTTAAGAATTGTTCAAAAGCGACATTCCTTAAATCGGGACCAATGTTGAGTTTTCTGTTTGGTCCCCAGTAGTCGTACATTGATCTCAGCCAAGCAAATGGTTCTTTAACAATCACCAAAACATCAACTTCTTTCCCAAGGATGTATGGAGCGGCGTATGTCCCATGTTTCCATCCGCCAATGTTCACCAAAGCTTTTGTGTTTTTGAAATTCCTGTTCAGGAGATCAGCGGCAAAATTTGTCCCAGATCGTTGCAGTCCGTAAATCTTGATATATCGGACATCTTTTTCGAATTTGAATTGATTCATGCATATTCCCTTCGTGTGTAATAGAGTATCGAAGACAGTTTCTCTGCTTTACAGGATCTGAAATCTGCCGTATAATGCTGTTGAGAAATGGAGATCTCACATGGGCAAAAAGACAAACAATCAGCAAAAACAGCCAAAAAAGATCGATAAAAACGAAAATACAAAAGAAGCAGGCATCCTCGTTGAGGGGCTTGTGGTAGAGGCCCATAGGGGCAATTTTCAAGTCAAGGTATCGTCCGAATCGGACGATGATGATAGTGGAATTATCGTCACTGCTCATCTTGCTGGAAAAATGCGAAAACATAACATTCGCATCGTTAAGGGAGATAAAGTCAAGGTTGAAGTGTCACCATACGATTGGACTAAAGGCCGCATTGTTTATCGGTTGAAATAAGGAACAAACATGATTACTATCGGAATTCGTCAGTTTCCAGACGTTGAGCATCTTGAGAAACTGGTTATTCATCTCGCTACTGAATACGACCTCGGGAATCCATGCCTCGACTTTGATGATGTTGATGTCTCAGACCCGGAATACGATGACCTCTATCGAGAACTCAAAGCACTCAAACCTCAATCTGAGGCATTTGAAGGAACATCTCCATCCACAGTTACACCCGATGGTGATATTGTTGTCCATGATCCACCGATGACTTCTATCGCCAAAGCTGATGGTGATAAGAAGAAAGACATCTATCTCAACTGGCTCAAAGATTGTGCCGCTCGTCTTGGGTCTAAAATTACTGTTGCTCAAACATACAAGCACGATGGAGTCGCCATTCGTATCAACTACGAAAAGGGCAAGCTCGTCAGCGCCGGTCTGCGCCCCCGTGGGGGCATTGAAGGGTCAGATGTCACTCGTCACATGAAATACATTGAAGGTGTTCCTCAGATGCTCTCAGAGCCCCTGACATTGTCTCTGAATGGGGAATTGGAATGTCGGAAGTCTGTCTTCAAGAAAATCAATGAACAACGTGACAAGGACGGAGAAGAGCCCTACAAAAACCCTCGCAACTACACAGCGGGTTGTATGGGACGTGAAGACGCCAAAGAGATCAAAGATTCCGGCATCAGCGTTTCATTTTACTCAATCACAGGTTTTGATGAGTGGCAGGACCACTACAAGACTGAGATTGAGCGAGCCAAATGGGCCAATCAGAAGCATGGTCTTGGTCTGGGTAACTTTGTGCAGGTGCGACTGCACAAAGCAGAAGACTTGCAGAAGATGGAAGACGCCATCGATAAGCTTGATTTCGAGGTTGATGGAGTTGTTCTCAAGATCAACAATCTCGAAGATCAAGAACAGCTTGGTCACCATGGTGACGACCCTGTTAAAGAGCCTCGTGGAGCACTGGCATGGAAATTTGCAGAAGAAACAGCAATTGCTGTTGTCAAAGAACTTCAGTGGAATGCGTCCAGAACAGGTCGTGTTGTCCCCAAGGCAATCTTTGAGAACTCTGTCGATCTGGCTGACACAGAAGTCTCTATGGCAACCTGCAACAACTATGGTTGGGCAGAGGCTATGGGCGTTGGTCCCGGTGCCCATGTAGAAGTCAAGAAGGCAGGCAAGATCATCCCGAACGTGGTTCGAGTCGTTAAACAAGTCGATTCAGGAAATGCTCCTGATGATTGTCCTTCATGTGGACAGAAGCTTGAATTGGTTCTGGCCGACAGTGGTTGCAAAGACCTGATGTGCACGAATGATGATTGTGGAGCTAAGCATGTTAAGGCTTGGGTCTTCTATCTTCAGACGCTCGGAGCCAAAGGTCTGGGCGAATCGGCCATGGAGAAGATTCTTAACTCAGGCAAGGCACACTCACTGCCTGATCTGTATGAGTTGAGCATTGAGGATTTGGTTGCTGGAGGATTCTCATCACGACAGGCACATTTGGCTCTCTGCACGATTCATCATGTCGGTCGCACGAAGCGAGACGATGATGAACTGATAGTGGATATTCTGGCAGCCAAGGGTCAGAAAAAGAAGTTTCAGGCATGGCAGTTCTTTGCCGCTCTGGGAATTCCGGGAGCCGGAAAAACTGCTGGAAAGACGCTTATTGATGAGTGGCAAAATTTTGACAGGATTGTAGATGCAACGGTCAATGACCTGATGGCAGTTGAGGGAATCGGCCCCACAACTGCTGAAGCGATCTACAAATTCTTTCAGGCCAAAAAAGATATGATCCAAAACCTTCTGGGGCACGTTGAACTGGAGTTGCCCAAGCAAGGAAAACTTTCAGGTACAACATTTGTACTGACTGGATCATTTGATCAAGGGAAGAAGTATTACGAAGGTCTCATTCAGGATGCTGGTGGTAAAACTTCGTCCAGTGTTGGCAGCAAGACCAATTACTTGCTTCTGCAAAATGGAAAAACGGATGGTTCGCCGAGTACGAAAGAAAAAGCAGCGTCATCCAAGGGTGTTCCCATTATTTCAGTTCAAGATTTGGAAAATATGTTGTGAAACAAACTCAACCAAAATTTAGCAATAACGATGGAAATGACATTGCTGTTGCCACTGCCAATCTTCAGCGACCTGATGACGACGATGACGAGATTGGTTGCGGTTGTTTGACGATCATTATTGGTTTGGTTGTATCTTGAAGTTTTGAAACTCATGGCCAAAGTTATGGCTTCATCCAACGATGATTGAGAGGTGTTCTATGAAGCTCGTATTTAATGCATTGGCTATTTCTTTTGGAGTTGCTGCTGGTCAGTATTGGGGTGAGAAAATGTTTCTCCTCTTTTCTCTGGCAGCAGTAGTGGCTTGCGTTGGGAGTGCAATATGTGGTTGTCGAAGCCTTACAAAACAAGAACGGCCACTTTCATAAGAGGTCCGAAGGACGGAGCAGTTCTTCACAGAGTCCCAGATCGGGCCATGGAAATGGGGAAGCTCTACACTGAGAATCACGCCTCTGATGTCATTCAGGTTGTTTATCTTGAACCCGGCAAGTTTCCCAAGGCAAGATATGAGTTGCTGAATCGACAGGGAGACCCTGTTTTCTACTTTACAGGATTTGTGAACGATGAAAGTTGAAAATCTAATTCCAACACAGGATGGTTATCGCCTTGATAAGTCAATTCGCAAAGCGATGTTGGGTTTTGTGTCTGGTGGTGGAATATATGATCAGGAAACAATTGCTTCTCACAGCGGAAGTAATAGTCTTATTGCTATCACAAGATTTCCTGATGAAAGATTGTTTATTCGTGATGGCCTTCACAGAGTCACATCAATACACATCGCTCGATTTGGTGGCGTTCTTTATGAGCAGGAATATGTCATTGAAGACATGACTTATGAGATGTACATGACGCCTGTTCCAGATAAAGGCTGGTACACGCCATTTGATCCAAGGGTAGAAGTTCGATTACCTGACTTCTTTGATTTTAAGTCAAAAGTTTTAGACATCAAAAATCTTGATGAACAAATTGAATATATTGTTGCTCATAAATCTGATTACACAACAGAGAGAAACGGGCTGCATACAATTGAGGCATTGTCTACTTTGTGGAATTAGACTATGATTGCCATGAAGAAACGCAGATTATCTCAAGGAATGAGAAATATGGACAGAAAGATTCTGGAGAAGAAAGCTAAAGACATGGCTGAGCGATTGTCCAAAATCCACTCTTATTGGTGGAAATGGGAGCTTTTGGATTATCGTGAGAATGAGCCGGAACTTTATGACGAAGTCGTTCGATTGCTTTCACAAGACAAATAAATTTGTGAGATGAGAAGAATTCTTCTGCTCTGAGCAGTTTTCTGCTCAAAAACCTTCAAAAAACAAGGCTTTTTGAGTTTGGCACGGCATTCGCAATACGACTCATCATCGTTTCTTTACTCTTTTTGGAGATGACTGATGGGAATGAGTATGTCGATGGCACCTCGGATTTACCTCACGCTGGAATGTTCCATGTGCAAACAGTACATGGATGATGAAAAAGCTGAACATGACGTAACGATGGCTCAGCTTTTCGGCTGCAAAAAATATGCAGTCTGCCTGAGCTGCAAACAGGAAGTTTCTGAAGCAGATCAGACGCTTTCTTACAAGCAACGGTGGACTCGTCGCTGGAATCAAGCGAAAAAAGAAGCAGAAAAAATTTCTGCCGAGATAGAAAAAATTTCATAAATCTGGCTTGCAGCACTATATTAGCTGTGTTAAAGTTCGCCTATCGCTGGTGACAACATCAGTTTGATCTTTCACAATTCATGGACAAGTAGCTCCGTAGGTCGCTTTTTAGCGGGTCTACCAACGCAGAGCAATCTTTGTTGGTTTTCAGAGCATTCCCCTCGGGGAAGGGTCGAAGGTGCAAATCCTTCCTTGTCCACTCTTTGCTGTCCCACACAGGAATACCCTACAAACACTATCATGCAAAGGTGTGCTTTGCCCAAGGGCAAGGTATAACGAAAGGTTTTCCAACTAGGACAGCAATAAGCCGAGTAGCTTAATGGCAGAGCGCTTGGTGGAAGCGGGATTTCGGTTCCGTGAAAACCGAGAAGGAGCAGGTGTTCGATTCCCTGTCTCGGCACTATGCGTCGGTAGCATAAATTGGCCCTTCGGGGGTGTTAATCATTGTTTCGACTGTGGTTAACACAGTGCACTCAAATTGGTTCGCCTATTTGAGAAGATGGATGTTCAAATCATCCCCGACGTTCTTAAAGCCAATCATGGAAACATGATTGGCTTTTTTAATTGATTGGATCACAAGCTGAATCTCTTTTCTTATACAAAGCACACCACCAAAGAACTCCATTTTTATCTTTGGCACAACCAAAGCCAACGTATTTGAACTCTTTGTTTTTGATGTTTTCTTTGTGACCTTCAGTTGAATTCATCCAGTCATCAAATACTTCTTTTTCTTTCAATTGGCCTTTGGCAATATTTTCTCCATAAGGCAAGTCACTGTGCCTCAAATATCCCAGTGATGCCATTTGTTCAGCCCACCATTGTGCTTCCATATTAAGTCGTTCATCCATCCTTAACCTGTAAGGATGCAACCTTACTTCATTGTGATATTCAAGAAGCTGTTCTTCAAAAGAAATAGGTCTTGTAGGTCTGGGTTTAGGATCTGGTTGATCGACTTTGTTGGGGTCAATTTTTTGAATCTCTACCTTTTTATAGGTGATCCCTTTACGTGGTGACTGTAATTGCTTTGTTGCAATAGCAGACAAAAGTAATAAAGATGTTGAAATAATCAACATTGTGAACAGAACGGGTTTTAGCGGCATGGGCTCTCCTTGACCCAATATTTAGTGATACTAATCTCTTATAGGCATAGGGATATAGTTCTTAGGATACGCTCGTTGACGATTATTTCTGTCAACAATTGGTATTTTGTTAGGAAGAGATCTCACTTTGAGTGGAATGATATCTCGATCTGCATAAATCACTATTACCCAACTGTTCCACATTTTTTTAAAGTGACCTGTGGTTGTTGTTTGAACTCTTAATTTACGATCAGAATTATCAACGTATTTAACAACATGTGTATTTTCGTCGTAATGAATGATTACCATAGCGTGTCCTGTAACGCCAAATAAAGCTCCACGTCCTTCACTCATTGCTCTTTTGATGAGTTCAATTCCTTTTTTGCGGTCCATCACTGAGCTTTCAAATTTAACTCCAAGTTTTCTAAGAATATAACCGGCTTTGTGAGGGCTGGAATAACCTTTGCAATCTTTGCGACTTGTGAGGGCTGGTTTGGTTAATTTGGGTTCTTGTGCCCATCTTCCTAGCATTTCTAAAGAGGAATATACGCATTGAATTCCCGTGTAATTGGGAACTCGATCTTTCTTTGGAATTGGACATTGAACACCTTTAAGATTCTCAGGTTTTATGTATTTCGAATTATAAGGCGTAGAATAAGTTGTTCGGTATTCTGGGCTCCAAACAGGTACAGGATCAGATTTTTGATCTGAAAATCCTACATTTACTAAAATTAACAACAAGATGGATATTAGGGCTATTCTTCGCATCAACACCTCCTTCTTGTATCTATTGGTGTTGATGTAAATTGGCTGAAATGTTAGCATTCTCAGTAGGTCAAAAAACCCTTGAATTTACGGATAAAATACCATGAATGGAATCGGTGCTGGGCATCCAGATACTGTTAATGAAGCAGTCGATAAACTGAGAACTCTTCCAGATGATAAAGTGATGGAAGTGGTTCAGAAATTAGTGAAAAGTGTTACTGACCGATTTAAACAGGAATTGGTTGGACAAGAAGAAAATATGGAAAGGGTCATTCGCAATCAAAGTGGGAAAATTTCCCGCATTGCTTGGAAGGAATCACAACATTGGTGTAAGTGGTCAAACAATGGGCCGGTACTTATGCCCGATTATACTCGAATTTATTACCGAAAAGGTGATACCGAAGTTGTATTGCAGGAGTTTCCTCCTCAAACAAGATTGCTTAAGTTTCAGGGCTATCTTGTAGATCGAAAAAACACAAGCGTTCAAATGTCTGAACGTGATGGAACTCAGATTCGTAGCTTTTCTTTGGGCCTACCATATACGGTTTTCATTTTTAGGTTTCATAAAGGCGTTTTTGATAGTGTCTTTTGTGCCTTTTCTGATCGTCCTTTGAAAACCTTAGAAGAAGTTCCTCTTAAGCCTTATTTTTCAAACATCAACGATAACCTTCGAGTTTGTTTGGGCACATTCAATAAAGACAGACTCGAAACAGGTGATATCGCACAACAATGTGCTTATGTTCTTGACTTCTTTTGGCAATCATCTTTTTGCGATGAATGGGGAAGTCATTTTTGGTCTTCACGTAAGCATTTTATTGACAGCAATGAAGATCGACTCGTGACAATTCCTGCATGGCAGGATGCGACAGAAGAAGATCCTTTGTTTGTTGTTGATGATGTTGATTGGCCAAAAGTGTCTGATGCTAATTTTGGCGATATGATTCACCGTTGCTTCGAAGAAGCAGACTCTAAAAACTCAGCGTTTCAACAGTCTTTATTTCAAGAATTAGTGGATGGCCTTTTGGAAGAGGTTAAAAAATCTTTAACTGAGAGCGTTTCAATAGTGGAAGAAAACGTGCTCAAATTAGATATCGCTAAGGAGTTGGAAAGACAAATACAAGGAAGTTGACATGTTATTCCCAGTTCATATTTATGATGAGGGAGTAGAACTCCCCAATGAAGGTAATTATTACGTGGTAGCAGGCAATGGAGTTTTCCTGCACAAAGACACAGGTTTGGTAAAGTGTTTTGTGCCGGTAGATAACATTTCCATGTTGCCATCTTTGGAAGTTGCCAGTTCAGTTGAATGCAGTCTTCCAAAATTGCCTGCCGAACATGTGCAAAAGATCAAGAAGTTCTTTGCTGAAGTGGTCAATCAACACAGGACAGAGTCCAGTACGACTCTTTATTTCAATCCTGAAACAAGTGATTGGAAAGTGCATGTTCCACAACAATTGGTTTCACATGGTGGAGTAAGATACTCACGCAAACTAAAACCCGAAGAAGCTGGGGGATACGAAGGCTATCTTCGTGTAGGAACCATTCATAGTCACTGTGATTTTGGAGCATTCCATTCCGGTACTGATGTCGATGACGAAAAAGACTTTGATGGCTTACATGTGACATTTGGTCATAATGACAGAGATAATTTCACAATTTCTGCTTCAGTTGTTGTGAATGGTCATCGCTCTAAAGTTTCTCCAGAAGATGTTTTGGAAGGCGTTGAAAATGTAGAATCAGATGTTTACAAACTGCTTGATGATTCAAACGAAGAAGTCAATGAATGGATGGAAAAAGTTCACACATCAGGAGGTAGAATTCCTTCTGTATTTCAATGGAAACCAAGGTCAACTAATAGAATCAATGAGGGAGATCAAGTTTGTTGGTCAGATGTTAGTGATGTTTGGAAAGAGAAATTCGGCAGTGGCCCATTTTATGTGGACATGAATGAAGGTGGATTCATGTGCGTAAGAACAGATGTGGGTCTGGCTACTTTTAGCAAAGGGATGTTCAAAAGGTACGAAGAATGAAAAAGACAAGAAAAGTCAAAGTAATTGGCGTTGGTGGAATTGGCAGCTACCTGATTGAGCCTCTTGTGAGATATCTCAACCATACAGGCGATTCCATTGAAGTTACCGTTATTGATGGTGATGAATATGAGGCCAGAAATCGAGAACGTCAAACCTTTTCTGAAGAAGGCAATAAAGCAAAAGTAAAAGTTGCTGAACTTAGAAAACAGTTTCCAAATGTTTATTTTAAGTCTCAATCACAATATGTGAATGATTCTAATGTCATCTCTCTCATCAGAGATGGAGATGAGGTTTTCTTGTGTGTTGACAACCACAGCACAAGAAAAACTGTTTCAAAACGATGCGAAGAACTCGATAATATTTTGCTCATTAGCGGTGGCAATGAGTTTACAGATGGTGATGTGAATATTTATGCAAAAAAAGATGGAAGAGACGCTAAATCAAATAACCGTTCCATGACTGATCTCTTTTCAAAAATAGCTGATCCAAATGATAAAAATCCAAGTGATCTTACAGATGAAGAAAGACAAGGATGTGAACGAGACGCTACAGAAAATCCTCAGCTTTTATTCATGAACCTTACCATTGCTTCTATTATGTGTAATTGCTATTATGCATATGAACAGGGTAAGGTAGACTTTGAACGAGTATGCACTGATATTCTTAGTCTTTGTTCAAGAACGAAACCGGAGAAAGGATTCTAAAATGACGCAGGAACGTGTGGATTCAGGAGGCTCAAAGAAAAATACTTCTTCCAGCCAAGCTCCTGATATTAAAGCAACTGTTGCTTCGGCTGGAAATGCTCTCGACAAAGTTAGAGTTGTTCATGGTGCGAACGCTGGCTATTTTGAACTTGCTGGAAAAACTGTAGGTCAAGCTAAAAAGCAATTAAGGGATGTTATGAACATCCCTTCTGATGCAGGGGCGTCCATAGGCCCTCTTGATGTTGATGATGATACAGTTTTGGAATCAGGAATGAGCCTTGAGTTCACGAAAAACGCTGGGCAAAAGGGCGGTAAACGTAAAAAAAAAGATAAGGAAGAAAATGACGACTTCACGGAAGTGATGATACGATGGTTGATTAGAAGAGACATGGATGAAGTTCTAGCGGCTGAAAGAAGTTGTTTTGAATTCCCTTGGACAGAAGAAGAATTTCTTTGTGTGTTAAGGCAAAGAAATTGTATTGGTACCGTTGCTGAAGCAGATGGAAAAGTTCTCGGTTACATGATATATGAGCTTCATCAATCTAAATTGAAACTACTTAACTTTGGAGTTCATGCTGATCATCACAGGAAAAAAATTGGCACGCAAATGATCAATAGAATCAAAAGCAAGTTAAGCCAACAAAGAAGAACAACTATCGAATTGATAGTTCGTGAAACAAATCTGGCAGCTCAGATGTTCTTTGGTGCTCAGGAATTTAGAGCTGTTCAAGTACTGAGAAATGAATATGATGATACATCAGAAGATGGTTATAGAATGGTCTACAACCTTAATGGAACAGAAAATCTTTATTCAGGGACCAACCGAATAAAAGATTTGTTTATCGATCACGAACAGTGATTTTTCCATCAGGAAGATATTCCTCCCCTTGTCTGTTTTGTACAATATCTGGCAAGACGCCTTCTGAACACCTAACGATCACATCGCAGTATTCGCCACTATTTGTATCAACATCAGATTCAGGTGTAAAATCATCAATGATTTGAGTTAGTTCTGGATCAAGATCAAGAAGCTCAGCTTCAATTTCTTTGATGAGATTAAAGCTTGTCAAAGTTCTGCCAACGCCAGTGGTAAACGATTCCAGTGTGACCACTCCAACAACTCTGGCTCTTCCTCCAACTTTTGCACCACCTGAAACTTTCTTGGAAAGATAAAAGTCTACAATAATTGGAGTGCCGCTGACGACAGCCCCACCAGAAATTTCTGGCAGAATAACTTTTAAACCTGTTGTTTCTCCACCTACTTCAACACCACCTTTTGCAAAAATGAAGACATATGGAGGCACAAGTCCACCTGCCTCTGCACCACCAGTGCCAACTGGGTTGTAAATGGCATCAACAATAGCCGATCCGCTTATTGCGGCTCCTCCAGATATTGGAGGTAAAACTAAACCAAGTTTTTCTGCTGAACCGCCAACTTCAACTCCACCTTCACCCGGTATATCAGTTCCAAATTCAGCAAGAGCTTCGCCGCCAACAACTGCTCCACCTTCTACAACACCTATAATAGGAACACTGGCGACACCAGATGTTACAGCTCCTGTAGTGTCAAGGTAAATTTGTCCACGGATTTCAGTTGATCCGCTTCCAAGCTCAACATATGACAGGTTGTCTCTGACAACTGCTGCTTCACCTATTGTTAAAATCAATGATCCAATACTAGGGCTGCTGTTGCTGGTATATGGCAGAAGGTCAATAGATGTCGGTCCTGTTTCTCCGATTTCAGCAGGTCCATTTATGGTCAATTCAGATACATTGTTTCCATTAAATTGAATATTCCATGATAAAAGATTATTTGAATTTAATTCAAAATTTGCTGATCCAGAACGTGTAGACCCAGAAGGAGGCACAACTTGTGATTCCTCTAATTGAAAACGTCCATCAACGATAGTAAATATTGCATTAACAATAGGCTCACCACCTGCATTGACTCCACCCGTTGGAATAATGTCTCTTTGAGTAACGACAGTTGCTGCCCCTCCCGCTAATGTGCCACCTGTAGTCTCAAATTGGGTTAAGATAACATGTTCATCGCTTCCACCAACTGATACACCACCTTCACCCACTTCATCATAAGCAGCTTCGTCATTTAAGGTAGAAAGAGCTGAACCACCTGCGTTAACGCCTCCTGTTGGAACATCTGAATTGTAAATGTTAGTTACATCAGATTCGATACAGCAGGTTACAACGCCACCTTGCATGACCCAAATGAGCTGATCAATTGCATCACCAGAAATAACAGCCCCACCATCTCCGATTTCATTTCTTGATTTAAAGTCAAGAACAGCACCTCCTGCCTCTAATCCACCAATTATTTCTTGGAAGTTGCCTTCTGCTAAACCGCCAACAACAACGCCACCTTGACCCACTTCATCATAAGCGAAGTTTCCATTTAATGAATTGATGGCCGATCCACCTGTCTCTATTCCGCCTAAGCCTGTTGTTTGGGTAATAGGGTAAATACTCATTGGGTTATAAAAACATTGAATCTTCGCTTCATGGTTGGAAAGTATCACTTGTCCACGCATTGAGCCATTTGGAAAATCCGTGGTTTCAATTTGAAGATACCAAAGACCATTTCTTAAGTCATCGATTAAATCAACGCTGATAGACGCAGACCCTGAAATGGTGCCTGCATTGACGTTTGAATAATTACTCGCATCAATTGCTACAGTGGATGTGGATGAATTGACATCTGCTGGTCCATAAAACAACACTTCAGTGATAGTGGAAGATTGAGATATGACTTCTATGTTCCAAGTAACAATTTGATCATCAATAGAAACAGTGGCAAAAGCATAATCTGAGCTTATATCGGATGGAATGACTTTAGATCCATCAAGTCTAAATTGACACGTATTTGGCGTAACACCGCCCGGTTGATCCGGTACATATGTGCTGTAAACAGTGTCTGGAATAGACAGAAGAACTTCGGAAGTTTGATGTTCATAGTTGTAAATGGCACTTACAACAGCTTCGCCACTTGCTTCTGCCCCACCTCTTGCTTTTACAATTAAGAGATCGCCACCTGAGACAATACATCCGCCAGATCCTGTGTCTTGATAAGTAAAAGAATCATTACTTAATCCACCAGCAGTAGCGCCACCTGTGCCGGTTTCTGCAAATCCAGATAAAGCCATTGTGCCTAAAACACCGCCACCATCTGCGATAGTGTTGAGTATAGTAGAAATCGCAGCGGTACCGCTTATTCTAGCTTCTGGGATTGTTACTGCAACTTCGTCATATACTGCCATAGTGATGTATTTAGTTAAGTATTAGATTTTTCCGGCAGGCAAGTAAGGCTCTTGTCTTCTTTGAAGGTTATCTGGAACAACACCTTCTTCGCATCTAACAACAACATCACACCATTCAGAAGATTCTGTATCTTCCGTAGACAAAGGTGTTAAGCCATCTATGATCTGTGTAAGTCCCAGTAAAGATTGATCTTCTATTAAGGCATCTTTGATGATGTTGTCGCTGAACATTGCAAGAGCTGTTTGTAATTGATTGAATCTTAAAATTCTAATTGTTTCTGCAAATCCACCTTGAGTTCCAACGATTTTTACACCACCTATTCCATCAATGTACCAAATAATATCAAGCTTAACCCCTCCGCTAACGACAACTCCTCCATCTGGAATAATAGTTTTGTTAATCGTGAAGTCTATAGCTCCCCCAACTTCAGCTCCACCAGTGGCAATTTCATTGTAAGTTTGGTGGCCAATTCCTCCGACAATTCCTCCACCAGTAGCAATTTCATTATAAGTTTGAGGTCCAATTCCTCCGACAGTTGCTCCACCAGATGGAATGACGTTTCTTAATGTGCCGTTTTCAGCAGTTCCTCCAACTTCAACAGCAGCAGGATCTTCTCGTGTGTAAATCATAGAAATAGACGCAACGCCACCTGCTTCTGATCCACCAGAAGCTGTGAATTCCTGTATCACTAATGATTTTCCACCAACAACACTTCCACCAGAAGCATTGATGTTTTCGTAAACAAAAGATTCGGTAGCTTCACCGCCAGCAACAGATCCTCCGCTTATAGAACCAATAGCTATTCTGAATATATCTGCTGAACTTCCAGCTTCTACTCCTAATCGTGAAATGATTGTTCGACTACTGTATTGAGGAGATTCCCCACTGGCAACAGCTCCACCATCTCCAACATTTGTGTATGCAACAAAACAATCCGGGCAATATTCAACAGTGGCATCACCACCAGCTTCTGCTCCACCTGTTGATGGAGTTGGTTCAACAACGATGTTGTATGCCACAGAATCAAGAGCTTCGCCTCCTCCACTAATTCCACCTGAAGTGATTTTGGTGTTAGCATCATTGTCTGACAATCCGCTTGCTGTGGCTCCACCACTTGCCGTGTTAAAGAATGTTTGGGGAACTCCACCGCCAACAACAACGCCACCACTGAAAACTTGGAAGTTGCCTTCTGCCAAACCACTGACTGTTGCTCCACCTTCAGAAACTTCATCATAAATAAAGCTGCCATTGAATTCTATGACGCTTCCGCCCCCACTTGTGGCACCACCACTTCCAACTTCTGGGGTTGGTGGATATGGGTTGCCCATTGGGTTGTAAAGAACACTATCGAAAATTGCACCTGAGTGAACTGTCCCACCCCAAATTCCACCGTTGTAAGATGGAGTGTTGAATACAAAATTGGCTACAGCACTGCCACCAGCAACAGCTCCACCTGTTGCAATTTGAATTTGTTCTCCACCATCAAGCTCTGCTTCGCCGCCAATTACAGCTCCACCTGTAATCAGTGGAGCATCATCGATTCCACCACCTGCAACAGCACCGCCACTTGTGTTAATTCCTATTGAACATGCACCTAAACCACCAGTGTAATAAACCTTGATTTGAATATGGTCAATAAACGCCGATGCTTCTGTGGCATCTGCATTTTGAATGGCAATGGCCACACCGAAATCACTGTCTTCAATGTCTTCAATATCCCAAGATTCACCCCAAAGATCTGTACTTCCTCCGTAAACCGGGATTTGTTCTCCTGTTCCCCATGTTGGAGCTTTAGCATAGTCGCTGCCAACAACAACGCCAGCTTTCAAAAGATTGACATGACGATCTGAAATTTGACCACTCAAACTGGCAGATCTTTCAAATGTCACTTCAATGCCATCTACAGTTGCGTTTTCATTTAAATCAAATTCAAAACCAGTAACAACCAACCATCCACCTGTGTTGCCACCTCCACTTAAGGTTGCTGTGGCAAAAACATCATCTGATGCAAATACATTTGACGTATCGGTGAAGTTGCGGAGTAAACCCGGACCAGAAAGTAAAGCATCATTTGTGGCAACGGTTGGGTCTTTGGTTTGATCTTTAGAACTTGGATCACTTTCGCAGAAAGATTCAATGGCGGCACCACCAATGACAGCACCACCTCCATTTGAAATATCATATATTGCAGAAGCAAGACTGAGGCCACTTGTTGTTGCTCCACCATCTCCTGTTTCGTGATACTGTGCAAAACTAAATCCAATTACAACAGCACCGCCATTTACTGCAATGCTGTTTGTTATAAGGAAATTAGAAGCTGAACCTCCAACAACAGTTCCACCTGACCCCTCTTTTTGTTCACTGTCACTAACTTTAGCCAACCCGCTAACAACAGCTCCACCTGATCCTTCTTTTTGTTCGCTATTGTTGACTTGGGCTAATCCACCAACTTCTGAACCACCCGTAGCTGTTTTGTTGTAAGTTTGATGTCCAATTCCACCAACAACAGTACCACCTGTGGCTATTTCGTTGTATGTTTCTGGGCCACCTTCAACAAATTCATCAACACCAGCACCACCGACTTCAGCCCCACCTGTTGCTGTTTCATCATAAATTTCAGATGGCACTGAATAAAATACGCACAATTGAATATGGTCAACTTCAGCATGTCCACCATCATTTTGAGCAGAAAAACTCAAACCAAAATTGCTGGCATTAATCTCTGAAGGGCTCCAAGTAGTTCCCCAAAGATCGTTTATTTCGCCATATGCTACAATATGATCAGAACCAGACCACTCAGTAACAGTGTCAGCTTTGTTGTCGCCAACAGTAGAGCCAGCTTTAATTAATCTTATTTCAAGGTCTTGAACTGATTTTGGCCCACTGCTATCTGCATCACGTTTTTCAACATTGGCGATAATTCCATGAATTGTAGCATTGCTGGGAATTGCAAATCCAAAACTTGTTGCTTGTAGTCGATCAGTATCTCCATCTGATGATGTTGTGGCATCGCTATCATCACTTGTGTAACAGTTTTCAGGATTAGACCATGCTACACTGCCTGAACCATCGCTGCTTGCTGCGGATGGATCATTACATGCCATTTCAATAATTGCAGCTTTTCCGCCACATAAACAGCCACCTGTAGCTGTCTCATTGTATGTTTGGTGACCAATGCCTCCAGCTACAGCACCTCCTGTGGCTACTTCGTCGTACTCATCTGGAACATGACCTGCACCACCAGCAACAGCTCCACCAGAAGCTGTTTCATCATAAGTGCTTGCCGCCGCTGGTTCCGGGTGCATTGTAAAATAAGCAAAACGGTTAGCTGCACCATCTGTAACTGTCCAGTCTAATTCCACGCCTGCTGTAGCATCATAAGAGTTAACATGAGCTTCTGATATTGTTGTTGGAGTGCCGACTCCAATAAAAGAGATTACTTCATCATTTCTGGTTATTTTATCAGCAACACCATCAT
>Ga0180432_10000245_pt1 | contig 86817 bp, 78 predicted proteins | sample SS_ome_10_FD_132414 | JGI IMG/M metagenome (GOLD analysis project Ga0180432, IMG submission 132414) | Hypersaline lake sediment archaeal communities from the Salton Sea, California, USA - SS_1_MS_2 metaG | ecosystem: Environmental > Aquatic > Non-marine Saline and Alkaline > Hypersaline >... | reverse complement strand
CGATGACGGCCGTGCGGCCGACGGTCCTCAGAAGTCCTGGCATTGCTGTCTCCTCGTCTACTCGCCCGCCGCCTCGATGGCGGCGAGAAGGTCGTCCATGCCGATGCGCCCGCTCCCCAGGAACACCCCGCCGCGCTCATGCACGGCGGTCACGAACCCACGGGCCCAGGTGTTCTCGTACAGCACGAAGGCCGCTACCGATCCGGGGGGCATCTCCTCGGCGGCAAGCTGCATGTCCTCGTCGTGGATGAGGCCCGTGCGCACGCCCGAGAAGGCGATGAGCTCCGCGGCGTCGCCGGCCTCGGAAAGGTCCATCCCCGAGATGGTGCCGTCCTCGTCCTTGCGGATGACCAGGGCGTCGAGCACCTGGATGATGCCCTGCTGCACCAGGGCCGCCACCTGCATGACGGCCCCGCCATCCAGCGGCGCGCCGGGCGGGAAGCCCACCAGGAAGTAGTCGACGGGTCCGAGATCGAGTTCCTGCGCCATGGCGACTCCTTGGGGATGGGCTGGCCAGCGCACTCTAGGCACATGGCACCTGCGCGGTCGTGTGGTTTCCCCCACCCTGCTGCCGGCGGAGGCACGGTCGGCCTGCATCACCGATGTCACGCCGGCGGCCATCAGGCCCCGGGGCTGCAACAGCGGCGCGAGGCTCACCGCAAACCCCGCGGGTGACCAGCAGCGTGAGCGCGGTGATTGCGGCGACGCACGGGCACCACCCGGCGATGAACGCAGCGCCCTTCGCGGTGCCGCGCCGCCAGGCGCCGTGCCCAGGCGACCACGGTGCCGGCGGGGCCTACTCTGCGGGGGTGGTGACGACCCGACGGGCAGTGCAGTGGCTCCGCGAGCCCGAGGTGCTGGTGGCGCTGGCGGCGTTGGCGGGCGTGGCAACCGGGCTGGTGCTGGCCGCCGTGGGGCAGGACACCGCCGCCAACGTGGTATGGGGCGTGGTGACCGGTGCGCTTCTGGTGCCGCTCACCTGGTCGGTCGTCCGCACGCTGCTGCGCCGCGACGTGGGCGTGGATGCCATCGCCCTCGTTGCAATGGCCGGCGCCCTTGCGCTGCAGGAGTTCCTGGCCGGGGCCGTGGTCGCCCTGATGCTGGCGGGGGGCAACGCCCTCGAGGCAGCCGCGGGAAGACGCGCGCGCCACGACCTGGAGGCGCTGGTGAGCCGCGTGCCCGCATGGGCCATGCGGCAGGGGGATGACGGCAGGTTCGAGCGCGTGCCCGCGGACGAGGTGCAGCCGGGGGACGTGCTGCTGGTGCGCGCAGGCGAGGTGGTCCCGGTGGACGGCCGCGTGCTCGACGTTCCCGCATTGCTCGACGAGTCGGCCCTCACCGGCGAGCCCCTGCCGGTGGAGCGCATGCCCGGCGACGCGGTGCGGAGCGGGGTTGCCAACGCGGCCGAGGCCTTCGAGCTGGTCGCCACGCGCCCGGCATCGGAGAGTGCCTACGCCGCGATCGTGCGCCTGGTGTCGGAGGCCGAGGGACAGCGCGCGCCGTTCGAGCGCATGGCCGACCGCTACGCCGCGCTGCTGCTGCCGGTCACCCTGGTGGTGGCCGGGCTGGCCTGGGCCCTCAGCGGCGATCCGGTGCGCGCGCTCGCCGTGCTCGTGGTGGCCACGCCGTGCCCGCTCATCCTCGCCGCGCCCATCGCGCTGGTCAGCGGGGTGTCCCGCGCCGCGCGCAAGGGGGTAGTGCTGAAAGGGGGCGTGGTGGTGGAGCAACTGGCACGCACGTCGGCCGTGCTCCTCGACAAGACCGGCACCCTCACCACGGGCCAGCCCGAGATCGAGCACATCGCGACGGCCGGCGCCGGCGACGCCGACGCCGACGACGTGCTGCGCCTTGCGGCGTCGCTGGAGCAGCACTCCGCCCATGTGGTGGCCGGTGCGCTGGTGCAGGCCGCCCACCGCGACGCCCTGCCGCTGGACCGCCCCGCGGGCGTGCACCAGGTGCACGGGCAGGGCATCGAGGGAACGATCGACGGGCACCGCGTGACGGTGGGGTCGGCGCAGTGGCTGCGCGACAACGGGATCGATCCGAGGTCACTGCTGGACGCCCGTGGCGCCCACGCCGGCAACGGGCGGGGCATGGTGCTGGTGGGCGTGGACGGGGCGCCCGCCGGGCTGATCGTGCTGGCCGATCCCATCCGGCCCGATGCGCGCGAGATGATCGCCCGGCTGCATGCGGCGGGCGTGCAGGAGGTGGCCATGGCCACCGGCGACCAGCGCGACGTGGCCGAGGCCGTGGCGGCCGAACTGGGCATCGACGTGGTGCACGCCGAGTGCAGCCCCGAGGACAAGGTGGCCGTGGTGGCCGCCATGCGGCAGGGCGAGGGCCGTCGCCGCGTGGCCATGGTGGGGGACGGCATCAACGACGCCCCGGCGCTGGCCCGGGCCGACGTGGGCGTGGCCATGAGCACCCCGGGCGCCACGGTGGCGTCGGAGACCGCCGATGCGGTGGTGATGGTGGACCGCGTGGACGGGGTGGCCGATGCCATCGTCACCAGCCGGCGGGCGTCGGCAATCGCGCGCCAGAGCGTGGTGGGCGGCATGCTCATGAGCTTCGCCGCCATGGGCTTCGCGGCCTTCGGCTACCTGTCGCCCGTTGCCGGCGCCCTCCTGCAGGAGGGCATCGACGTCATCGTCATCCTCAACGCCCTGAGGGCCCTGCGCGCCTAGGAGGCGGGCACCGTGGCCCGGGTGCGGGCGGTCTGCAGGAAGAAGTCCTGGTCGCGGATGACGCGGATGGGGCTCGACAGCTTCCACACCACCGTCACCGCGCCATCGGGCGCCACGGTGGTGTTGGGCTGGTCTGCCTCGCCGCGCGCGCCCGACACCCACCGGGGGGTGCCCCACGCGGTGGAGCCGGCCGGGCGCGTGCGGGCCTGCACCCGCACCGAGGTGCCGTACGAGCGCTTGAACACCGTGGTGGTGGCGCCATCCGGGGCGGTCACCACCTCGGGGTCGTCCACATCCTGGCCACGGGCCGAGAGCACCTGCACCGGAGCCCACGCGCCGCCGGCCGCGCGGGTGCGTGACTGCACCATCTTGCGCTGCGCCTGGGCGTCCGACGCCCACTCCCACACGGCGGTCACCGTGCCGTCAGGACCCACGGCCAACTGCGGGTCGCTGGCGTGGGTGCCGCGCCGGGACAGGTTCACGATGGGCCCCCATGTGGTGGATCCGGCCGGGCGCGTGCGGGCCTGGATGAGTCCCGGTGACGGACGCAGGGAGTTCTCGTCGGTGGCTTCCACCGCGCGCTCCCACGCGGCGGTCGCCTCGCCCGCGGGCGAGGCGATCACCACGGCGTCGTTCGACTGGGCGCCGGGAAGCGAGAGGGCCTGCACCGGGCCCCAGGCCCCGGCGGCCGACCGCGTGCGCGCCTGGATGATGAATGACCTGCCGTCGCGCGTGGGCCGCTCCCACGCGACGGTGATGGTGCTGTCGCCGGCGATGGCGATGGACGGGTCGATGGCATCGGTACCGCCCGCCGACAGGTTCACGGTACGGCCGAAGCGCATGGCGCCCTTCTGCATGATGCGCGCCTGGATGCGGCGATTGCCGGCCTGCCCCTGGGCCCACACCACCACGGTCGACCCGTTCGGGGCGATGGCGATGCGGTTGTCGGTGGCGTCGCCACCGGGGTTCGACAGCGTGCGCACCGGACCGAAGGTGCGCGACCCCGCGCCCTTGATGCGCACCTGGACGGTGCGGTTCCACGTGCGCATGTTCTTCCATGCGATGGCCGTGCGGCCATCGGCACCGATGGCGATGCGGGGGTCCTCGTGATTGGCACCGCGCGCCGACAGGTTCACCACGGGCGTGAATCCCCCGTTGGGGCCGCGCATGCGGGAGCGGATCTGCCACGCCTGGCCGTCCCACCCCTCCCATGCGTAGGTGACCGCGCTCGACGGCCCCGCGACCACCCACGGGTCGTCCGACGGCACCCCCGAGGGCGTCACGTCGGATGCGCCGGTCCATGACCCCGGCGCGGCAACGATGCCGGTGGACGCCCCCTGCCCATGCGCCGAGGCGGCAAGGGCCAGCCCGGCGGCAAGCCCGGTGGCGGTCATCACGAGGGCACGGGACGGCGACTGCGACACGAGGAACTCCAGGGGGCAGGGAATCTCCTGAGTGTACCGGCCCCCGCCCCGGGCCTACGGGCGCATTGCGGCGATGATCGCACCCGTCGTCGCCGGCGCGGGTGCGCCGCGGGCCACCACGCGCACCGTGCCATCACGGCGCACCACCAGCACCGCGATCTCGCGGGTGCCGCGCTGGCCGATGGCCGCGAGCACCCCCCGCACGCCGGCGTAGGCGCACCACACCCGGCCGCGGGCGGGAACCGGGGTTCCCGTGGCCATGCCGCCCTCGATCCAACCGCGCGCGCGCCTCCACCTGCGGCCCATGAGGGGTACCTCCACCACCGGCACGCCGGGGCCGAGGACCGCCACCCAGGCGTCGACGTCGCGCTGCTGCCGTCGGCGGAAGGCAAGTACCACCACGCAGGGGTCGGCAGGGAGATCGCCGGGTAGCACGCGGTCGGCGCCGTCGAGATCGCGCGCCGCGAGGCGCGGCAGGCGCGGGGTCAGGCCGCGGCCAGGTACGGCGACCACGCCTCCGGGCGGCGTGGGGTGGCGACGTCGATGAACACGTCGGGGCGCGGCGGGCGGGGCTTGCTGCGCGGGTACATCTCGATCTCGTGGCACAGGGAGTCGCCCTTGCGGGCATTGCAGGGGGCGCATGAGGTGACCACGTTGAACCACGACGAGTCGCCGCCGCGGCTGCGGGGCACCACGTGGTCCACGGTGAGCTTGGACCGGCTGCCGCAGTACTGGCAGGTGTAGGCATCGCGGGCGAACAACGCGCGGCGGCTCATGCGGCGCGCCTCGTACCGGGGCACCTTCACCCGGTAGACCAGGCGGATCACGTGGGGGGCGGGGAAGTCGCGTGCGACGCCCCGGATACCGCGCGGTGAGTGCTCGAGGATCTCTGCCTTCTCCTTGAGCAGGAGCACGAGGGCGCGCCGCAGGGAGCACACGTTGATGGGCTCATACGACGCGTTGAGGACGAGGACGTGCTGCGGAACCACCTCCTAGGTCGGCGGCATGTTATCGGCTCGCCCTCCGGATCCTCCGGCAGCGGCCCCCGCGGTTGCATCGGCGGCCTCCGTCGCGGCGAGGAGGGCCACCACGTGCCAGGCGATCACGGCCTCCTCATCGGCCGGCACCACGCGCACGTCGACGGGCGCGCCCTCGCGCCCCACGGCCCCGACGCCGGCGGCGTTGGCGGCCGGGTCGAGGTGCACGCCCATGAACCCGAGGCCCGCGCAGGCATCGGCGCGTATCGCGGGGGCGTTCTCGCCGATGCCCCCCGAGAACGCCAGGCAGTCGATGCCCCCGAGGGTCGCGGCCATGGCCGCGATGGCGCCGCGCACCGACGCGGTGAACATGTCGAGCGCCAGGGCCGCCCGGGCGTCGGCGTGGCGCTCGGCCAGCAGCACGCGCACGTCGTCGGTGCCTCCCGACACCGCGGCCAGCCCGCACTCACGGGCCAGCACCTCGTCCGCGCGATCCGGTTCGGCCCGCGCGATCTCGAGCACCACCCCGGGGTCGAGGTCGCCGGGGCGGGTGGGCATCATCACCCCGCCCTCCGGCGTGAACGCCATCGTGGTATCCACCGACCGGCCGTCGCGCACCGCGGTCACGCTGCAGCCACCACCGAGGTGCGCCACCACCAGGCGCGGGGGGCACCCGGCCCCGAGGGCGCGCACCACCGATTCGACCGCCAGGCCGTGGAACCCATAGCGGCGGATACCCCGTGCGTCGTAGCGCCCGGGAATCGGCAGCCGACGCGCCACCTCAGGCATGGTGGCGTGGAATCCGGTGTCGAAGCAGGCAATCTGGGGTACGCCGGGAAGCGCATCGCATGCCGCGAGCATGGCCTCGATCTGCACGGGCAGGTGCAGGGGGGCATGCCCCCGGGCCGCGCGCAGGGCGTCGATGACGGCGGCATCCACCCGCGCCGGGCGGGCGAGCCCCGGCCCCCCGTGGGTCACGCGGTGCCCGACGGCATCCGGGGGGTCCTCCTGCCCCGCCAGCACCTGCGCCACGGCCAGGGCGTGCGCGCGCGCGCCATTGCAGGGGATGCGGCCCCCGTCCACGTCGAGCCCGTCCACCGTCACCCGGAACCGGACCGACGTGGACCCGCAGTTGAGCACGAGCACCCTCATGGCGTTTCCCGCAGCGCCTCCCGCCAGGTCCAGTCGCGCACCTCGGGCAGGTCCTCGCCCGCCGAGCGCACGTGCTCGCGGTGGGCCACCAGGCGGTCGTGCATGGCCTGCTTCAGGTAGGCCCCCGGCGACCCCAGGTCGGGCACGCGGTCGACCACGTCGCGCACAAGATGGAACCGGTCGATGTCGTTCATCACGACCATGTCGAACGGCGTGGTGGTGGACCCCTCCTCCTTGTAGCCACGCACGTGCAGGTTGCCGTGGTTCGTGCGGCGGTAGGTGAGGCGGTGGATCAGCCACGGGTAGCCGTGGTAGGCGAAGATCACCGGACGGTCCGTGGTGAAGATGCTGTCGAAGTCACGGTCCGACAGGCCGTGCGGGTGCTCCTCGCGCGGCTGCAGGCGCATCAGGTCGACCACGTTCACCACCCGCACGCGCAGGTCGGGCAGCGCCTGCCGCAAGATCGCCGCGGCCGCGAGGGTCTCGAGCGTGGGGATGTCGCCGCAGCAGGCCATCACCACGTCGGGCTCGCCGTCGGCGTCGTTGCTCGCGAAGCCCCAGATGCCGATGCCGGCATCCACGTGCGCGATGGCCTGCTCGATGTCGAGGTACTGCAGGGCCGGCTGCTTGCCGGCCACCACCACGTTCACGCGGTTGCGGCTGGCAAGGCACCGGTCCATCACGGCGAGCAGGGTGTTGGCGTCCGGTGGCAGGTAGACCCGCACCACCTCCGACTTCTTGTTGACTACGTGGTCGATGAACCCGGGATCCTGGTGCGAGAAGCCATTGTGGTCCTGGCGCCATACGTGCGAGCTCAGCAGGTAGTTGAGCGACGCGATGGGACGGCGCCAGGGGATCTCGCCGATGGTCTTCAGCCACTTCGCGTGCTGGTTGAACATCGAGTCGACGATGTGCACGAACGCCTCATAGGTGTTGAACACCCCATGCCGGCCCGTGAGCAGATAGCCCTCGAGCCATCCCTCGAGGGTGGTCTCCGAGAGGATCTCCATGACCCGGCCATCCTGGCGCAGGTTGCCGTCGTCGCCATCCTCGTGCTCCGCCATCCACGCCCGGCCGCCCACCTCCACCACGCTTGCGAGCCGGTTGGAGGCGGTCTCGTCGGGCCCGAACAGGCGGAAGTTGCGATTGGCGGCGTTGCGCTCGAGCACCCGGGCGAGCCAGGCCCCGAGCGGGCGGGTGGACTCGGCCACCACCACCCCCGGCTCGGGGACGTCCACCGCCACCTCGCGGAAGTCGGGCAGGCGCAGGTCGCGCAACATCAGCCCGCCGTTCGCGTGCGGGTTGTCGCTCATGCGCTGATGCCCCGACGGGTTCAGCCCCTGCAGGTCGGGCACCAGCGTGCCGCCCTCGTCGAACAGCTCATCAGGCCGGTACGACAGCATCCACTCCTGCACCAGCGCGCGGGCCGCGGGGTCGTGGCGCACGTCGCCGATCGGCACCTGGTGCGAGCGCCAGTTGCCCTCGGTGCGGCGCCCCTCCACCGCGAGCGGTCCGGTCCACCCCTTGGGCGTGGCGAGGATGATCATCGGCCAGGCGGGGCGCACCACCTCGCCGTCGTCACGTGCCGCCCGCTGGATGGCCGCAATGCGGTCCATGGCGTAGTCAAGGGCGGCCGCGAGCTCCTGGTGCACCACCGCCGGATCGTTGCCGCGCACGATCACCGGGTCGTGGCCGTACCCGCGCATGAGCTCGAGCAGCTGCTCGTCGCCGATGCGGGCCAGCACCGTGGGGTTGGCGATCTTGAAGCCGTTGAGATGCAGGATCGGCAGCACCGCGCCGTCGCCCACGGGGTCGAGGAACTTGTTCGAGTGCCAGGACGCTGCGAGGGGGCCGGTCTCGGCCTCGCCGTCGCCGATCACGCAGGCCACCACGAGGTCGGGGTTGTCGAACGCGGCGCCGTAGGCGTGCGACAGCGCATAGCCGAGCTCGCCGCCCTCGTGCATCGACCCGGGCGACTGAGGCGCATGATGGCTGGGCACCCCGCCGGGGAAGGAGAACTGGCGGAACAGCGCCTGCATGCCCTCCGCGTCGGCCGACACCTCGGGGTAGACCTCCTCGTAGGTGCCCTCGAGGTACGCGCAGGCGAGCATGCCCGGCCCGCCGTGCCCGGGACCGCAGACGTAGAGCACCTGGGTGCCCCGCTCGCGGATGACGCGGTTGAGGTGGGCGTAGACCAAGGTGAGCCCCGGCGTGGTTCCCCAGTGGCCGAGCAGGCGGGGCTTCACGTCGCCGGCCTCCAGCGGGCGGCGGAGCAACGGGTTGGCCATGAGGTAGATCTGCCCCACCGAGAGGTAGTTGGCCGCGCGCCACCAGGCATCGATGCGTGCGAGGTGGTCGGATTCGAGCGGCCCCGCGGCACGTGCCCGAATGCTGGTGGTCGTCATTCCCATGCCTCCCGGCCGGCAAGTACCTTGACCGGTCCTACGCTAGGTCGGTGCACAGGGGGCCCGAAGGGGCTGCCGCCACCTGTAGCGAGCGTGATACCGGAAGGCGCGCGGGGCACCCGCGGCCCCGGCGCGATGCCACCATCCAGCAATGGACATCAGGCCCGCCACCGCCACCGGAGATGGCGACACTGTGCGTGCGCGCGACGACCTCGCCGCCTCCCTCCCGCCCGGGCTCGCCCCGCTCGCGCGACTCGCCTACGACTACCGATGGTCGTGGCACCCCGACGGCGACCCGCTGTTCGCCTCGATCGACCCGGACCGCTGGCTGCGCGTGCACCGCAACCCGGTGCGGCAGATCCGCGACTGCTCGCGCGCACGTCTGCTGGAGCTCGAGGCCGACGGCGCCCTGGCCGAGCGCGCGGCGGCGCTCGCCGCCTGGATCGACGCCGACGATGAGCGCCCCGACATGGAGGTGACGGGCGTGAGCCGCCGCCACCCGGTGGCCTTCGTGTGCGCGGAGTTCGGCGTGCACGAGTCGCTGCCCATCTACTCGGGTGGCCTCGGTGCCCTGGCCGGCGACATCCTGAAGCAGTCGTCCGACCTCGCGCTGCCCATGGTGGGCGTGGGCCTCATGTACCGCGAGGGCTACTTCCGCCAGCGCGTGGACGCCACGGGCCACCAGCACGAGTGGTGGGACCTGCTCGACCCCGAGCTGGTGCCGGCGGCGCTCATGACCCAGGGCGGCGAGCCGGTGATCATCGACGTGCCCGTGGGCAGCGACCAGGTGCGTGCGCAGATCTGGCGCGTGCAGGTGGGCCGCGCGCCGTTGTTCCTGCTCGACACCGACATCCCGGGCAACTCGCCGATCAACCGCTGGATCGCCGCGCGCCTCTACGTGGGCGACCAGCAGCTGCGGCTCGCCCAGTACGTGCTGCTGGGCGTGGGCTCGATCCGCGCGCTCGCGGCGCTGGGCATCGAGCCCGCGGTGGTGCACCTGAACGAAGGCCATGGGGCGCTCGCGGCGCTCGAGATGGCGCGGCAGCAGATCGGCGACGGCGTGGGCGTGGACGCGGCCATCGGTGACGCCCGCCAGCGCATCGTGTTCACCACGCACACCCCCGTGCCAGCCGGCAACGACACCTACTCGGCCGCGCGGGCGATCGGCGCAATGGGCGCCTACGCCCGCGAGATCGCGCTCGACGACGAGGAACTGCTGCGGCTGGGGCGCACCGACCCGCTCAACCTCGACGAGGACTTCGGCATGACCCAGCTGGCGCTGCGCACGAGCCGCTCGGCCAACGGCGTGAGCCGCCGGCACGGGCGGGTGAGCCGCCGCATGTGGGCCCCGATGTGGCCCGGGCGCGCGGTTGACGGCGTGCCCATCACGCATGTCACCAACGGCGTGCACATCCCGTCCTGGGCCGGCCCCGAGATGGAGTCGCTGTTCGACGATGCGCTCGGGGAATCGTGGCGCGTGCGCCCGGAGGTGGCGTCCACGTGGGCCGCCATCGAGCAGGTCCCGGCCGCCGACCTGTGGGCGGCCCGCCGCGCGCAGCGGCTGCGGCTGGTGGAGTTCATCCGCGCCCGCGGCGCGCACAACCGCCTGGCGCGCGGACAGGAGCCGGGCTACGTGGAGGCCACCGCGCACACGTTCGACCCCGACGTGCTCACCATCGGGTTCGCGCGGCGCCTTGCCACCTACAAGCGCCTCGACCTGCTGGTGCGCGATGCCGAGCGCGCGCGGGCGGTGCTCACCGGCCCGCGGCCCATGCAGCTGGTGCTCGCCGGAAAGGCGCACCCCAGTGACGACGAGGGCAAGCGCCTGCTCGAGACCATCTTCGCCACGCCCGCCACCGGTGGCCACGACAGCCGCGTGATCTTCCTCGAGGACTACGACATGGGGATGGCCCGCACGCTGGTGCAGGGCTGCGACCTGTGGATGAACCTGCCGCGCCCGCCGCTCGAGGCCAGCGGCACCAGCGGCATGAAGTCGAGCATCAACGGGGGCCTGCAGCTGAGCGTGCTCGATGGCTGGTGGGCCGAGGGGCACGACCCCTCGCGCGGATGGGCGATCGACGGCACCGCCGACCCCGACCACGACGCCCAGGACGACCGCGACACCGCCGCCGTGTTCGACATCATCGAGGGCGAGGTGCTGCCGGCGTTCTACGAGCGCGGGTCCGACGACCTCCCGGCCGCCTGGATCGCCCGCATGCGCGCGGCCATCACGGGCCTCGCGCCCGAGTTCAGCGCGGCCCGCATGATGGAGGACTACGCGGGTCGCATCTATGCCACGCAGTAACGGGCGCTCACCCCACCCGGCGCAGCACCTTCATCGAGCGGGACATCACGGGCACCTCGGCGCGCGCCGGGAGCGGCGGGTGGTCGGGCCCCAGCAGCGGGTCGGCCGTGCACGCCACGTGGGCCCAGCGGCTGCCGTAGCGGCGGGAGGGCAGCGTGAACACCGCATCCTCGTGATGCGCGTGGAACAACACGAGGAACGATTCGTCCACCACCGGCAGGCCGTCGGCGGTGCGGTCGGCGATCTCCGCGCCGTTCAGGAACACGCCCACCGTTGCGCCACCGGCCTCCCAGTCGGCGCGGGTCATGCGCCTGCCGTCCGCGCGGAACCACCACACGTCGGGCAGGCCGCTGCCCGAGCGCGACTGCCCCTCGAGGAACCGCCCGCGCCGGAAGACCGGGTGCGCCCGGCGGATGGCCAGCAGGCGATGGGTGAACTGCAGGAGATCGGCCCAGTCGTCGGCAAGGCCCCAGTCGAACCACGAGGTCTCGTTGTCCTGGCACCAGGCGTTGTTGTTGCCGCCCTGCGTGCGCGCGAACTCATCACCGCCCAGCAGCATGGGCACCCCCTGCGAGAGCACCAGCGTGGCCAGCATGTTGCGCTGCTGGCGGGCGCGCAGCGCCAGCACGGCGGGGTCGTCGGTGGGCCCCTCCACCCCGCAGTTCCATGATCGGTTGTCGTCGGTGCCGTCGCGGTTGTCCTCGAGGTTGGCCTCATTGTGCTTGTGGTCGTACGAGACCAGGTCGCGCAGGGTGAAGCCGTCATGGCACGTGACGAAGTTCACCGAGGCGAAGGGCGTGCGGCCGTCGCCCTCGTAGAGGTCGCTCGAGGCCGTGAACCGCGACGCCAGCTGCGACACCGGGGCGTTGCCGCGCCAGTAGTCGCGCAGCACATCGCGGTACACCCCGTTCCACTCGCTCCACAGCACGGGGAAGTTGCCCACCTGGTAGCCCCCCGGTCCCACGTCCCACGGCTCGGCGATGAGCTTCACCTGCGAGAGCACCGGGTCCTGGTGGATGACGTCGAAGAAGGCCGACAGGCGGTCGACGTCGTAGAGCCCGCGCGCGAGGGCCGCGGCGAGGTCGAACCGGAAGCCGTCCACATGGCACTCGGAGGCCCAGTAGCGCAGCGAGTCCATGAGCAGGCGCAGCACGCCCGGGTTGACCGCGTTCAGCGTGTTGCCGGTGCCCGTGTAGTCCATGTACTCGCGGGGGTTCCCGGGCACCAGCCGGTAGTAGGCCGCGTTGTCGATCCCGCGGAAGGCCAGCATGGGGCCCAGGCGGCCGCCCTCGGCGGTGTGGTTGTAGACCACGTCGAGGATCACCTCGATGCCCGCCCGGTGCAGGGCCTTGACCATGCCCTTGAACTCGCGCACCTGCTCCCCGCGCGTGCCGGTGGCGGCGTATCCCGAGTGCGGCGCGAAGAAGCCGATGGTGGCATAGCCCCAGTAGTTCGTGAGCCCGCGCTCGTGCAGCTCGTGCTCGTCGGCGATGTGGTGCACCGGCAGGAGCTCCACCGCGGTCACGCCCAGCGACACCAGGTGCGCGATGGCGGCCTCGGATGCCAGCCCCGCGTACGTGCCGCGAAGGTCCTCGCGCACGCCCGGGTGCCGCATGGTGTATCCGCGCACGTGCGCCTCGTAGATGACGGTCTCGGCCCAGGGCCTGCGCGGGTGCTCATCGCCCTCCCAGTCGAAGGCGTCATCCACCACCACGCACTTGGGCATGGCGTCGGCGTCGTCGCCGGGGTCGGGCTGCAGGTCGGCGTCGGGGCCGCCCCCCGGCACGTACGGCAGCGCATTGCCCCGGCTCCAGTCGACCACCCCGTCGATGGCGCGCGCGTAGGGGTCGAGCAGCAGCTTGGCGGGGTTGAAGCGCAGGCCGGCCGCGGGGTCGTAGCGCCCGTGCACCCGGTAGCCGTACCGCTGCCCCGGCCCCGTGCCCGGCAGGTAGGCATGCCAGTGGTACGCGGTGCGCTCGATCATGGGAACCCGGTGCTCCGCCCCGGAGTCGTCGAAGAGGCACAGCGTGACCCCCTCGGCCCCCTGCGAGAAGAGCGAGAAGTTGGTGCCATGGCCGTCCCACGTCGCGCCGAGGGGGAACGGCGCCCCCGGCCATGCCGTGGAGGTCACGTGCCGACCGCGCGGGCGAGCAGCACTGTCGCGAGGGGCGGCAGCGCCAGCGGGGCCGACCACTCGCAGCCGTGCCATGGCACGGCCTCGGCCCGCACGCCGCCCAGGTTGCCGACATCCGATCCCCCGTAGTGGCGCGAATCGGTGTTCACCACCTCGGTCCAGTCACCGGGCGCGGGCAGGCCCACGCGATACGACGGCCGCGGCACCGGCGTGAGGTTCACCACGCACGTCACCACGTCGGCGCCGCGCGGGTCGCGGCGGGCGAACGCCAGCACGCCGGCGTCGGCGTCGTCCGGCTCGAGCCAGATCACGCCCTCGGGGGTGTCATCGGCCACCCACAGCGCGGGGTGGGCGCGGTAGGCCCGGTTCAGGTCGCGCACCAGCGCCATGATGCCCGCGTGCCCGGGGTCGGCGAGCAGGTGCCAGTCGAGCGAGCGGTCGTGCGACCACTCGCGTTCCTGCCCGATCTCACCACCCATGAACAACAGCTTCTTGCCCGGATGCGCCCACATGTAGCCCAGCAACGAACGGAGGCCTGCGCGCCGGCGCCACCCGTCGCCCGGCATGCGCGACAGCAACGACCCCTTGCCGTGCACCACCTCGTCGTGCGAGAGGGGCAGGACGAAGTGCTCGGAGTAGGCATAGAGGAACGGGAAGGTGAGCTCGCGATGGTGGAACCGACGGTGCACCGGGTCGCGCGAGAAGTGCCCGAGGACGTCGTGCATCCACCCCAGGTTCCACTTGAAGCCGAAGCCCAGCCCCCCGTGGTCGGTGGGTCGCGTGACCCCCGGCCAGGCGGTGGACTCCTCGGCGACCATCGCCGCCCCCGGCGCCGCCCGGTGGCACGCCTCATTCAGCTCGCGCATGAACGCGATGGCGTCGAGGTCCTCGCGGCCGCCGTGCGCGTTGGGCTCCCAGTCGCCGGGGGCCCGGGAGTAGTCGCGATAGAGCATCGACGCCACGGCGTCCACGCGCAGGCCGTCGGCGTGGAACTCCTCGAGCCAGAACAACGCGCTCGCGATGAGGAAGTTCCGCACCTCGGGACGCCCGACGTCGAAGATGAGCGTGCCCCAGTCGGGGTGCGCGCCCCGGCGCGGGTCCGCATGCTCGTAGAGCGCGGTGCCGTCCAGGCGCGCAAGGGCCCAGTCGTCGCGCGGGAAGTGCGCGGGGACCCAGTCGAGGATCACGCCGATGCCACGGGCGTGGAAGCAGTCGATGAGGAACCGCAGGTCGTCGGGCGTGCCCTGCGCGGGCGCGGGCGCGAAGTAGGACGTCACCTGGTAGCCCCACGACCCCGCGAACGGATGCGCCATCACGGGCATCATCTCGACGTGCGTGAACCCCAGGTCGGCCACGTGGTCCACCAGCTCACCCGCCAGCTCACGATAGGTGAGGGGCCGGTCGCCCTCGCCGGGCACGCGGCGCCACGACGGCAGGTGCACCTCGTAGATCGACATCGGCTCGGCCCACGGCGTGCGGGCCGCGCGCAGGGCCATCCACCCGGCATCCGCCCACTCGTGCCGTGAGGCATCGACCTCGGACGCCGTGCCGGGAAGGGGCTCTGCGCGGCGCGCCATGGGGTCGGCGCGCAGGCGCAGCGCGCCGTCACGCCCCCGCACCTCGAACTTGTAGCGCGCGCCCGGCGCGACACCCGGCACGAAGATCTCCCAGATTCCCGACGCGCCGAGCGACCGCAGCTGGTGCACGCGGCCATCCCAGCCGTTGAAGTCGCCCACCACGCTCACCGACCGCGCGCTGGGGGCCCAGATGGCGAACGCCACGCCCCGCACGCCGTCGAGCTCGCGCACGTTGGCGCCCAGGCGGCGCCATGACTCGCGGTGCGCGCCCTCGAGCGACAGGTGCAGGTCGAGCGGCCCGAGGCTGGGCAGGAACGCGTAGGGGTCGTGGCGCTCGTCGCGGGACCCCCCGGGCCAGGTGATGCGCAGCCGGTAGCGCGGCGGGCGCAGCCCCGTGACCCGGCCCTCGAACACATCGCCGTCATGGCGTCGTGGCAGGGGGGTGCACGCCCCGTCGTCGTCCACCACTTCCACGGCCTCGGCACCCGGCACCAGCGCCCGCACCACGTGCCCGCCCCTGGGCAGCGGATGGGCCCCCAGCACTGCGTGCGGATCGGATGCCTCGCAGGCGGCCACGCCGCGCACGCCGGGGGCGTTCATGCGGCGGCCAGCACGCCGGCCAGGCCCTCGGCCGGGATGCCCACCCACTCGGGGCGGTACGCCAACTCGTAGCGCAGCTCGTATACCAGCTTCTCGATGGAGTACAGGCCGAGGAGCGCCTCGACGCCGCGGTCGCCCACCGGCAGCAGGGCCGGATCCACCGCCGTGAAGTATCCGTCGAGGGCCGCGGCGCGCACCGCCGACGCGACCTCGTCGGGCACCTCCCGCCCCATCGCCCGGGTGACCGAGCACGCGTAGCCGATCGACCCGAGCAGCCCCGCGAGATCACGCAGGGGCGACCGGTGGTGGCGGCGGTCGCGCACGGTGCGCATGGGCTCGCCCTCGAAGTCGATGATCCACCATGCGCCGGCGGGATCGATGATGGCCTGGCCCAGGTGCATGTCACCGTGCACCCGCACGGCCATGCCCAGGTCGTCCACCGCCGCACGCTCCGCGACGAGCGCGCGCAGGTCGGCCTCGCACCCGCGCAGGGGCGCCAGGCGCTCGTCGTCGCCGTGCGCGGCGAACATGCCGCGCAGGTCCTCGTCGATCGTCGCGACCACGATCTCCATCTCGATGGGATCCTTGCGGATGGGCGCGAACACCGGGTCGGAGGGATCGGAGCCCAGCACGGCGTGCATGCGACCGAGGGCCGCCCCGAGGCCGGACATCTCGCCCGTGATCGACCCGTGCGCACCACGCAGCAGCGCGAGCACCCGCGTCCAGCCGTCCGTGGCACCGGGGATGAACTCCTGCGTGATGCCCAGGGTCGCGTCGAGGGTGCCCGACTGCAGGGCGTACCACCCGCGGAGGGGGGGGACCGACCCGAATCCGTGCCGTGACAGGAAGCCGATCATCTCGAGCTCGGGGCTGGTGCCGGGCGTGAGGCGCCGGTAGGCCTTGAGCAGCAGGCGGTCGTCGAGGACGATCGACGAATGCGTCTGGTGGCCCGGCATGAGGCGCGTGGCCGTGGCCGGGGGGGCCCCGGGGCTGCCCGCCGTGTCCACCACCACCACGCCACCGGTGCCCTCCGCGCGACCGGCCTCCTGCGCGAAGCGCGCGAAGGCCGGGCCCGCGTGCGGGTGCACGAGGGCGTCGCCAAGCGCGAGGTCGCCGAACACGGCGACCGGCTCCGCCACGTCGCGCGCATCGCCCAGCACGAGCGGCACCTGGTAGTGCTCCCGGGTGCCGGCCGGCAGCGTGGCCACCACGATGGCCACCGCGAGGTCGTCGCGCCCGGGGACGGGCACCACCACGGGCACCTCCACGCGCGGCACCCCGTGCCCGCTGGCCGCGAACCACCTGTGGCGGGTGAGCCACTCCGCGAGGGCCTGCCCGGGGACCCGCCCTATGGCCTCCTCAGCCCGCACGCCCACCCGACGTGGCCCCGGCGGCCCACTCCGGGGTGTCCGCGCCCTCCGCGAGCAGGAACCAGAAGAACCCGCGGGGAGCCAGCGTGAGCAGGTAGGGCAGCTCGCCGATGCCGGGAAACCGCACCGCGCCCATCATCTCCACCGGCGTGCGGTCGCGATACGGGCGGAGGTCGAGCTCCACGGGCTGGGCCGAGCGCGAGAGGTTGTGCACGCACAGCGCGATGTCGTCCTCGTGCTCGCGCACCACCGCGAACACGGCGGGGTTGTCGGTGTGCAGCGGCTCGCACGAGCCCAGGCCGAACACGGGGTGGGCCTTGCGGAGCTCGATGAAACGGTGGAGCCAGCGCAGCAGCGACGTGGGGGTGCGCAACTGGGCCTCCACGTTGACCGCCTGGTAGCCGTAGACCGGATCCATGAGCGGCGCGCAGTACAGCTGCGCGAAGTCCGCGCGCGAGAACCCGCTGTTGCGGTCGCCGGTCCACTGCATGGGCGTGCGCACCCCGTCGCGGTCTCCCAGGTATACGTTGTCGCCCATGCCGATCTCATCGCCGTAGTAGAGCACGGGGCTGCCGGGCAGCGAGAACAGCAACGCGTGCATGAGCTCCATCTCGTCCCGGCCGTTGTCGAGCAGGGGCGCCAGGCGGCGGCGGATGCCGAGGTTCAGCTTCATCCGCGGATCACGCGCGTACTCGGCATACATGTAGTCGCGCTCGTCGTCGGTGACCATCTCGAGGGTGAGCTCGTCATGGTTGCGCAGGAACAGGCCCCACTGGCACGAGTCGGGGATGCGCGGGGTGCGCTCGAGGATCTCGTAGATGGGCGCGGCCTCCTCGCGCCGGGCGGCCATGAACATGCGGGGCATGATGGGGAAGTGGAACGCCATGTGGCACTCGTCCCCGTCACCGAAGTACTGCACGACGTCCTCGGGCCACTGGTTGGCCTCGGCCAGGAGCACCCGGTCGGCGTACTCGGCATCGACGGTGCGGCGCACCCCGCGCAGGAACGCGTGGGTCTCGGGGAGGTTCTCGCAGTCGGTGCCGTCGCGCTCGAAGAGGTACGGCACGGCATCCAGCCGGAAGCCGTCGAGCCCCATGTCGAGCCAGAAGCGGATGACGTCGAGCATGGCCTCGCGCACCATGGGGTTGCCGTAGTTCAGGTCGGGCTGGTGCGAGAAGAACCGGTGCCAGTAGTAGGCCCGCGCCACGGGGTCCCAGGTCCAGTTCGACGCCTCGGTGTCCACGAAGATCACGCGCGCATCGGCGTAGCGCTCGGTGGTGTCCGACCACACGTAGAACTCGCGCTCGGGCGAACCGGGGGCGGCGGCGCGCGCGCGCTGGAACCACGGGTGGTCGGACGACGTGTGGTTCATCACGAGGTCGGCGATCACCCTGATGCCGCGCTCGTGCGCGCTGCCGATGAGGTGCGCGAACTCCTCGAGGGTCCCGTAGTCGTCGTGCACGGCGTAGAAGTCGGAGATGTCGTACCCGCCGTCGCGCAACGGCGAGCGATACATCGGAAGCAGCCAGATGCAGTCGATGCCGAGCCACTCGAGGTAGTCGAGCTTCTCCACCAGGCCCACGAGGTCGCCGGATCCGTCGCCGTTGCCGTCGTGGAACCCGCGCAGGTGGATCTCGTAGAACACGGCGTGCTTGAACCACAGCGGGTCGCCGGCCAGCCAGCGACTCGGGGCCACCGGGCGCGCGTGCGCGGTTGCCCCCTCGGGGCCGGCGGTCATGACCCGCCCAGCAGCATCACGTGCGCCGGGCCGTCGGCGGGGTCGAGGCGAACGTAGTTGCCGCCCGGATGCCACGGGTACTGCCGGCCGTCGAGCAGGTCGGTGGCGATGTGCCCGCCCTCCGCGCCCGCGAGGTCGTGCGGCCAATCCACCAGGCCCTCGTGGGCGTGGTGCGGGTCGAGGTTCACCACCACCACCACCCGGCTGCCCGCCCACGTGCGCGCGTAGGCGATGAGGCTGTCGTTGCGGGTGTCGAGGAACCGGACGTTCCCCCACTGCTGCAGCGCCGGGCAGTCCCGGCGGATGGCGTTGAGGCGCGAGACCAGCGGCAGCAGCGGGCCGTCGAGCGACCGCTCCCGCACCGCGTACTTCTCGCTGTCGAGGTACTCCTCCGACCCGGGGCGGGCGGCCTCGGCCTCGCACCACTCGAATCCCGAGTACATGCCCCACGACGGCGAGAGCGTGGCGGCCAGCACCGCCCGTGCCGCGAAGGCCGGCGGGCCGCCGTCCTGCAGCTCGGCCGTGAGGATGTCGGGGGTGTTCACGAAGAAGTTGGGCCGGAAGTACTCGGGCAGGTCACCCGCCAGGAGCTCGCCCACGTAGGCCTCCAACTGCCAGCGCGTGCTCTTCCACGTGAAGTACGTGTACGACTGCTGGAAGCCCGCCTTGGCGAGTTCCTCCATCACCACCCGGCGGGTGAACGCCTCGCTCAGGAACACCACCTCGGGCTCCGCCGAACGCACGCTGCCGATGAGCCACTCCCAGAAGCCGATGGGCTTGGTGTGGGGGTTGTCCACCCGGAACACCCGCACGCCCATCCCCACCCAGTGCATGACGACCTTGTGGATGGCCCTCCAGAGGGCCTTCCAGTCGGGCGAGTCGAAGTCGAGGTTGTAGATGTCCTGGTAGCGCTTGGGCGGGTTCTCGGCGTATGCGATGGTGCCGTCGGGCCGTCGGCGGAACCATTCGGGGTGCTTGCGCACCCACGGATGGTCGGGCGAGCACTGGAGCGCCAGGTCGAGGGCGATCGCGATGCCCGCCTCGCGGGCATCGGCCACCAGGGCGGCGAACTCCTCGGCGGTGCCGAGGTCGGGGTGGATCGCCATGTGCCCGCCCTCGGACGACCCGATGGCCCAGGGGCTGCCGGGGTCGTCCGGCTCGGCCACGGGCGAGTTGCCCCGGCCCTTGCGATGCGTGACCCCGATGGGATGGATGGGCGGCAGGTACAGCACGTCGAAGCCCGCGGCGGCGAACGCCGGGAGTGCCTCGCGCACGCCGGCGAAACCACCCCATGACCGCGGAAAGAGCTCGTACCACGACCCGAATCGGGCGAGCACGGGATCGACGGCGATGGTGCCCTCGGGGCCCTGCACCTCTCCGGAGCGCGGACAGTGGCGGGACGCCGCTGCCACCACGCGGTCATCGAGCAGCGCGTGCGGCGGGGCCCCGGCCGCGACCGCCGAGACGGCGTCGGCGATGAGCGCGCCGCCGTCATCGCGGGCGCGTCGCGCGGCAGCGCGGAAGAACGCAACCCCCTCCGACAACTCGCCCGAGAGGTCATCCTGGCCGGCCGCCACCTTGCGGCGCACCTCATCGGCCCAGGTGGCGACCGGGTCGACCCACGCCACCACGCGCACCGCCCAGGGCCCAGGCGCATCGACCTCGAACACGCCCGACCACCGGGCGCCCCCCTCGTGCAGGTCGTCCGGGCGCATGGGCGCCTCGGCCCACCGCCGCGTGCCCGGCGCGCGGTACTGCAGCGCGGCGCGCAGGTGGTCGTGCCCGTCGCGCACCACCTGCGCGCTCACGGTGACGGCGTCGCCCACGCACCGGCGCGCCGGGTAGCGTCCGCAGTCCACCCGCGGGGCGGGCGGCGAGATGAGGATGCGCGGCGGAGGCGGATCCGGGATAGCAGGGCGAGGCGCCATCGCCTGCGCGATGCTAGGACCCGATGGTGCCCCTCGCCGCGCGTGAGTCAGGAGTGCAACTCCACGTGTCGTCCCTGCCGGACGGGCGCATTGGCCCCTCGTCCCGGCGCTTCGTGCGGTGGCTCGAGGCCGCGGGGCAGTCGTGGTGGCAGGTGAACCCCGTGGGCCCGCCCGGACGCGATGGATCGCCCTACGGATCGACGTCCACGTTCGCGGGGTGGCCCGGCCTGCTGGGCGGCCGGGCGCGACGGGTGTCGGCCGGGGCGATCGACGACTTCATCGCGCGCAACCCGCAGTGGGCTCCGGCGCTCATGGCCCGCGAGGGACGCCGGGCCATCGGCGACCAGGTGCGGTTCGATCGCGCGTGGGCCGCACTGCGGAGCGATGCGCACGACCATGGGGTGCGGCTGATCGGCGACGTGCCCTTCGGGGTGGCGCTTCACGGGCATGATCGCGCAGCCCACCCCGGGCTGTTCCGGCCGGGCCTGCAGGGCGGGGTGCCGCCCGACGCCTTCTCGGCGCGGGGGCAGCTGTGGGGCACGGCCGTCTACGACTGGCGGCGCCACCGCGCCGAGGGCTTCGCATGGTGGACCGCGCGCCTCGGCCGGGCGGCCCGGCTGTTCGACCTCGTGCGGCTCGATCACTTCCGCGGCTTCGTGGCGGCATGGGCGGTGGGCGAGCACGCCGGCGATGCACGCACGGGGCGCTGGCTGCCGGGCCCGGGAAGGGCGCCCTTCGATGCCGCGGCGGCGGCCGGGGCGATGCCCCCGGCGATCGCCGAGGATCTCGGCGTCATCACCCCGCCGGTGCGGGCACTGCGGCAAGCCCTGGGGCTGCCCGGCATGCGCGTGATGCAGTTCGGGCTGGGGCGCCCCGGACGCCCGGGCCCGCATCACCCGCGCGCCTGGCCGACCGACGTCGTGGGCTACATCGGCACCCACGACAACGACACGGCCATGGGCTGGTGGCGGTCACTCGACTCGACCGCGCGCGCGCGGCTGGCGTGGCTGGACGGGCCGGACGTCCACTGGAAGCTCATCGACCTGCTCGCGCGCTCGGCAGCGCGCCTGGTGATCGTGCAGGCCCAGGACATCATGGGCCTGGGCAGCGACGCCCGCATGAACGACCCCGCCCGGAGCACCGGCCAGTGGCGATTCCGGCTGCCGGCCGGGGCGCCCGGCGCGCGCGCCGCGCGCGAGCTGCGGGCGATCACCCGCGATGCGGATCGGCTGCCGGGTACGAGCCCAGCGACGTGACGTGCGCGATGCCGCCCTCCTCGATGGCCTCGAGCGCCGCCCGCAGCGGCAGGTCGCGGTGGCGGTTGCCCTCGGCGTCGATGAAGAACACGTAGCGCCCCAGGCCCGTGCGCGCCGGACGGCTCTCGAGCCGCGTGAGGTTGATCGCGCGCAGCGCGAACTCCTGCAGGATCGACAGCAGGGCGCCCGGGCGGTCCTTCGCGATCGCGCAGATGATCGAGGTCGTCCAGGCGCCGGTGGGGGCCCCGTCGGCCTCGTCGGTGCCGACGATCGCGAAGCGCGTCCGGTTGTCGGCGGCATCCATGATGTCCTCGGCCAGGATGTCGCCGCCGTAGATCTGCGCCGCGCGTCGGTTGCCCACCGCGGCCACCCCGGCGTCGTGCTCCACCGCCGCGCGCACGGCGTCGGCCGTGGACAGCGCGGGCTCCACGGCGGCGTCGGGCAGCATGGCCGCCAGCCACCTGCCGCACTGCGCGGTGGCCTGCGGATGGCTGACCACGCGGGTCACCCCCGCGAGCGACGACCCCGGCGCGCCGATGAGGTGATGGTGGATGGGGTGGATGACCTCGCCGCGGATCACCACGCGGCCCTCATGCGCGATGAGCTGGTCGAGCGTCTGGCTGACCCCGCCCTCGATGGCGTTCTCGATGGGCACGAGCGCCTCGCGCACCTCGCCCGCCGCCACGGCCGCGAAGCACGCGGGGATGCTGGCGTACGCGCGCTCGCGCGATGCCTGGTCAGCGCCGATCCACGCGATGAGGGCCTCTTCCGAGAACGTTCCGGGCGGGCCCAGGTATCCGATGGTCCCGCTCACCGGGCCCCCTCTAGAACACGATCTTGACGGGGTACTCAGCCCGGTTGTTGTCGGTCTTCTGCTCGCCGGGCACCGGCACCACCTCCACCTTCAGCACCGAGGCCTCCCCGAACGTGGGGCTCTTGGGGCCCGGCAGGGTGACCGACTGCTGCTCGCCCGGCTGGATGGAGGTGATCTCCTTCTCCACGGACTGGGCATCGCCGGGCGATGCGTCGCTGGCGAACGTGGCCCGCACCAGCACGTTGCTCTCGGGCGACTCGCCGGAGTTCTCGATCGTCACCTTCCACTCCAGTTGGTCGGACGCCTGGATCTCGGTGTCCGTGCCCGCCTGCAGGTCCACGCCCTGGGGCAGCGCCTGCACCGACACCAGGCCGGTGCCGCGCACGACCCCCGTGGTGCCGGTGCCCGTGGCGTCGGCCGTGCCGGTGCGCTGGAGCGCGGGGATGAGCTGCGCGGCGCCCGTGGGCGATGCCTGGTCGGCGCGCACGCCCGACAGGAAGAACTGCCGGTCCGGCACCTGCACGCCCGTGATGCCCTCATTCGCCAGCGTGCGCTTGGACGGGCCCACGAAGGAGTCCTGGTAGATGACGTCGCTCGCCAGGAACCGCTGCATGGCGCTGGCCAGCGTGGCCGACGCAAACGCGCGGTTCTGCGAGTCGATGACCGACGGCAGCGAGTCGGCAAGCGCCCTCAGGCCCGTCACGCGGTACTGCAGCGCGGTGATGAGGCTCTGGTTCGGCGCGGACAGCGAGTCGGGTGCCGACAGCGCCTCGGCCTGCCCCACCAGTGCCTGCGCCCCGCCGGCCAGCTCTCGCACCTTCACCTGCAGCGCGGGGGCCTCGGCGCCGTCGCGGTTGGCCAGGATCTCCTGCAGTGCGTCCGATTCCTTGCCGGACGCCGTGACGATGGTGGTGACATCGCCCATGTACGACCGGTACGAGTCCTCGAGGGCGCTGCGCTGGCACCCGCGCACCACCAGCACCAGGACCACGATGAGGATGATCGCCCCGCCCACCGCCATGGCGATACGGGCGGCGGGCGACTGCATTCCGCCCCCGGCGCCGCGCGATCCGCGGGACGAGCCGCCACCTGAGCCGCGGGACGATCCGCGCCCCTTGCCACCACCGCCACCACCGGAGCCACGGCCCCGCCCGCGGCCACCACCGCCCGATCCGCGGGACGACCCGCGGCCGCGCGGATTGGGGCCCTCTGCGGGCGGAAGGGGACCGGAGACGCCAGTGGGCTGGTCGTCGTACCCGTAGTCCCTGCCTGTCTCGTCTACATCCACAGTGGGGAAGCTCCCGATGGGCGAGGGGGGACTCGAACCCCCACGTTCTTTCGAACACTGGCACCTGAAGCCAGCGCGTCTACCAATTCCGCCACCCGCCCGGGATCGGCCGTAAGGCGCGGGAACACTAGCGCACCCGCGTCGCCCGGATTCCGGGCGGGTGAAGTCTACGATCGGCTGTCCGTTCGGCATGCCCACCGCGGATTCCTTCGCAGGAATCACCGGCCGCCAGTGGAAGGCCACTTCGCCCCATGCGAATCACCGGATCCACCAATGCTCCCACACGCGCCCAGGCCCGCCCCCGCGTGCTCGGCAGGTACGAGTTGATGGAGGTGATCGGACGGGGAGCCACGTCGCGCGTGTACCGCGCGCTGGACCGCGCCACGGGGCACGAGGTGGCGGTGAAGGAGATCCCGGTGGACCTGGGCCTGGAGAAGCGCGTGGCCGCGGAGATCCGCGCGGCGTCGCGACTGGAGCACCCCGGCGTGGTGCGCATGCTCGACTGGGGGGAGGACGCCGAGTCGCTCTACCTGGTGAGCGAGCTGGTGGATGGGCCCTCGCTGGAGCGCGTGTACGAGGGCGCGCCCCCCGGCGACCGGGCCACCGCCGAGATGGCCGCCGACGTGCTGGAGGCGCTCGACCATGCCCACGCCCGCGGGGTGATCCACCGCGACATCAAGCCGGCCAACATCCTGGTGGACGACCGCGGGCACGCCCGCGTGGCCGACCTGGGCGTGGCACGCCTGTCCGGCGAGACCGGCATGACCCAGACCGGCGGCGTGGTGGGCACCATGGCCTACATGGCCCCCGAGCAGGCCACCGGCGAGCAGGTGACCGGGGCCGCCGACGTGTGGGCCGCGACCCTGGTGCTGTACGAGGGCCTGACGGGCAGGAACCCCCTGCTGGGCGGCAGTCCCGCCGACACCGCGCGGCGTGCCGCGCTGGGCGAGATCCCCCCCATCCGCAACCTCAGGCCCGACCTGCCGCCGCGCCTCGCCAAGGCCATCGACGCCGGCCTGGCGCGGCATCCCGATGCCCGGCCCCACGCCGCCCGCCTGGCGCACATCGTGCGGGAGGAGGCCCCGGGCCTGCCGGAGGGGCGCGGGCAGCGGGCCGTGGCCCTGCTGTCGGGCCCCATGCCGCCCATGCTGTCGGGCATCGGCGCCGGCGTGCTTGGCGGCATCATCGCGGAGCGGGGATTGTCGACCGGCAGCCTGGGAACCGCGGGGATCGCCCTGCTCGCGGGGGCCATCGGCGCCTGGCGCGCCCCGCTGGCCGCGGCGGCGCTGGTGCTGCTGGCGGGGGTGGCCATGGCGCCCATGGCACCCGCGCTCACGGGAATCGCCATCGTCGTGGGCCTGCTGCTGGTGCTCACGGGTGCCCGGCACGGACGCCTGGTGCTGCTGCCGGTGCTGGCACCCGTGCTGGCCGCGCTGGGCATGCTGCCGGCCTATGCCCTGCTGGCGGGTTCCATCCGCACCACCGGAGCCCGCATCTGGGCGGCGGTGGCCGGCGTGGTGGCACTGCTCATATGGCAGGTCACCGCGGGCGCCCAGCAACTGGTGTTCACCGGATGGGAGGTGCCGGGGGCGTGGAACGCCCTGCAGGGCGTGCGCTCGCCCCAGGCGGCCGGCGAGGCCCTGTTGCAGCCCATCATCGATCACCCCCAGGCGCTCACGGGCTGCCTGATCATGATCGCCGCCGCGCTCACGTGGCCGCTGGTGGTGGGCGGACGCGACGCCCGGCGCATGCCGGCGGCCGTCATGTGGGCCGCCGCGCTCACCGTGGCGGCGGGGCTGCTGGGCGGCGGGGGCCTCGCGGCCGTCGGCGCCGTGCTGCCCTCGGCTATCCTCGCCATTGCATGGGCGGCCCGGCCCTGGCGCGCGCTCCTGCGCTCCGGCTCCGGCAGGTCCGCCTCTCCCAGCGGAACGGTGGGCTAGATGGCACTCCGCGACATCGAGCAGAAGATCGAGGGCGTGGTCGAGAAGACGTTCGGCCGCATGTTCCGCAGCACCCTGCAGCCGGTGGAGCTGGCGCGCCGCCTTGCCCGCGAGATGGAGGATCACAAGACGGTCTCGGTGTCGCGGGTGTACGTGCCCAACCAGTACACCGTGTACCTGTCCCCGGCAGACCGCCGGCAGTTCTCCAGCTACGAGTCGGCGCTGGTGCTGGAGCTGGGGTCGTACCTCGAGGCCCACGCGCGCAGCGAGGGCCTGTCGCTGCTGTCGATGCCGCGCATCCGGCTGGAGACCGACACCGACCTGCGCCCCGGGGAGTTCGGCATCGCCTGCCGCATGGTGGATCCCGGGCGGCCGGGCGCCGATGGCGCCGCGGCGGCGGCGGTCGTGGCCGCGCAGGCACCGGTGGATGCCCCCGCCTCCGCGGAGCCCGCAGCGCCGGAGGTGCCGGAGGTGCCGGAGGTGCCGGAGGTGCCGGAGGTGCCGGCCGTGCCCGCGGAGCCACTGCCCAACGAGGCCCTCGAGGCCGTCAGCGGCACGCAGGTGCTGTCGCCCGAGCAGGCGCGGGCCGCGGGCCTGGTCCGCGAGCAGGTCACGCTCTACGTGGGCGGGCAGGCATTCCGCATCGGCCAGAAGGTGACCACCATGGGGCGCAGCCGCGACTGCGACATCGTGGTGCCCGACCCAAACGTGAGCCGCGTGCATGCGGAGGTGCGGCACGAGGGACTGGAGTACGTCCTGGTGGACCTCGGGTCCACCAACGGCGTCGAGGTGAACGGCCGCAGGGTGCTGCGGCACAGCCTCCGCGACGGCGACCGCGTGAGCCTTGGCGGCGCCGAAGTGGTGGTCGAGCGACGATAGCCCGGGGCGCGCCGTGACCGAGACGGGGCTCATCATCGGGCAGGCCGTCTTCCTGCTGCTCCTTTACCTGTTCATCGCGTTCGTGGTGCGGGCATCCACCCGTGCCCTCAGGTCGTCGGAGCTCGAGATGACGCCTCCCCGGCAACCCGAGCCGCCGCCGGGCCCCGCCCGCGTGCCCGCGGCGCCCACCGAGGTGGTGGGCGCACCCGCCGCGGCCGGTGCCGGCGCGCGATGGGGCCGCCGATCGGCACGCCCCGAGCCACCGCTGTCGGAATCGGCGCGCCCCGAGGTGGTGCATGCCGCCGCCGCGGCCGAGCCGCACCTGGTGGTGAGCCGGTCCAACTCGCTGCCGGTGGGCACCACCTACGACGTCGCGGGCGGTGCCACCATCGGCCGCTCGCGCAGCAGCCGCATACCCATCACGGACCAGTTCATCAGCACCAGCCATGCGCGGGTGTTCCGCAAGGGCCACTTCTGGTTCGTGGAGGACCTCGGTTCGCTCAACGGCACCTATGTGAACGGACGGCGCATCTCGGGCGAGCAGCAACTTCACCTGCGCGACGAGATCCGCGTGGGCGAGACCGTGCTGAGGTGGGAGGAATGAGCCCCCGGGCGGACCTGGCGCTGATCGAGCTGGCGTCGGCGAGCGACGTGGGCCGCCAGCGGGCGGACAACCAGGACCGCGACCTGCTCGCGCCGCCGCTCATCGCCGTCGCGGACGGCATGGGTGGGCACCTCGGGGGCGGCACGGCGGCGGCCATGGCCGTGGACGCCCTGCGCGGGGTGGGAGGCGCCACCGACCCCACGGCGCTGCTCACGGCGCTCGAGCAGGCCAACCGCGCCATCGCCCGGGCGGCATCCGACGACCCGGGCCTTGCCGGCATGGGAACCACCGCGACGGCCGCACTGCTGGAAGGCGGCATCCTGTACCTCGTGCATGTGGGCGACTCACGCGCGTACCTCATCCGTGGGGGACGCATCATCCAGGTGACCGACGACCACTCGGTGGTGGCCGAGATGGTGCGGCGCGGTGCGCTGGCGGCCGATGCCGCCGAGACCCACCCCGCGCGCCATGTGATCACCCGGGCACTGGGCGTGGACGCCGACCTGGACATCGACGCCCTGCGCGTGGACCTGGAGCCCGGCGACGTGGTGCTGCTGTGCACCGACGGCCTTTCGGGCCCGGTGGGCGACGACGCCATCCTGGAGGTGGTGGAGTCGTCCGCCACCCTGGAGGGCGCGGCGTCGGCCCTGGTGGACCAGGCCAATGCCGCGGGTGGCCCGGACAACGTGACGGTGGTGCTGGCCCGCGTGGACGCCGTCACCCGGGAGGCGGCGGCCACGGGATGACACCGCCCCTCGCCTGGGTGGAGCTGGCGCGCGCCACAGACGTGGGGCGCGTGCGGGGCCACAACGAGGACCGCCATCTGGTGCGACCGCCGGTGATCGCCGTGGCCGACGGCATGGGCGGCGCGAAGGCGGGCGAGGTGGCCGCGGGCATCGCGGTGACGGCCCTCGACGCCCTGCCGGCCAGCCCACGGCCCGGCGACCTGCGCCGCGCCGTGGAGCGCGCCAACCGCAACATCCGTTCGTCGGCGGCCGGCGACGCCGGGCGCGCCGGGATGGGAACCACGGTCACCGCCTGCATGCTGGGCGACGACGGCCGCCTGTACCTGGTGCACGTGGGCGACTCGCGCGCGTACCTGGTGCGCGACGGCGAGCTCCGGCGCCTGACCGACGACCACTCCGTGGTGGCCGAGTTGGTGCGCGGGGGCGCGCTGACCGAGGAGCAGGCCCACCACCACCCGCAGCGCAACGTGATCACGCGTGCCCTGGGGGCATCGGACAAGGTGTCGCCCGACGCATTCCAGGTGGGCGTGGAGCCCGGTGACGTGGTGCTGCTGTGCACCGACGGCGTGTCGGCCGCCATCGGCGATGACGCCATCCGCGCCGCCCTGGCCGACGGCGCCGGGCTGGAGGACGCCGCGCGCGCACTGCTGGCCGCGGCCGACGGGGCCGGCGGCGAGGACAACGCCACCGTGGTGCTGGCCCGCGTGGGCGAGGGCGACGCCGCGCCGGTGCCGCCGGTCACCGAGTTCACCCCCGCCACCCCACGGGTGGCCACGCTGCCGCGGCCCACGGTGGAGCCCGGCGCCCGCTCGGCGCGGGCACCCGAGCCCGGCCGCGTGCTCGAGCGCGTGCCCACCACGCGGTCGCGCATCCTGCTCGCCGGCACCGCCGTGCTGGTGGTGGCCGGCCTCCTGGCGGGCGGCATCGCATGGCTGTCGTCGCGATCCCACGTGGTTCAGGCGGACGACGCCGGCCAGGTGCGCCTGTACGCCGGCCTCCCCTACGCCCCGCTGGGAATCGCGCTCAGCGACACCGGGCGGCCGCTGGGCGTGCCGGCCTCGGCCGTGCAGGCCGAGGACCCGCAGGCGCTGGACCAGGGCGTGCAGGGCGAGGGCGAGGCCGTGGCACTGGCCACGCGGCTCATCTGGCGGCACGGCATGCCGCAGCAGTGGAAGGTGCCCCGGGCCGGGGGCCGGCCGTGAGCCTGCGGCTGCGCGAGCTGTGGTTCCTGGTGCCCGCACTGCTGCTGGGCCTGCTGGGCCTTGCCGCGGGCGCATCGGCACGCGCCGATGAGCTGCAGGCCGGCCCATGGCAGACCGGCGTGGGCGTGGCCATGGTGTTCATCGTCATGCACGCCGTCCTGCGGCTGCGCGCACCGCTGTCCGACCCCTACCTGGTGCCCCTGATGGCCGCGCTCACGGGCATCGGGCTGGCCATGCTGTACCGGATCGACCCCGGGCTTGCGGGCGACCAGGCCATCTGGGTCACCCTGGGTGGCATCGTGTTCTGCGCGGTCATCGTGTTCATGCCCGACCACCGCGTGCTCGAGCGCTACCGCTACGTGATCGGCCTCACCGCCGTCCTGCTGCTGGTGGCCACCATGGTGTTCGGCACCGAGGTGAATGGCTCGCGCCTGTGGATCGAGATCGGCGGCGGCCAGCGCGTGCAGCCCGGCGAGCTGGCCAAGGTGCTGATGGTGATCTTCCTGGCCGGGTACCTGCGCGAGAAGCGCGAGGTGCTGGCCATCCCCACGCAGCGCAAGCTGGGTCTGAACCTGCCCGCGTTCCGGCACCTGGCGCCCATCCTGGTGTTCTGGGGCGCCGCGCTGGCGGCCGTGGTGGTGCTGACCGACTTCGGCACCGCCCTGCTGTTCTTCGGGGTGTTCCTGGCGATGCTGTACCTGGCCACCGGCCGCGCCCTGTACGTGGGGCTCGGGCTGGGGCTCTTCGCAGCGGGGTCGCTGTTCATCTGGGCGGCGGTGCCGCGCATCGGCGTGCGCATCCAGTCGTGGCTCAGCCCGTTCGACGACGTCCAGGGCACCGGCTACCAGATGGTGCAATCGCTGTATGCGCTGGCGGACGGCGGCGTGCTGGGGCCGGGCTTCGGCCGCGCCCTGCTGGTGACCGAGGGGGGCACCCCGCGCATCCCCGCGCTCGAGACCGACTTCATCTTCAGCGCGGTCTCCAACGACCTCGGCTACGTGGGCGCCATCGGCGTCATGCTTCTCTACGTGCTGCTGATGGCCCGTGGGTTCGCCATCGCCACCGCGGCCCGTGACGGCTTCTCCAAGCTGCTTGCGGGCGGGCTTACGGCGGTGGTGGGACTGCAGGCCTTCATCATCATCGGCGGGGTGGTGCGCCTGGTGCCTCTGACCGGCGTCACCCTCCCATTCATGTCGTACGGCGGTTCGAGCGTGGTGGTCAACTTCGGCATCGCGGCACTCCTGCTGGTCATCAGCAACCGCTCGCGGCAGGGCCTGGTGGAGGCCGTGCGGGGGGTTCCGGCCACGTGAACAAGTCCATCCGCATGCTGTACCTCACCCTCGCCGCGGGATTCGGCCTGCTGGTGCTGATGCTGGGCTACTGGCAGGTGATCGCCGCCGGCGGCCTGGACGAGCGCGCCGACAACCCCTACAAGCTCGAGCAGCAGCGCCTGGTGGACCGTGGGCGCATCATCTCGGCCGACAAGAAGGTGCTGGCCGAGAGCGTGGCCTATCGCGAGAAGGGCAAGAAGTACTACCGGCGCTATTACCCGCAGGGCTCCCTGGCGTCGCAGGTGGTGGGGTACGCCACGCCGGAGCAGGGCGCCACGGGCCTGGAGCAGTTCTACAACCGCTACCTGGCGGGCAGCTACGGCACCGGGGCCATCCTCGACCGCCTGCGCCAGGAGACCAAGGACGGCGCGGACATCCGGCTCACGCTCGACACCCGCGTGCAGCGCACCGCCGAGGCCCTGCTGTCGGGGCGCAAGGGCGCCGTGGTGGCCATCGAGCCGAGTACCGGCAAGGTGCTTGCGGTGGCATCATCCCCCACGTTCGACCTGAACCAGGTCACCACTGACTTCGCATCCATCCGCAAGGAGAGCGACGCACCGCTGCTCAACCGCGCCACGGGTGGCCTGTACCCGCCCGGCTCCACGTTCAAGGTGGTCACCACCCTCGCGGCGCTCGGCACCGGCAAGTGGTCACCGGGCTCCACCTTCGACGACAAGGGCGTGTACGTGGTGGACGGCAGGCCCATCTACAACTCCGGCAGGGCCAAGTACGGATTGCACAACCTCACCGACGCACTCACCTTCTCCATCAACACCACGTTCGCCCGGATCGGCGACCAGATGGGTGGCCGCAAGCTTGGGCGCGAGATGAACCGCTTCGGGTTCGCCCGCCCGGTGGAGATCGACCTCCCCGCGGGCGAGGTGGCGGTGTCGGGCAGGTACCGTAACGGCAAGATCCTCCCCAACGAGCAGCGCGATTCCGACTCGGCGCGAATCGCGATCGGACAGGAGAACCTCCAGGTGACCCCACTCCAGATGGCCATGGTGGCCGGCGCGGTGGCCAACGGCGGCCGCATGATGCGCCCGTACCTTGTGCGGCGGGTCATCACCAAGGACGGGGTGGTGGTGAAGCAGCAGCGGCCGGACGAGGTGGATTCGGTCTCGAGCGCCTACATCGCGTCCGAGGTGGGCCGCATGATGCAGAGCGTGGTGTCCGAGGGAACCGGTACTGAGGCCGGGCTCGCAGGGCTGTCCGTGGCCGGCAAGACCGGTACCGCGGAGACCGGTGATCCCAACCGCAACCAGGCGTGGTTCATCGGGTACGCGCCGGCCCGGAACCCCAAGGTGGCCGTGGCCGTGGTGATCGAGGACACCTCGGGCACCGGCGGCACGCAGGCCGCGCCGGTGGCCGGCGAGGTCATGCGCACGGCGCTCTCCATCGGGCCCGTGCCCGGGGAGCCCACCACATGACCATCGGCCCCGGCACGGAACTCGGCGACCGCTACGAGCTGGGCCACCAGATCGGCAGCGGTGGCATGGCGTCGGTGTACCTGGCCTACGACACCGTGCTCGACCGCGAGGTGGCCGTGAAGGTGCTGGCCGAGCGGTTCGCCGCCGACCAGGCGTTCGTGGAGCGGTTCCGGCGCGAGGCCTCGGCGGCCGCGGGCCTGAACCACCCCAACATCGTGGGGGTGTACGACCGCGGCGGGGCCGAGGGCACCTACTACATCGTCATGGAGTACCTGAAGGGGCCCGACCTCAAGAAGGTCATCCGCGACCAGGGGCCGCTCGATCCCGCGGTGGCCGTGGACAACGCCCTGCAGATCCTCTCGGCGCTCTCCGCCGCGCACGCCGCGGGCATCATCCACCGCGACATCAAGCCGCAGAACGTGATGGTGGGCGAGGACGGCCGCCTGCGCGTGGCCGACTTCGGCATCGCGCGCGCCGATGCCGACCAGCAGATGACCGAGGCCGGGTCGGTCATCGGCACGGCGCAGTACCTGTCGCCCGAGCAGGCGCAGGGCGAGGAGACCACGGCCGCAAGCGACACCTACGCCGTGGGCATCGTGCTGTACGAGATGCTCACGGGGCGCGTGCCGTTCGACGGGGACCGCCCGGTCACCGTGGCCATGAAGCAGATCAACGAGCCGCCGGTGCCGCCGCGGGTGTTCGCGCAGGGCATCCCGCCGGAGCTCGACGCCGTGGTGATGAAGGCGCTGTCCAAGCGCCCCGAGGACCGCTACGCCAGCGCCGAGGACTTCACGGCGGCCCTGCTGGACGTGCGGGCCGAGATGCCCGGCGGACAGCAGTCCACCCTCATCCTCACCGCCCCCGCAGCCGGTGCCGCAGCCGGCGCGGGAGCGGCGGCGACCATGGAGACGCAGGCATTGGGCAACGCATCGGGCTCGGGGCGCGGCGGCGGCCGCGGAGGTTCGAAGGGCAAGAAGAAGGGCGGTGGCAACCGGCCGGCCATCTGGGGCATCGCGGCCGTCATCGTGGCGGCGCTGGTGGTGGCCCTGGCCCTGGCGCTCACGCGCGGCGGGTCGGACATGGTGGCCGTGCCGGACGTCGCGGGCTTCGATGCCCCGGCCGCGAGCAGGGCCATCACCGACGCCGGGCTCACCCCCACGCAGCGCACGCAGGCCAGCGACACCGTGCAGGTGGGCGTGGTCATCGGCACCCAGCCCGAGGCCGGCACCGAGGTGGCGGTCGAGTCGACGGTGACCATCCTGGTGTCGTCCGGACCCGCTGAGGTCACGGTGCCAAACGTGGTGGGCGAGGCCCTCGAGGATGCCCAGGCCACCCTCGAGAAGGCCGGCTTCGACGTGACCACCGAGGAGGTCGACAGCGATCGCGAGATCGGCACCGTGGTGCGCCAGGCCCCCCGTGCCGGAAGCATGGCCGGGTCGGGCGACACGGTCACCCTGTACGTGAGCAAGGGCGTCACCAAGGTGACGGTGCCGGACGTCACGGGCAGCAGCGTCAGCTCGGCGCGGTCCGAGCTGTCGTCCGCCGGCCTCAGCGTGGGGAGCGTCACCGAGGACGACGGCTCGTCGGGCCAGTCGCCGGGCACCGTGGTGGGGCAGGACCCCAGCAGCGGCGCATCGGTGGCGAAGGGCACGTCGGTCAACCTGGTCATCGCCGCCCAGAGCGGCAGCAGCGTGCCGGACGTCACCGGCAGCGACCAGTCGACGGCGCGAAACAAGCTCGAGAGCCTGGGCTTCAACGTCAATTCGTCGGGGGCCGAGAGCACCCAGCCCGAGGGAACGGTCATCGACCAGGACCCGCAGCCGGGCGCCACCGTGCCCGCGGGCTCCACCGTCACGATCATCGTGGCCTACCCGCCATCAAGCGGGGGGTCCGGCGACGGGTCGTCCGGGGGCTCAAGCGGCGGCTCCGGCGACGGATCGTCCGGGGGCGGCTCGCAGCCGCCCGCGCCCTCGGGCGGGGGCTCGAGCGGCAGCCCGTCCGGTTCCGGTGGCTCCGGCGGCGGGTCGCAGCCGCCCGCGCCCAATTGATGACCATCGCCGTCCTCGGGGGCGGCCGCAGCAGTGAGCACGACGTGTCACTGGCCTCCGCGGCCTCGGTTGCCGATGCAATCGATCCGGGTCGGTACGACGTTCTGCAGGTCACCATCGGTCGCGACGGGCGGTGGATGCTCGATGGCCAGCCGGTGGCCCTGGTGCCCGCCGCAGGGGACCAGGCGTGGCTGGTGGCGCTGGCCGGCGACGCCCCGCCCGCCCAGGTGGACCTGGTGTTCCCCGTGCTCCACGGCCCGTGGGGCGAGGATGGCACGGTGCAGGGCCTCTGCGACACCGTGGGCGTCCCGTACGTGGGCGCCGACGTGGCCGCCAGCGCCGTGGGCATGGACAAGGCGCTCTTCCACGTGATGGCCACGGCCGCCGGCATCCCCCGCGTGGAGACGCTCATCGTCATGCATCACGAGTGGCTGGACGACCCCGCCGAGGTGCACCATCGCGTGGCATCGGCCGTGGGCTACCCCGCCTTCGCCAAGCCCGCGCGCCTGGGGTCGAGCTTCGGCATCAGCCCGGTGGCCGATGAGGCCGCACTCGGTCCCGCCCTGGAGCTGGCGTTCGCCCACGACCCCAAGGCCCTGGTGGAGCGCCGGGCGATGGGGCGCGAGGTGGAGGTGGGGCTGCTGGGAAACGACGACCCCCTGGCCTCGCCGCTCGGGGAGATCCTGCACGACAGCGATTGGTACGACCACGACGCCAAGTACCGCGAGGGCGGCATGCGCCTGCAAGTGCCGGCCGACGTGCCCGCGCACGTGCAGGATCATGCCCGCCGGCTGGCGGTGCGCGCGTGGAATGCCATCGGCTGCAGCGGCCTTGCGCGCGTGGACTTCTTCCTCGAGGGCGAGGATCTCTACATCTCGGAGATCAACACCATCCCGGGGTTCACCAGCACCAGCGTATGGGGTCGCCTGATGGGAGCGGACGGCCTGGGGTATCCGCAGCTGGTGCAGCGGCTCATCGACCTGGCGCTCGAGCGCCACCAGCAGGCCAAGGCCTACCGCGGATGATCGTCGGGGTCATCGCCGACACCCATGTCGGCGAGTTCCTCGACCACGTGCCCGCCGCCGCGCTCGACGCCCTGGCCGGCAGTGACCTCATCCTCCACGCCGGCGACCTGTCGGACGGGTCCATCATCCCGGTGCTCGAGGGCATTGCACCCGTGGTGGCCGTGCGCGGCGACCACCACATGCCGGGCGCCCCGCGACTGCCGCGACGCGTGGTGGTGAACGCCGGCGGCGCGCGCATCGGCGTGGTGCACGGCGTGCGGAAGCCCATCGACCCCCTGGTGATCATGGCCCACACCGCCGCGCGGCGGCGCATCGCATGGGACGCCGGTCGCGAGCGCTCGGTGGCGCGCGCGTTCGCCCGCCAGCACGTGGACGCCGTGGTGTTCGGCCACTGGCACGAGGCGGTGATCGCCCACGTGGACGGCGTTCTCGTGTTCAACCCTGGCGCGGTGTGCCCATGGGGCAGCCTGCAGGGCGGCCGCCCACCGCGTCCCGGCATGGCCGGGCTCGCCGACCGCGTGGTGCGCCGCTACCGCGAGCAGCTGGGCCCTGCCGCCATGCGCCCCTCGGTGGGCCGCCTGCACATCCGAGGGGGAGTGATCACCCCGGAGATCGTCTCCCTTACGCCATAGGGGACAGTCCCCTCACGGCCCCTCACCGGTCGGGCGGCGGCGGGCGCGCGGGTGGGCGCGGTCGAAGTCCTCGCGCAGGTGGCCTGCCGTCACGTGGGTGTAGACCTCGGTGGTGACGGGGCTCGCGTGGCCCAGGTGGGCCTGCACGTAGCGGATGTCCACGCCGGCCTGCACCAGGTGGGTGCCGCACGAGTGGCGGAGCGCATGGGGGAACACCCGCACGCCCTCCGACACCAGGCCCGCGGCATCTGCCACGCGGCGGACCTCGCGCCACACGTCCGAGCGCCCCATGCGCCGTCCGCGCGCGCCCAGGAATACCGCGTCGGCGTCGCGGTGGCGCGCCTGATCGGGGCGTGGGCGCACGTCGAGCGCCCGCAGCTCCGGCCGTCCCGTGGCCAGGTACCGCGCCAGGGCCGTGCGTGCCACGGCCGGCACGGCCACGGCGCGGTGCTTGCCGCCCTTGCCCCGCACGACCACGTAGGGGTCATCCGAATCGTCCAGGTGCAGCGCCGACATGTCGAGGCCCGCGGCCTCGGTGGCGCGGATGCCGCACCCGTACAGCACCTCGATGAGGGCATGGGTTCGAAGGCCCGCGGGGCCGGGCATGGCCGCCGCGGCGTCGCACATGCGGCGCACCTGCGACGGCGAGAGCGCAGCGACCTCGCGCGAAAGCCTCTCCTGGCCGCCTGCGGACGACGCCGGAGGTCGGAGGTCCTCGACCGGGTTGGGCAGGTCGAGCGCGCGCGACCACCATCGGCAGAAGGCGCGCACCGCGGCGACGCGCCGCGACCTGCTGCTCTGCCTGCCCTCGAGGGCGTCACGCCAGTCCTGCCACCAGGCGGGCGGGATCGCGGACATCTGCCCGGCCGCGCGGCGGGCGGCCGGGTGCGACTCCACGCCGAAGGGCGGGGCCTCCGCACGCGCCGGGGGCACGCCAAGGGCCTCTCCCAGCAACCGCAGGTCGCGCCCGTACGCCGCACGCGTGTTGGCGCTGCCCCGGGTGGCCACGAACGCCCCGGCCAGCGCGTGGAATCCCCCGGCATCCACCACAGGCGCGTCCATGCTCACGCTCCCCGGGGGTGCGCGCGCCGCAGGGTGTCCTGCATGGCCTTGGTGGTGACTCCCGTGTAGCGCTCGGTGGTGGCGAGGCTCGCGTGCCCCAGGAACTCCTGGACCACGCGCAGGTGGGCTCCGCCCGTGCCCCCGGGCCCCTCCAGCAGGTGGGTGGCAGCGGCGTGGCGCAGCAGGTGCGGGCCGCCCGAGCGCCCGAGGCCCGAGAGGAGCCGGTGCACCACCCGGTACACGGTCGCACCATCCATCGCGCCGCCGGAGCGCGTGAGGAACACGCGGTCACGAGCGGCGCGCGCACGCGGCGCATCCGACGCCAGGAGCGGCCTGCCCTCGCGCACCCAGTCGCGCAGGGCGTCGACGCACGGCTCGGTCATGGGCACCGTGCGCGCATGACCCCCCTTGCCCACCACCGAGAGCACCTCGTGCTCGAAGTCCACGGCCGGCAACACGAGGTCGCAGGCCTCCTGCCGGCGCAGGCCGCTGCCGTAGAGCACCTCCACGAGGGCCACGTCGCGCAGCGCCAGGGCGCGTGCCACCGTGCCCGTCTCGGTGGCGTCCACGCGGGCCGCCGCCAGGTGCGCGAGCGCGGCGGCGTCATCCTGGGACAGCCGTGGCACGGGAGCGCGGTCCACCCGCGGGGCGTCCACCAGCATGGCCGGGCACCGCCCCCGCGGGAAGTACGGTCGCAACCACTCGCGAAGCGCGGTGAGGGCGCGCCGCTGCGTGGCGGGCGCCCAGCCGATGTCGCGGAGCGCCGCGTCGATCATGGACGGCGTCACCTCCGCGGGCGCGGAGACCCCCCGCTGCCACAGCCAGCCGGCCACCCGCCGGCAGTCGCGCACATACCCGGCCCGCGACCGCGCGGCCAGCGCACGGGCGCGCCCGCCCTGCCGCGACAGGCGCTCGTCCAGGTCGCGCAGGGAGTCCTCCCATGCCGGCGGCAAGTCCATGCGGTGATGTTCGGCGTCGCCTAGGCCGTGCCCTCCAGTCCCACCTCGGACACATACGCCCGGTAGCCCTCGCCCTTGGCATTGGGAGGGAGCTCGGTGATCCACAGCGTGTACTCACCCGACGCCGGGCCGTCGGCCAGGTCCACCTGCTGTTCGCCGTCGGTGAACGTGCCGCTCCCCACCACCCGGGCATCCTCCCCCGGCGGGCCCGCGAGCACCTGGAAGGCGCCGCCGGTGCCGAGCGTGCTGAGCGACATGCGACGCGCCACGCCGGGCTCCGCCAGCGCCAGGGTGAGCCCCACGCCGTCCTTGAGCCCGCCGAAGTCCGCGGTGGCGTAGCGCTCGGTCCTCCACGAGGTGGCCTCGGTGCCGTCGTATGCCAGGGGCACCTCGCCGGGCATCTCGCGGCCCTCACCGCCGGGATCGGCATCGGTGACCGAGGACAGCTGCAGCGGCACCAGACCGGTGAAGCCGCCCGGCGCAGGGGCTTGCGCCGACCCGCCGCCCGACACCGGGGCATCGGCGCCCCCGGTGCTGATGACCACCGCCACCGATGCGCCGGCCGCCAGCACGAGGGTGGCGGCCACCGCCACCGGCCAGCGCCTGCCCCGGGGGGCACGGGCCACCACCCGCGGGGCCCCCGCCGCGGGTTCCCCGGCGACCGGGACGATGGCCCCCGTGGCGTCGTCGGGCAGCACGGCCGGGGGCATGGGGCCGGTGTCGGCATCGGCCGCCGCCACCTCGGGCGGGATGACCGGCATGGCCTCCGTGCCCCCGGCGGGAACGTCCACCAGGGCGTCCGCCATGTCGAGTGCCGATGCGAAGCGGGCGTCTGGGTCCTTCTCGCACGCGCGCAGCACGATGGCCGCCAGGTAGGCGGGAACCTCCGGGCGCACCGACCGGGGGTCGGGCATGGGGTCGCGCACCTGGCGCAGCGCCACCGCCATGGGGGTGTCGGCGGGGAACGGCAGCTCGCCCGTGAGCGACTCATACAGGACGATGCCCAGCGCGTAGACGTCGGTGCGGCCATCCACCGGCAGGCCGCGGGCCTGCTCGGGGGCCAGGTAGTCACTGGTGCCGAGCACCGTGCCCGTGCGCGTGAGGCCGTCCTGCATGCCGTCCAGGAGCCGCGCGATGCCGAAGTCGGTGAGCATGGCCACGCCCGCGTCGGTGACCAGGACGTTGTGCGACTTGATGTCGCGGTGCACGATGCCCGACCGGTGGGCCAGCTCCAGGCCGCGCGCCACCTGGCTGGCGACGGATGCCGCCTCGGCCGGCGGCAGCGGACCACGCTGGCGGATGAGCGCCTTGAGCGTGACGCCGTCCACGAGCTCGAACACGATGTATGGCCCGTCGTCGGCCCCGGCATCCTGGTCGAGCAGGCGCACGATGCACGGGTGGTCGAGGCGCGTGACCACCTCGGCCTCGCGCCGGAACCGCGCCAGCAGGTCGGGGTCGTCCTGGACCCTGGGGTGCATCAGCTTGACGGCCACCGCCTGGCCGGTGCCCTCATCCGTGGCGCGCCACACGGTGGCCATGCCCCCGCTGCCGATGGGGCGCTCGAGCCGGTAGCGACCCCCCAGCAGGTCGCCGGCCGCGGTCAGGGCTGCGGACGGGTTGCTCGCACACGGGAAACGTAGAGGCCACGCGTGACGCTGCCGCTGCCGGGGGTTGGCAGGCCACCTGTGACACCGCCGCAACGGGCCGCCACCCCGGTGGTAGCGTCGGCCCATGGCCACTCACACGATCCTGATCGTGGAGGACGACGCGGCGATATCGGACACGGTGGCGTACCACCTTGGCCGGGCGGGCTATCGCACGCTCACCGCCGCGGATGGCGCCACGGGCCTGAGGCTGTTCGCCCGTGAGCGCCCCGACCTGGTGGTGCTGGACCTGATGCTGCCGCAGGTGGACGGATGGCGGTTCACCGAGGAGGTGCGCGCCCAGGACCCCGATGTGCCGGTGATCATGTGCAGCGCCCGCACCAGCGAGCACGACCGGGTGCACGGCCTGGAGATCGGCGCGGACGATTACATGACGAAGCCCTTCTCGATGAAGGAGCTGGTGGCGCGCGTGTCGGCGCACCTGCGCCGGCGCGACCAGGATCGCGGGCGCGCCGACCAGGGCGCCATCGACGTCGCCGGGCTGGTGATCGACCCCGAGCAGGTGCAGGCCTTCGCCGGCGGGACCAGCGCCGACCTGACCCCGCGCGAGTTCGCGGTGCTGCTGGCACTGGCACGCGCGGCGGGCAAGCCGCTGGCGCGCAACAAGATCTATCGCGAGGCCTGGGGCTACGAGATGATGGCCGGCGACCGTTCGGTGGACGTGTTCGTGCGCAAGATCCGGCAGAAGCTGCGCGCGGCCATCCCCGGAACGGATTTCATCATCACCCACCACGGCGTGGGCTACCGGTTCGACCCTGCGGAAACCCGCGGAACCGAAGTGGATTGACCTCGGCCCCCGCACGCGCTTCGCTTGCAGGCACACGCGAACCGCGCGACAGACCGAGGGGGACGAACTGATGGCATCGGATGAGGGCTGCCCGGTCACCGGGACCGGCACGAAGGCGCTCACCAACCGCGACTGGTGGCCGGAGCAGCTGGACCTGGCGCCACTGCGCCAGAACCCGCCCACGGCGGACCCCATGGGCGACGACTTCGATTACGTGGCCGAGTTCGAGTCCCTCGACCTCGGCGCCGTGAAGAAGGACATCGAGGACGTCCTCACCACCTCGCAGCCCTGGTGGCCCGCGGACTACGGCCACTACGGGCCGCTGATGATCCGCATGGCGTGGCACAGCGCCGGCACGTACCGCATCGCCGACGGCCGGGGTGGCGCCGGGACCGGCGCCCAGCGGTTCGCCCCGCTCGACAGCTGGCCCGACAACGCCAACCTCGACAAGGCGCGCCGCCTGCTGTGGCCCGTCAAGCAGAAGTACGGGCGCAAGCTGTCGTGGGCCGACCTGATGATCCTCGCCGGCAACGTGGCGCTCGAGTCGATGGGCTTCCGGACCTTCGGCTTCAGCGGCGGCCGCGAGGACGTCTGGGAGCCCCCGGTGGACATCTACTGGGGCCCCGAGGGTGAGTGGCTCGGTGACCAGCGCTACTCGGGCGACCGCGAACTGGACAACCCCCTGGCGGCCGTGCAGATGGGCCTGATCTACGTCAACCCGGAGGGGCCGAACGGCGAGCCGGACCCGCTGGCCGAGGCGCATGACATCCGCGAGACGTTCCGCCGCATGGCCATGAACGACGAGGAGACCTTCGCGCTGACCGCCGGCGGCCACACCTTCGGGAAGTCGCACGGGGCCGCCGATGCCGACGAGTACGTGGGGCCCGAGCCCGAGGGCGCGCCCATCCAGCAGATGGGCCTGGGCTGGAAGAACTCCTTCGGCTCCGGTGACGGCGACGCCACCATCACCAGCGGCATCGAGGGCGCATGGACGCGCACGCCCACCACGTGGGACATGGACTACCTCGAGCTGCTCTACGCCAACGAGTGGGAAGTGCAGAAGGGGCCGGGCGGCGCCTGGCAGTGGCACCCCAAGTACGGCGCGCTCGCCGACGCGGTGCCCGACGCCCAGGACCCGTCACGGCGCCACGCGCCCATGATGACCACCGCGGACATCGCGCTGCGCGAGGACCCCGTGTACGCCGAGATCGGCCAGCGGTTCCTGAAGGACCCGGCGGCATTCGCCGACGCCTTCGCGCGCGCGTGGTTCAAGCTGACCCACCGCGACATGGGCCCCATCACGCGCTACGTGGGCCCCGAGGTGCCGGACGAGGTGCTGATCTGGCAGGACCCGGTGCCGCCGGTGGACCATGCCCTGGTGTGCGACGCCGACATCTCGATGCTGAAGGAGAAGCTGCGGGCATCCGGGCTGTCGGTGGCCGACATGGTGCGCACGGCGTGGGCGTCGGCGTCCACCTACCGCCGCAGCGACCACCGTGGCGGCGCCAACGGCGCGCGCATCCGCCTGCAGCCGCAGCGCGCGTGGCAGGCCAACGACCCGTCCGAGCTCGACCGCGTGCTGGGCGTGCTCGAGGGCATCCGCGACGAGTTCAACGGCGCCCAGAACGGCAGCGGCGTGCGCATCTCGTTGGCCGACCTGATCGTGCTGGCCGGTGGCGTGGGCGTGGAGCAGGCCGCCGCGGCCGCGGGCCACGACGTGACCGTGCCCTTCCACCCCGGCCGCACCGACGCCACGCAGGAGATGACCGACGTCGAGTCGTTCGCCGTGCTCGAGCCCTACGCCGATGGCTTCCGCAACTACCTGCGGCCCGGCCACCCCTGGCAGGCCGAGCGCCTGCTGGTGGACAAGGCGAGCCTGATGAGCCTTACCGGCCCCGAGATGACGGTGCTGGTGGGCGGCATGCGCGCCATCGGCGCCACGGCGGGGGGCACCCCGCTGGGGGTGCTCACGCACCGCCCGGGTCAGCTCACCACCGACTTCTTCGTGAACCTCCTCGACATGGGCACCGAGTGGCAGCCCACCTCGAAGGCCGAGGAGGAGTTCGAGGGGCGCGACCGCGCCACCGGCGAGGTGCGGTGGACCGCCAGCCGGGTGGACCTGGTGTTCGGGTCCAACTCCGAGCTGCGCGCGCTGGCCGAGGTGTACGCCAGCGATGACGCCGACCGGAAGTTCGTGGACGACTTCGTGGCCGCGTGGACCAAGGTCATGGAGCTCGACCGCTTCGACCTGCCGGGCCACCGCTAGTCGGCCCGTCCCGCTCCCCGGGCCGGCCACGCGGCCGGCCCGGGGCCATGCGGGCTACTGCGTGCTGGCCATCTCCTCGAGCTCCCCGGTCTCGCCCGGGTCGGTCTCGCGCATGAACCAGTAGATGACGCCGCCGATGGCGCCGCCGGCGAGCGGCCCGACGATGTAGATCCACAGGTCGTTCCAGTCGGTGGCGTACACCGCAGGCGCCAGCGCGCGCGCCGGGTTGAAGCCACCGCCGGTGAAGGGCCACACGGCGATGCCCGCCACGAAGATGAAGCCACCGATGGCCAGCGGGGCCATCACGCCGCTCCATGGTGCCGTGTCGGTGGCCACGGCGCTGATGACGATCACGAACAGCGCCACGAACACCATCTCGGCCACCACGGCGGCGCCCTGCGACACCGTGGGCTGGTTCACCAGGGCGGCCTTCACCTGCTCGCCCCACAGGGCGGTGGCCAGGCCCACCGCGGCGAATGCGCCCACGATCTGGGCGACCCAGTAGGCCACGATGTCCTTCACGGGGAACTGCCCACCCGCGGCCAGTCCCAGGGTGACCGCCGGGTTGAAGTGACCGCCCGACACATGACCGAAGGCGAAGATCATCATGGCCAGGCCGATGCCGAAGGCCGCGGCGATGCCCACCGCACCCATGATGTCGGGGTTCAGCACCGCCACGGCGATGCCCGAGAATGCGAACAGCAGGAAGCCGAAGGTGCCGAGCAACTCGGCCGTGACGCGCTTCCACAAGGGGTAGATCACGTTCCTGTACCTCTGCGTCGGGTGCATTTCCGGTCCCCGGCATTCGACGCAGCCCGGGCATCCCCTCGCCGCAGGGCATTGAGGCACCTGCCCGGGCTCGCTAAGGTGCCGCGGCCATCTGGCGGGATGCCCGAGTGGTCAAAGGGAGCGGTCTGTAAAACCGTCGGCTCTGCCTACGAAGGTTCAAATCCTTCTCCCGCCATGTGCACGCGAAGCCCGGCCACGCGCCGGGCTTCGCCGTTCATGCGGGCGGAATGCGCGTGATGACCAGCTTGGGGTAGGTCATCTCCATCGCCGCGGAGGCAGGGCCCTCGCGGGCGTCACCCGACCCGCGCACGCCGCCGTAGGGCATGTGGTCGGCCCGGAACGTGGGGGTCTCGTTGATGACCACTCCGCCGAAGTCGAGTGCACGGGCCCAGGCCATGGCGCGGTCCACCCGCTCGGTGAAGATGCCCGCCTGCAGGCCCAGGGGGCTGTCATTGGCGATGGAGATGGCGTCCCCCACGCGGTCGTACACGCACACCGCCACCACCGGGCCGAACACCTCGTCGCGCATCACGCGGGCGAATGGCGCCACGCCGTCGAGGACGGTGGGGGCCACCATGGCGGGCCCGTCGGGCAGGCGCTCGCCCCCGCGCAGCACGCGCGCACCCAGCTGGGTGGCCTCGGCGATCCATTCGAGGATGCGATCGGCGGACTGGGCATCGATCACCGGACCCACGTCGGTGGACTCGTCCAGCGGATCGCCTGCCACGAGGTCGTCCACCATGGGGAGCAGGTGCTCCAGCAGGGCGTCATGCACCTGCCGCTGCACCAGGATGCGCTGCACCGAGATGCACGACTGCCCCGCATGCGTGAACGCGCTCCCCGCGATGGCGCGGGCCGCCTGAGGCAGGTCGGCATCATGGTGCACGATCACCGGCGTGGCGTTGCCCAGCTCCAGCGCCACCCGGATGTCCGGGCGCGCGCGGCGGATGGCCCAGCCCACCGTGCTGCTGCCGGTGAATGACACCATGGCCACGTCGGGGTGGGCCACCAGCGGCTCGCCGGCCACGGAGTCACCGAGCACCCATCCGAGCATCGCCGGGGGAAGCCCGGCCTCGCGCATGATCGCCGCCAGCGCCAGCCCCGACAGCGGGGCCTTCCCCGCGGGCTTCAGCACCACCGGCGCGCCCACGGCGGCGGCAGGACCCAGCTTGTGGGCCACCAGGTTCAGCGGGAAGTTGAACGGGGTGATGGCCGCGATCAGCCCCACGGGCTCGCGCACGGTGGTGCCCACCAGCCCGGCACCGGAGTCGGCGGCATCCATGGGGATGACCTCGCCCGACATCGTGCGCGCAACGGCCGCCGAGAACGCCAGGGTGTCCACGCACCGCGCCACCTCGGCGCGCGCCTGCCGCAGCGGCTTGCCGGCCTCGGCCGCCAGCACGTGCGCCAGGGCATCGGCGCGCTGCCCCACCAGCGCGGCGGCCCGGTCGAGGATGCGCGCGCGCTCGGCCGCGGGCGGTGCCGAGCCCAGGGCCGCGCGGCCCGCGGCCACCGCCATGTCCACGGCCTCCTCGCCCGAGATCCCCACGCGCGCCACCTCGCGGCGGTCGTAGGGGGCCACCACGGGCTGCTCGCCCAGCGACGGCAGCGTCTCATCCCCCGCCATGCCCTGCAGGGGGATCCATCCGGGTACGTCGATCGGCGCCATGGCGGCAGGCTACCGTGGTGGCCATGGCCCCCTTGCTGCCCGAGCACCTGCTGCCCGACCCCGCGCGTGCCATGTGCGCATGGATCGACGAGGCCCGGGCCACCCGGCAGCCGCAGGCGCTCGCGATGACGCTCGCCACGTCCGGGCCGGACGGACGTCCCTCGGCCCGCATGGTGTTCGTGCGCGCATGGGATGCCGACGGGCTCGAGTGGATCACCGACGCGGCATCGCAGAAGGCCCGCGAGCTGGCCGGGCGCGCCGAGGCCGCGGGGGTGTTCCTGTGGGCCGGCCTGGGGCGGCAGCTGCGCGTGGAGGGCCCGGTGCACCTGCTGGACCCCGAGCGCGTGGCGGAGCACATGGCGCGGCGCCGTCCCGAGGTGCGCGCGGCGGCCCGCGCATGGCGGCAGGGCGAGCCATTGGGGTCGCGCGCCGACCTGCACCGGCGCCTGGCGACGGCGCGGGCTGCGGGCGACGACCCCGCCGTGCCGGACGGGTGGACCGGCCACCGGCTGCAACCGCGCATGCTGGAGTTCTGGCAGGAGGACCCCGACGGCCTGCACGATCGCCTGCGCGCCACGCGCCGCGGCACCGACTGGCACCTGGAGCGCCTGGCCCCCTAAGCCCGCGGCGCGTGCGGGAAACCCGCAGCACGGACCCGTAGGGACCCCGAATTGAAGGGGGGTGGGCGGCCTCATAGGTTGCCCGCATGATGACCTCGCTGGGCAGCGGCATCGCCATCGGGTACCTCATCTTCGTGGCGCTGGGACTCATCATCTCGGTGGCCATCCTGTGGTCCACCCGGGCGGGGCGCCGCGATCGGGGCCAGGGAGTGGACCTCGAGAAGGCCGAGCGCGCCGAGCCCTGGTGGGGCGTATTCGTGGTGGGCCTTCTGGCCGTGCTGCTGGGGCTCACCATCTGGCAGGCCCCGTGGTTCACCGAGAACGACGACCCCAAGGACGTCCAGGTGGCGGTGACCGGCATCCAGTTCGGGTTCCTGGTGCAGCCGACCAGCGTGAAGGTGGGCCAGGACGTCGAGTTCGCCGTCACCTCGAAGGACGTCAATCACGCCATGGCGCTCTACAACCCGAAGGGCCAGATGATCATGAACGTGCAGGCGATCCCCGACTACACGATCTCCCGCTCGTACAGGTTCACCGAGCCCGGCACGTACGAGATCCGCTGCCTCGAGTTCTGCGGATACCAGCACCACAAGATGATCTACCCGGCGTTCCAGGTGACCGCGTGAGCACGACCATCCCGCCCATCGCCTCGCGGGCTCCGGGGGCCCTGCCCTACGACGACGCCCAGATGCCCCTGCCGCTGGTGCAGGCGCGCACCCGGCGGTTCGTGCTGCGCGTCATCTGGAGCTCCACGGCATTCCTGGTGGTGTCGGGCGTGCTGGGGTTGCTGCTGCGGCTTCGCCAGGGGCAGGTGATCGAGCTCGGCGACAACTTCTGGTACGCGGTCATGACCGCCCACGGCCTGGGGGCGTTCATCGCATGGGCCGGGTTCTTCCTGATGGGCATCACCTTCTGGGTGCTGATGAAGGTGGGCTTCCCCATCCGCAGCTTCGTGCTGCCCGAGCTCATGTACTGGAGCATGATGGCGGGGGTGGTGGGCATCGTGCTCACCACGCTGCTGTCGGGGTTCGGCGGGTCGTGGGTGTTCCTGTACCCGCTGCCGTTCTTCTCGGCGGGCCAGTGGAGCGACACGGTCACGGGCATCTTCGCGGGTTCGGTGCTGCTGGCCGGGGTATCGATCCTGGCCTACTGCGCGGCCGTGCTCCAGACCTGCATCTCGCCGGCCCTCAAGGCCCGGCCCGACACCCCGGGCCAGCGCGTGGGCCTCACCTTCGGATTCGGGCTGCTGTTCCCCTCGCGCTTCAGGACCGACCGCGGGCGCATCCCCTACCCGGTCCTGCCGTTCGCAGTGAACGCCGTGGACATGTTCCTGGCCACGCTGCCGTTCGCCGCCCTGCTGGTGCTGAACATCGTGCAGTCGGTCAACAACGGCTTCTCCATCAACGTGCTGCTGGCCGGCAACATGCTGTGGGCGTTCGGGCACCCCGTGGTGTACCTGCTGCTGTTCCCGGCGGCGGCCACCTACTACTACCTCATCCCCCGGTACGCCGGGCGCGACCTCGTGGCGGGCAAGGCCGTGGCCGTGGCGTGGCTCATCGCCCTCACGATGAACCTGTTCGTGTGGGCGCACCACCTCTACATGAACTACCCCGACGGCGAGAACGTTCAGCAGACGCTGGGCACCATCATGCAACCCACCACCTATGCGCTGGTGCTGCCGTCGGCGCTGTCGCTGTTCTCGATCGCGGCCACCATCTACAAGTCCGACTTCCAGTGGAATGTGGCGTCCAAGTTCCTGATCGCGGGAATCATCTCGTGGCTGGTGGCAGGCCTGCAGGGCATCATCAACGCCACCGCGGCGTTCCAGGAGACCCTGCACAACACGCTGTGGATCGTCGGCCACTTCCACAACATGGCCTTCCTCAACATGGGCCTGCTCATCTTCGGCGCCATGTACGCGTTCCTGCCCGAGCTGATGGGACGCGGCTGGTGGAACGAGCGGCTGGGCAGCATCCACCTGTGGGGCACCATCGTGGGCGCCTACGGCTGGGTGACGTGCCAGATGATCCAGGGCCTCGAGGGCGCTCCGCGTCGCTGGGCCGTGCTGCCCGAGCAGTACCTCACGCTCACCCACATCTCGCTGGGCTTCCTGGCGCTGCTGGTGGCCGCGCAGCTGGTGTTCGCCTACAACCTCTGGACCACCCTGCGCCGCTCGCCCTTCGACGACCCCACGGCCACCCCCGCCGGGGGCACCCAGAGATAGGCGACCCGTCGTGGACCTGCTGCTCGCGCACATCCCGCACCTGGCGCTGCTGCTCGGCGTGGGCCTGCTGTTCATCCAGATGATGATGGGCGAGAGGCGCATGCAGATGGCCCTGGCCAGCGGCGGCGAGCAGGCGGCCGGGCAGGTGCGGGTGCTCACCATGCGCGGCGCGGTGCGCATGCTGCTGATGCTGCTGTTCATGGCCGCCGTGGTGGTGCTGGGCGTCGAGGTGCTGCGCGACGAGCCGCCATCCGCCTTCGTGGTGGTGGACTACCTGCTGGCGGGCGGAGTGCTGGCCATCTGGATGGCCTGGACGGCGCCCTCGGCGCTCGCACCCGGCATGCAGGCCCGCCTGGGCACGGCCGGCCGCGCGGTGGTGCGCGGGGCGGTGGGCATCGTCACCGTGGGCGTGCTGGTGATCGCGGGAATGGCGCTGGCCCACGGAGTGGTGCTGCCACCGCTGTAGCCCCCGGTGCCAGGCACTTAACCGAGGCTGCGCCTCGGTTAAGTGCCTGGCACCGGGTAGGCTCCTTCTCCAACGCCATGGGCGGTGGTCGGGGAAGCCGGTGCGAATCCGGCGCGGTCCCGCCACTGTGACCGGGAGCATCGCCGCGGGGCTTCGGGCCCGGCCACTGGGGAGCGTCCCCGGGAAGGCGCGGCGAGGTGATGCCCGGGAGCCAGGAGACCTGCCTCCGCCTTGGCACCACGACCTTCGAGGACTGAGGTGACGGTGCACGGGCATCCCCACGGGAACCCGCAGAGCCCCTCCCCCGCGCCGGGCGCGGTGGTGGCGCGCGTGCGCGACCTGCGGTTCTCGTACGGCGAGTCCGGTCGGGCGGCGCTGGACGGCGTGGACCTCGATGTGCGCGCGGGGGAGGTGCTGGTGCTGGAGGGGCCGTCCGGCGGCGGCAAGAGCACCCTGCTGCGCGCCCTGGCCGGACTGGTGCCGGATTTCCACGGGGGCGCGGTGGGTGGCGCCGTCGACGTGTGCGGGCACGACGCCCTGGCCGTGCCGCCCTCCGTCCTGGGCGCGTCCGCGGGCATGGTGTTCCAGGACCCCGAGGCGCAGGCGGTGCTGGGCACCGTGGACCGCGACGTGGCCTTCGGCCCCGCGAACGCCGGCCTCCCCGCCGGGGAGATCCTGCGCCGGGTGGACCAGGCGCTGCACGATGCCGGCGCGGCGCACCTGCGCGGGCGGCGCATCGATGCCCTGTCGTCGGGCGAGCGCCAGCGCGTGGCCATCGCGGGAGTGCTGGCCCGCAGGCCGCGGGTGCTCCTGCTGGACGAGCCGACGTCGCAGCTCGACTCCGCCGCGGCGGCGGCGCTGGTGGGGACGCTGCGGCGGCTGGCGGACCAGGGCACCGCCGTGGTGGTGGCCGAGCACCGCGCCGAGCGGGTGCGGCCCATCGCCGACCGCATCCTGGCGGTCTGCTGCGGCCAAGTGGGCCCACCCGGGCCCGACGAGCCCGCGCCGGGCCTGCTGCCGCCGGTGCGCGCCACCGCCCCCCCGGCCGCGCGGGCCGAGGGGATCGAGGCGGGTCACGATGGCCACCCCGTGCTGCGCGGGGCGTCGCTGGTGCTGGTGCCCGGGCGCGTCACGGCGCTGGTGGGGGCCAACGGGAGCGGCAAGACCACCCTGCTGCGTACCCTTGCCGGGCTGCACTGCCCGGATGCCGGACGCGTGATGCTGGGGCACGACGACGTCTCGGCCCTTCCGCCCGAGGCCCGGTTCCCGCGCCTGGGCATGGTGCCCCAGGACCCGGGCCGGCACCTGCTCACTGAGCGTGTGCGCGACGAGATCGCCGTGGCACTGCGCGCCATGGGCGTCACGGGGGCCCTTGCGGACGCGCGAGCGGTCGACACGGCGCGGGCGCTCGACCTGCACGACATGCTCGACCGGCATCCGCTCGACCTGAGCGTGGGCGAGCGCGAGCGCGTGGCGTTGGCGTCGATCCTGGTCGCCCGGCCCGGCGTGCTGGTGCTCGACGAGCCCACGCGCGGGATGGACCCCGAGCGCAAGCGGTCGCTCGCGCAGCTGGTGCGCCGGCACGCGGCGCAGGGCGCCGCCGTGCTGGTGGCCACGCACGACGGCACCTTCGCCGCCGCCGCGGCCGACGAGGTGCTCGAGATGTCGGGCGGCGACTGCGTGCCCACCGGCCTTCCGCCCTCGGCGCTCGTCACCGCATGAGCGCCGCCGCGGTGGTGATCCTGGCCAGCATCTCGGTGCTTCTGCTGGGGTGGGCGGCCTGGGAACGCGGCGCCGGTGGTCCCAAGATGCTGGCGCTCACCGCCACCCTCGGCGCCGCCACCGCCGCAGGACGCGTGTTGTTCGCGGCCATCCCGTCGGTGAAGCCGGTCACCACGATGTGCCTGGTGACCGGGGCCGCCCTGGGTGCGCGGGCCGGCATGGCCGTGGGCGCCCTGGCCGCGCTCATCTCCAATGCCTTCCTGGGACAGGGTCCGTGGACCCCCGCGCAGATGCTGCTCTGGGGAACCGTGGGCGCGTCGGGCGCCCTGCTCCGGCCGGCCACGCGCACCCGGCTGGGCCTTGCCTGCGTGGCCGGCGCCTGGGGCTTCCTGTTCGGGTGGTCAATGAACCTGTGGTTCCTCGCCACCTTCGGCCCCGAGGTGTCGTGGGCGGCGTTCGTCACCTACTCCATCGCCAGCCTGTGGTTCGACGTCGCCCATGCGGTGGGCAACGTGGTGTTCGCGCTCATCATCGGCCCCGCGCTGTACCGCCTGCTCAGCCGCTACGCCGTGCGCGTGCGCGTGACCCGCGCGCCCACGGGGCCGGCGCCGGTCCCCTAGATCACGGGGCCGCAAGCGCACGGGCGCGATCGCGCAGGGCGCCGTGCGCGGCGGCGGCCCGCGCGGATGCCCCCGCCGACCACTCGCGGGCCGATGCCGCCTGCTCGGCGCAGGCGGCCGCCATGGCCTCGGTCTGGCCGGGCGCGGACGATCCGGCCTGCAGGCGGGTGTCCGCGGCCGCGTCGGGGTCGAGGGCCCCGCGGATGAGGTCGTCGTCCACCTGCAGGTCGATGCCGTCGCTCGCCATCGCGGCGTCGGCCAGCACTCGCGACGTGAGCGCCGACTCGTCCTGGCCCGCATCCACCAGCATCTTCACGGCGCGCCCCACCACATGGTGCGCCGTGCGATAGTCGAGACCGGCCTCCTGCGCCAGCACGTCCGAGAGGTCAGCGGCGGTGATGAACCCACGGCGTGCCGCCTCGCCCGCGCGCGTGGCATCGAGCTCGAGTCCGTCCACCACGGCGGCCATCAGCCGCGTGGAGGCGATCACCTCGTCGAGCGCCCTCGGCACCACGGTGTTGAGCACGTGGAAGTGATCCGTGCGCGCGGAGCCGGTGTGCAGTGCCGCCAGCATGCCGGCCAGGTCACCCGCCACCGTGCCGGCGGTGGCCCGCACCACGGCGAGCGCATAGGGGTTCTTCTTCTGGGGCATCAGCGCGCTGGCGCGGCTGTGGGCATCCGCCAGCGTGGCGATGCCGAACTCCTGGCTGGCCAGGATCTCCAGGTCCTGCGCCAGCTGGCCCTGGTGGGTGGCCGTGGTCGCGGCCGCAGCCACCAGCTGCACGTAGGGGTCCCACTGCCACATGGCGTCCTTCACGTGCGGAACCACGCCCGATGCGCCCAGCAGCTCCGCCAGCCGGGCCCGGTCGAGCGGCCACCGCGACCCCGCGCTGCCCCCCGCGCCCGCCACCGACATGTCCAGCTGGGCGTGCAGGTCGCGAAGACGCGCGGCGTCGCGCAGCAGCGGGTACGCATGCGCCAGCACCAGGTGGCCAAGGCGCGTGGGCTGGGCGGGCTGCAGGTAGGTGTAGTCGGCGGCAAGGTCACGCGCGTGCCGCTGCGCCAGCCGCACCAGCGCCGCGGCCAGGTCGATGCAGGCGTCGTGCAGCTCGCGGGCGCCGTCACGGGCCACCAGCCGCAGCGCCACGCGGAACGCCTCGCGCCGGGGCCGACCCGCGCTCAGCCACCCCGCCGCCACCGCGCCCGCGCGCTGCTTCAGCTGGTGCTCCCTGCTGTTGAAGGCATCGCCCAGCGCGGGATCCCATGGGAAGTCATGGCCCGGGATGGCGTCGATCTCCAGGAGCGCCGCCAGCAGCGCACGCGCCTGGTCCATGGGGATCGCCCCGGCCTCGGCCAGCATGACCACGTGGGCGATGTCGGAGGTGCTCAGGCCATCCGCCAGGCGCGGGCCCGCCGCCGACTCGTAGCGGTACCCCGCGGCCACCAGCGCATCGGCGGGCCCGCCCTCCAGCCGCCCGCCGCTTCCCAGGTAGTCGTCCGGCACGCACCGCAGCCTAGCGGGCGGGCCTGAACCCCCTCAGGCGCAGGGAATTCGTGACCACGAAGATGCTCGACAGCCCCATGGCGGCCGCCGCGATGAGCGGGTTGAGGAGTCCCGCCACGGCCAGCGGGATCGCCAGCACGTTGTAGCCGAAGGCCCACACCAGGTTGCCCTGGATGGTGCGCAGGGTGCGGCGCGAAAGCCGGATGGCATCGGCGATGGCCCGCGGGTCGGACGTGACCAGCGTGATGTCGGCGGCCTCGGCGGCCACGTCGGTGCCCGTGCCCACCGCGATGCCCAGGTCGGCCCGCACCAGCGCGGGGGCATCGTTCACGCCGTCGCCCGCCATGGCCACCACCTCGCCCGCCCGCTGCAGGTCGGCCACCACCCCCTGCTTGTCCTCCGGCATGACGCCGCTCACCACCTCGTCGATGCCCGCGGCATCCGCCACCGCCCGTGCCGGGGCGGCGGCGTCGCCCGTGAGCATGATGGGCCGGAGCCCGAGGTCGCGCATCAGGGCGATCGCGCGGGGGGTGTCGGCGCGCATCACGTCGCTCACCGCGATGATGCCCGCGGGGGTGCCGTCCACCTGGACCGACACCACGGTCTGCCCGGCGTCGCGGGCGGCGTCCCGCGCGGGCAGCAGCGGGCCGGGCACGTCGTCGCCGCGACCCACCCGCACCGCGTGACCGTCCACGGTGGCCGTCACGCCCACCCCCGCGGTGGCGGCGAACGCCGTGGCGGGCACCAGTGGGCGGGCCCGGCCAGCGGCCTGCGCGATGGCGCGCCCGATGGGATGCTCGCTCCCGGCCTCGGCCGACCCCGCCAGCGCCAGCACGTGGCCGGCATCCCACCCCGGCGCCGGCACCACCGACGCCACGCTCATCACGCCCTCGGTGAGGGTGCCCGTCTTGTCGAGCACGGCCACGGTCGCGCGGCGCGTGCTCTCGAGCACCTCCGGCCCGCGGATGAGGATTCCCAGCTGCGCTCCGCGTCCGGTGCCCACCATCAGCGCGGCCGGCGTGGCCAGCCCCAGGGCGCACGGGCACGAGATCACCAGCACGGCCACCGCCGCGGTCATGGCCTCCCCGGCGGGGAACCCCAGGAGCAGCCAACCCGCCAGCGTGGCGACCGCGATCAGGATGACCACCGGCACGAATACCCCGGACACGCGGTCGGCCAGCCGCTGCACGGGTGCCTTGCCGGCCTGCGCCGCCTCCACCATGCGGGCCACCCGGTGCACGGCGGTGTCCGACCCCACGCGAGTGGCGCGCACCACGATGCGCCCGCCGGCGTTGAGGGCGCCGCCCTCCACGGCGTCGCCGGGACCCACCTCCACGGGCACGCTCTCGCCCGTGAGCAGCGCGCGGTCCACGGCCGACGCCCCCTGCTCCACCTCGCCGTCCACCGCGATCCGGTCGCCCGGCCGCACCACCACCAGGTCGCCCACCGACACCTGGGCCACCGGCACCACGTGCTCGCGGTCATCCCGGAGCACCACGGCCATGTCGGGCGCCAGCGCCATGACGGCGCGGATGGCATCGCCGGCGCTGCGCCGGGCGCGGGCCTCGAGGAATCGTCCCAGCAGCACCAGCGCCACGATGCCGGCGGCAACCTCGAAGTAGATCTCCGCGCCCATGGAATCGGACGGGAACAGCGACATGTGCATGGTCATGCCGATCTCCCCCGCCCCCAGGAACAGCACGGCCACCACCGACCAGCCCCACGACACGCCGGACCCGAGCGAGATCAGGGTGTCCATCGACGCGGACCGGTGCACCAGCGCACGCCATGCGCCCACGTGGAATGTCCATCCGCACCACCACACCACGGGAGTGGCGAATGCCAGCGCGGCCCACTGCCACCCCGGGAACTGCAGCGGGGGCACCATCGACACCAGCACCACGGGCACGGTGAGCCACGCGGCCACCCGCAGGCGCACGCGCAGGGCGTCCGCGGCGCGTGCCGCGGCATCGGCCCCGGCGGTGCCATCGCCCGGCTCCGCGGGCACCGCGTCGTAGCCCGCCCGTCGCACCACCGACACCAGGTCGGCGTCATCCATGCCGTCAGGGACGCGAACGCGGGCGCGCTCGGTGGCCAGGCTCACCGTGGCGGTGACGCCATCGACGGCGTTGAGGGCCTTCTCCACGCGCGCCACGCAGGCCGCGCAGGTCATGCCCTCGATCTTCAGGTCGTGCTCAGGCAACCGCGTAGCCGGCCTCGACGATGGCGTCCCTCACCAGCCGGTCCTCGGCATCGCCCTCCACCAGCACGGTGCCGGTGGCCAGGTCCACGGCAACCGCCGTGACCCCCGGAACGGCCCCCACGTGATCCTCCACGGCGGCGCGGCAGTGGTCGCAGGTCATCCCCGTGACCTCGTAGGTGCGACTCATCCCTGACCTCCTTTTCGGCCGACGGTAACACCGGCGCCGAGGGATCAGGCGGCGGGCAACTCCTCGGCCTCGACCAGCACGGCCGTGACGCCCGAGATGTTCAGCAGACGCCGCACGGCGTCGGATGGCGCGAAGAGCCGGATTCCGGCGGCGCCCTCGCGCGCGCGCTCGTTGGCCGCGATCAGGGCGCCCAGCCCGCGGCTGTCCATGAAGGTCACCCCCGCGAGGTCCACGAACACCGTCCGGCCGTCGCGCTGGGCGTCGGTGAGCACCGACGACACCTCGGACAGCGTGTTGGCGTCCACCACGCCCGCAACCGTGACGACGATCCCCGAAGGGCGTTCGTCAGTGGTTACCGTGACCTGTTCGTTGCGGGGTTCCGACATCGCGCGCGGGGAGACTACATTCCCGGCACGTCAATGTGGGGGCGGGGCCGGTGTGCCCGCCTCCAGGCAGGAGATGCCCTCGTGAAGAAGTTGCCCATCTGGATCGTCACCGTCATGCTGCTGCTGGGCATCATCACCACGTACGTGGGCTGGATCGATCGCCACATGGTCGGGTACATCCCGTTCGCCCTCGGCGTGATGTTCATCCTGTTCGCCCTGGCGTCGGCTCCCCGGGTGTTCGCCGACGACTGAGCTCCCGCCGGGCGGGGGGCGCTTTGCGCTGTCGCGCCCGGCCGGGTCACCGGACATCGTCCTGAAGCAGGGCGATGTCGCTGCGCTGCGCCGCGAGGCGCGCGGAGCACGGCTGGCCGGCCCGCCCCTGGCACCCGTGGTGGTGCGCACGGCACCGGGCGTGCTGATGACCACGCAGGTGCCCGGTGCCCCGCGCAGCCTGCGCCGGCTGGGGGCCGGTCGCGCCATCGCCCTGGGGCGGGTGCTGGCCGCGGTGCACGCGCGACGCACCACGGCCACGGGCGGCCTGCCCGGCTGGCCGTCGCGGGCGACCGACCCGGCGGGATACGCCCGCAGGCGGGGTGCCGACGCCCTGGCCCGCGCCCGGGGAGCGGCGGAGCGACGCCTGGTGGAGCGCGCCACCCGGGCGGCGGTCGATTCCGCGCTTGCGACGCCCGGCGACCCCGCGCCGTTCTCCCTGCTGCACGGTGACCTGGTGGGCGAAAACGTGGTGTGGCCAGCCGCGGGCGGGGACCCCGTACTGGTGGACTGGGAGTTCTGGCGCATGGGCGACGCCGCGGAGGACCTGGCGTACCTGATCGCGATGAATGACCTCCCGGCCGGCGTGGCAGGGCAGGTGCTCGGCGGGTACGGAGCCGACGCGGGCATGCGGGTCCGCATCGCGCGGTGGCAGCCGCTGGTGCTCGTCGACGCCGGGCTGTGGCACCGCGCGCACGGCGATCCCCCCGAGGCGGCCGGCCTGCTGCGCCGCGCGCGGGCACTGCTCGACTAGCGCCCCGCAGCACGTAGGCTCGCGGCGTGCCCGCGCCGCCCGCCCCCATCACCGGCCTCACCTCGGCCGAGGCCGCGCGCATCCTCGAGCAGCACCCATACCGCGGGGGGCCGCGGGGCAGCAGGTCGTTCGCCGACATCGTGTGGTCGAACACCTTCACGCTGTTCAACCTCATCCTCATCATCCTGCTCGTGCCACTGGCCATCGTCGGGCAATGGGGCGACATGCTGTTCGGCGGCGTGCTGCTGGCCAACATGGCCATCGGGATCGTCCAGGAGACCCGGGCCAAGCGGGCGCTCGACCGGCTTGCGCTGCTGGTGGCGCCCCAGGGACGGGTGATGCGCGACGGCGCGCCCGTGGACCTGCCGATACCGCAGATCGTCGCGGGCGACGTGGTGCTGCTGCAGCCGGGCGACCAGGTGGTCGCCGACGGCCAGTTGGTGCAGGCATCGGTGCTGAGCCTGGACGAGTCGGTGCTCACGGGCGAGTCCGACGCCGTGGCGCGCGCGGAGGGGGAGCCGGTGCTGTCGGGCGCCTTCTGCGTGGCGGGCAGCGGGGCCTACCGGGTGACCGCCGTGGGTGCGGACTCGTTCGCGGAGAAGCTGGCCGCCGAGGCCAAGGGCACGCGGGCCGTGCTGTCACCCCTGCAGGTGGACATCAACCGCATCCTGCGCGTGATCGTGGCGGTGATGCTGCCGCTGGCGGTGCTGATGATCGTGTCCACGGTGTGGCTCGACGTCGGCGGCGCGGTGGCGTCGGTGCAGCGCGTGGTGGCGGCGCTGGTGCCGCTGGTGCCCGAGGGGCTCGTTCTGCTGGCGAGCCTCACGTTCGCGGTGGCGGCGGTGCGGCTGTCGCGCATCGGCACGCTGGCGCAGCAGCTCAACGCCATCGAGAGCCTGGCGAGCGTGGACACCGTGTGCGTGGACAAGACCGGCACGCTCACCGAGAACCGCCTCGAGGTGGGCGGCGTGGTGGCGGCGCCCGGCCACGGCGACGACGACGTCCGCCGTGCCGCCGGCCTGCTGGCCGCCAGCGCCGCGGCGCGCAACTCCACGGCCGAGGCCATCCTGGCCGCCATGCCGGCCGACGCCGTGGCCCCGGTGGCCGAGGTGCCGTTCGCATCGGCGCGCAAGTGGAGCGGGGTCACCCTGCCGGGCACCGGCACCATCGTGATGGGCGCCCCCGAGATCCTGGAGCGCATCGGCGTGCAGGTGCCGCCGCCGCTGGCCACGGCCATCGCCACGGCCCAGGCCGACCGCCGGCGCGTGCTGCTGGTGGCCACGGGGGACCAGCCGCTCGACGAGCAGCAGGAGGGCATGGGCCACCTGCCGCCAGTCGCGGCCACCGGCGCCGTGGTGCTGGAGGAGGCCCTGCGTCCCGACGCGGCCGACACCGTGAGGTTCCTCGAGGGCGAGGGCGTGCAGGTGAAGGTGATCTCCGGCGACGGCGTGGGCACGGTGCAGGCGGTGGCGGCCGCCTGCGGGGTGACCGGCGCGGAGAACGCCATCCAGGGACCCGACCTGCCCGACGACCCCGAGGCCCTGCGCGCGGTGGTACGCGACACCGCGGTGTTCGGCCGCATCACCCCCGAGCAGAAGCGCGCCCTCGTGCAGGCGATGACGGCCAACGGCCGCTACGTGGCGATGATCGGCGACGGCGTGAACGACGTGCTGGCGCTCAAGGACGCCCGCCTGGCCGTGGCCATGGGGAACGGCAGCCAGATGGCCAAGGGCGTGGCCGACCTCGTGCTGCTCACCAACGCGTTCGCCACCCTCCCCAAGGCAATCGAGGCGGGGCGGCAGATCATCCGCAATACCCACCGGGTGGCCAAGCTGTTCATCACCAAGTCCGTGTACTCGGCGGTCATCCTGCTGGCCTTCGCCCTGCTGCCCGTGGCGTTCCCGTTCCTGCCGCGGCAGCTGTCCATCACGTCATCGCTGACGATCGGCATACCGGCGTTCTTCATGGCGCTCGCCCGCAGCGACGGCCCCGTGCGGCGCGAGGGGTTCATGCGCAGCCTGTGGGCATTCGCCGTGCCCGCGGGCCTGGTGATCTCGGCGGCCATCACCACGGCGTACCTGGTGGCGCGCGAGGCCCTCGGCGCCGACGTGCCGGCAGCGCGCACCGCCGCGGTGCTCACGGCGACCCTGCTGGGCCTGGCGGTGGTGGTGGAGCTCGAGCGCGGCATCGAGCGGCGCCGGGTGCGCCCCTGGGTGTGGCTCATGGTGGCGGGATTCGTGGTGATGCTGACCATCGGCCTGCAGGTGGGCTTCCTGCGCGACTTCTTCCAGGTGCAGGTGCCCACGGCCGACGAGTGGGCCCTCATCGGCGCCGTCGTGGCCGTGGGAATCGCCGCGCTCCTCGCCGTGCGGCGCATCCCCTGGCTGGTGCGCCTGGAGGATCCCGCGCCCCGGGGCGGCGCCGACCGCTAGCCCAGCGGCAGGTCGATGCGCTCGATCGAGGTGGCGCGGCCGGTGGCCTCGGCGCGGATGAGCGCGCCCTGCAGTCGCACGTCGCCGGTGGCGGGCTCGAACCGCGCGGGCAGCCCGGTGAGGAACCTCCGCAGCACCGGCTCGTCCCTCACGCCGATCACCGAGTCGTGCGGGCCGGTCATTCCCACGTCGGTGATGTAGGCGGTTCCGCCGGCCAGCACGCGCTCGTCGGCCGTGGGCACGTGGGTGTGCGTGCCGACCACGGCCATCACGCGGCCGTCCAGGTGGCGCGCCAGGGCCAGCTTCTCGCTGGTGGCCTCGGCGTGGATGTCCACGATGATCAGCGGGGTCTCGCGGCGCATGCGATCGATGATGTCGTCGGCCACGGCGAAGGGGCTCTGCGCCGCCTCGATGAACACCGAGCCGATCAGGTTGACCACGCCCACGCGAAAGCCCCCGCGGGCGTCCACCACCACGCTGCCGCCGCCCGGGGCCCGGCTGCTCAGGTTGGCCGGGCGCAGCACGCGCGGGTCGTCCTGCAGGGTGGCCAGGAACTCCTGCCGCCGGAACGTGTGGTTGCCGCCCGTCAGCACGTCGGCCCCGGCCTCCAGGATCTGCGCCGCCTGCTTGGGCGTGGTTCCCGAGCCATGGGCCGCGTTCTCGGCGTTCACCACCACGATGTCGGGGGCGTGCTCGCGCACGAGGCGCGGCAGGGCGTCCTGCACGGCACGCACGCCCGCGCCCGCGAAGACGTCCCCGATCACCAGCGCGGTGACGCCCGCCACTAGACCCCCGGCCCCGTGGTCTGCCGCAGCAGGTCCACCTGGACGTTGTTGCCCGCGTCCGTGGTGTAGCGCGCGATGTCGAAGGTGGCCACCCGCGACAGGTCGCGCACGCGCCCCAGCACGGTGCGCCCCGCGCCCACGGCCGTGCCCACCTGCGGCACCATCCCATCGGGCCCCGGCTCGATGTGGCTCACCCGCACGGCCGCGTCGGGCACCCCCGCCGGGGTGATGACCACCGAGAGGCCCTCGGAGCGACCGCCGATGCGGTTGGGAACCACGGCGGTCACCACGCCGTCCACCGGGCTGTAGACGGTGGTGCCCGCCGGGGCGCCCACGTCCACGCCCGACGTGCCCGGGGCGCCGCCGTCGTCCGACAGCACGTTGTGCGGCACGCCCTGGACGGGGGTCATGTTGATGGCGCCGGGCTCCCCCACGGGGTGGAAGAGCACGGCCGTCACCTGCTTCTGCGGCACCGGCAGCACCACCTCCACCTCGCCCGCGCGGGCCAACGGCACGCGCTTGGGCGCAGTGGCCTCCCCGATGCCCGACGGGGGAACCGGCGACGCCAGCTGGCCGGGGGGCGCCTGCGCGGCCCCGCCGGTGCCGCGGTCGTAGAACGCCAGCACCACCGCCGCGATGACCGCGGCCACCACGAGCGCGGGCGCAACCACGGTGAGCAGCACGCGGTTGCTCTGGTGGCGATCGGCTTGGCGTCGCACGGCGCGGCGCGACCGGAGCTCGTCTCGGGTCAGGGGCGACATGGGCATCGCAAGGCTAGACCAGCCACCGCGCGGCACCGGCCCCGGGGGGGCGCGATACCATGTCGCCCATGGCAGGTCGCCAGGCCACAGCGCCGCCGTGGGCCTGGCTCGGGGCGGCGGCTGCCATCGTCGTGATCATCTGGATCGCGGGACAGACGCTCGGGCGCGTCGTCTTCGTGTTCCTGGTGTCGATGGTCATCGCCCTGCTGCTCAACCCGCTGGTGCGCATGCTGCGCCGTGCCCACGTGCCGCGTGGCCTCGCCGTGGGAGCGGTGTTCATGACGTTCCTGGGCGTGGTGGCCGCGGCCATCGTCCTGCTCATCCCGCCCATCCAGCAGCAGATCAACACCATCCGGGCCAACCTGCCGCTCTATACCGACCAGGCGCAGCGCCAGGTGCAGAACGTGCAGGGCTTCTTCGACCGCAACAGCATCGATGTCGACGTGGCCGAGCGCGCCAATGCCGTCCTCGGCGCCATCCGCGGATGGGCCAACGACCTCAGCGGCAACGCGCTCTCGTACTCGCTCAGCGCCCTCGGCGCGCTGGTGGTGCTGATCATCATCATCGTGGCGGCCGTGTACATGCTGCTGGACGCCCCGCAGATCATCCGCGGGGCCCGGCGCCTGGGCGGACCGTCGGCCGCGCAGTTCATGCGCCGCACCGAGCACACGCTGGTGCAATACATCAAGGCCCAGACCCTCGTGTGCCTGATCATCGGCGTCAGCGCCGGGGTGGTCCTGTGGGTGTTCGGTGTCACGGGCATCTTCCCCCAGGGCGCCACCTACGCCGTGCTGTTCGCCGCGTGGATCTTCCTGATGGAGTTCATCCCCTACATCGGGCCCATCCTGGGTGCCATCCCCCCGCTGGTGCTCGCACTGTTCATCTCGCCGTGGACCGCGCTGTGGGTGCTCATCGCCTTCATCGCCATCCACCAGTTCGAGGGCCACGTGGTGGTGCCGCAGGTCATGGGGGACGCCGTGGGCGTGCACCCCCTGGTGGTCATCTTCGGGGTGCTCATCGGCGAGGAGCTCTACGGGCTCATCGGCATCATCCTTGCCGTGCCGGTGGTGGTGATCCTCAAGGAGACCGCCGTGTACGTGAGCGAGCGGATGGGCTGGTTCGACATGACGCCGGCCATGGCGGGCGTTCCCGCCGGGGCGACGGCCCCCGATACCGAGCAGGACACCCTCACGGGCTTCACCCCACCGCCCCGACGCGTGCCCGCCGCGGCGGCCGACTCCGGCGACGGCGACACGCTCGATGTGACCGGCGTCACCCAGCCCGGCACCGCCCGGCCCTCCGGCGCGGACTGACCGGCGGCATGGCGGGTCCGCTGCTGCACGCGCGCGGCATCACGTGCCGCTATGGCGGCGTCGAGGCGCTGGCGCCCACCGACCTGCGCATCGCCGCGGGCGAGCGCATCGCGCTGACCGGGCCAAACGGTGCCGGCAAGACCACGCTGCTCAGCGTGCTGGCGGGGGTGCGCCGGCCGGATGCCGGCACCGTGGAGTGGGAGCCCGGGGCGCGGGACCACGTGGGGTGGGTGCCCCAGCGCCCGGCCCTCTACCCGCGCCTCACGGTGCGCGAGAACCTGCGCCTGTTCGCCGGGCTCGAGGGGGCCGGCGACCCCGGCGGCGCCGCGGAGGCCCTCATCGCCCGCGCCGACCTCGGGCGGTTCGCCGACCGCCGTGCGTCGGCGCTGTCCACCGGCACGCTCCAGCGCCTCAACCTGGCCATCGCCCTCGCCGGCGCGCCCTCCCTGCTGCTCCTGGACGAGCCCACCGGCACGCTCAGCCCCGACCAGCGGGTGCGGCTGTGGGCGTGGATGGCCGACCTGGTGCGCCAGGACGACATGGCGCTGGTGTTCTCGACGCAGTCCATGGACGAGGCGGCACGCAACGCCGACCGCGTGCTGGTGCTCTCCGGGGGGCGACTGCTGCACGACGGCCCGGCGGGCCAGTTGGACGAGGCCGGCTTCATGGCCATGGTGGGTGACCATCCATGAGGGCCCTTCGGGCCGGCCGGCTGCTGTTCGCCAAGGACCTGCGCGTGCTGGGACGCAGCCGCGGCCTGGTGGCCGTGCTCGTGGGGTACCCCATCATCATCGCGATCCTGCTGGCCATCGCCCTGTCGGGTGGCGACCGCCGGCCATCGGTGGCGTTCGTCAACCTCGACGCCGCATCCGGGCGCACCGTGCAGGTGGGCGACGAGCGGCTGTCCATCGACGACTACTCCACCCGCCTCGAGGACGACGTCGACCTGGTGCGCCTGGGCCCCGAGCAGGCCGAGGAGGCCCTGGCCGATGGCCGCGTGAGCGCCGTGCTCACCGTGCCCCGGGGGTTCATCGCCGACCTGCAGTCCGGCCTCAAGCCGCCCGTGCTCCGGCTGGCCACCAACCCGCGATCGCCCATCGAGGCGCAGGCCATCGAGCGCAACCTCGAGTCGGCCGTGTTCCGCCTGAACCAGGCGCTCGCCACCGCGTACGTCACGCAGGTGCTCGACCTGGTGGACCTCATCCAGGATGGCGGCACGGTGGGGATCTTCGGCCGGTCGGGCACGCTGCTGGGGCTGGCGCAGAGCGATCGCGAGCTCCGGCGCGTGCAGGCGCAGCTGCGACGCGACGGGCGGGGGGCACTGGCCGACCGGCTGGAGCCGCTGCGCGACTACATCAGCGGGGTGGGCAGCAACCTCGAGCTGGCCAAGCCGGCCGCGCAGGCCATCGCCAGCCCCATCCGACTCGAGATCCGCGAGGGCGCGCCCGGGCGCGAACCACTGTCGGCGCTGGGCATCGCCGGGGCGCTGGTGGTGGGCATCGGCCTGGTGGGCGTGCTGCTTGCCGCCGCCCTGCTGTCGGCCGAACGCGAGGACCACGTGCTGTCGCGCCTGGGGCGCGGGCTCGCCGGGGCGGGCACCATCGTGGCGCAGAAGGCCCTGCTCGCGGCCATCGCATGCACGGTCGTGGGGTTCGTGCTGCTCGGGGTAGTGGCCCTCACCACCTCGGTCACCGTGGGCAGGTGGCTGCTCTGGCTGCCCGCCCTGCTGCTCGCGGGCCTGGCGTCAGGCGCATTCGGCCTCCTCATCGGGGCCCTCGCCCGCGAGACCCGCACGGCCCTGCTCGCGGGCCTCATGCTGGCGCTGCCCCTGGCCGTGATCGCCCTCATCCCGGGCAACGACATCGCCTACTGGGCCAGCGCGCTCGCGGGCTTCGGGCCTGCGGCACGCACCTTCCAGGGGCTGCTGGTGGACCCCGAGGTGACGGCCTCCACGTACGCCGGCATGGGCGTGCTGGCCGCGGTGGCCCTGGTGTACGGCGTGGCCGCGGGCGTGGCCCTCGGCCGGCGCATGCACGCCTGACGCCTACCCGCCTCCGGGCATCTGCAGGGCCTCCCCCAGCAGGCGCATGAATTCCGCATGCGTCACCTCACGGGCGCCGAACCGCGCCACATGGGGCGAGTGCATCTGCACGTCGATGAGCGTGGCGCCCCGATCGGCCGCCACGGCGAGCAGGCCGGCCAGCGCCGCATTGCCGCCGTCGGGCGCGCGGTGGAACATGCTCTCGGCGGTCATCAGGCCGCGAATCCATACCCCGAACAGGCCGCCCACCAGGCGCCCCCCCTCCCAGGCCTCCACGCTGTGCGCCGCCCCGGCCGCGTGCAGGGCGTCGTACGCGGCCGCCAGGCGGGGGGTGAGCCACTCGCCGTCGCGATCGCCCCCGCAGGCGCGCACCACCTCGGCGAATGCCGCGTCCACCCGCAGCTCGTAGCCATGCCGGCGCACCATGCGGCGCACGGTGGCGGGCACGCGGGCCTCCGCCGGCAGGATCACCGCCCGTGGATCGGCCAGGTACCAGCCCACCGGGCCCTGGGCGCCCGCCTGGTCCATGGGGAACAGGCCCTGCACGTAGCCCTGCAGCACCTGGCGGGGGGCGAGGCCGACCGCACCGAGCAGCTCCGGATCGACCGCGTGGGGCATGGAACCGACGATACACTCGCCCCCGTGCAGGCTCCCATCACCCACGCGGGCATCACCACGGGCGGATTCCCCGCCGTGCGCCACCGCAGGCTCCGCCGCACCGACGGCATCCGGCGACTCGTGCGCGAAGTGGTGCCCCGGCCGTCGCAGCTGGTGCTGCCGATGTTCGCCGTGGAGGGCATCGGGGTTCGCCAGCCGGTGGATGCCCTCCCGGGGGTCGCGCGGCTGTCGCCCGACCTGCTGGTCGAGCAGGCCCGCATCGCCCGGGCTGCCGGCATTGGTGGCGTGCTGCTGTTCGGCGTCACCGATCACAAGGATCCGCTCGCCACGTCGGCCCACGCCGACGACGGCGTGGTGCAGCAGGCCGTGCGGGCGCTCAAGCAGTCGCTGCCCGACCTGGTGGTCATCACCGACGTGTGCCTGTGCGCCTACACCGACCACGGCCACTGCGGGCTGCTCGATGCCCACGGCGAGGTGGCCAACGATCCGTCCCTCGAGGTGCTGGCGCGCACGGCCGTGAGCCACGCCGATGCCGGGGCCGACATCGTGGCCCCCAGCGACATGATGGACGGCCGCGTGGCGGCCATACGCGACGGTCTCGACGACGCCGGGCACGGCGACGTGGCGATCATGGCGTACTCGGCGAAGTACGCATCGGCCTTCTACGGGCCGTTCCGCGAGGCCGCCGGATCGGCGCCCGGCCACGGCGACCGCCGTGGCTACCAGATGGACCCGCCCAATGCGCGCGAGGCCGTACGTGAGGTGCTGGCCGACCAGGCCGAGGGCGCCGACATGGTGATGGTGAAGCCCGCGGCCACGTACCTGGACGTCATCCGGCAGGTGCGCGCGGCCACCGACCTGCCGGTGGCCGCGTACCACGTGAGCGGCGAGTACGCGATGGTGAAGGCCGCCGCGCAGCGTGGCTGGCTCGACGAGCGCCGCGCCATGCTCGAGACCGTCGCCTCGATCGCGCGCGCCGGCGCGGACATCGTCATCACCTACGCGGCGGTGGACGCCGCCCGATGGATCCGGGAGGAGGATCAGTGACCACCACGGCCACCACGCCCGTTCGGCACAAGCCCGACGAGGTGGACCAGCGCCTGCTGAACGCGCTCCAGGCCGGCATCCCGCTGGAGCGCCACCCGTTCACCGGCATCGCGGAGGCGGTGGGCATCGACGAGGACGAGGTGCTCCGGCGCATGGCGGTGCTGAAGGACGCCGCCATCATCCGCCAGGTGTCGGCCATCTTCGACACGCGGGCGCTGGGGTACGAGAGCACGCTGGTGGCGGCCGCCTATCCCGACGACCGGCTTTTCGAGGCGGCCAAGGTGATCAACGGCCACCCGGGGGTCAGCCACAACTATCGCCGCACGCACCACTTCAACATGTGGTTCACGCTGGCGGTGGAGCCCGGCGCGCGACTGTCGCTCGAGGACACCCTCGACATCCTCGCGCGCGAGACCGGCGCGATCTCGATGCGCATCCTCCCCACGCTGATGCTCTACAAGATCAACGTGCAACTGGACATGACCGGCGAGAAGGGCACCACGGCCCGCGCCGAGCCGCAGGCGCCGCCGCAGCGCGGCGACGGCAAGCCGCCGTCCGACGAGGACCGCGAAGCCATCCTGATCCTGCAGGAGGACCTGCCGCTGGTGCATGAGCCCTTCGACGCCTGGGCACGGGCCGCCGGCTGGGACGTGGACCGCCTGCTGGCCAAGGCGCAGGAGATGAAGGACCGCACGCTCATGCGGCGCTTCGCCGCCGTCCTGAACCACCGCAAGGCGGGATTCGGCGCCAACGGGATGGCCGTGTGGAAGGTGCCCGTGGACCAGGTGGACGACTTCGGCAGCCGCATGGCCACCTTCCAGTCGGTATCGCACTGCTACCGCAGGCCCACGTACGACGACTGGCCCTACACCCTGTTCACCATGGTGCACGCCCGCTCGAAGGACGCCTGCGAGGAGACCATCGCGGCACTCGCCGAGGAGGCCGGCATGGGGCCCGACGACTATGCGGTGCTCTACTCCACGATGGAATTCAAGAAGGTGCGCCTGCGTTACTACTCGCCCGAGTACCGCGCGTGGGAGGACCTGGCCATGGCGGGCGGCCCGCTGCCCGAGGCCTGAGCCGCGTGGCCACCGCGCCCGCCGACACCCGCAGCGAGGAGCTCTTCGCCCGCGCCCGGCAGGTGCTGGTGGGCGGGGTCAACTCGCCCGTGCGCGCCATGCGGGGCATCGGGCGCGACCCGCTCTTCATCGACCGGGCCGAGGGCGTGCATGTATGGGATGCCGACGGCAACCGGTACATCGACTACCTGGCGTCGTGGGGCCCGGCCATCACCGGGCACGCCGACCCCATGGTCATCGGCGACGTGCGCGAGGCTCTGCCGCGGGGCACGTCGTACGGCGCGCCCACCGAGCGCGAGGTGGTGTTCGCCGAGTCCGTGGCCGAGGCGTTCCCCTCCATCGAGCGGCTGCGCATGACCTCCTCCGGCAGCGAGGCGGTGATGGGCGCGGTGCGCCTGGCGCGTGCCGCCACCGGCCGCGAGGCCATCGTCAAGGCCGAGGGCGGCTACCACGGGGCCATCGACGGGCTGCTCGCGCAGGCGGGCAGCGGCGCCACCACGCTGGGCGTGCCCACCAGCCCGGGGGTCACGTCGGGCGCCACGGCCGCAACGCGCCTGGTGCCCTACAACGACCTGGCCGCGGCCGAGGCCGCGCTGGACGGCGCAGCGGCCATCATCATCGAGCCGATCGCCGGCAACATGGGCGTGGTTCCCCCGGCGCCCGGGTACCTCGACGGCCTGCGGGCCGCGTGCGACCGCACCGGGGCCCTGCTCATCCTCGACGAGGTCATCACCGGGTTCCGCGTGGCACGCGGCGGCGCGCAGGAGATGTTCGGCGTGCGCGCCGACCTCACGTGCCTCGGCAAGATCATCGGCGGCGGCCTGCCCGTGGGTGCCTTCGGGGGCCGCGCGGACGTCATGGGCGAGCTGGCGCCCGAGGGACCCTGCTACCAGGCCGGGACGCTGTCGGGTAACCCCCTGGCCACCACCGCGGGCCTGGCGGTGATGTGCCGGCTGGCCGAGCCCGGCACGTACGAGCGGCTGGCCGAGGGGGGCGCGCGCCTCGAGCAGGCCATCCGCGACAGCGGTGCGCCGGTCACCATCAACCGCGTGGGCTCCATGCTCACCCCGTTCTTCACCGATGCGCCGGTCACCGACTACGCCGGGGCGACCGCCAGCCGCACGGACGACTACGCGGCCGTTGCCCGCGCCCTGCTGGCCCGCGGCGTGTACCCGCCGCCCTCGCAGTTCGAGGCCTGGTTCGTGAGCACCCTGCACGGCGACCAGCAGTTCGACGCCACCGCGGCGGCATGGAAGGCGGCGGTGGACGAGGCGCTCGGATGATCGGCACCGGGGCCGACCGCGTCAGCGAGGTGCTGGCCGACCAGCCGGCGCTGGCCGGACGCACCGTCGACGCCGCCGAGGTGATGGTGCCGCTGGTCAGCCCGCCGCTCGCGCGCGAGAACGCACTGGGCCTGGAGCTGATCCTCGAGGGGTTCCTGCTGCACCACGGGCGCCCGCGGCACGTGGACAACGTGCCCATGGGCGCGGCGGTGCTGGCGGGCGACTACTGCTACGCGCAGGGGCTGGTGCGCGTGGCCGCCGCCGGCGACCTGCAGGTGGTCGAGGCACTGGGCGAGCTGGTGGCCCTGTCGGCCGCGGCCGTGGCCGCGGGCCGCGAGCAGGACCTGGTGCCCCTGTGGCGGGTGACGGCCGCGGGCATCGCCGGCGACGATGGCCCGGCGGGAGCGGAGGCCGCCCGTGCCGCGCGGGCCGCCCTGCGCGAGGGCGTGTCCGGGCCCATCCACGAGATGGCGGCGGCGCTGCCGCCGGTGCCGGCACTCACCGGGGCCCTGGCCCGATGAAGGACCTGCGCGAATGGCTGGATGCCCTTCGGGGCATCGGGGAGCTGGTGGAGGTGGACGCCCCGGTCGACCCGCACCTGGAGATCACCGAGATCGCCGACCGCGTCATGAAGGCCGGCGGGCCCGCCCTGCTGTTCCGGAACGTCCGGGGCTCGGACCTCCCGGTGCTCATCAACCAGTTCGGCAGCGAGCGCCGCATGGCCATGGGCCTGGGCGGCGACGACCTCGAGCAGATCGCCGGGCGCATCGCCGAGATCGCGCAGATGCAGCCCCCGTCGGGGCTCATGGACAAGGTGAAGGCCCTGGGCAAGCTGAAGGACCTGGCGTCGCTCGGCACGAGGACCGTCAAGTCGGGACCGTGCCAGGAGATCGTGCTGCGGGGAGACGACGTCGACCTCGACCGCATCCCCATCCTCACGTGCTGGCCGGGCGACGGCGGCCCGTTCGTCACCCTGCCGCTGGTCTTCAGCAACGACCCGCGCACCGGCACGCGCAACTGCGGCATGTACCGGGTGCAGAAGGTCGACCGCGCCACCTGCATGATGCACTGGCAGATCCACAAGGACGGCCGGCAGCACCTGCTCGACTCCGACGGCCGCGTTCCCGTGGCCGTGGCCATCGGCACCGACCCGGCGGTCACGTACTCGGCCACCGCGCCGCTTCCCCCCGCCCTCGACGAGATGATGTTCGCGGGCTTCCTGCGCGGCGAGCGGGTGGAGATGGTGAAGGCGGTCAGCCAGGACATCGAGGTGCCGGCCCACGCCGAGGTGGTGCTGGAGGGCTACGTGGACTCCACCGACATCCGCGACGAGGGGCCCTTCGGCGACCACACCGGCTTCTACACGCCAGTCGACCAGTACCCGGCGTTCCACGTGACCGCGCTCACCATGCGGCGCGACGCCATCTACTCCACCACCATCGTGGGCATGCCCCCCATGGAGGACTACTGGCTGGGCAAGGCCACCGAGCGACTCTTCCTGCCCCTCATCACGATGACGGTGCCCGACCTCGTGGACATGAACCTCCCGCTCGAGGGGGTGTTCCACAACTGCGCCATCGTCTCGGTGAACAAGCGCTACCCGGGCCACGCGAAGAAGCTCATCAACGCCGTCTGGGGCCTCGGCCTGCTCTCGCTCACGCGGTGCGTGATCGTGGTGGACGCCGACATCGACGTGCACGACGTGTCGCAGGTGGCGTTCCGGGCGTTCTCGAACGTCGACCCGGGTCGCGACGTGCTGGTGGTGGAGGGCCCGGTGGACGCCCTGGACCACGCGGCCCCGTGGCCCGCGTACGGCGGGAAGATCGGCTTCGACGCCACGGCGAAGTGGCCGGGCGAGGGTCAGGTACGGCCGTGGCCCGACGAAATCCGCATGTCGCCCGAGGTACGCGAGTCCGTCACGGCGCGATGGACGGAACTGGGCATCCCGCTGCCCCCGTCGTAGCGGGGGGGCCGTGGCGTCCCGCCGGGGCCGGGACAACCGGCCCATCCTCCCCGCGGCACGGGGCGAAAACCCTCCGGAGCGCCCGTGCTCCGTTATTGTCGTGGGTCGAATGAGCGTCTACGGAGGTTGGAGTGGCTGAGGACGAGCCGAACGGCGGCGACCCGGGGACCCAGGGCGGTCCCTACACGGGTCCGCGCGCGGCCGACTACACCCCGGAGCCCGACCACTCCGACGACCCGCGCTACGTCACGCGCACGCGGTTCCTGTCGAATGTGGCATTCGCCGGCACCGGGGTGCTCACCGCCGCCATCCTCGTGCCGGTCATCGGCTTCGCCGTTGCCACCCCGCTCCAGCCCGAGGAATACCGCTGGATCGACATCGGGCCCGCGAGCGACTTCCTGAAGAATGCCCCGCCGTTTCCCAACGCCCAGCCGTCCACCAAGATCGGCGAGGTCTCCTCGCTGGCGGTCTCGGGCCCCACGTCCGACGCCGACCGGCGCATATTCGTGGTGTACGGCCTGAAGGACCCCAGCGCGCGCCCGCAGCCCGCGCCCGGCGAGGACACCGCGGCGTTCGAGGCCAAGTACCGCCGCTGGGCCGGAAGCCTGGGCGCCGACGACTTCGACCTCATCGCCATCTGGAACCGCTGCGCCCACCTCGGCTGCCCGGTGGCGTACTCGCCCGGCTCGGGCGGCTACGTGTGCCCGTGCCATGGCGGCGCCTACAACGCGCGCGGCCTGGTGACGGCCGGCCCGCCGCCCCGCCCGCTCGACCGCGTGGACATCAAGGTGGTCGACAAGAGCAAGCAGTTCACGGTGCAGCAGATCGCCGAGGGCAAGGATCGCGTTCCGCTCTCGGTCGCCGCCACCAGCAACAACCCGAACCTGCGGGTGCTGGTGGGCAAGCCGTACTCGATCGACCAGGAGCAGCAGTCGTTCCCGCTGGCCGACCCGGGCTACCCGGTGTCGGGCACCCTTTCCCACCTCTACCCGTTCACCTAGGAGCCCAGGGTGACCACCAAGGACATCGGACCCAAGAACCCGGTGCAGAAGAGCACCGACGCGGCCATCGACTACGTCGACGACCGCTCGGGCGTGAAGACCGGCACGCGGTGGTTCCTCTTCCGCAACATCCCCGAGGGCACGAGCTGGTTCCAGACGCTCGGCTTCACGGCGATGGTGGTGTTCGGCATGCAGGCCATCACCGGGATCATCCTGGCGATGTACTACGTGCCCGACACCGAGGGCGGTGCGTACAAGAGCATCGAGTACATCACCAACGAGGTCACCTGGGGATGGCTCGTGCGCGGCATGCACAAGTGGGGCGCCTCGGTGATGATCATCGTGGTGTTCCTGCACATGGCACGCGTATTCATCTGGGGCGCCTATAAGTACCCACGTGAGCTCACGTGGGTGACGGGGGCGTTCCTCCTGCTCCTCACCATGTTCATGGGCCTCACCGGATACCTGCTGGTGTGGGACCAGAAGGCCTACTGGGCCACCGTGGTGGCGGTGAACATCTTCGCCAGCGCGCCCATCCTGGGGCCGTACATCGGCGACATCCTGCGCGCCGGGCCGGAGTTCGGACCCGCCACGCTATCCCGCTTCTATTCGATCCATATGCTCGTGATACCCGGCGCCATCGCCACCTTCATCGGGTTGCACCTGTACTTCATCGTGCGCCTGGGCATCTCCGAACCACCGTGGTCCAAGCGCCGCCTGCGCATCGAGCGCGATGAGGAGGACGCCCGCCGGGAGGCCGCGCGCGAGCGCGCCAAGGCCCTGCCCGGCGCCGTGAACTACCCGGCCACATGGCCGGTGGAGGCCAAGGAGTCCGTCCGATGAAGCCGGCCGACAAGAAGGCCTACGACAAGGACTACGCGCAGGCGAAGAAGACCGGCAAGCCGTTCTTCCCCTATGCGATCTTCAAGGACACCATCGTGGCGGGGCTGGTGGTGGTGGCCACCATCGTCCTGGCCATCACGGTGCGGGTGGAGGTGGGCGAGCCGGTCAACCCGTCCACCACGGACTTCGTGCCGCGGCCCGAGTGGTACTTCTACTTCGCGTTCGAGCTGCTCAAGATCTTCGCGAACCAGAACGCCCTCACCCCGGTGATCATGGCCACCTTCATGGTGCCCAACATCCTGATCATCCTGCTGGTCATCTGGCCGTTCATCGACCGGGGCCCCGAGCGGCGCATCTGGAAGCGGCCGTTCGCCATGGGAATGATCGTGCTGGTGACCGGGTTCCTCTGCTACACGACCTACCTGGGCGCCAAGACGCCCGCCGGCGTGTCGGCGCAGGGCCTCCCGCTGAGCGGCCTCGACGAGGCAGGAAATGCGGGCATGCAGGTGTTCATGGCCAACGGGTGCCTCAGTTGCCATCTCGTCGCCGGCAACGGGGCCACGGGCCCGGGGCCCGACCTCACCAACCACGGCACGAAGGGCTGGGACATCGAGCGCGAGATCGCGTGGCTCAAGGCGCCGTCCGGCGGCATGCCGTCGTACGCAACGCTGCCGCCGGCCGACCTCGAGGCGCTGGCGAACTTCGTCAACGGACTGGGGACGAGGTACAAGTAGGCCACTTCACCACTGTCGAACGGTCTCTCACGGGGTCCCGCAGGCGCGGGACCCCGCGTGTTTCTGCCAGGTACGGGTCTACGATCAATCACGTATGAGGATCTTCCTTGGCGTGACGGGCGCAAGCGGCGCCCCCTACGGTGCGCGATCCCTCGCGGCCCTCACCGCCGCGGGCCACCACGTGGGCCTATGCGTGTCGGATGCCGGTGCCCGGGTGATCAGCCATGAGATCCTCGGTGAGGGGCCGCGCCCGGCGTCGTACCCCCACGTGGTGGAGCGGTTCGTGGCCATGCACGCCGACCCGGCCGGTGCCGTGGACGTGCTGGCCGCCGATGACATCGCCTGCTCGTTCGCCTCGGGCTCGTCCGGGGCCCGTGCCGCCCTCGTGGCGCCGTGCAGCACGTCCACCCTCGGCCGCATCGCGCACGGCACCGGCGACAACCTCATCCACCGCGTGGCGGAGGTCATGCTCAAGGAGCGCGGGCAGCTGGTGGTGATGCCCCGGGAGACCCCGGTGTCGCTCATCCAGCTGCGCAACATGGTGGCCATCACCGAGGCGGGCGGCGTGGTGCTGCCGGCCGCGCCCGGCTTCTACGCCATGCCCGCGTCCATCGACGACCTGGTGGACTTCGTGGTGGGCAAGGCACTGGACGTGCTGGGCATCGAGCATGCGCTGTTCGCGCGCTGGGGCCAGCCGCACGTCACCACCACCGCGGAGGCGCGCCCGTGAGCACCGCCCCTCCCGTCTACGCGTTCGTGCGGCCGCTCCGCCCATGGCTGGCCGAATGCGAGGAGCAACTGGCCGTGTTCGCGGGCGGCCACGTGCCGGCGGTATCGGCCCCGGCGGTGGACACCCTGCGCGCGGGCGGCAAGCGGGTGCGGCCGCTCATGCTGTTCTGCTCGTCGGCGCGCCTCGAGGACGACCGGGCCATGCTGGTGGCGGCGGCGGCCTCGGTGGAACTGGTGCACATGGCCACCCTGGTGCACGACGACCTCATCGACGGCGCCACCACCCGCCGGGGCGTGCCCACCGTGGCCCGCGCCCACGGCGCCGGCGCCGCGATCAACGTGGGCGACTTCCTGTTCGCCCGCGCATTCGCGGAACTCAGCCGCCTGGGATCCACCGCCGCGGTGGCCGCGCTGGCCGACGCGTCGCTGGAGCTCGCGCTGGGCGAGATGGACCAGCAGCGGGCCATCGGCGACCTGAACCTGGGCGTGGACGCCTACATGGCGCGATGCCGGCGCAAGACCGGCGCGCTCTTCGCCGTGGCATGCCGCCTGGGGGCGCTGCTCTCGGGGGCATCCGACGAGGCCCAGTTGCGCCTGGCGTCGTTCGGCACGCACGTGGGCGTGGCCTTCCAGATCCTCGACGACATCCTCGACCTCGCCGGCTCGCCGGCGAATACCGGGAAGCGCCGGGGCACGGACATCCTCAGCGGCACGGTCACCCTGCCGCAGATCCTGGCCATCGCGGCCGAACCCGCGCTGGGCAACGAGATCGGCCGGGTGGCGGCCGGCGGCGATGGCCTGGAGGCCCTCTGCGACCGCCTGGCCACGCACCCGGGCACCTCCGCGGCACGACGCCGCGCCGTGGACGAGGTGGAGCGGGCCACGGCGCTGCTCGACGGCGACATCGGGGGCGCCGACCCCGACGCCCTGCGCGAGATCGCCGCCGGCACGGTGCAGAGGCTGGCATGACGCGCGACCAGGTGATCTCCCTGCTCGACGCCCGCGACCCCATCGCGGCCGCCGAGGGCATGGATCCGCCGGCCGAAGTGGGATGGCTGCGGGGCGACCCCCGCGGCGAGGGGGTGGCGTGCGTGGCCTACGGAGCCGGCACCACCCCCGCGCAGGTGGCCGACCGGTTGCTGGAGGTCGCTCGGGAGCCCGAGGCGGTGCGCGCGGTGCTGCTGGTGCCCGGGCCCGACACCCCGGGGCGCCCGGGATCGTGGGGCAACGAGGACCTCCTCGTGGCCGCGGTGGCACGTCGCGTGCTGCCCGGCACGCCCATCCGCCTGGACTGGGCGCAGGTGGGCGAAGCCGCGTGCCAGGTGGCCGTGGCATTCGGCGCGGACGAGTGGGTGATCCCCGCCGATGCGGATGCCGACCCCGACCACCTGGCGGCGGCGCTGGGCGCGCGGGCGGTGGCGCGATGACCACCCTGCGCGTGGGACGCATCAGCGCCCTCAACATGTTCCCCGTGTACCACCACCTCGAGCGCGCGGGGCTTCCCGGGGTGTGCTTCACCGATGGCCTGCCCGCGGCGCTCAATGCCGGGGTCCTCGCCGGCGACCTCGACGCCTCCGCGATGTCCAGCATCGCGTACGCCCGCGCAGCCGACCGGCTGCGCCTGCTGCCGGCCGGCTGCATCGCGTGCGAGGGCGCCGTGGATTCCATCCGCCTGCTGTCCACCGTGCCCCTGGACCAGGTGCGACGGGTGGCCGTCACCCCGCACAGCGCGAGCAGCGTCACGCTGCTGCGGGTGCTGCTGGGCCCGGACGTGCCATTCCGCGTGCTCGGGTCCGACCTCGATGCCCCCGCCGCCCTCGACGCCGGCGAGGCGGTGCTCCTCATCGCCGACGCCGCGCTCATCGCGCATCGCGACGGGCTCGCGCCGTTCTCGATCGACCTCGGCGAGCTGTGGCAGCAGCGCACCGGCCTGCCCATGGTGTTCGCGGTCTGGGCCGTGCGCGAGGAGGTGGCCCGCGCCCGCCCCGAGCAGGTGGACATGCTCGCCGCCGCCATCGCCGCGGGCGGGCGGGCGTTCGCCGCCGACCCCGATGGCGTGGCCTGCGCCGCCGCGGAGCGCTTCCCGTTCAGCCCGGAGTACATCCGCGGGTACCTCGGCCGCCTGCGCTACGGCTTCGGCGAGGCCGAGCGGGCGGGCCTGGCGAGGTTCCTCGACCTCGCGCGCCGCGCCGGCGAACTTCAGGACGTCCCCACGCTGGAGGCGCTGGCCGCATGAGCACCGCCACGCCCACGCGCCATCACGAGGTCATCGAGCACCTCGATGCGGGCGGACGCCTGGACGACGACGGTGCGCGGGCGCTCATCGAGTCGCGCGACGTGGTGGCCGTGGCCGCCGCCGCGCGGCGCGCGCGCGAGCGCGTCACCGATGCCGGCGAGGTCACGTTCGTGATCGACCGCAACGTCAACTACACCAACTTCTGCGTCACCGACTGCGATTTCTGCGCGTTCTACCGCCACCCGCGCGACCCCGAGGGGTACGTGCTGAGCAAGCCGGTGATCTTCCGCAAGGTCGAGGAGACCCTCGACCTGGGCGGCACCGCGCTGCTGATGCAGGGCGGGCATCACCCCAACCTGCGCATCGAGTGGTACGAGGACCTCTTCGCGGACATCACGCGGCGCTACCCCATCCACCTGCATGCCCTGTCGCCCAGCGAGGTGCTGCACATCGCGCACTATTCCAAGCTGGACGTGGGCGAGGTGCTCGACCGGCTCATCGCGGCGGGCCTCGGATCCATCCCGGGCGGCGGCGCGGAGATCCTGGTGGACCGGGTGCGCGACATCATCGCCCCGCGCAAGACGACCACGGCGGAGTGGCTGGGCGTCATGCGCGAGGCCCACCTGCGCGGACTGCGCAGCAGCGCCACCATGATGTACGGAACGGTGGACACCGTTGACGACCGCATCGAGCACCTGCGGGTGCTGCGCGAGCTGCAGGACGAGACCGGGGGCTTTACGGCGTTCGCATGCTGGTCGTACCAGCCGGGAGGATGCTCGGCGCGCGGCGATGACCACCTGCACGCCACCGCGGCCGACTACCTCATGATGAACGCCGTGGCGCGCCTGTACCTCGACAACATCGCGCACATGCAGTCGTCGTGGGTCACCCAGGGCCTGCGCATCGGCATGCTGGCCCTCGAGGCCGGATGCGACGACATGGGCTCGATCATGATCGAGGAGAACGTGGTCCGCGCCGCGGGCACGGCCTTCACGCTCGACACCCCGCGGATGGTGGAGGCCATCGAGGCGACCGGGCGCCGCGCGGTGCAGCGCGACACGTTCTACCGCGTGGTGCGCCGCTTCTGACCCCGGTGCCAGGCACTTAACCGTTTGCGTCCGCAAACGGTTAAGTGCCTGGCACCGGGGTTCAGGGGGATGCCAGCGGCAGGCCCGCCTGATGCCAGGCGACGATGCCGCCCTCCAGGTTCACCAGGTCCGCGAAGCCCTCGTTGGCCTCGAGGTAGCGGCATACGTTCTCGGATCGGCCACCGCTGTGGCAGCTGAACACCACCGTGCGGTCGCGCGGAACCTCGGCCAGGCGATCGAGCAGGTCGCCCATGGGGATGTGCACGGCGCCGGGAATGGCCGCCTGGGCCACCTCGTCGGGCTCCCGGACATCGATGATCACGGCGGCGCCGTCGTCCACCGCCGCCTTGGCCTGCTGGGGAGTCATCACCTTCATGCGCGAAACCTAGATGACCCCGGCGCCCACTTCGTCGGCCACCCGGTCGGCCTCGAACGATGACCGCACCAGCGGACCGGCCTCCACGTGCGCCAGCCCCAGGGATTGCCCCAGGGCGGCCAGCGCCGGGTACTCGGCGGGCGCGTAGAAGCGCTCCACCGGCAGGTGATCGGGCGACGGGCTCAGGTACTGCCCCACGGTCACCACCTCGCACCCCGACGCGGCAAGGTCGCGGAACACCTGGGCCACCTCGGGCAGCTGCTCGCCCAGGCCCACCATGATGCCGCTCTTGGTGGGAAGGCCCGCGGCGCGCGAGCGCTCGAGCAGCTCGAGCGTGCGCTCGTACCGCGCGCCCGGGCGCACGCGCCGGTACAGGCGCGGCACGGTCTCGGTGTTGTGGTTCAGCACGTCGGGGCGGGCCTCGATGACGGCCTCGAGCGCATCCCAGTTGCCGCGGAAGTCCGGGATGAGCACCTCTACCCGTGATTCGGGCAGGCGCTCGCGGAGAGCACGGATGACCGCGGCGAAGTGCCCGGCGCCGCCGTCCGGCTGGTCGTCGCGCGCCACGGCGGTCACCACCACGTAGCGCAGCCCCATGGCGGCCGCTGCCTCGGCCAGGCGCTCGGGCTCGCGCGGATCCGGGGGCAGCATGGGCTTGCCCGAGGTCACGTCGCAGAACCGGCAGCCGCGCGTGCAGGTCTCCCCGGCGATCATGAAGGTGGCCGTGCCGCGGCTCCAGCAACGCTGGATGTTGGGGCACGATGCCTCCTCGCACACGGTGACCAGGCTCTCCTGCCGCATCAGCGACTTCAGCTGCACGTAGCCCGGCCCGAAGGAGCCCTTCTCCACCACCCATCGCGGCAGGCGCCCGCCATCCACGAGCTGGCGCAGCTCATCGGGGGTCACGTCCACGGGATCGAGGGCGTCCGCCGGGCCGTCACCCATAAGGACCCCGCCCACGATGACGTCCGGCACCGCGCCACGATCGCGTGCGGCACGCACGCGGGCGAGCAGCTCGTCGTCGGGCGCCGCATCCACGCGGAAGGCGCGCTGCGCCGTGGTTGCGTCCGTGGGATCCCCGTGCACGGCCCTCAGGCTAGCCCAGCGCGCGTGGGCAGGGGGTGCATCGGGTAGCGTGCCCGCCGATGGTGCTCTCCGACCGCACGATCCGCGAGCAGATCGCCGCCGGGCGACTGGTGATCGACCCCTTCGACGAGGCCCTGCTGCAGCCGTCGTCCGTCGACCTGCGGGTGGCGGCGGCCTTCCGGGTGTTCCGCAACAACCGGCAGCCCTACATCGACCCCCGCCAGCCCGAGGCCGACCTGACCGAGGTCGTCACCGTGGCCGATGATGAGCCATTCATCCTGCACCCCGGCGAGTTCGTGCTGGGGTCCACGCTCGAGCGCGTGGGAATCCCCGACGACCTGGTCGCGCGCCTCGAGGGCAAGTCGAGCCTGGGGCGCCTGGGGCTGCTCATCCACTCCACCGCGGGCTACATCGACCCGGGCTTCTCCGGGCAGATCACGCTGGAGTTCTCGAACGTGGCCAGCCTCCCCATCGCCATCCACGCGGGGATGCGCATCGGGCAGATCTCGTTCCTGCAGATGACCACCCCGGTCGACCGGCCCTACCAGGGCAAGTACCAGGGCCAGGCGGGCCCCACGTCCAGTCGCGCGCATCGCGACTTCGAGGCCGACGCCGCCCGTCGCGGCGCCGGCGCCTAGTACCGGCGGCGCAGCCGCCGGGTGCTGTAGCGGCGGTCGGCCGCCAAGCCTCCCACGATGGCCGCCAGCAGCGACGCGGCCGCGATGAGCAGCGATGCCCCGTCGCTGCCGGGGGCGAACTCCGGGTCCGACGGGCCGCCGAACGCCGCCACGATGGCGAGCACCAGGCAGATCACGCCCCAGAGCAGCCATCCGAACACCCATGCCCCAATGGCGGTGAGCGCCCGGCGGTCGAGGGTGCGCACGCCCGACAGGAACCCGCCCACGAGGAACGCACCGATGATCGACACGGCGCGCACCCACAGCGGCGCACCGGCGGACGCGGCAAGGCCGACCGTCCCCACCAGGCCGCCCCATCCGACCGCCATGGGCTCGAGCCCCACGCCACCACCCCCCGCCGCATCGTCGTTTGCCGCGCCCATGCTAACGTCGCCGCAATCGGACTCCCGCCCGGAATCCGCGACCACGAGGTATCGCCATGCCCTTCGGCATCGGTCCGCTCGAGCTCATCATCGTCCTGGCCATCATCCTGCTGGCCTTCGGCGCCAAGCGCCTGCCGGAGATCGGCAAGAGCCTCGGCACCGGCATGCGCGAGTTCAAGAAGGGCGTCACGGGCGACAAGTCGGCGGAGGAGCAGGTGACCGCCAGCCAGTCGGCGGACCCCGCGCTTCCCACCAAGACCGACGAGACCACTCCCTCCGCCTAGCAGTACCCCGTCCGGCGCCCTCATCCGGGCGCAGTGGGTGCTCCCCGTCGAGGGCCCCGTGGTGACCGGGGGCGGCGTGCTGGTGCGCGATGGCGTCGTGCAGGCCGTGGGGCGTGAGCGCGACCTGCCGCCCTGTGACGACGTGCCGGTCACCGACCTGGGCGAGGCCATCCTCGTGCCCGGGTTCGTCGACTGCCACTGCCACCTCGAGTGGGGGCTGATGGGCGGGCTGGTGCCCGACGCCGGGTTCGGTGACTGGCTGGGTGCCTTCGTGCACCGGACCGCAGGGGTCACGCCCGAGGACCGCCGCCAGGCGGCGCGGTGGTCGGCCCTCGCGGCGCTCCGCAACGGCACCACGACCCTGGCCGACTCGGGGCCGAGCGGATTCGGCGCGCAGGCGGTGGCCGATGCCGGCCTGCGGGCCGTGGTGCACATGGAGATCTTCGGGCGCGACACCGGGCACGACGCCCGCGAGAAGGTGGCTCGCCACGGCGAGGCGCTGCTCGAGGCGCGCGACCGGGCGGGGCCCCGGATTCGCGTGGGCGTGTCCCCGCATGCGCCTTACACCGTGGGCCCGGAGCTGTGGAGCGAGGTGCTGGCCGACCCCATACTGGGGGCGGGGCCGCTGGCCACCCACGTGGCGGAGAGCCCCGACGAGGTGATGCTGCTCGACGAGCAGGCGGGGCCACTGGCCGAGGCCATCCGATCGGTGGGCCGCGACCCCGCGTGCTGGCCCGGTGGCGGCCCCGGGGTGGTGTCGCGCCTCGAAGCCGCGGGCGCGCTGACGGCGGGCCTTGTGGCGGCGCACTGCGTGCAGGTGGATGAGGACGACGCCGCGGTGCTCGCACGCCACGGCGTGGCCGTGGCCCACTGCCCGCACTCCAACGCCCGCCTGCGCTGCGGGGACGCCCCCGTGGAGCTGCTGCAGGCGATGGGCGTACCGGTGGGGCTCGGCACCGACAGCCCGGCCAGCGCGGGGGCATACGACCTGCGCGACGAGGCCCGGTGGGCGGCGGAGGCCGTGGCCCGACGCGGGGCAACGCCGCGGGCAGCGGACATGCTCGCCATGGCCACGCTGGGATCGGCCGCGGTCCTGGGCCTGGATGACCAGGTGGGGTCGCTTTCGCCGGGCAAGCGCGCGGACATGGTGGCCATCCGGCCATTCGCGGGCGCTCCGGTGGATGCCGATCCGTCGCTCGTGGCGCTCGACCCCCGGTCGCGCGTGGTCGCCGCGTGGGTGGATGGGCAGCCGGTGCTCGACGCCGACGGACCCGTGCACCTGGACGCCGGTGCCGTCGAAGCCGGTGCCGCCGAGGCCCGCACACGGATCGTGTAGCGTCGCCGCGTGCTGTTCGACGGCAGGCACCACAAGACCCTGATCAAGGCGATCGCGATCGTCACCATCATCGCGTTCGCCGGCTTCGGCGTGGTGGTGGCCGTGATGGCCTCCACCGGGGGCTGCGGGGCTGCCGACCCGCTGACGCAGGCCATCGGTGACGCAGAGCAGCGCGTCGCCACGGCCCAGGCCACCTTGTCCACGGCCCAGGCCGCCGCTGAGGCATCGCCGAAGAGCGCCTCCGCCAAGGCCGACCTGGCCCGGGCTCGTACCGACCTCGGCACCGCGCAGTCGTCGCTGGCGCAGGCACGCCTCGCGAAGGACACCAACGACCCGGCGGCCCTCACCGATGCCCAGGCGGCCGCGAGGAACGCCCCCGGCGACCAGGACGTGGTGCTCGCGCTGGTCAGCGTGGCCACCGCGCAGAACTCGCCGTCCACGGCGCTGCCGGCCATCGCCGCCTACACGCGCGTCAACCCGCGCGATGCGCAGATGTACGTCTACTGGGGGCAGCTCGCCGAGCAGGCCGGGCAGCGCACCCAGGCCGTGCTCGCCTACCAGCGATTCCTGGAGTTGGCGCCCGACGACACCGTGGCGCCCGACATCCGCCAGCGGCTCTCCGATCTCGCGAAGCAGGGCAGCGCCTCCGGCTGACCCTTCCCCCCGGCGGTGGCCCGGTGCTAGCGTGCCCGCGGGCCGTTAGCTCAGCTGGTAGAGCAGGGGACTCTTAATCCCAAGGTCACAGGTTCGATCCCTGTACGGCCCATTCCCCGCCCCCGCGTCCCGCACCCGACAGGGAGCAATCGCACGCACCGCGTGAGCACCATCCTCGTCGCGGCGACCGCCACGGTCGCGGCCCTCGCACCCATCGCCTCCGGCGCGATGCCCAGCACGCTGCCAGGGCAGCCGGTGGCGGCCGCGCCGGCCGGTGGCTCCGCCAAGAAGGCACGGCCCGGCACCCTCCCCCGGCGCACCACGCAGGCCAGCGCCTACAGCGCATGGGACGAGGGCAACTTCTGCCCGGGCCACCCCCAGACGCGCAGGATGGACCTGACGGTGGGCAGCGACCTGGTCCCGTGCGGCGCGCACATCCGCATATGCCTGCCCTCGGGCGCGCGGTGCGTGGTGGCGCAGAGGCGTGATTGGGGGCCCGGCCTCACCGCCCGCAGGCGGCTCGACCTGAACCTGGGCGTGGTTCGCGCACTCGGCTACCGGTCGCTGTACCACTGGGGGGTGCGCACCGTGCGGTGGGAGCGCGCGCGGGGCCCTGTGCGCCGGGCGGCGTTCACCCCGTAGGGCAGCGGCCCGCCGGGTAGGCCAGACTGCCGCCCCGTGAACGTCCCCCTCTGGGCATGGATCGCGCTGGTGGCCGGGACGGTGATCGTCATCACCGTGGACCTGCTGTTCATCTCGAAGGCCGACCGCGAGATGGGCCTGCGCACGGCCCTCATCTGGACCGGCATCTGGCTGTCGCTGGGCCTGGCGTTCGCCGTGGTGGTGGGCGTGGCCTTCGACACCAAGTACGCCACCGAGTACCTGTCGGGCTTCCTGCTCGAGTACTCGCTGTCGATGGACAACGTGTTCGTGTTCATCGTGCTGTTCGCGTTCTTCGCCGTGCCCCCCGCCGCGAAGCTTCGCGTGCTGACCATCGGCATCCTCATCGCCCTGGGGCTGCGCCTCATCGCCATCCTCATCGGCGGGGTGGTCATCGCCAGGGCGGAGTGGGTGCTGTACCTGTTCGGCGCGTTCCTGCTGTACACCGCGTGGAAGCTCATCAAGCACGTCGACGAGCCCGCCGACCCCGAGAAGTCGGCAATCCTCAAGCTCATGAAGCGCCGCCTGCCGCTGACCGGTACCTACGAGGGGCAGAAGTTCCGCGTGAAGGTGAACGGCGCATGGATGTACACCACGCTCACCGTGGTGCTGGTGATGCTGGCGGGCACCGACATCGTGTTCGCGCTCGATTCCATCCCCGCGGCCTTCGGGGTCACCCGCGAGCCGTTCCTGGTGTTCGCGGTCAACGCCTTCGCGCTGATGGGCCTGCGATCGCTGTTCTTCGTGCTCGAGGGGCTGGTGGATAGGTTCCCGTACCTTTCGTACGGCCTGGCCATCGTGCTGGCCTTCGTGGGCACCAAGATGCTCATCAAGGACTTCTGGCACCCGCCCATCTGGCTGTCGCTCACGGTGATCGTGGTGGTGCTGGGCGCGAGCATCATCTACAGCTGGATCAAGACCCGGCCCCCGCGCGTGGCCTGACACCGGGCGGGGCGATGGAGCCCCTGGGAGGAACCCACTTGCGACGCGCGTCACACAGGGCAGTCATCGAACGGGGATCGTGCGTCATCCTCGGGGCGGGCCTCGCGGGCCTGTCCCTGGCCGACGCGCTGCTCGGCCAGGGCGTGACGTCGGACATCACGCTGGTCGACGCCCGGACCGGGTTCACGGACGACCGGACATGGTGCTTCTGGGATGTGCAGCCGCACCCATACCGCCACCTCATCCGCGAGCGGTGGGCGTCATGGACGTTCGCGACGGGAGGGGCGATGTACCGGCAGCGCTCGAGCGCGACGCCTTACTGCCACCTGCCCGCCATGGCGTTCTACGAGGACGTCCTGCGCAGGATCCGTGCTGCGCCCAACTGCAGGCTGCTGCTCGGCGTCACGGTCGGGGAGGTCAGCGGGCAGGCGGGCGCCGTCACGGTTTCCACCTCCACCGGGAACCTGACGGCAACCCACTGCTTCGACGCGCTCGGACCCGAAGGGCCCACGTGGGGCCCCGCAATGCCGGCACTGGGCCCAGGCGCCCTCGCCCAGAGGTTCCTGGGGTGGTTCGTACGGGCGCGGGAGCCGGTCTTCGACGCGTCATGCGTGACGCTGATGGACTTCGGCGTCACGCCAAACGGCGAACTGCGCTTCATGTACGTGCTCCCATTCAGCGCGACGTCGGCACTGGTCGAGGACACGTCGATCGGTCATCACGGAGTCGACCCCGACGCCAGCCGCGACGAGATGCGGCGCTACCTGCACCGGCACCACGGCATCGACGACATCGCGGTGGAGCGTGAGGAGCAGTCGGCCCTGCCGATGATCGCCGGTGCGCCCCCGCCGCCCGCGGCCCCCGTCATCCCAGTGGGCACCGCCGCCGGCGCACTGCGTCCGTCGAGTGGCTACGCATTCGTCCGCACGCAGTTGCAGGTGCGTCGCATCGCCCGGGCCGTCGCCCTGGGCCGGCCCGCCGTGGTGCCGGTGGAGCGTCGGCGCGAGGCGCTCCTCGACCGGGTGTTCCTCGAGGCCCTGCGGGAGGATCCCGCGGGCTTCGCGCAGCACATGCTCGCGATCGGCCGCAACCTCAGCGGGGATCGATTCGCCCGGTTCATGATGGACGCGGCATCGCCCGCCGACGTGGCGGCGATGATCTCGGCCCTCCCGAAGCGGCCCTTCCTGGGCGCGGCCGGCCGGACCGTCCTCGGCGCGGTCCGCCCATGACCATCCTGCAACGCCGGTGGGCCGTGCCCACGTACGCCGTGCTGGCCACCATGGCCGCATTCGCGCTGGCCGCGCCCGGGCTCGCCGAGCGCCTGCAGTGGCTGCCGCTACTGCTCTCGCTCGTGGTCTTCGGCATGGCACATGGCGCGGTCGACCACCACGTCCCGGAGCGGCTGCTCCGCCGCGGGCTCTCGCGGCGTGAGGTGGGGGCCCTCATCGCGGCCTATGCCCTCGCGAGCGTGCTGCTGATGGCCCTCTGGTGGATCGCCCCGGTCATCGCCCTCGTGATGTTCCTGCTGGTCGCGATGCTCCACTGGGGCGATGGCGACATGTGGTTCTGCGAGCGGGTGAACGGACGCTCCGCTCCGCGCTCAGCGGCGTCGCTCGCGGCCTTCGTGCTCGCGCGGGGGCTCTTGCCCGTGGGCCTGCCCATCCTCGCGCACCCCGACAGCGCCCTGCCCGTGCTCGACGACATCGTCGGCCTCTTCGGCCACGAGCAGCCACTGGCCATCACGCCGGTCGCGCAGGGGGCGGGCCTCGGGATGATCGCCACGGCCGGCCTGGCCGCGGTGCTGTTCAGCATCCGCGACAACCGGGGGCGTCCCGCGCGCGTGATGGCCGTGGACATCGGCGAGCTGGTGCTCCTCGCCGCCTTCTTCGTGGCCACGCCCCCGGTGTTCGCGGTGGGCGTGTACTTCCTCGCGTGGCACTCGCCACGGCACATCCTGCGGCTGATGATGGCGCAACCGCGCCAGCGCGCTCTCGTGGAGTCCGGGCGCGATGGGGCGGCCCTCGTGGCCTTCCACCGCGAGGCCATGCTCTTCACCGTCATCCCCCTGCTGGGCATCGCGGCCATCGCGGTGGCACTGGCGGCCACCGACGCCCCGGCCATCGCGGCCATCAGCCTGGCGGCCATCGCGGCCCTCACCTATCCGCACGCCGTGATCGTGGCCTGGATGGACCACCGCCAGGGCGTCTGGCGCGCGCGTCAGCCGGGGCCCGGGCGCCCGCTCACGACCAGTGGGCCGGACGCATGAGCGCAACGCCCATCAGCCAGGCCTTGCGCCGACCCGACACCACCGCGCGGTCCCGTCCCGCGCCGTAGCCACCGCGCTCGATCTCGCGCAGGATCTCGCGGTACATCACGGCCGCCGCCGCAATCGCCCGGTCGCCGTTGAGCAGCATGGGCACCCCCGCCAGGCCCTCGTCGAACAGGGCATCCGCCCTGGCGATCTGGTCGCGATACAGCGCCGTGCGGTCCTGGGATGCCAGGTCGGTGATGCCGAAGCGATCGAGGGTGTCGCGGGCCAGGTACACGCGCCCGTTCCCCATGTCCTCGTCGACATCGCGGAGGATGTTGGTGCGCTGCATGGCGCAGCCCAGCGCGCAGGCCGCCCGCCATGCCCGGTCGTCGCGCACGCCGAGGATGGCGGCCATCATCTCGCCCACCGCGCCGGCGACGCGCGAGCAGTACACGTCGAGGTCGTCCTCGGTGACGATGTCCGGCCCCGCGAGGTCGTCGCGCATGCCCTGCGCGAAGGCCGCGAGCGACGCACGCGGCAGCGGATGACGCCGGCAGAGGTCATCGAGGATCGCGGCCTCGCGGCTCTCCACCAGGTCACTGGTGATCCACGACTCGAGCGCCTCCACCGCCGCCGGTGCGCGGTCGTCGCCCTCGTCCACGAGATCGTCGAGCGTCCGGAGCACGAGGTAGAGCAGGACTACATCGTCCCGCACGGCGGCGGGCAGGAGCCGTGCCGCGACCGCGAAGGTGCGCGACACCGACTGCATGACCTGCTCGGCCTCATGGAGGTAGCCGGTCCCCTGCACCGGGATGGCGAGCGTGCTCATGCGGCGGCCACCCCGATGTCGCGGGTCACGAGGTCCGCGGCCACGCCGGCCCCCAGGAGCACCCCGGGCACGCCCGCGCCGGGATGGGCACCCGCGCCCACGTGGTACAGCCCGCGCACCGTGCGATCGCGGTTGGGCTGGCGGAAGTACGCCGACCGGGTGAGGAGCGGCTCGGTCGAGAACGCGGTCCCCTCGTCGGCGTCGTACCGCATCTCGAAGTCCAACGGGGTCATTCGGTGCTCGGTGACGATCGACCGGCCCAGGCCATCGAGCCCGGCGTCGTGCTCGAGGTAGTGCACCACCTTGTCGCGCCACTCATCCCCGATGTCGGTCCAGTCGTCGCCGGACCCCAGGTTGGGCACCGGCAGGAGGACCGCCAGCGAGTCGCCTCCCGGGGGCGCCATCGAGGCATCGGTGCGCGCCGGGACGTGCAGGTACAGCGAGAGGGTCGTCGGCAGGACCCGGCGGCGGGTGACATCGTCGAGGAAGCGCCTGTAGCCATCGCCGACGATGAGGGTGTGGTGCAGGAGGTCCGGCCACTGGCGGTCGGTGCCGAGGTAGAGCAGGAAGCACGACATGCTGTTCCGGGCGCCGCGGAATCGCCAGGGGATGCTGTCGGGCTCGCCGCGCAGCAGGCGGGAGCGCGTGCGCACGGGGTCGCCGTCGGAGATGACGAGGTCGGCCGCGATCTCCTCGCCATCGGCGAGGCGAACGCCCACCGCACGGCCGCGGCGGGTGATGATGCGGTCCACGTCGGCGTTGCACCGCACGGTGCCGCCGGCATCCTCGATGGCGCCGACCATGGCCTCGACGATCGCGTACATGCCGCCCATCGAGTACCAGACGCCGTCGGCCACCTGCAGGTAGGCCAGCGCCGCGTACACGGCGGGCACCCTGAAGGGGTCCCCGCCGATGTAGAGGGAATGGAAGCTCATCGACTGGAAGACGTGGTCCTCCGAGAAGAACTTGCGGCAGAAGCCCGAGAGGCTCCGCGCGGCGTCCAGTCGCAGCATGGTCGGTAGGAGGCGCGCGAAGGGCGCAGGGCCCTCGAACGCGCGGCGTCCGGCTGCCAGCACGGCCTCCTCGTGGATAAGGCGCGATGCCTCGAGGAAGTCCGGGTATCGCGCGGCGTCGGCAGCCGACAGCGGCCGGATCTCATCCTGCATGGCGCGAACATCGCGCCGGAAGTCGATGCGCGTGCCGTCATGCGGCCAGTCGATGCGGTAGAGCGGGTCGAGTTCCACGAGGTCGACCTCCCGGTGGAAGTCCCTCCCGAGGAGCGCGAAGAGTTCCTCGAACACCCAGGGCATGGTCACCAGGCTGGGACCGAGGTCCCACGTGTATCCCTGGTCCTGCAGACGGCACGCGCGCCCGCCCGGGGTGGGCATGCGGTCGAGCACCGTCACGTCCAGGCCCGCTGCGGCGAGGCGCATGGCCACGCCCAGGCCTCCGAATCCGGCTCCCACCACGATGGCCCTGCGGCGGGCCGACCGGGACGCTCCCGGGCGTGCCGTGTCCGGCGTGGCAGATCGCGTATCGGCTGGTGGTGTCACGGAACTCCCTGGACGGCCTGGACAAGGACCGGGCGGGCCCCGCCCAGCCCGGGCGCCCTCGGCGGACGCACGGGCGGGCGGGGTTCCACCCGGGTTACCGCTACGTCATGTTGGGACGCGCGGCCTCGAGCACCTTCCGGTTGGAAAGCAGCAGGAAGCCGAAGCCCACCTTGGCGATCAGGTCGATGATGG